>ERZ795043.169-NODE-169-length-80360-cov-429.284914_pt1 | contig 80360 bp, 71 predicted proteins | sample MGYA00375127_ERZ795043 | MGnify/ENA primary metagenome ERZ795043 (study PRJEB30172, sample SAMN05518447) | compost metagenome | isolation source: Feedstock adapted compost from Newby Island compost facility, Milpitas, CA | place: USA:Newby Island compost... | reverse complement strand
TTTCACCCCTTAAAATTCATGAAAAAATTGTCTTGACATCGTGTGCCACTATAGACGATCCGGGATGATATCCCTTTATATCCCACTACGTTCAGATGAAACGATCGCGTATGCCACCGCCCGCAGGTACGCTTCGACTTTATATCCCACTACGTTCAGATGAAACATATATCCTTTATTGTTAACGTCCCTTGTCCCATATCTTTATATCCCACTACGTTCAGATGAAACGGTCGCGTTGTTCCGGCGTCAGGTCCGTTTCGTTTACTTTATATCCCACTACGTTCAGATGAAACTGATGCTCATTTCGATTATCCGGTCATGAATCCGCTCTTTATATCCCACTACGTTCAGATGAAACTTTACTTACATTCTCATCTAGATTCCCAAAATGAATCTTTATATCCCACTACGTTCAGATGAAACGGTGATTTTGGCCTGACAGTCGGCAACCTGACCGGCACCTTTATATCCCACTACGTTCAGATGAAACGTCCGGGAATTCTTTTTCCACGATGTGCCAGACCGTCTTTATATCCCACTACGTTCAGATGAAACACATGAACGGCAGCCTTCCGAGCCCGCCGGAGAGATCTTTATATCCCACTACGTTCAGATGAAACCATGCTGTAGACGTACAAAGTTTTCCACGTATGCATCTTTATATCCCACTACGTTCAGATGAAACAATCGAGGGGATCGGAGATGAGGTAGTCAACCGCGACTTTATATCCCACTACGTTCAGATGAAACATGAGCGGGTGCGTGCTGTCGCCGAGGCGCTGATGGACTTTATATCCCACTACGTTCAGATGAAACTTGAGCATTTTGGAAGCATCGGGATCGCATAGGTTTCTTTATATCCCACTACGTTCAGATGAAACCGCCCCATTCCCTTCGTCATACCCACACGTCCCTGTCTTTATATCCCACTACGTTCAGATGAAACTTAAACCTCTCAGCGTCAGAATTTCGATCCGACAAACTTTATATCCCACTACGTTCAGATGAAACGCCACGCCGACTTGAGCGCGTTCTCCGGGCTGTAGTCTTTATATCCCACTACGTTCAGATGAAACTTAGCGTGCCCTCAACCTCATGATCGAGGTTGTGAACTTTATATCCCACTACGTTCAGATGAAACACCTTCATTTCCGTAGGATTCATTCAGGTCCACCTGGCTTTATATCCCACTACGTTCAGATGAAACGGTTTTTCATCGACGAAATCCGGCCGCTTCATGTACCTTTATATCCCACTACGTTCAGATGAAACCCGTCCTATCGATTCTTCGATTTCGACCTCCAGTTTATCTTTATATCCCACTACGTTCAGATGAAACTCCGAAAGTTTGGCTACTACCGGGAGAAGGAAGCTTCTTTATATCCCACTACGTTCAGATGAAACTCTACGCCAGCAGCGAGGGGTTAAGGGACAAAACGCTCTTTATATCCCACTACGTTCAGATGAAACGCCAGGTACTTGACGAAATCCTCGCCGGTTTCCTTTACTTTATATCCCACTACGTTCAGATGAAACCAGATAGGGGGGAGGCGCGATGATAGCCGGACTTTTCTTTATATCCCACTACGTTCAGATGAAACCCTGTTTTTAAGATTGATCAACCCTATATAAAATAAGTTGTCCGACTAATTTAGCAAAGCCATAAAATCAAAAATTTTGCAGTAGATGATCAATTATGATCTTTGACTTCGGTGTCAATCGTTAAATTCCCGCATAATACATGGATTTTTCGACGATTGAGCATTTTTCCGTTTTACTGCAATTTGTTACAAAAACAAATCCACTGGGCTTTTTTCAATACCATAGACCATCTTTTTGATGTGTTTAGGATTGTTTACCCGATAGACATAAATTGAATCCTCCTTTTTATTAATGATTTTCTGTAATTCACTCAAACATTTGGCCAACGCTCCCTCTGTGATTTCCCCTTCAAATACGGAATTTTGACTCCAGTCCAAATATTCCCTCATTTTCTTGCACACTTTTGCCACACGCTTTTGATCGACATCATATGTGATGATCACGTACAATTTTACCACCACGCCTTTAGCGGTTTATAGACTTCATCACCTATTACATGCTTGATCAATTTGTAACATTCCAGACGTATCATAAATCGATATGACACATTCCGATTTAACGTTCGGTGTTTTACAGTGGTTTCAAGCCGCTCTTCCCAAGCTGTTATGAACTTTTTCCGTCCATCTACGTTTAATAAACAAACTTCCCCTTCCAAAAAATCGAAGTGCTTCGAAGTGATGACCTTCTTGTTTACCAATGAAAATAACAGCGGATCAACCAGTAAAGGTTTAAATATCTCCGCAAGGTCCAGGCATAACGAAAACCTTCTTACTGAGGGCTCATGAAGATAGCTAATGGTTGGATTGAGAGATGTTTTATAAACTTCCGCCAGAATGGTCTGGTACAACATGGAATTTCCGAAGGAAATCATAGCGTTTATGGGATCACGAGGCGGTTGTTTTTCTCTTTTTTCAAAAACAAATTCTCCTTTGACGATCCCATTAAATGCTTGGTAGTACAGATGCCGAATTTGTCCTTCCAGGCCCATCAAAGCCTGAATATTTTCTGCCTTTGGAATCTGGACCGCGAGACTTTCGATTTCTTTTATTTTGTCCATTGTAACTTCTTTATGCCTGCGCAAATTGCGCAATATATGATGAACTGCACCATTTAGAAACTGAAACGCCAGATACATTCTTTTGTCGGCATGCAAATAATGCTCCGCTTGTTTTACGATCACGAGACCGCTTTCCTGGTGTTCCCTCGGATAATAAGTCCCACTATAGAAACCATAGTAATTGTAGAAGTGTAGCATGATCCCATACTGGCTTAAATAATTTAACAGCTTGCTATTGACATCGATCTCCCCAAAAAGGTGAAGCGAGCGAAGTTTCTCAATCGGTAACGGCTTTTCAATACCTGATTCATTCTCAAAATAGACGGTATTATGTTTTCGTTTTATTCTTCCATTGGAAAAAATGTAATGATCCCGCATCATGACTGATCCACCTCGTGGGCGAAACAAAAAGCATAATAAGCGCAGGACTTACAGTATGGTAATTTTTTCGCAGCAGGAGGCATAGGTTGTTGGATGATCTCATATACTTCCCTGATTAATCTTGCTATGCGCGGCTTGTCCTCTTCTTTTAGTTCTACCTCCTCTGTCCTTTTCTCTTTCGTATAGCTGATCAGCCCCTTTTTCTGGATTCCCCGCAAAGAAAGCTGATACAAATAAAAGAGCATTTGCATACGATCAGCTTCAGTCATGCTGGAGGACAATTTGATTTCCCGAACATATTCGCCATCCATCAAATCGATTTTGAAACCTTCATCGACCATGATTTCGCGCCGCTCCAGCCGGGGGTACGCATTTTCATGCAGGACATGTCCCAAAGCGACCTGATCGGATTCACTCTCCATTCTGATGCCTTTTTTGTATAACCATAGCTTGCGTTTGCATAACATCAAATATTGAATATCCACACCGCCCACGGTTTGTTGTTGCACGACATTCACCCCTCAATCGAACGGATCCCGTTCTTCCAGGAGCCCAAGTTTTGAACAGTATTTCCAAGGAATCCAGTATAATCCTGTAATATATTCAAGGGACTGTAAATCTGGTTTCGCCCAGTAATGGTTTACCGCAACGCTATAGTTTTCAATCTCCCATCTATACCTGCGGCGTTCCCGTTTGTTCGTTGAATTTTTCCACTTCTCAAAAGCTGAACGAAACTCGTTCGTACCTAAAAATGCGCTTGGAATAACCTGAACCTGGACAATTCCACGCAATAGTTTTTGAGCCTCTTCCTCATTCACTTGACGATGGGGAAAATTCTTTAATTGTTTTAGGTTGTTATCAAAACGTTTCTTGAATTCTGTTCCTTCCAACCGTCTCTCATCATACAACTTATCAATCATTTCCATCTTGACGGATTCCCGCAAAATCCCCCCGCCAAAGTCTTTCAACAACTCCACACTGAAGCGATGAATGTCCTTGTCATAAACAGTTCCGATCCCATCCACGTCTTTCGTGCACACGTGAATATTTACTCGATCCACCGGTTTGAGACCTTTTCGATTGCAACGCCCCAAGCGTTGAAACAGACTATCAAGCGTTGACATTTCGGTGTATAGCACATCAAAGTCAATATCAAGACTGGCTTCAACCAGCTGGGTAGTGACCCATACACCAACTTCATTTGTCTTGGCAAAATCGAGAATTTCTTTTTCCAACAGTTGTCGATCCCGTTTGATAAATCTTGCATGCAACAACCGGGCATACGCGACTTTGCCGTCCAAATTTTTAAAGACTTCCCGGGCTCTTTTAACCGTATTGCAAATGACCAACACCTTTTTCGATGAAGCGGTCGCAGCAATTTCTTGGATGATTTCGTCGTCCAATATGGAAGCATCTCGGAGCCGGATATTATGGCGGATCAAGTTGTCGTTCACAAACGCACGGTATAAAATCGGTTTTTTGCTGTTTATTAATTCCCTTTCCAATGCGTTTCGATAAAAGCCGGGCAATGTGGCAGTCATGATCATGAAGCTTCCGCCAATCCTGTCAATCATGACCATTGCGCGAACCAACAGTGCTGCAATAGCAGGGTCATACGCCTGCAATTCATCGATGATTACTTTGCAAGTGGACATTGATGCGTATGACTTTTCGTAACCGAAATAATAGAAGGGAAATTTAAGCACCTGGTCGATGGTGGAAACAATCAATTTGTTTGCGAGTTCCTTTGATTGCGCGTACATGTGTTCAAGAAGCCGATCATCCCCCTCATATTTTGCGGACTCGTAATAATAATCCAGGCTCGTTGAATGCAACAGACCTGCCGCTTCCTCGCCGAATTCTTCGCTGAACCGGGAAAACCCCAATCTCTCGTTGCCGGTCAGACGTTCGTGCATGGCGTTGATGCTGATGCGCAATGGAAGCGTAAAAATCCCTTTTTCAGCACCGAGCCACAAAAGCCCCGCTTCCGTTTTTCCCATGCCAGTCTGGGCAACCGCAATCAAATGCTTGTCCCGATTTTCCGCGGCAAATTGCTGAAGTTCATTCAAGCTGCTGTTCAATTTATGCACGATGTATCGTTCTGCAAATTCCGAGACATTCATATCGCTGGCCAGCTCGATGGGAACATGAGCGCTTGCGGCGTGGTCAAACCGATGAAGCAATCCTTTCAACAGGACATAACGAAAATAAATCAAGTCACCCGAACTGTCTGTAATTCTCTTTCCCAGCAGGGCTAATATGCGGCCATCCGCGACAGGATTGATGGGAATGCCTAGTTCCCTTTCGATTTCTTTATGGTAGGGTAAAATGTTGGTCTGATATTGTTCCAAGATTTGGGACATTTTTTTCTGCAACTCGAGTTCAAATTGCCGTTCGTGGTGATAGGCGATGGACTGGCCCACCAATATTTGTTCTTCTCGGGAAAGGTTCAGCTCTTTCAGAGGTAATGCCAAAACCGAAAGAAAACTGTGCGGAATCTGATAATCGACGATGGGTGTATTCGGGTTCATCCCGCTATCGTCAGGATGTAAATGTTTTGGGTCTATCTTTGTCCGAATATTCTTTTGAAATGCCAGGCACACTTTCCCGACATCATGGTAAAGAACGCAAATTTTCAGAAGTTCCCAGTCCCTATCACTCAACGGTAACCGGTCTTGGTACAAGGACTTGAATTGTTCATATCGCTCCAACAAGCGATCAGTATGCTCGCGTACAGTTTCCGCATGTCCCCCGGGATAGGCAGGTTGAGATTTGGCATAATAAAGCACGACAAACGCACCCCCAAAGACTTGTCAGGAAGAATCAGAGGGGAAACCCCATTCTCCGCTATGGTGGTTTCCCCCGTTAATTCTGGAAAAAGGATACGATGCCATCCCGTCACGGGAAAAATGCGAAATCCGTTCCTGTGGAATTGTCCAGCTTGACCTTATCTGTCAAATACAACATTTGGCCTTGCTGGACATATCCGACATTGATCCGCTTCCACACCCGTACGCTGTCGACAATTTCATAGGTCCAATTCAGCTTGTAAGGCGCATACGACTCGGACGGATCGAGCATGGATTCCGGCACATAAGCGTTATAGGGAAGAATGATTGCCCCATCGTAGTCCGTCAATTCAACCATGCTGCATTCATCCACGCGCACCAAGTCTTCCCAACGGCCTAGACTTAAATATTCGGAGGCCTGGGAGATCTCCCGCTCCAATTTTCGCAGAATATCTTCCTCCGCGTGAATATGAAGAAGGAGTTTCACATCATAAAGCATGTGCGCATAGAGCGGCATGGTGGTGATTTGTTTGTTGTGTTTGAAGAAATAATGCGTTTGATAGTCTACGGCCAGCGCTTCATATTTTCCCTGAATGCTGATTTTCATTGGAATAAGAGTGTCTGCCTTCAAGACGGCATGTAACATGCCTTTAACCGTAGCGTATGGCGGAAGCGGATATGTCTCGGTGACTTTCACGGCGTACGGTTTCCTGTAGCAGGCGGTTTGCTGATACAGTTTTAAACGCAGTGCCTTCATTTTACGACTGCCCCAAAGGCATCAGAGACTTTGGCTTTCAGATCGGTGAAAAATTGCTCGACCGAAAACGCCCGACCGTCCACGACTGGCGCAAATTCATCTTCATTTCCAAACACGCCCGCCACATAACCGATCGAAGTGTCTTCCCGTACAGTCCGTCCACCGAACGACAATTCGCATACTTGATTGAGGGTTCTTGTTTTTATGTTCCACTTTTTGGTATTGGTTTCGAGTTCAATGCGACCCAAAAAGAACGGATTGGCAACGGGATACACTCCCCCGATGACAAACAGCGGCGCCAGGCTTTCTTGACGTCCCCGAATATTGCGATTCAGGAGCTTGATAATGTCCAGCAGTTGATGGATACGTTCCACGCGAATCTCGTCAGGCAATTTCAGCTCCCCGTCTCTTCCCACCCGGTTCATATCCAAGGTGAGCGTATAGGTGTACAAACTTTCGTGAATTTCGATGTTGGCGAGGTTCGGCGTTTCTCCGATCCGTTCGGCAAGACCCATGTTGTTCAAAAATTCCAAATCACCCCGGTACGGCTCCAGGGATACCGCATGGGACAGACGGGCAACCGCAGGACGCTTCTGGGATTTTCCCCCAGTCTTCAAATATCCGAACAGATCCATCTCCACCGAATCCGCGATGGAAACGTCATCCCGGAATTGCAGGGTACCTTTTTTTACAACGGTATTCAATTTCCAGCCAAACCACTGATTTCCAAGACGGACAATGTCGTAACGGATGCTTTGCCTCGATGCGAAGGTCAGAACGTCACCGTTGGCCCGGTAAATTTTCTTCAGTTCAGCGATATTGGCGACCCCTTCGCCGTAGTTCAAAGAATTGGCTCGAAAAACAATGGTAATGGTAAGAGCCTTGCTCATTACGCGGGGACCTCCTTATCTTTTTCATCTTTAAATTCCTCTCCTAAGAGTCCGGCAATGAAAGCCGAACCAATTGTTTCAAAATCCAATCCGTCATCGGTAAACACATTGACAAAAATGGACGGAATCTCTTCATTTTGGCTCATATACAACCGAAAGACAGTATCCATAAATCCATGCCTGTTGCCCGATTTGACCGCATTGAGCAAGCGGTAAGAAATGCCTTCCAATTTCTTTCTTCCGCTCGCATGGTATGGACCGTCCTCTTGTTCTCCAGATCTATTGCTGACAAACTTTTTCTGCAATTCGAGCCCTTTGTGATACACCACCCAAATCTGGCCGTCTTGCTTATCCATACCATTCACATCCTTTCTGGCATTTAAGATGCGCTTGCGTTCCCGCACTGCGATAATTGCATCTCTGGCCGACGCATTATTTTTTATCACCAGACGCAAATATTGAAAAACGACTCGTTTCGGGTCGATCCCGCGAAGAACCATCCGGACAAACTCATCGCGCAGATCGTATTGGAAAAGCAGCTTTAGCGCATTGCCGTACCGAGCAAAGTAAGTTGCCACATAAGGCGGCATGTGATAATAATCCAACAGCGTTTTCTTGCCATCGGCATAAAATTCAAAGATGGTGAAATAAGGTTTGGACAACTCTTTTGCCTTGTATTTGGTTTCTTGGAATATGCCCACGATGGATTCCGCGAAGGTGGCCTCCCCGCCCGTTTCTTCCCTTTTTGCTTTGTAGTAATCATTCAGCTTTCTGATCTCGGCCAACGGCTCCTGTGTGGTGATCAACCCCGCAAAACGGAAGATTTCGTTTGCTTCCGGCGACCCCAATCTTCGCGGGTAGTAAGCTACACCAAACGGGACCATGAAAAGGACCAACCGGCCAACCGCACTGATGGGAGCGGGAAATTTGTACTCAAAATTCCAGTGAAAATTGATCGCATTTTCTCTGGACAAAGCCAACGGCGAAAAAACCATTTCCTCGTATGATTGCGTGGCGGGCAGCTCAGGGATGAACATGCAGTGCAACAGCCTGTTGTCGAAATAGTCGAATACTTCGGCGTCGCTTTTCATTTTTTTGACGGCCCTAAGCCAATCTTTGAATGGCTTGTAATTCTGTTTGTGTTCTTCCAGAAAGGAAACGATCTCGTCAGCTCCCGTTGCCTTTTGCCGCACCTCGTGAAACTGAAGTTCCAGACAAGCGGGTTGCACGAAATCCTGCTGTATGCGTGAGATATGTTCTTCCGTTGATTTTGAATAGAACGTTTTTTGAAGGATGCTGGCCTGGCCATAAAGCGGTCCGAGTATTTCGACTTTTACATGGTTTAAGGTCAGTTTTTCGTTGATCGGTGGAGTAGACAACAAATGAATGTACTGCTCAACTTCCCGGCCTACTGTTTCCAGATGCTCGAAGGTGTTCATCCCTTTCAATCGGTCCAGGATCGACTCGATTTCCTTTTTTTCTGCGGAATCAGGAAAGTATTTGGCAACTTTCTTGAACTGTTCATGTATGGCGTTCTGGATTTGTTTTCTAGTTTCTTTGTATTTGTCCAAATTCTTGGATTCCCGCAACCGATACAGCCGATTTAGCATATTTTTTAGCCGTTGCCGTTCGCGTTCCGCCAAGCTGAAATCCCGCAACAACTTGTGCACGTATAATTTGGCTACATCTGTAATGTCCTCTGCCGAAATACGGACAACCTTGTTATCGATGATGTCTGTTCGATCTTCCAGCAAGCGGGCCAAACCGATGAGACCCGCCGTCATGGCCCAGTTATCCACTTCAATCTGAAGCACCTGCTTTACACCTCCTCCCGCACAAGTTCTGTAAGCCCAAAGTAAACCGTTCTTTTGCCGATTCCCGTTTGGTAAAGATACTGCAGATCTTCCCGATGGCCTTCCAATCGAAACATTCCCTTGTACGTGGTAAAGAACAGATATTGATCAGGGTTGGCGGAATCGAATTCCCTATTGCTTTCTTTGACTACAACCTTCTCCATACGGATGGGTGTAAATTGGACAGGTCTCATCAAGGGACGACCCGCCACACGCTGCATGAGTAGATTGGCAAAATAATTTAGTTCTTGCTCGTATTGTTCATCATGCGGCGCTAGCGGTTTTCCCTGTTTGTTTTCGATCAGGATGGGTGAGAGCGTCGACAGCACAACTTTATTGGAACTTATGATTGCTTCTTTCAAGAGCCGTACGGATATTTGGCGCCAGACTGAATTCTCCACTTTGTGCGTTTTCAGTTTGCGAATTCCATTTAATGCGTTTACCGAAAACTCAATGGAAGGAGAACTGATGGTGATGGAAAGCTGCTTTGCAAAGATTTGATCATTTTTAAGTTCGAAATTTTTAAAAAATACAGCGAATGAAAAAGGCTTTATTTCATATCGTTCCTGGGAAAAAAGGCGGTCATAATAACCAGGTTCTGAAAGTCTGATGGCCTCCTTGATGAGACTGTAACCGCCTTTGAGCCGGTAATCCAGCGGTATCGGACCCTCCACCAAAAAATCGATTGCAATACGCATCATTTTTCACCTCCTCTTTTATTCTAATAAATATATAATAGATGACTCGACATTATACTACATTATTTTTCCAACATTTTCAATAGTTATTTTCAATATGAACGAATTCCCTCTACGTTCAGATTTAGCAACAAATGATTTACTAGAAGAAAAGTTTTACATCCCTCAACCGTTCAGATTAAATATTACCTTGTACATTTGACAACAGGTAGTCAGCAAATTTCAGTTCGATAGGATTTTTTCGACATAAACTATTCCCACTCCTCTTTGTCGATTTATAAAAGAAAATAGCAAAAAAGACCACGGGAAGATGTTCCCCCTCGTGGTCTTTCCGCCCCATCTTGCCGCCTGCGCCTCATCTGCATCCAACGCCGCGATCCCGGTCAAACGTGCTTTACTTCCCGCCCTTGCCCAGCGCCTTCAAAGCCCTTATCACTTCCACCGGCTCCATATCCGAACGGCCAGCGTTCACCCGGGGCGCCGCCTGGTCCTTTCGCGACGCGAGCCCGTGCTTGACGCTGAACAGAATCTCGATCCCGGCTTCGCGGGCGATGCGCACCAGTTCCTCGGTAAAGTACCCGTACGGAAAAGCCAACATCCGCAGCTCGTTGCCGAGTTCCTCCGACAGCCTTTTTTCCGCCAGCAACAGATCGTCCAGCACCCGCTTCCGGTACTCCTCCGCCGTTTCGCTCCGTCCCTTGTCCTTCAGGTACTGCCGGCCCGTCAGCGGCACTTCCCGCCCGGAAGCGTCCGCTTCCTTCGCGTGAAGGTCGTATGTATGGTTCATGAACGCGATGCCGTGTTTTTGCATCTCCCGCATCTGATCCCAGGTGAGCTTCTGGATGCCGGGCTTGTCGCGCTGGTCGGCGCCGGACACGATGACGAAATTGATCGCGGGATAGCCGAACTTTTTCAGGACCGGATAGGCCAGTTCGTAAAAAGAAGCGTACCCGTCGTCAAACGTCAACAGCACCGCGTTGTCCGGCACCTTGGCCCCTTCCAGCACGAACGCGGCGTACTCCTCCGCGCTGATCACCTGAAAGCCGTGCTCGGCCAGAAGCGCCATCTGCCGCTCGAACTGCCGGGGCGACAGGATGTCCCCTCTCTCGGGCTCTTCCTGCAGGTGGTGGTACATCAGCACCGCCACCCGGTCGGAGTAATAAACGACGGAAGGCTGCCGACGTTCCGCCCGCGCCGACGGAGAGGAAGTCGACACCTCCTCCTCCGCCTTCGTCCCTCCCGGGCCGCCCCGGTCAAGATGGCGCACGACGGCATCTTTCGATCCCGGCCCGCCGAACCAGCGGCTGTCTGTCTTTCCGTCCTGTGCCGACGCAAAAAAGAGCGACCACGACGTGAAGACTGCCGCCCCCAACGCGATCGTCCATGATCGTAGCGGAATCATGCTGTTTTCGGTTCTCCTCCCGGATGTACAAGCGCCGGTCAGCAAAACGGATAGCGGTTTGCGGACCAGTCGGCTTTTTTCAATTCGAAAAATTTATCTGGGTCTTTCAGCTTAAAAACACATAAATTATTCCAAATAATCTAGTAAATAGGTCCTAGGTCTGACAAACACACCTCCCAATATATCGAGAGATGGAAAATATGTAAATCCCCAAAACGCAAAAAAATCCCCGTCCGGTTCTCCCGGCCGGGGAAGTTTCCCGTTTCATCCACACAGCTTTATTCCAATAAAAATCGCCACCGCGGGATCATCGCCGCCTGCCCGCGGTACGCGCCGCGCTCGTCGACCACGTTCCAGACGACGGCGTCGATGATTTCAAACCGCCGGCCGCGCGAGGAAATGCGCACGCCCCGGTAGCCGTCCGAGTAGCCCTTCTCACGCACGTCCGCGAGCAGCTTCTCCCGCGCGCCGCGCTCCGCCGGTTCCGCCGTCAGCCGGGAGGGCATGGACGTGAACGCCTCCCAGTCCATCTCCCACAGCTCGAGCGCCTTGCGGTTCCCGTACCGCAGGATCGGGTCCGGCTCCGTGCCGTGCGACAGCAGGGCGAACGGCGCCTCGAACAGCGCTTCCGCTTCTTTCCCCGGCGGGGGCTCCGGATCCAGAAGCTTCCGTCCCGTCACCCGCCCGTAGCTGTCGATCAGCAATCTGGCCAGTTGTTCGTTCATGATCCCCCGCCCCGCTTCGGATTCACTCCGCCTTTTCCGACACCACCGTGAACCTCGCGCGCACATGCCGCGGACGTTCGATCTCGTCCACCACGGCGACGGCGAAATCCTCGCAGCTCACGTAGCTTTCTCCCTTGGAATTGAAAAGAAGCCGGTCACCGCCGATCGCATACTTCCCCGTCCGCGCGCCCGGCTGGAAAATCGCCGACGGACTCACGAACGTCCAGGCAAGCCCCTCGGTTTCCCGCAGGATGTCCAGATATTCCGCCATGTTGCGGGCCGTCTCCAGATAGGCTGCGGGAAAATCGGGCGTATCCACAAGCCGCGTCGTCAACGCCTCGTCCACGTACAGGCTGCCCGCGCCGCCGACCACGATCAGCCGGGTGCCGGGAGCGTTCCGCAGGAGGCCGATGAGATGCCGGCAAACCTCCACGTGCTGACGCTCCTGCCCGGGCGGCGCCTTGAACGCTTCCACCACCACGTCAAAAGGAGCCAGGTCTTCCGCCGTCAGGCGAAACACATCCCGTTCCAGCACCTTCAGACGGCTGTCCGCCACGCGGGACCGATTCCGCACGATCGCCGTCACGTCATGCCCCCGGTCGGCCGCTTCCCTGGCGATGCGCGAACCGGCCATCCCGCTGGCTCCGATGACGCCGATGTTCACAGCCGCGCCACCTCCCCGGTGTTCAGCACGGCGAGCTCCACGACGCCCTTGGCTGCCGCCGCCAGTCTCTCCACGACGTCGGGCGTTTGCCGGTAAACGGGCGGATGGTGGACCGTTCTCCAGTGGATCGGCACGAGCCGTCCGGCTCCCAGCACCTTGGCCGCCGCCACCGCCTGCTCGGGCGTCAGGCTGATCGGCTGCCCGCTGGGCGTAAGTCCCGGAAGTTCCACCACGGCGCCGTTCACCGGCAGAAGCGCGGCGTCGAACGGGCCGTATATCCGGGCCATTTTCCACCAATACCCGTGCCACAGCGTATCCCCGCCGTGAAGGATCGCGCGGTTCCCGTCGCTCACAATCCAGGATACCTGGGGATCGCCCACGCCGTCAACGGACCAGGACGCCGTCACCCGCAGCGAACCCACGGCGACCGTTTCCCCGACCGCAACGCCGCGAAGGTTCTTAAGCCCCGTCTCTCCCGCAAGGGGAACCCCATCCGCCGGCAGGTACACGGGAACGCCGCTGCCGTAAAATTCCGCGATGGCTTTCGGATCAAAATGGTCATCGTGATGGTGCGTCACAAACACCGCCTCGACGGGGCCGAACTCGGACAGCGGACGCATCGGCTCGCGGGCCTCGCCGAATTTGGCCGGGAAATGATACAGCGGGTCGATGGCGATGGCGGTGCCGCCGGATTCGATGCGGACGCCTGCCCAGGGGAGCTTTTGCACATTCATTTGAAATTTCGCCTCCAATCTAACCACCAAAAGTAATTTACACCCATTAAAATTACCAAATCATTTCTAACTTGTAAATACCCATTTTATCGGTTAGAATTGAAGGCGAAGAAAGGAGCGGATGCGCGTGAAGCCGGATTTCGTGTTTGTGGGGGGCGATTTTGCGGTCGATTTCGTGAACACGCGGGTATGCGTGCGGGGCGTGCGCGTGGAGCTGCTGAACAACCTGGACGATGTCATGGCGTGGCTGGAGCGGTCCGGAAAAGCGGAAGCCTTGACGGAGGGCATCGATACGCTGGCGCCCGGACGGAAACGCGAAATTTTTGGCCGGATCATGGAGCTGAGGAACCGGCTGGACGAGGCTTTTGCCGCTGTGGCGCAGGGTGAGGAGCTTCCCGGGGACTTCGCGGACTATTTAAACAAAGGTCTGGAGACATCTTCCGGCCATGACCGGCTCGTCCGGCGGGGAACGGGCTGGGCGGTGGAACGGCGGTATGCGGCCGCGGACCTGGCCGCCCTGTTTTTCGAGGAAACGGCGCGGTTCGCGGCGTCCATGGACCCGGAGCGGCTGAAGGCCTGCGAAAACAAGGCCTGCATCCTTTACTTCTACGATACGAGCCGCAACCGGCAACGGCGCTGGTGCAGCATGGACACCTGCGGCAACCGGGTGAAGGCGAGCCGGCACTATCACCGCCGCAAGGCGCACCGCCCGGTTTAGCCGGGGTTGCGGTACTTCATCAGGATTCTGGCGATTTCCCGGTTTTCGTCATCCGTCGCGGGTGTCAGGCCGTACGGCTCAAACCCGAGCCTGTGATACAGCAGCAGCGCGCGAGTGTTCACGTTGTGGACCACCAGCCGGACTTCCCGCACGCCCAGCTCGTCCCTGGCCCGCCGGATCATCGTTTCCACCAGAAATTTTCCCGCTCCCTGCCCCCGGTGCTTCGGACTGACGATCACATTGCCGATCCAGCAGCTTTGCCCTTCCTCCAGATCATACAGGTTCGCATACCCGGCAATCTCGCCGTCCCGCAGCACCACCGTCGGAAGAAGGCGCTTTACGGCCGATTCGTACAACGCTTCGGCGCTGAACGGATAGCTCCCCCTGGGCCACATGAAAAACGCCTCCCGGCGATCCTGCGGAAAAGCCGCGATCTGCCCGAAATCTTCCCTTTTCGCATTCCTGAACGTGTACATGGCATCCCTCGCCGTTTCCTTTCACTTTAGATCAGAGCCCACAGCCGTTCTCCGGCGTCCGGCGCTCCAACCGTGTCCGTCAAATACTCTCTTCTTCGGAAGAATCCCGGTTCCTTTCGTCGCCGCCATTTTCCGCATGAAAAAAGAGAAAAGAGAGCCTGCGGACTCCCTTTCCCCTTGCGCTTTCTTTCCCCAAGGATCCAAAACACCGGTCAACCCAACCGAGCGTCCGCTCTTTGGCGATGTCCCCGCGGTATCCGGTCCAGCCGACAAAGACAAGAGCTGGCGTCGCTTCACGAAGACATGGCGGAGTTCGTCAGAAATTATCGCGAACTTGCCATTTATCTCGGACTGCGGGACGAGTCGTTCCGCAACAGCCTGAGCTCGGCAAACGCCATGAAAATCGCGTGTGATTTTGACGAGTGGGAGGCCGAAGAGACGGTCGTTCTGGACCCCTCGACCCGGGGCCGCATCGAAGCCATGCGGGATTTCGACGAGGCCTGGCACGCACGCGACTATGTCTCCTATCAGAAGAAGATCACGTATCTCAACGAAGACATTTGGTGGATGGAACTGCTTGAAGACATTGAAACCAGTACGATTACATTCCTCGCCGGGCGAAAAATCAATGCGCTGGACGAGTTGGGGTCGAATCGCGGAAAAACACAGTGAACCGGCCGTCCGTGCGAGGAAATGCGCGCGACCTGGCAGCCGTCCGGGCGGCCCATGTCCCGGACGTCCCGCAGCAGCACAGCCCCGTGCGGACTGCAATCACTTCCGGTTCGCGGTCTCCGGTTGTTTTCCCGCCGCGACGAACGCCAGCGCGTCCACGATTTCCCCGCTGCCCAGCGTGACCGGCACAACCGCGGGACGATAGATATCCATGCGCGCCTCTTCCCGGCGGTACAGAACCTCTTCCAGCGCCTCGACGGGAACGCGGTACAATGTGCCTTCCGTCGCGCCTCCCGTTTCCACCATGTCGGCCCGAATTTCATCGGAGGCATGCCGGATGAACCGCACCTGGCATCCGTATACCGTTCCTTTCCCGACCACTTCGCCGAGCCATTGCGCTTTTCCCGCCGTGTGGGTTCGCTCGTCGTCCATGCAGCCGCCGTAATCGAAATAAAGCAGGGCCGGTTTCTTCATCATCCGGTAAAGCTTCCATTCCCCAAACGCAATCTCCGGTCCGGCGCGCAGCCGGTCCGACACGTACACGAGCACGTCCGCTTCGCCGCGGTCCGTGCGCGCCGTCCTCTTCACCCGTTCGTAGAGATTGCGCGGATCGCCGGGGCCGTAGTAATCTTCCAAATCGTCGACGCGCGCCAGCGTCTCCTCATCGATCCGGTAGATTTCGCCGCACACGATTCCCGCTTGTGCCGCGGCGCCCCCCTCTCCTTCCGCCATCGCCGGATAGCCCCTGCCCGTATCGTACAGCGAACCCGGCAGCGTCGCGAGCAGCGCCTCGCATTTCGAAGCACCGAGCAGCCCGTGGTTGAATTCTCCCCTTCGCAGCGATCCGTATACAAACAGCCGATATTCCATGAGATCATCCCTTTCCGGCATGCATAAAAAAGGGAGCCCCATAGAGGCAACACGCAAGAGCAACCTGAGAAAATTTCGCTTCTATTAGTAATAATACACGCCGTCGCACGTGATTTCGGCGGGACCGGTCATGAGCACGCGGCCGTCCTCCGCCCAGGTGATGACGAGGTCGCCGCCTTCCAGGTGAACGGTGACCGGCCTGCCCCGCGCAAGGCGGCCGTTCAGCACGCCGGCGACCACGGCCGCGCAGGCGCCCGTGCCGCAGGCCCGGGTGATGCCCGAACCCCGCTCCCACACGCGAAAATCAATTTCCGCATCGCCGCGGAAGGAGATGAACTCCACGTTGACCCGCTCGGGAAACACCGGCGACCGTTCGATCCGCGGGCCGAGTTCGGCCACCGGCGCGGCGGCCGCGTCCGGCACGATGAGCACGGCGTGCGGGTTGCCCATGGACACGCAGGTCATCCGGTGCGTCTCGCCGCCGATCTCCACCGCCTCGTCCACGGTCTCGCTGTCGGGATCGCCCCGCATCGGCAGGTCGCGCTTGCGCAGGCGGGGTTCGCCCATGTCGACGGTGACCTGCTCCACGCGCCCCGCGGCGTCCGTGTGCGCGTCCACCCGGACGATGCCGCCCAGTGTCTCGATGGTGAACCGCCGCTTGGAGGTGCGGCTCCGTTCCACCACGTATTTGGCGACGCAGCGCAGGCCGTTGCCGCAGTTTTTCGCCTCCGAACCGTCGGCGTTGAAGACGCGCATGCGAAAATCGGCCCGTTCCGACGGACCGATCAGGATGAGCCCGTCCGAGCCGATGCCGGTGCTGACGTCGGAGACGCGCACGGCCAGGTCGCTCAAAATTCCCTCGCGCAGCGGCTGCCCGAACAGATCGACGAACACGTAGTTGTTGCCCAGCCCGTGCATTTTGGTGAATTTGATCGCCTGCGGCATCGCGTTCCTCCTTCCCTCACCGGAAGATGAACCGGCAGTCGGACAGGCGGCGCCGGATCTCGTCCATCACCCGCCGCTCGTCCGCTTCGTCCTTCGCTTCAAAGGTGACGGAGAAGCGGATGTACCGGCCGGCGTCGTCCCAGGGCACGGTGGAGATGAGCTTTTCCTTGATGAGGAATTGGCTGAAATCTTCCGCCGTCGGAAACTCCGGTCCGCCTTCCACGGCCGCCGGCGCCTCGGTGTACAGGAAGAAGGACCCCTGCGGCTTGGTTGCCCGGAAGCCGGCTTCACGCAGGACGGCCACAAGCATCTCGTGGCGGCGGGAATATTTCTCCGCGGTGCGCCGGGTGATGTCCGGATGCGCCAGGGCTTCGGCAGCCGCCTTCTGGATGGCGATGAACTGCCCGGAGTCGCAGTTGTCCTTCACCGTGGCGAAAGCCTTGACGACCAGCGGGTTGCCGGCCACGAAGCCGATCCGCCAGCCGGTCATGTTGTGGGACTTGGACAGGGAATGGATCTCCACCCCGACGTCTTTCGCCCCGGGCACGGACAGGAAGCTGAGCGGCCGCGCTCCGTCGAACACGAGGCCGGCGTAGGCCGCGTCGTGCACCACGATGATCTCGTGCTTCCGGGCGAAGTCCACGACTTTCTCGAAAAACTCCCGCGTCGCCGACGCCCCCGTCGGGTTGTTCGGATAGTTCAGATACAGAAGTTTGGCCCGTTTCAGGACGTTCGGGGACAGGGAATCGAGGTCCGGCAGGAACCGGTTGCCCTCGTGGATCGGCAGCCAGGCGATTTCGCCGCCCAGGTATTTCGTGTGGGTGGCGAGCACCGGATAGCAGGGCGTGGGCATGATCGTCACGTCGCCCGGGTTGATGAAGGCCAGCGGCAACATGGACAGGGCCGACTTGGCGCCGATGGCGTGGTTGACCTCCGTGTCCGGATCGATGCCGTCCACGCCGAACACCTCGCGCAGGTACCGCGCGGCCGCCGCCTTGAACTCGGCGATGCCGTTGTCGGCGTAGAAGCGGTTTTCCCGCTTGCCCGCTTCCCGCGCCAGCGCCTCCACGACCAGCGGATCGGCGCCTTCGTCCGGCTCGCCCACGCCGAGGTCGATCAGCTCCACGCCGGGATGCCGGGCCGTCGCTTCCCGTTTCGCCCGCTTGATTTTCTCGAATTTGTAGATTTCCGTGCCGAGACCGAATTTCGAGCCGCCGATGCGCTCGGCGAACCGCCCCTGGATGTACGGGACTTGTCCCGCCGCGGTGATCTGTTCCATGATGTCCTCCTTTCCCCCTGACCGGGGAGTCATCCTCTTCAGCCGTTGTCAGCCGTTCCGAAACGGCCCCTGCACGACCGCCATGGCATAGTCCGCGTTCTCCGCCTCAGCGCAAGGCATGCGCGTCGCCGCCTCCGACGCCGACCGCCCTCGCTCCAATCGCCCATCAAGCCGTACGGGCCTTGGCGCGCAGGTACTGGTCGCAGGCCTTCGCGGCTTCGCGCCCTTCGTGGATCGCCCACACGATCAGGCTGGCGCCCCGCCGCGCGTCGCCCGCCGCAAACACGCCGGGCACGCTGGTTTCATATTTGCCGTATTCGGCCGCGATGTTGCTCCGCTCGTCGGTGGCAACGCCCATTTGCCGCAAGAGCTCCTGTTCCGGCCCGCTGAAGCCGATGGCGATGAGCGCCAGCTGCGCCGGCCACGTCCGCTCCGTGCCAGGGATCTCTTCGCGCCGGACGGCGCCGCCTTCCCGGATGGTCCGCACCTGCACCGTCTTTACGCCGGCCAGGCGGCCGTTTCCGTCGTCGATGAATTCCTTGGCGGACACGCCGAACTCCCGCGGGTCGTCGCCGTACACGGCGGAGGCTTCCTTCTGGCCGTAATCCTTCCGGTGAATGACCGGCCACAGCGGCCACGGGTTGTCCGGGGCGCGCTCCGTCGGGCGGACGGGGTAGATGTCGAATTGCACCAGGTTCCGGCAGCCGTGGCGCAGGGCGGTGGACACGCAGTCCGTCGCCGTGTCGCCGCCGCCGATGACCACCACATCTTTGCCTTTCGCGGAAATGTAATTCCCGTCTTTCAGGCCGGAGTCGAGCAGGCTCTTGCCGTTTTTCCAGAGAAACTCCATGGCGAAATGGACGCCGGCGAGATGGCGGCCCGGAATCGGCAAGTCGCGGTGCTTCTGCGCGCCGATGCAGAGCACGACGGCGTCAAACTCGGCCAGCAGCCGGTCCGCCGGGTAGTTCACGCCCACATTTACGCCGGTCAGGAAGCGGATGCCCTCTTCTTCCAGCAAGCGGACGCGGCGGTCGACGACGTGCTGCTCGATCTTCATTTTCGGAATCCCGTAGGTGAGCAGCCCGCCGATCCGGTCGTCCCGCTCGAACACGGTGACCAGGTGCCCCATCTTGTTCAGCCCGTCGGCGGCCGCCAGTCCGGCGGGGCCGGAGCCGATGACGGCCACCTTTTTCCCCGTGCGGAACTTGGGCGGATTGGGCTTCACCCAGCCTTCCTCGAAACCGCGGTCGATGATGGTGCGCTCGATGTTTTTGATCGTGACCGGATCGTTCACCAGGGCGGCCACGCATGAGCCTTCGCACGGCGCGGGACAGGCCCGCCCGGTAAACTCCGGAAAGTTGTTGGTCATGTGCAGCCGGTCCAGGGCTTCTTTCCAGCGGCCCCGGTACACCAGATCGTTCCACTCCGGAATCAGGTTGTGCAGCGGACAGCCCGTCGTGAGCTTTCCGAAGTTCATGCCGGTCTGGCAGAACGGGACGGCGCAATCCATGCAGCGCGCGGCCTGCAGGCGCAGTTTGTCCTCCGGAAGCGGTTCGTACAGCTCGTTCCAGTCCTCGATCCGCCGGCGCGGGTTGCGTTCGGGCAGATCCTCGCGAACGTATTCCATGAATCCGGTTGGTTTTCCCATCGGACTTCCCTCCTTGTTTTTCCCGTTCCCCGGCTCATCAAGTCCGCATGGGTACGGGACGGGGGCAACACCGGGCCTTGGGAAGCGGCGCGGGGCCGATCGGGTCGCATTTCCCCGGCCGGCACACCCGCCCGCCCCGCCAGCCCGTCAGGCCCGCATGGCTTCCGCGGCGACCGGCTGCTGGCCGAGCTTCTCGGCGCGGAACGCCGCCAGCTCCGCATCCGTCTCGGACCAGCCCGCCTTGCGGAACCGGTCGATGGCCTCCAGCATGCGCCGGTAATCCCGCGGGATGACGCGGACGAAACGCCGCGATTGCCGTTTCCAGTCGTCCAGGATGGCCTGGCCCAGCGCGCTGTGGGTGTACTTCACGTGTTTTTCGATCATGGCGCGGACGACGGCCGCTTCGGCGGGATCGTCCAGCGTTTCGAGATCCACCAGCGACAGGTTGCAGCGCTTCTGCACTTCCGGCAGGTCGCCGAAGATGTAGGCGATGCCGCCCGACATGCCAGCCGCGAAGTTCTGGCCGATCTCGCCGAGGATGACGACCCGCCCGCCGGTCATATACTCGCAGCCGTGGTTGCCGACGCCTTCCACCACCACGTTGGCCCCGCTGTTGCGGACGCAGAACCGCTCGCCGGCCACGCCGCGAATGTACGCTTCCCCGGCGGTGGCGCCGTAGAACGCCACGTTGCCGATCAGGATGTTTTTCTCGGGCACGAACTTCGACCGGGACGGCGGCCAGATGGCCAGCTTTCCGCCGGAAAGCCCTTTGCCGAAGTAGTCGTTGGCGTCTCCTTCCACCGTCATGGTGACGCCCTTCGGCACGAAAGCACCGAAGCTCTGCCCCGCCGAGCCGACGAAATGCAGCCGGATCGTGTCCTCCGGCAAGCCTTCCGCCCCGTAGCGCCTGGATACTTCGCTGCCGAGCACGGTGCCGACGGCGCGGTTTTCGTTGGAAATCGGCAGCACCGCGGCCACCGGCTCCTTCGCTTCCAGCGCCGGCCGGCACAGCGGGATGATCTCCCGCGCGTCCAGCGTCCGCTCGATGCCGTGGTCCTGCGGTTCGCCGTGGCGGACGGCGACGTCCGGGCCGGTTTCGGGCCGGTACAGGAGCGGAGACAGGTCGAGTTCCGCCGCCTTCCAGTGGTCCTCCGGCTTCACCTGCCGAAGCAGGTCCGTGCGCCCGACCGCCTCATCCAGCGAACGCAGGCCCAGTTGCGCCAGGATTTCCCGCACTTCGCGGGCGACGAACCGCATGAAGTGGATCACGTGTTCCGGTCTCCCCGGGAACTTGGCGCGCAGCTCCGGATTTTGCGTGGCGATGCCCACCGGGCACGTGTCCAGATGGCAGACCCGCATCATCACGCAGCCCACCGCCACCAGCGGCAGCGTGGAGAAGCTGAATTCCTCCGCGCCGAGCATGGCGGCGATGACCACGTCGCGGCCGGTCATCATTTTGCCGTCGACCTCGAGGCGCACCCGGCCGCGCAGCCCGTTCAAAACCAGCGTCTGGTGCGTCTCCGACAGCCCGAGTTCCCACGGCATGCCCGCGTGCTTGATGCTGGTGCGGGCCGCCGCGCCGGTGCCGCCGTCGTAGCCGCTGATCAGGATGACGTCGGCCTTCGCCTTCGCCACGCCCGCGGCGATGGTGCCGACGCCCGCCTCGGACACGAGCTTGACGTTGATGTCCGCCGCCGGGTTGGCGCATTTCAGGTCGAAGATGAGCTGCGCCAAATCTTCGATCGAATAGATGTCATGGTGCGGCGGCGGCGAAATGAGCTCGACGCCCGGCGTCGAGTTGCGCGCCTTGGCGATCCAGGGATAGACCTTGTGGCCGGGCAGCTGTCCGCCCTCGCCGGGCTTGGCGCCCTGGGCCATCTTGATCTGGATTTCCTTCGCATTGACCAGGTAATGGCTGTTCACGCCGAAGCGTCCCGACGCCACCTGCTTGATGGCGCTGCTGCGCGAATCGCCGTTTTCGTCCGGGACGTACCTCGCCGGATCTTCCCCGCCTTCGCCGGAGTTGCTCTTGCCGCCGATGCGGTTCATGGCGATGGCCAGCGTCTCGTGGGCTTCCTTGCTGATCGAGCCGAAGGACATCGCCCCGGTGCGGAACCGGCGCAGGATCGCTTCTTCCGGCTCCACCTCTTCCAGCGGAACCGGCGGACGGTCCGGGACGAACTCCAGAAGCCCTCGCAGGGTGCAGCTTTTCTTCGCGGTTTCGTCCACGTGCCGGCTGTACTCCCGGAACAGCCCGTAGTCGCCCGTGCGCACCGCGTGCTGCAGCGTGTGGATGGTGTACGGCGTGAACAGGTGGTCTTCCCCTTCCGGGCGCCACTGAAGGTCATCACCCGGATCGAGGGCGGGAGCAGCCGCACCGGCGGCGTCGCCGCGCGGAAACGCCTTTTCATGCCGCATGAGCGTCTCCCGCGCGATCGTTTCCAGCCCGATGCCGCCGATCCGCGACGGGGTGCCGGTGAAATACGTTTCCGTCACTTCCCGGCCGATGCCGATGGCTTCGAAGATCTGGGCGCCGATATAGCTCTGGATCGTGGAAATGCCCATTTTGGAAATAACCTTCAAAAGTCCCTTGGTAACGCCCTTCACATACCGGTCCAGCGCTTCCTCCAGCGACAGCGGTTCCAATTGACCTTCCTCATGCAGCCTGGCCACCGAGGCCAGGGCCAGGTACGGGTTGACCGCCGCCGCACCGTAGCCGAGCAGCAGGGCGAAATGATGCACTTCCCGCGGCTCGCCGGATTCGACGATGAGGCTGGCTTTCGTCCGCAAGCCGCTCCGGATCAGATGATGGTGCAAACCGGCCGTCGCCAAGAGCGCCGGAATCGGCGCCATGCCGGGACCGACGCCCCTGTCCGACAGCACCAGCAGCGACGCGCCTTCCGCGATCGCCCGCTCCGCCGCCGCAAACAACGCGTCCAGCCCTTCCTTCAGCCCGGCTTCGCCGGGCGCGGCCGGGAACAGCATGGGAAGCGTCGCCGCCTTCAGCCCGTCCAGGCGGTTTTCCCGGATCCGCGCCAGCTCCTCGTCCGTCAGGATGGGCGTGGGCAGGCGGATTTTCCGCGCGTGCTCCGGCCCCGGGTCCAGCAGGTTCCGGTCCGGACCCGCCATCGATTCCACGGAGGTGATCATTTTTTCCAGGAACGCGTCGATGGGCGGGTTGGTCACCTGGGCAAACATTTGTTTAAAATAGTTGTAAAGGAGCTGCGGTTTCTTCGACAGCACCGCGAGCGCCGCGTCGTATCCCATCGAGCCGACCGGGTCCTCCCCGCGGGAAGCGATGGGCTTGAGCGTCTTGTGGATCTCCTCGAAGGTGTAGCCGAACGCCCGCTGCAGCCGGACCAGCTCGTCCGGCGCGGGTACGGCGGGCACCGCTTCCTTCGGCGCGGGCGGCAGCTCGCCGAGCTTGACCAGGTGCTTGCGGACCCATTCCTTGTAGGGCCGCTCCGTCGAAATGGTCCGCTTGATTTCCTCGTCGGGAATGATCCGGCCCAGCGAGGTGTCCACCAGCAGCATCTGCCCGGGACGCAGCCGGTCCTTGCGGACGACGCGGTCGGCGGCCACATCCATGACCCCGACTTCGGAGGCCATGATCACCATGTCGTCGTCGGTGACGTAGTAGCGCGACGGGCGCAGCCCGTTGCGGTCCAGACAGGCGCCGATCCGCACGCCGTCGGTGAACGCCACCGAAGCCGGGCCGTCCCACGGTTCCATCAGGCAGCTGTGGTATTCGTAAAACGCCCGCTTGTCCTCGTCCATCATCGGATCGCCGACCCACGGTTCCGGGACCAGCATCATCACGGCGTGGGCCAGATCCCGGCCGGACAGGCGCAGGAATTCCAGCGCGTTGTCCAGCATCGCCGAGTCGCTGCCGCTCTCGTCGATGATCGGGCGGATCTTCTCCATGTCCGGGAACAGCCCGGACTCAAGCGCCGCCTCGCGGGCGCGCATCCAGTTGACGTTGCCCTTGATCGTGTTGATCTCGCCGTTGTGGATGAGATACCGGTACGGATGGGCCCGCTCCCAGCTGGGAAACGTATTCGTGCTGAACCGCGAGTGAACCAGGGCCAGCGCGGACGTGTAGTCCTCGTCCGTAAGATCCTTGTAAAAACGCGGCAGCTGTTCGGGCGTGAGCAGCCCCTTGTACACGATGGTCCGGCCGGACAGGCTGGGAAAATAGAAGGCGTGCCCCTGCGCGTGCGCCGCCTTGCCGATTTCCTTCTCGGCCCGCTTGCGGAGCGCGTACAGCTTCCGTTCGAAGGCGAAACCGTCGTCCGTTTCGGAAGCCGCCGCGAAGCCCGGCCAGCCGACCACGAACTGGCGGATGCACGGAACGGTCTCGCGGGCGCTTTGGCCCAGCACGGACGGGTCCGTCGGCACCGTCCGCCATCCGGCGATGACGAGTCCCTCTTCCGACGCGATGCGCTCCAGTTCCCTTTCGCAGGCCGCGCGGATGTCATCGTCCACGGGCAGGAACGCCATGCCCACGCCATACGGATTCGGCAGTTCCACCCCGGCGGAAGCCGCCCATTTCGCGAACACTTCATGCGGAATTTGCGTCAGGATGCCGGCGCCGTCCCCGCTGTCCGGTTCCACGCGGCCGCCGCGATGATCGAGCCTTCTCAGGATGTCCAGCGCCCGGCGGACCAGACCGTGCGACCGGATGCCCTTGACATGTGCCAGGAGCCCGATGCCGCAGGCGTCATGTTCGAATGCCGGATCGTAGAGTCCCTGTGGTTGCGGGAAACGAGTCTGCGTCATGCTCCTGCCCTCCCCGTTTTTGTGATGCAATGCTTTAGGTTCACATCGTAATATTGGCGCGGCAATTTATCCACAGCCTTGGAAGAAAATCTGCCATCACCTTTTTTTGGTTTTATGATAAAATTTATTTTGACGTTCTCTCATTTTTAATAAAAAATGACTTGCAAGTTTGTCATAAAAGCTTACGATTCAAGGGTTTTCAGGCTTTCGCGTTCTGACATGGACGTTCCATAAAAATAAGAAACCTCCCGCCGCGGGTTCCGCAAAACCCGCCGGCGAAAGGCCCGTCGATGATGCGGCCGGCGGCGCGTCCGTCTCCGGTTCGCGCCGTCCGCGCGAGCCGCGCATCAATACGTGGTAAGGTATTGCTCCCGCTCCCACGGATGGACTTGCGTCCGGTACATCTCCCACTCGATTTCCTTCGCGCGAATGAAGTGGGTCAGCACATGCTCGCCCAGCGCCTCGCAGATCACGTCGTCGTTCTTCAGCTCTTCGAGCGCCTCCTGCAGCGAGGACGGCAGGCTGATGATGCCCTTCTCCATCCGTTCCGCGTCGCTCATCGTGTAGATGTTTTGGTTGGTCGGCGGTTGCAGCTTCAGCTTCTTGCGGATGCCGTCCAGGCCGGCGGCCAGCATGACCGCGAGGGCCAGATACGGGTTGGCGGACGGGTCCGGGTTCCGCAGCTCGATGCGGGTGCTCAGGCCCTTGCTGGCGGGCACCCGGATGAGCGGGCTGCGGTTCTTGGCCGACCAGGCCACGTAGCACGGCGCTTCATAGCCCGGAACGAGCCGCTTGTAGGAGTTGACCGTCGGGTTCGTGATGGCGGCGAAGCCGCGGGCGTGCTTCAGCAGGCCGGCGATGTAATGCTTGGCCGTATCGCTCAGGCCGAGCTCGTCGCTTGGATCGTAGAACGCGTTTTCGTTCCCCCGGAACAGCGATTGGTGGCAGTGCATGCCCGAACCGTTGACGCCGTACAGCGGTTTCGGCATGAAGGTGGCGTGCAGGCCGTGGGCCAGGGCGATGTTTTTCACCACCAGCTTGAACGTCTGGATGTTGTCCGCCGCCTCCACGGCGTTGGCGTACTTGAAGTCGATTTCGTGCTGGCCGGGCGCCACTTCGTGGTGGGAAGCTTCAATGTCGAAGCCCATTTCCTCCAGCGTCAGCACGATGTCGCGGCGGCAGTTCTCGCCGAGGTCGGTCGGAGAAAGATCGAAGTATCCGCCGTTGTCGTTCACTTCCAGCTTCGGATGGCCTTCCTCGTCGGTCTTGAACAGGAAGAACTCCGGTTCCGGCCCCACGTTCATGGCGGTGAAGCCCAGCTTCTCGGCTTCCTTCAGCATCCGCTTCAGGACGCCGCGCGGATCGCCGGCGAACGGCTGCCCTTCGGGCGTGTACACGTCGCAGATCAGGCGGGCCACCTTGGCGCCTTCCTTCGTCGCCCACGGGAAGATCATCCAGGTGCTCAGTTCCGGATACAGATACATGTCGGACTCCTCGATGCGGACGAAGCCTTCGATCGAAGAACCGTCAAACATGATCCGGTTTTCCAGGGCCTTCGGCAGCTGGTCGACGGGAATTTCCACGTTTTTGATGATGCCAAGCAAGTCGGTGAACTGGAGGCGGATGTACCGGACATTTTCCTCCTTGGCCATGCGCAAAATGTCGTCGGCCGTGTAGTTTTTCGCTGACATGGGAATCCCTCCTGAAGTTATGGGTTATGAATTCATGAGTCTGAATTCGATGGGTACATTTTTTCACATCGTCAACTTTTATTCCACATATACGTTAGATTATCTAACATACTTTTTGCGGAAAACCCCCGGAAATCCGATAAAGACGGCCTTTTCACGGGATCGTCCACCGCGGGGCTTGTCCGTTTTTCCTCCGCAATACCTGACATAGGAATCCAATCTGCCAAAAAAATATGTCAAGTTATCTTACGTTCGCCCTTTGAGTTTGGGTTGGAATCTGTTACATTATATACAAGTTCACATCAAGCAAGGTGGTGGATGGGGATGTCTTACCGGAAGAAAAAGGTGATCCCGATCGGTACGGTTGCGGAGTTGACCGGCCTGTCCGTCCGCCAGATTCGCTATTACGAGGAGCGCAAGCTCGTGACGCCTGAGCGGACGAAGGGCGGAACGCGCAAATATTCTTTTGAAGACGTGGACATTTTGGCGGAAATCGCCAATAAAATGGAAGATGGCATGCAGACGTACGAAATCCGCAAGATGTGGGAAAAGGAAAAGGAACGGGAAGCGCTGGCCCAGGAGAAGGCGCGCAAAGAGATGCTTCAGGGGCAGCTGAACGCGCACTTCAACTTTCATCGCCTCACCGATTCGCGCCTGTCCGACCCGCGCGCGGGCGATCGGTGACCCCATCGTCAGCAAATAGTACGTAAGAAAATCTAACACATTTGTTGCTCCACCTTTTTGTTTGTGCATATAATCTGACCATCAAAAGCGTTCATGTCAGATAATTTAACGGAAAGGTGGAGCGTCATGATGAAAAGCTTACGCGTACTTGTCAAGACGGCGCTGCTCACGCTGGTCCTCGCCGCCCTGTGGGCCCCGGCCCTGGCGATGGCGCAGGATCTGACGGCGGAGACGGTAGCCGGCAGCGTCGACGCCACGTGGGTGCTCGTCGCCGCGATCCTGGTGCTGCTCATGCAGGCGGGATTCGTGTTCCTGGAGACGGGCACGACCCGCATGAAGAACGCCGGCCACATCGCGATGAAGACGGTGTTTGCCGTCGGGATGATCTCGCTGGTCTTCTGGTTCGCCGGTTACGGCCTCATCTTCGGATCGGAAGGGCCCTTCATCGGATGGGGCGAGTTCTTCTTCAATCCGGCGCCGACCGAGGAAGGACTCGCGAACAGCATCTTCTTCACGTTCCAGCTCGCCTTCGCCGCGGTCTCCCTCTCCATCGCGTGGGGCGGATTCGCGGAACGGGCGAAGATGTCGGTCTATCTCGTCTTCTCGATCCTGTTCGGCCTGTTCGTGTACCCGGTGATCGCCCACTGGATCTGGGGCAGCGGCTGGCTGGCGGATCACGGCAAACAGGACTTTGCCGGTTCCACCGTCGTCCACCTGACGGGCGCCATGGCCGCCCTGGCGGGGACGCTGCTTCTGAAACCCCGGATCGGCAAATACAACAAGGACGGCACTCCCAACCAGATCCACGGCCACAACCAGGTGTTCACCACGCTGGGCGTGTTCTTCCTGTGGATCGGCTGGTTCGGCTTCAACGCCGGCAGCACCACCTCCGCGGGCGAAGGCTTCTTCGGCTACGTCGCCTTCAACACGCAGCTGGCCTTTGCCGCCGGCGCCGTGGCGGGGCTCCTCGTCTCCTGGCTGGCAAAAGGAAAAGCCGACATCCTGGCCGTCCTGAACGGCGCCCTCGGCGGGCTCGTCGGCATCACCGCGTCCTGCGCCTTCGTCGAGCCGTGGGCCGCGATCGTGATCGGCGCCGTGTCCGGCCTCCTGGTGTACTACAGCATGATCTTCTTCGACAAGATCCGGGTTGACGACCCGGTCGGCGTCCTGTCGGTGCACGGCGTCGCGGGGGTCTGGGGAACGCTCTCCAACGGCCTGTTCGCGGTGCCGTCCCTGGCGGAATACGTGGGCGTCGGCCAAGGCGGCCTGTTCTACACCGGCGATTTCACCCAGCTGTGGGTGCAAACCTACGGCGTCGTGGTGTCCGGCGTGTACGCCTTCGTCGCCTCGCTGATCCTCCTCGGCATCATGAAAGCCCTGATGGGGCTGCGGGTGACGGAAGAAGAGGAAATCGCCGGCCTGGACCTCAGCCAGCACGGGATTTACGGCTATCCGGAGCAAATGAAAGCCAGCTCTTGATCGGCGCCGCCGGCGCCCGCGAGGCGCCCGTGAAAGGCCGATCCCCGGGAGGACCCATGAGCGAAGAGCGCGCGGCACAAGACCAACTGGAATGCTTGCTGCGGCAGATCGACGCGGCGGAGACGGCGGACCGTCTCCGCCCGATCTTCTTGTCCGGCGTTTCCCTTCTGGCGCCACAGGCCGAAGGCTACCTGGACGAACCGGAACGGGCGCTCATGTGGAACGCGCGGCTCAACCGGCTGCACGACGCCGTCATCCGCCGGGCGGTCCGGCTCGCCGAAGCCGCCCTCGCGGCGGAAGGGCTGACGCCGCCAGGCGGGTATGATGTTCTGCTGTTCGGCAGCGGAGGCCGCGGCGAACAGTCGGTGTACAGCGACCAGGACAACGGCATCGTGTACGAAACGCCCGCCCCCGGCCGGGAAGAAGAAGCCCGCAGCTTTTTCCTGAAGCTCGGAAGCGCGATCCAGGAATCGCTGGACCGCGCCGGCTACCCGCCGTGCCCGGGCAAGGTGGTGTGCGGCGAACCGGCCTGGTGCCGTTCCCTGGCGGAGTGGGAAGCGCAGGTGGACGCCTGGATCGAAGATCCGACGTGGGACCACGTCCGGCACCTCCTGATCATCGCCGACGCGCGCGCCGTCGCCGGCAGCGGGCGCCTCGCCGCCGCCCTGGCGGAGCGTCTGCGGCGGGCGGCGGGCGAATCGCCGCAGCTGTGCGCGGCGATGCTGCGCAACACGCTGCACCGCCAGCCCGTCGTGGGTCCCCTCGGCAACCTGCTGCGGGTATCGTACGGACCCCACGCGGGCGGCATCGAGATCAAATACGGGCTGTACGTGCCGATGGTCAACGCCGTGCGCCTGCTCGCCGTCATGCACGGCGTGGAAGCTTCGGGCACGGCGGAACGGATCGCACAGCTGCGCCTCCGCGGCGCCCTCGCCGGACGGCTGGCGGACGATGCCCTGCGGGACTTCGCGAACGTGCTTTATTTCCGCTCGATTACCGCTTCCGAAGGCGACGCGCCGCAATCCAGCGGCATCATCGCCGCGCCGCTGCTCACCAGACCGGTGCGCGAACGCATCCGCAGCGCCATCGCCACGGCGAAGCGGCTGCATGAGGCGGGCCGGGCGGCGGTGCAGCAGCGTGGCGGGAAGATCGGCGGATAGGCGCGGCGGACAGGCGGGCGCGGCTTCGGGCCAAGCGCCAAGACGCAAAGCCGCAATGCAAAGGAGCATTCGCCATGAAAGCGTGGAAACCGTTCAACCGATTCATGGAACTGTACCGATCGGGCGGACTGCCGACGTCCCTCGCCTCGCTGGACGAGACGAGCGCGCAGCAGATCGCCTTTCTGCGCTCGATGCTGCGGGACGTCCGGCAGCAGCGCGAAAACGGCTCCGGCGACGTTCCCCTGGACGAGTTGCAGGCGGTGGTGTTCGACCTGGAGACGACCGGTTTCCATCCGCAAAACGGCGACGAAATCATCTCCGTCGGCGCGGCGGCCGTCCGGGGTCCCGAGCTCATTGAAGGGGAGACGATGTACAGCCTGGTCAACCCCCGCCGCCCGATCCCGCCGGAAATCGAAAAGCTCACGTCGATCACCAACGAAATGGTGAAAGACGCGCCCGACACCGCGCAGGTGCTGATCCAGTTTTTCCGGTTCGTGCGGGACCGGGTGCTGATCGCCCACGCCAGCGGTCACGACCGGCGCTTTCTGGACATCGCGCTGCGGCGCCGGACCGGGGCGTCCCTGACCCATCGGGTGCTCGACACGATGATGATCGCCTGCAAGCTGTACCCCGACCGGCTTCACTATACGCTGGATGACTGGCTGGATTTTTACGGCATCGAACGAAAAGGCCGTCATCACGCCCTGCAGGACGCCATCATGACGGCGCGGCTGTGGAGAGCATTGTTGGGCGAGCTGGCTTCCCGTCAAGTCTGCACGCTGTACGAAATGTACGCGTTTCTGGGCCGCACCTGATCCCCGAAAGCCGGGTGCGGGACCGCCTTTCCCCTTTCCGTGCGGAACAATCCCCCGGCACCCGGTCTTCCTCCTCCGTTTTTTAAATTTCTCCGCCCTCGTTCCCTCATTCCCATCTTTTCAGGAACTTTCGCAATGCTTTTTCCATTTCCGAAACAAAAAGGGAACCATTTTGAACCAGCCTCGTCTTATTATTAAGAGAGACGGGGTGAAGGCCGGCATGGAGTTCGAACGCGAATTCGGACACATGCGTTATGCGGTGGGAAAACAGGACCGCGACGAGATTCTCGACCAGCTGATGCTGACGTACGGGAAAGACATTTGGAATTATGCCTATTTTCTGACGCGCCGCCGGGATCTTGCCGAAGACATCGCGCAGGACGTCTTCATCAAGGCATACCGGAACATGAACACGTTTCGCGGCACGTCCAGCGTCAAGTCGTGGCTGTTTTCCATCGCGCGCCGCACGACGCTCGATTACATGAAGTCCGCCTGGATGCGGAAGGTAACCCTGCTGCCTTCCCAGTTCCTCCAGGACGCGCATCCGTCGGCGGAAACCGAATGGCTCTGCCGCGAGGAGCAGCGGGAAGTGTGGCGCGCGGTGATGGAACTTCCGCGGAAACAGCGGGAAACGCTGCTGCTGTACGCCCATTACAAATTTTCGATTCGGGAAATCGCCGAATTGCTGGAGCTTACGGAAGGCACCGTCAAATCGCGGCTGCACCGCGCCCGCGCGGCGATGAACCGCCGCCTGGACGCGGCCGCCCGCCGGGAGGAAAGGGGCTCATGAAACCGATTCGCGACTGGGAAAAGGATCTGTCGGAACTGCCGATCGGTTTCGGCGGTTTCTCTCCGCGAACCATGAAAAAGGTAAAGGAGCGTATTGCCAGGATGGAACGCAAAGGAAGGCGGCGGACCCTCGCCGTGACGGTACCCGTCCTCGCGTCCCTCGCGGCGCTGGGCATCGTGTTTCAGGACTCGCTCCTGGAATGGCTGACGCCGCACCGGGAGCCGGAACCGATCCTGACCGAAGCCGCGGAGGAGACGGTCACGCTGAAAGCGGACTATTACGACTCCTATTCTTTCCATAGCCGGTTTGGAGACCCCTTTATCATCCGCCATCCGTACGCCGGTTTCGAAACGGCAAACTCGGACGCCGGCCCCGGCCTGGCGGACACGCCCGAAGCCTATGCCCGGTGGGCCCGGGAAAACCAGGTCGATCTGCTGCGCATCCCCTTGGCCTATATCGACGATCTGGCCCGGGAAGGCTTGCTCGCCCCGCTCGATCCGCTGATCCGGCGCGACGGGTTCGAACTCGGCGAGCTGTACGAGCCCGTCATCGGCGCGATCCGGGAAGCGGGCGCCGGCGGGCTGTACGGGCTGGCTCCCGAATTCGAGGCCTACGCCCTCTACTACAACAAGACGATGTTCGAGCAAAATCAGGTGCCGTTGCCCTCCGACGGGATGACGTGGGAAGACGTTTTGCTTGCGGCCGGCCGTTTTTCCGGCCGGACCCCTGAGGGACAGCCCGTCTACGGTCTCAGTTTCGGGGAAGGCTGGCACACCACGTTGGCCCGCGGCGCACTGGAAGCCGGACTCAATCAGGGGCTGCGCATCGCCATCCCGGACAGTCGCACCCCCACGTTGGACACCCCGGCCTGGAAGTCCTGGTGGGAAGCGGTGACCGCCGGCGCCGGACAGGAATGGATCAACACGAACGCCGAATCGCCGGCTTCCGGCGGGGTCGGGCTCATGCAGGATTTCTACCGGGTGGATGCGTTTCTGTCCGGACGCTCGGCCATGGTGTACAGCAACCATTGGATGCTCCAGCATCTTCAAGAAGCGGTCAGACTGTCCCTGTTCAAGGACGAGTGGGGCGTGGTCGTCCTCTCGGCCAAGGCGCCGGACGGCAGCACGGACAACGGCGTTTCGGTGCCTTATGTATTCGCCATCAATGCTGAGTCCCCGCACCGGGAGGCCGCCTGGGAATGGCTCAAGTTCGTCCACGGCCGGGAATTTGCCCTGCGGGACCGGCAGCAGGGTTTTGGGACGATCCACTCGAACCGAAGCGCATTGAACCGCGAGGAGGATCCCCAGGCCGTCTTTTACCGCAACGACGCGGATCCGGCGGCCGTCGTCCTCCGCAGCGAACTGCAGCATGAAGACTGGTACCGGAAGCTCTATGTCCATGTGGTCTCGGAACTGGAACAACGCCTGCCGGACGTGCTTTCCGGCACCCTGTCCGTAGAGGACATGCTGACCGGTCTGCAGCAATCCTCGGAAGCCTTGTTGGCGGATCGCCCGGGAGAGTCGGAGGCGCCATGAAGAAACCGCTGATTTTCACGCTGGCATTCCTTTTCCTGTCGCTGACGGCGGGGTGTTCCGCTGACCGGTCAGGGGAGGATTCCCCCCGGACGGTCCGGATCGCCTGTTGCGACGAAACGACTTTCCAATCTTTTTATCAGGACCTTTTCGCCGCCTATTTTCCCGATTGGGAGATCACGTACATTCCCGTTTACCATCCGGCCGGGACCGGCTTGCTGCAAACCGGGAATCCGGACGATCCCGAAGAACTCCGGGAGCGGCTGGAAAGGGAAAAGCCGGATCTCGTCATCGTGCCGGAATACGGGTTCAGGCGCCTTGTCCGGGCGGGACTTCTCACGGAACTCACCGGGTTTTCGAACCGGGACCGCTCCGTCTGGGAAGGGCTGGAAGCCGGCGTCCTCGAACGGCTCCAGGCCCTCGGCGAAGGAAAGCTGTATGGCGCAAGCCCGTTTTTCACCGCCGACGCCCTTTATTACAATGAGGACCTGTTCCGGGAATACGGCGTGGAGCCTCCGGACCGGCCCATGACCTGGCGGGAGGTGCTGACCCTGGCCGGGCGTTTCGCCGGGGGCGAACGGACAGAGGAAGACCCTTACGGCTTTCACATGCGCTGGGTCACCGACAGCCCCTACGATTTGGCAACCCGGATCGCGGCAACGGAAGGCCTTCGCCTGCTGGATCCGCAAACCGGCTTCCTGCGGTTGCAGACCGAGGGCTGGCGCGACGTGTTCCTGCTCGTGACGGAAGCCTACCGGCTCGGGGCCGTCGCTTCCGCCCCGATGTCCGGGCGGGAAATGGACGGCGTCGTCATCTACGGACCCGAAGAAATGGAGCGGACGAATCTGTTTTTCCGGGGGAAGGCCGCCATGACGGTCGGCGGACCGGACCTCATGCGGGAACTGAAAGCCGCAAAATCCTTTGGCTTGGGCGTCGTGCCGGGTCCGGTCCACTCGCATCTGCCGGATACGGTCGGAGGGTACGCCCTTGGCGACGTCTTCGCGATTCCGGTGACTTCCGGCCAGCCGGAAACGGCCTGGGAAGCCATACGCTTTTTCCTGTCGGAACGGATGGGCCAAATCTCCGCGAGACTCGGCGGAGCCTTTAACATCCACTCCCATGTGTTCGCCCGTCCGAAGTACCCCGTGTGGAAGGGAGATCCCGATTACGCCGTCTTCTACGGGCTGCGTCCGGCGCCGGAGCCGGAACATCCGCTGGAAGGAAGCGCGCAGGAGGCGTTTGCCGCTTCGTTCCGGGAATTGTTCAATCGGGAATTGGAGGCCGTCCTGCGGGACGAAAAAACCGAAGAAGAAGCGCTGAATCGCATCGAGAGCGAAGGGAACGCCCTGCTGACGCAATGGCGAAACGAGGGCTGAATCGCGCGCAAGGCATGCCATGTACGCGGTTCTGGACCGCACCTGATCCCCGAAAGCGGGGTCCGGACCCAAAAAGCCTTTTTCCGCGCGGAACGCTCTGCCTGCGCCCGGTCTTCCTCCGCGCCTGCCTGGCGATGAACCGCCTCTTGGGCGCGTCATCCGCCCTCCGACAAAATTTCGTTCTATACCCGGTTTGGAAGCCCTTTTGTCGTCCGCAATCCGCAAGTCAATTCCGGAGAGACGGATGCGCCGTGAAGAAGACGCTGATGCCGGGATTTTTTTGCCGACCTCCTTTCCCGCCCGGGAAATTGAGCACATGGAGGCGCCGAATCGCATCGAGAGCGAAAGGCAACGCCCTGCTTGCATCCTTGCCAAACCGGGCCGGAAACGGAAGCGAACAGGAAAATAGAGCGGGCCGATTTCACTTTTTCTAGCCGGGAGCGGAACCTCCCGGTTTTTTTTGCGTCTAACCGAATGAATGAGAAAAGGTACGGACTGAATTCATGCCGAAATGGTAACCATGATGCGTCTTGCGAGGGAAGACATCCGGATCGGGGAGGTATGCATCTTGCGCGCTCTCATGCGCCTGCTCATCCCGCTTTTCGCCATCCTGCTCGTTTACGGTTGCGATACCGGCCAGCCGCCTTCCGGAACGAATCCGTCGTCCGGCGGCCGGGTGGAGTTCGGCCCTCCGGCCAGCCCGTCGGTTTCCATGTCCGCGGAAGAGGCTTCCCTGCTCGAGGCGGCGGGGGAAGTGGTGCGGGCGCTGCGCGACCGCGATCTGGACCGGCTTGCGTTCTGGGTCCACGAAGAAAGAGGCGTGCTGTTTTCGCCGACCCGGCGCCTGGATCCGGCCGTTTCTCCGACGTTCCTCCCCGGCGAACTGCCGGGGTTTTCCGACGACGCGACGCTTGCCTGGGGCGTCCGGGAGGGCACGGGCGATGCCGTCGAGCTTTCGTTCCGTGAATATTTCGAAACTTTCGTGTATGATGAGGATTTCGCGCAGGCTCCGGCCGTCTCGGTCAACCGTCCGGCCGGCCCGGACAATTCCCCTTACAACGGCCAGGAAGTCTTCCCGGGGTCGTCCTATGTGGAATATTATTTCCCCCGGCAGGAATCCCGGGGGAGCGCGGGATGGAAAAGCCTCACCCTCGTCTTTCTGCCCGCGGACGACAGCTGGCGTCTGGTTGCCGTTGCGCATGGGGAAGGGTAAGGAAAGAAAAAGAAATCCGCCTCGCCGCGTCGCCGGAAACCTCCTCTTCCGGCGCTGCGAGGGCGGATGACCGAATGGCACGCCGTTACAGCAGTTTTTCCAGCCTCGCCTTCAGCGTGTCTTTGGACTGCAGTCCCACCAGCTTGTCAACCGGTTGGCCGTCCTTGAACAGGATGAGCGTGGGAATGCTCATGACGCCGTAGCGGGAAGCCAGTTCCGGCTCGTCGTCCACATTCAGCTTGGCGATAGTCGCCCGGTCTCCGATTTCCCTGGCCAGCTCTTCAATGATGGGTTCCTGCATTCTGCAGGGGCCGCACCACGGCGCCCAGAAATCCACCAGGGAAACGCCTTGCTCCACCGTTTTCTGGAAGTTCTCCTTCGTCAGCGTCGTCGCCATGTTTATCCACTCCTCTTCGTGGTTGAAATTCTATGATGATCGGGATCTCTCCCGCACATCTCCCGCATGTCCCGGCGCTTCCGCCCTCGTCAGACCGGGCTGCGCTCGCGGATTCGCTCCAGCAAGCCGCCGATGGTGATGCCTCCGAAGTACTCCTCCAGCCGCCGCTCGGCGCCGCAGAACACTTCCCGCATCACTTCGCGCATATTGGCGCCGACCACGCAGTCCATGTCCGGGTCGCCGCTGCACCAGGAAGGCGCCAGCGAGCCGGCCTGCATCGCGCGGCTGATGTCGGCCAGCGTCACGCAGGACGGATCGCGGCCAAGCCGAAATCCTCCTCCCGCCCCTTCCCGCGCGACCACCAAACCCTGACGGCGCAGCAGGCTCAACACTTTGCGCACCCGCGCCGGATGCGTGCACACGTTGGCGGCGATTTCTTCGCTGGACAACGTATCGCCGGGGCGGTGGGCCAAATAGACCAGACTGTGCACGGCCACGATAAAGTCGCTGTTCATCGCGCCATGCCTCCCCGTTTTGACTGTAATTATATCAGTTACAGTTCTGTCTGTAAAGCCGGAAAGGACATTTTCACATCATATACAGTAAGCATGCCCCATCCGTCCCTCACGCATCAGGCCGAAAAAGACCCGCATCCCCGGTTGTCCGGTCCGCCGGATGCCGGCATGCCGGCTTTGCCGCGGCGCCGCCGGTTCAGACGGTATCCGGATCCATGCCGAACCGCTGGTCCCGGTTGAGCCCGTCGATGCGCCCCATATCCTCCGCGGACAGCTCGAAATCGAACACGCGGCTGTTCTCGGCGATGCGTTCTTCGCGGGATGATTTGGGGATGACCACGTACCCGTGCTGAAGATGCCAGCGGATGACGATCTGGGCCGGCGTCTTGCCGTATTTTTCCGCCAGTTCCCGCAGCAGCGGCAGATCGAGCTTGCCTTTCATGATCGGGCTCCAGGATTCCACCGCGATGCCTTCCCGCTTGCAGAATTCCACCGTTTCCCTCTGGGTGAGCAGCGGGTGCAGCTCGATCTGGTTGACCATCGGCTTGACGCGGCAGGAAGCCAGGAGATCCTCCAAATGATGGACCTTGAAGTTGCTGACGCCGATAGCCCGGATCAGGCCCTCCTCGTACAGGTCTTCGATGGCGCGGTAGGTCTCCTTGTACTTGCCGCGCACCGGCCAGTGGACGAGATACAGGTCCACCCGATCCATGCCGAGCCGCCTGAGGCTGGCGTGAAACGCGCGCTTGGTGTTGTCGTATCCCTGGTCGTCGTTCCACACCTTGGTGGTGACGAAAATCTGTTCCCGCGGGATGCCCGACGCCCGGACCGCCCGCCCGACGTCGGCTTCGTTTCCGTACAGGGACGCGGTGTCGATCAGCCGGTAGCCGTGACGCAAGGCCGCCAGCACCGCCTGCTCCGCTTCCCTTCCCGGCTGCAGGCGCCACACGCCGAGGCCAAGCCGCGGCATCTTCACGCCGTTTGCCAGTTGCACCGTCGAATCGATGGTCAGCATACGCATATTCCTCCGTTCCTTTTTTTCCGTCATCCGGTTGCCACGCCGCAAAAAGTATGTCACACTGAAAACAACCAAACCCCGCGTTGGGCGTCTGCGAGGTGCGTCATGCGAATCGATGTTTATTCCGATATGGTCTGTCCCTGGTGCCGCATCGGCAAAAAAAATCTGGAAACGGCGCTGGCCGAATGGTCCAAAGACGCCGCCGAACCCCTTGACGTGGAATATCATGCGTTTCTGCTCGACCCTGCCGTGCCGCCGGATGGGCTGCCGTTCCGGGAAAGCATGACGTCGAAGTTCGGCTCCTCTTCCATGGTGGATGCCATGTTGCGGCGGGTGACCGAAGCGGGAACCGCCGCCGGCCTTGCCTTCCAATTCGAGCGGGTGTCCCGCATGCCGAACACGCTGCTGTCCCACCGGATCACCGCCCTGCTGCCGGACGGCCGGCGCGGAGACTGGATCGACGCCGTGCAGACCGCCTACTTTGAATACGGGCGCGACATCGGATCGCTGGACACGCTGCTGGAAATCGCCAAAAACCTCGGGTTCGATCCGGACGACCTCAGGGAACGGCTGGAGAACGGGGATGGCACGCCCGAAGTGGAGGCGGATTTGGAAGCGGCCCGCGCGATGGGCGTGACCGGTGTGCCGTTTTTCGTGCTGAACGGCCGTTACGCGCTGTCCGGCGCCTATCCGCCGGAAGGATTCCTCGACGCGTTCCGCAAGGTTGCCGAACGCGAGCGGGCCAGGGCGCAGAACGGCGGCCGGACGGACCCTCCGTCCGGAACATGATTCCATTATACCAGAAAAAACCTTCCGGCAACCCGGCGCCCCGAAACCTTGCCGGACTCCTCCTTTGCTCAGGATTTGTACCCATGGAAAAAGTGTGATAAAATGGCGCTGCGGCCGTTCCGCGTCCGCATCGGCGGGCGCGCCGGCGGGACGCGTGCGCGGCTTGAGCGCCGAAGCGAAGCGGTGAATGGGCGATGCGAATTGATTCCGCGGAAAGACGCATACGGGAGCAGACCTTTGATCGGGCCATCAGCCGGGCGGGCTGACGGCCCGATTCGTTTTGTGCGAGGCAAACTTTCTTTGGGGGTTGCACAATTATGGCGCGGGCGCATTCTCCGTCCGTGACGGCCATCGGCATCGGACTTTTCTGCAATGTGTTGCTTTCGGTCATGAAAATTACCGTCGGCCTGCTGTTCCACAGCCCGGTCCTGGTCGCCGACGGGGTCAACAACGCGGGCGACATCGTGGCGGCGCTGGCGGCGCTCGTGTCCTCCCGCGTGTCCAAAAAACCGGCCGACGCCGACCATCCGTACGGGCACGGCAAGGCGGAAGTCGTCGCCGCCGGGCTGGTGGCCGTCCTGCTGGCCCTGGCCGCGCTGTGGATCGGCTACCAATCGTTTGCCGCCTTTTTCGAGCCGCCCGCGGAAGCCGGCTGGCTGCCCCTCGCCGCCGCCGCCGTATCCCTCGTGCTGAAGCAGGCGCTTTACGTCTACACCATGCGCGTCGGCAAAGCCCACCGGAGCAAAAGCGCCCAGGCCGCCGCCTACGACCATCTGGCGGATGTGTATTCGTCCGTCGCCGCGGTGCTCGGCATCGGGATCGCTCTGTGGGGCGGCCGGGCGGGCGTCGCCTGGGCTTCCTATGCGGACCCCGCGGCCGGTCTCATCGTCACGCTGCTGGTGTTCCGGCTGGCCTACCGGCTCGGACGGGAAGCGACGGACATCCTGATGGAAAAGAACGTGCCGCCCCACGTCATCGAACAATACGGACGGATCATCTCCGATCTGGAAGAAATCCGGCGCATCGACCGCATCCGGGCGCGGGAACACGGACATTACATCATCGTCGACGTGCGCGTCGGCATCCCCAGCCACTATACCATCCAGCAGGGACATGACATCAGCCGGCAAATCAAAAAGCGGATCATGGATCATGATCCGCATGTGGGCGAAGTGCTGGTACACCTGAACCCGTGGGAGGACGGAGAGGAGAACACCTGACCGCCGCCGGCACACCAGGCTTCGCTTCCCCTTTGCCGTCCGCGGGCAGGCTTCACTTTTCCTCCAGATCCGGCAGCTGCCTGGCGTAAAGATGGGACAGCCTTTGCAGTTCCAAGGCGCGGTTGAACTCCTCCTCCGTCGCCTCTCCGGAACCGTCCCCGTCCAGCGGCAGATGGACGCCGTCGGCAAACCCGCTGCCCGGGATGAACAGGACGCGGTCGTTCAGGAACGAGCCGGACGGCACGAAATGCCGCTGCGGCAGCAAATTGTAGCCGGAGCCGTTCAGCAAATCCCGGCCGAAGTGCAATTGGTCCTCAAGGGACAGGCCGAGCAGGTTGGCGATGGTCGGCAGCAAATCCACCTGCCCGCCCACATGTTTGAACACGGCCGGATGGGTGGCGCCCGGCGCCGCGATGATGAGAGGAACGTTGAGCATGTCCCGGTAGTCGTAGGGACGCCCGGTCATCGTCTCCAACAATTCCCTTTCCTTTTCGTGCAGGGAAGTCTTGGGCAGCCCGACGTGGTCCCCGTAGACGATAATCAGGCTTTCGTCCCAAAGCCCCCGCCGCTTAAGATCCGCAAAAAACAGCCCCAGGGCGTAATCGGCGTAATTCTGCGCCAGAATGTAATGGCCCACCATGGTTTCCCGCAGCTGCTCCGGCAGGGTGATCCGGTGTTTGTCCTCCGGGATGGTGTACGGATGGTGCGCCGTCATGGAAACCAACTGGGCGTAGAAAGGCCGCCCCGAACGCCGGATGCGCTCCAGCTCCTCGGCGGTTTTGGCGTACAGCACCTCGTCCGACGCGCCGAAGAACACCTTGTCCTCTTCCCCGAAAAATTCCTTGTCATAGTAGCGGTCGAAACCAAGGGCCGGATACAGCTCGCCCCGGTTCCAGAATTCCACCACGTTGGTATGGAACGTGACCGCGTCGTAGCCCGCCTCCGACAGGAGCCGGGGCAGGCCGGGCAGACGCTTCCGCGCGTAGGCGTCCGCGGCTGCCGCGTCCAGCGGGATGTACAGGGACGTGTTCATGACGAATTCGGCGTCCGACGTGCTGCCCTGCCCCACCATCTGGTAGAAGCGCGGGAAATAGAAATGCTCCCTGGCCAGCCGGTTCAGGTTCGGCGTGACTTCCTCCCCGTTGACTTCCAGACCGATCAGGAAATTTTGCATCGACTCCAGCTGCACGACGATCACGTTGCGGTCGGCCGCCAGGCCCCGGTAAAACCGGACGGCCGGTTCCTTCCAGCCCTTCAGCGCGTCCAGGGCTTCCTGCGTCAGCTCCGCCTCCTCCGGCGCCTCCCCCATCGCGGCGATGACCGGCGGATCCGCGAACAGCGCGTAGGCTTCGTAATTCAAAATGCCCATTTCTTCCGCTTGGACGAGCTCGTTCATGCTGGCCCGATTGGGCAAAATGTGCATCAGGCACAGCCCAACCGAAACCGCGAACACCGCCATGATCGCCCTCCTGCTTGTCCGGCGCGCGGCCGGCTGCAGCCAGGCCAGCCTCTCCCTGCGCCACATGAGCAGCGCTCCGATCACCACTATGTCGGCGAATACGAGCACATACTCCGGATTGAGCAGGGAGAACACGCTGTTGCGCACCGCCGTCACCTGGTTGACCTGATCCAGGGAACGGTAAGTGGCAATGATGCCGTAATACCGGTAATAGACCGCGACGCTGAAAAAGATGCTTGTCAAAAGCAGGTTTCCGAGCAGATACCACAGCATTTTCCGCCGGACGGCGAACCATTCGATGAGGCAAAACACCGCCAGCACAAACGGAAGTTCCTTCAGTACGACCCCCCAGGGCGGCACCCGGTCGAAGACGACGATCCAGGCGAACCAGCCCTTAAGCAGGAGAAGCACGGAAAAAAACAGCATCGCGCGGATGCTGGCCAATTTGCCGGACAGGTTCCCCGCAATGCCCATGTCGACTTCTCCTCCCACCCCGATCCTTGTCATTTTATCTGCCACTTCGATAGCTTACCATACAGACACGAGGGCCGAAAGAGACTTCCGAAGGAAGTTTCTGGTCAGATTTTCAAGCGAAGCCTCAGGAGCCGGCGGATGACCCAGGCGCTGATCGCGGCGCCGAGCACCAGTCCGACGTAATAGAGGACGACCGACGACGAGTTGAAAAAGGCATAGACGAACGTTCCCCCCACAAGCGCGCTGCAGAACACGAATCCGGCCTGCAGGATGCGTTCCCACAGCGGAAACACCACGAGCTTGCCGTTATTTTCCGCGCGGGTGCGCTGATAGGCGATCATGCCGCCGACGGACGCAACCGCGAATACCGCCGCCATGAAGATCCATGGAAACGGCCCCGCGGCGAGCATTTCCGGATAGTCGTAGCGGACGGGAAAGAGCAGAATGAAATCGGCTTCCGGCAGCCGAAAGACGCTGTCGTTGTGAATGGCGATCGCGACCCGGACCAAAAACGCGATCAGGTAGGGCAGCACGGGTGCCAGGACGGCGAATACCGCCTGCGACGCCAGGCTCCCGCTGATCGTGCCGATAAACAGGAAGAAGGAATACACGGCGGCCAGGGACAGCCAGGCGAAAACAAACTGGTCCAGGTGGTACCACAGGCGGAAATACTCCGCAATGGGCGAACCCGCTACGATGGCCATGTCCAGCGCGGTGTTCAGCACCAGTGAACCGGTAAGCAGGCCGATGCCGAACAGCCATTTGGTCCAATAGATGCGCGTCCGCGAGCAGGGCAGCGAAAGCAGGAATTCCTGCCCGCCGTTTTTGCGTTCCGCCCCGGTCTGCACGAGGGCAAGCACAAACAGCACGGTCATGAGGCTGATCCGGGCCATCAGCTCCATATCGCCGTATTGGTAGGCTTGCCAATGGTCGTGGATCCTCGCCAGCCGGTGCTGGATGTTTTCCGGCCGGTCCAGGTACCAGTCGTTCAGCCGGTTGCCGCCCAGCGCCAGAAAATGGGCCAGCGGCGTGATCCACACCAGCCATTTGGCCTGGTCGTATTCCCTTTTCCACAGCGCCCTATCGATCCTCATCGTTTCGACCTCCATGCTTCCACACGAACAAATCTTCCAGTCCGAGCGGCAGCTCTTCCAGGACCAGCGGACGCATGCGCCGCAGCTCTTCGAGTTTCGCGTCGCCGTCTTCCCGGCTGACGAGCAGCGTATACACCCGGCCGACGTGTTCCAGCACGATAACCTGCGGGCTCGCCAGCCACGCGGCGGGCGCTTCCCCGTCGAACACGACCTGCAGCTTGACCGCCTCTCCCCGGGCAGGATCCGCGATTTCGCGGGTTTCCACTTCACCCTGCCGGATCATGAGGATCATGTCGGATAGCCGTTCGAGATCCCCCATGGCGTGGGAGGCGATGAGCAGCGTCATCCCTTCCGATACAGCCTCCACCAGCAGGGTCAGCACTTGCTGTTTGGCGATGGGATCGATGCCGTTTGTCGGTTCGTCGAGCAGCACATAGGAAGCGCGCGTGGCGATCCCCAGCGAGATGCTGGCCAGCATCTTCATGCCGCGGGACAGCTGGCGGATCTTCCGGTTGGCCGGCAGGCCGAACCGGCGGATCATCTCGTCAAACGCCGCCCGGTCGAACCGCGGATAGATGAGGGCGTACAGCCGCGCGCATTCCTCGGCGGTGTAGCCGAACAGCGCCTCCGGATTGTCCGGCAGAAAGACGATCTCCCGCTTGATCTCCGGCTGCCGGTGCACGGATTCGCCCTCCAGCAGCACATCGCCCGCGTCCGGATCGTAAATGCCGGCCATCGTCTTGAGCAGCGTCGTCTTGCCCGCCCCGTTGCGGCCGATGAGCCCGGCCACCATTCCCGGGCGCAGTTCGAACGACACGTCCTTCAGCACCGGCCGGCGCTCAATCGACTTGTGAAGATGACGAACCGCCAGCATCCCCATCCCTCCAGTACCGCTCGATTTCTTCTTCCACCCAATCCTTGATTTGTGTGCGGCTCACCCCCAGGTGATGCGCTTCCACCATCAGCCGGCCCAGATCCGCCCGCAGCCGGGAGAGCCGTTCCTGCAGCATGCCGGGGGAAGACGCCGGCCTGGCCACGAACACGCCCTTGCCGCGCACGGACACGATGACGCCCTGGCGTTCCAGTTCCTGATACGCCTTGGCCACCGTGTTGGGGTTGACGAGCAGACGGGCGGCCAGTTCGCGCACCGAGGGCATTTTCTCCTCCGGCTGCAGCATGCCCCTGGAAATGAGTTCCTTGATGCGGTGTACGATTTGTTCGTAAATCGGCAGCGCGCTTTTTTCGTCGATGCGGATCATGGCATCTCGCATGCCTCCTTTTATTCCGCCAGGGAGCCGGGTTTTTGTTTGTCTTGTCTGTCTGTACTATTTTAACTAGTACACATTATACAGATCGCGGGCGATAAGGCAAGGGGGCACCCGCCGATCGGATGTACGCCCGAAGTCCCGGCGCCGAATCCCAGACCTCTCCGGATGTCCAAAAACGGAATTTGTTCCCACAATCATCTTGATGAAAAAAAATGGCGCAAGAACGCCAGTAATCAACTGTTATTTTCGCAAGGATGCGCAAAAGGAGATGGTGGGATCAGGAGGCGGGTCCCGAAGCGGATGTTGCTCTTTGCGCTTTGTTGCGGCCTTCTGGGGGGACCGGCGTTGCCGCCGGCTCCCGTCGGCGGATTCCCGCCCTTTTGAGGGGGATCGGGCACGAAGAACAACCCGCACATAATCGAGACGGAAGAGCATTTGGGGAGAATTGCTCTCGGCTTTGGGAGCGGAAGATGCGGGCGACATCACGATTGACGTGCGCATCGCGCCGGTGGACGAGGAACGGGCGAAGGAAGCGGCCGTCATGATCCACCGATTCCTGCGGAGTTTCGGTCTGATTTGACGCGAATGAACCGCCGCCATCCCTCCCATCCTAGATGGAGGGGGTGAACGCGATGGCCAAGGATGTGCTGTGCGAAGTCAATTCCTGCAAGTACTGGGCCGCCGGCAACAAATGCGCCGCATCCGCCATCTATGTGGTGAGCCGGAAGGAGCCGGCGCGGCGTTCGGAAGAGACCGATTGCAAAACGTTCGAACCGAAAATCTGAAGCGCGGCTGCCACGAAAGAAGCGGACCGGACCGGTCCGCTTCCCCTTTTCCCGGGGCTGTCGTCCTCCGGCCATCCCCTGCCGGACTCAGTATGCCCCGGACTGAGAAATATTATCAGGCGCCTCATACGCCGCGAATCAGATACATACGGCTTGTCTCTTCCCAGATTTCACCGGGCTCAAGGCCGAACAGGCCGATTTCCTCCGCCGGCAGATCCAGGTTGGGCGCGTTGATCAGGTTCGTCTGCGGTTCCGGGCAGATGAAGCCGCTGGCGGCGTCCTTGTTCCAAAGCATCCACTGGCGGAACGAGGTGCCCACGTCGTAAACCAGCGTCAGCCCGCGGCGCATGTCGCGCAGCTCCATGCGGTTGCGGCCCTGCTGCGGCGCCGCCGTGTAGTGGTGGTCCAGCGGCGCGAAATACGGAGAGCCCGTGCCGTCCCTTATTTTCTCCTCTTCCGGCGACAGCGGCAGTTTGCGTCCGGTCGGGAGCATGCGGTCGGGCGTCAGCTCCCACCGTTCGCCGATGGTCAGCCTGATCCGCATGTCGGCGGGCGTGCTGCCCGGCGCGAAGGGGGCGTTGACGGCGGTGTGGAATCCGAGCAGCAAGGGCATCCGGCGGTCGCCGTCATTGCGCACGAGCACGTGATGCACCAGGCCGTTTTTGCTCAGCGAATAGCGCAGCCGGACAGTGAACCGAAACGGAAAATGACGGTAGACCGGGTGGGTTTCGTCGACGGCGACGGACAACGCCGCCCAGCTCTCGCAGGGGTCCGCCCCGTAGCCGTCCGTCTCCCATGGGACGTCATGCAGAAATCCGTGCAGCCGGTTGTTCCGCTCCGTCTCGTTGACAGGCATCCGGTAAACTTCACCGTCCCACCTGAGCAGGCCGTCCTCGTACCGGTTCGGCGGAAACAGGATCGGGATGCCGTACACCGACGGGTTCCCGCGGAACGCGTCCATTTCCTCCGGAGCCGGTTCGCGCAGGAAGCGAAAATTGCTTTCCCGGTCGCGGAACGCGATGAGATTGGCGCCCCGCTCCGGCAGCACCGCCGCCTCGTACCGGCCGAACCGCAGCCAGATCGCCTGCTCTCCCTGATAAATGCCCTTGATCGCCTTGGCTTCCATCCCAATCATCACCTTCTAATTCGTCATCACCATTTCCGAACACTCCGTCTGTCCGCTATCGTCTAGCATAGCACGTACCGTCAGGCAAAAAAAGCCCGTTCCGCCATTTTATTGTTGGAAGAGCACGCCCGAGCGGCGGCAACCGCATCAACCGCATGCTACGCCCCCGGGGTCGGCGAAGCGGACGTGTCCCGCCGGACGGCGCCTCCGCCCATCGTCCCCGCCCGACCGGACGGCCACCAGTTGGCCTCCCCGAACAGCCGCACCATCACGGGAATGAACAGCGGCAGCATGATCAGCGCGTACATCATGAGGCCGAAAATCACCACGACGGCGATGTGCAGGAGCGTCCGCACACCGGAGGGCATCATGGCCGCGAACGTGCCGCCCAGGATCACCGCCGCGGACATGATGACCGTACCCGTGTTCCCCATGGCCTTCAAAATGGCTTCCCTGGGCGGCATATTGCGGTACTCCCGGAAGCGGTCCATCAGGAAAATGCTGTAGTCGACGCCCAGAGCGATCAGCATGACGAAGGAGAAGAACGGCACCGCCCAGTTGAGCCCGGAATGGCCGATCATCCGGACGAACAGCCATTCGGCGAACCCGATCGAGGTAAAATACGTGATGAACAGGGAAACAAGCAGATACACCGGAATGACCACCGACCGGAACAGCGCGAGCAGGATGAGTCCGATGCCGATCAGCATAATCGTGACGGTACGCCGGTAGTCTTCGGCGGATATGTTCTTCAGGTCGTGGTAGATGCCTGTCACGCCGCCCACCACGATTTCCGCGTCCGCGTAGGGCGAATCTTTGGCGGCGCGCTTTACCGCCGCAATCAGGCCGTCGACCCTGTCGAGCGTCTCCAAGTCATAAGGGTTGCCTTCAAACACCACGTCCAGGGTGGCGATGGTCCGGTCGCTCGACAGATACGTATCCAGGGCTTGACGGAAGTCTTCGTTTTCCAGCGCTTCCTCCGGCACGAACCAACCGGTCAGCTGCGCGTCGGGCGCCGCGGACAGTTCGTCCAGATAGCCCTGCGCTTCGGCAAGCCCTTCCCGCAGCTGGACCAGACCGTCGGCGCTTTGGCGCAGGCCCGCCGTAAGCTGCTCCAACTGACCTCTCATCTCGGCAAAGCCTTCCGCCAGCTCCCGCTGGCCCGCGCCGATCTGCCGCGCTCCCGCGGCCAGTTCTGGCACACCGTCCGCCAGCTGCCCCTGGCCTTCCGCCGCCTGCGCGATGCCGCGTTGCAATTCGGCCAGGCCGTCCGCGAGTTGCCGCAGACCCGAGGCCAACTCCGCCTGGCCGGCGCTGGCCTGGACCAGGCCGTCGTTCGCCTGTTTCAGCCCCGCGACCACACCTTCCAGCTGGGACTGCAGCGTTCGCAGGCCCCCTTCCAGCTCCGCCGCGCCTTCCCGCAGAGCGGCCGCCGCTCCCTGCGCCCGCAGGAAGTCCGGATCGCTTTGCAGCTGGGGATACTTGAGGGCCAAGCCGCCCAGCCCGCGCTCCAGTTCGGCAAGCCCGCTTGCCAGTTCTCCCGTGCTTTGCGTGATTCCGTCGTAGGCGGCCGCCAGTTGTCCGAGGCCTTCCTCCATCCGGCGGTAATTTTCCGCCAGCTGCTCTCCCGCTTCCGCCAGGCGGACGGCGCCTTCATGGGCCTGTTCAAGCCCGGCATGCAGTTCCGCGGCGCCGGCGGAGCCTTCCCTCAAACCTTGTTCCAGCCGGAGCAACGCGTCGCCGACCTGCGCGATGCCCTTCTCCAGCTCCGCCGTCCCCTCGGCCAGCTGCCGCGCCCCTTCCGCCGCTTCCGCCAGCTGCGGCGCGTTCGCTTCGATTTCCTCCCCGGCCCGGGACAGGCCGTCGGCGATTTGCCCGAGACCTTCCTCGCCCTGGCCGAGTCCGTCGCCCAGCATCTCCGCCTGCCGGGTCACCCGGAATTCGTCCGGCGCCTCGCCGAGGGGACGAGTCGGACCGCGCACCGCCCCGACTCCTTCCACCGCCGCCAGTTCCCGCGCCGCCCGTTCAAGAAACGCGAGCCCTTCCGCGGAATCCAGCGGCACGTCCGAGCGGATCGCCACCGTCGCGGGCAGCGATTCGCCCGGTCCGAAGCTGTCGGCGATCCGGTTGAACGCCCGGACGGATCCGTAATGGTCCCCGATTTCCTCCAAAGAATTATAGGTCGTGACGGCGCGATACGTCGTCAGCAAGGGAACCGCGATCAGGGCGACGACAAGCAGGGCCCCCAGCGGACGGCGCAGGGAGAACCGGCCCACGGCGTCCCACAGCCGGCTTTCTTTATGCTCCAGTGAACCCTTGAACGGCCAGAACACCGCTTTGCCCAACGTCGCGAGGAAAAAGGGCACCAGCGTGAAAATGGCGATCAGCATCACCGCGATTCCGATGGCCACCGCCACGGCGGACTGGTACAGGCTGAACTGCGACAGCCCGATGGCGGCGAAGCCGAGGAGCACCGCGAGTCCCGCCACGAATACCGTTCTTCCCGCCGTGCGGAAAGTGACCACCACCGCTTCCGTCCGGCCGCCGTTTCTGCCCAGTTCCTCCCGGAACCGGCTGAGGATCAGAATGCAGTAGTCGGTGCCGATGCCGAACAGGATGGCGATGAGAAACGTCTGCGTGAACGTGGAAAGCGGAAAATCGGCGTATTCCGCGAGAAACGCCACCACCGCCTGCGAAGCCAGGTACGAAACCCCCACGGTGAGCAGCGGCACCAGCGGTGCCAGCGCCGAGCGGAACACCGCCAGCAGGATGATCAGGATGAAGACGATGGTGATGCCTTCCGTCCGTTTCGTTCCCGCCTCGGCGCTTTCGATGACGTCCAGGTCGATCAGCCAGCCGCCGGTGAAATCATGTTCCACCTGCACGCCTTCCAGTGCCGCGTACAGGCTGTCGCGCACGTCCATGAGATCCCGGTCCCCGGGGTCGACGGTCACCATGGCCAACACTGTCCGGCCGTCTTCGGACCTGAGCAGATCGGCCATCTCCGGCCGGTCGAAGGGGGACACCACCGACGTAACGCCGGCTTCCGTGCTGTCGCGGAGCGCTTCCACCCCCCGCCGCACCTCTTCCATATCCGAGTCCGTCAGTCCTTCCGCGCGGTGGAATACCAAAACGGCGGACAAGCCCCCCGCTTCGCCGCGGCTTTCCTTCAGCTCGTCGATAAGTTCGTGCGCCCTGACCGACGGATAGCCCTCCGGCAGCCGGATGTCTCCCTTATCCCGCACCAGCAGTGTCAGATTTGGCGCCGTCAGCAGCAGGGCCGCCAAGGCGGCGATCCACGCCGCCAGCACCAGCCAGCGATATTTCACAATGCCCCTCACGGTTTCTCTCTCCCCCGTCTTTTTGTGTGCCATTATTTCCGGTCGGATCTGTCTGCCGCCGCGGCCGCTTTCCGAACCGGATCTTCCCCGGTCTCCCCGGCCGTCTCCAGCAGACGGGCCAGTTTTTCAAACGTGCCGATGAAAGTGGACACTTCTTCCGTCGTAAAATGGCTCAGGTACCGCGAAAGGACCTGCTGGATCCGTTCGGTCAGCGTCATGCAGAGCCGCTCGCCCTTGCGGGTCAGCGACAGGAAAATAACGCGCCGGTCGCTTTGGTCCGGCGTCCGGCGGATGAGCCCCTTTTCCGCCAGGCGGTCGACGATGGCGGTGATGGCGCTCTTCCCCACGCAGTATGTTTCGGACAGTTCCGTCGACGTGCACGACCGCCGCAGGTTGATGTACCGGATGATGTTGTACTGGTCGAGGGTCAGGTCCCCCGCGATCGTGTTGCGAAAAAGCGCCGTCATGCGGCGGGTCAACACCAGCATCGCTCTTTCATAGCGTTCGATCAGCGATCCCAGATGGTCCTCCCGAATGGCGTCCAAGGCGCATATCCTCCCCGCAAGCCCTGAAATTTCCCGGAAATTCCGGACGCATCGCCCGCCGGCGAAGCAATTGGTTCAACACAAGAACTATTTTACTCTTGAACTATCCAGCAAAACAAGACGGAAATCGCAACGGCTGCCCAAAACCCTTGCCCGGACCGCCGCCATCTGAAACAATAGGAAAAAGGACTCCGCCGGAGGAAAGGATCATGGATGCGTTCCGGTCCATCGCAGAGGAAAAAATAAAGGAAGCCATTGAACGCGGGGAATTCGACCATCTGTCCGGCTTCGGCAAGCCGCTGCCGCCCGACGACGCGGAAGGCGTGCCGGAAGAGCTGCGGCTGGCGTTCAAGCTGCTGAAGAACGCCGGGCTCCTGCCGGAAGAAATGCAGCTGCGCAAGGAAATGCTGACCCTGGAGGATCTGCTCCGCTGCGCCAGGGACGAAGGGGAGCGCAAGCGGCTGCAGACCGAATTGACGCTGAAGCGCCTCCGCTACAGAACCCTCATGGAACAGCGGGGATGGAAAGATTTGTCCGCTTTTTCAGCCTACGAGGCGAAGCTGGAGGAGCGGCTGGCGGAAGACAAAGAAGACAAAGAAGAAGGCCGCGGCCCTTGAAACGACTGATCCTTCCAGGTTTTTCAGGTTGAGCCAGGCGCAGGAGTTCCCCTATAATCGAGAACCGAACAAGGGGGGACGAGGACGATGAAGAGAAAATCCATCTTTTTCACCTTCCTCATCGCCATCCTGGCGCTCGGCTTGACCCTTCCGGGCCCGGCCGCGGCGGCAGCCGCTACCGCGCCGGTCCTGAAACCGGGCAGCGCAAACGGCGACGTGTGGGATGTGCAGTACCGCCTGAACGTGCTGGGGCTTTACACGGACACCCTGGACGGCGTCTACGGTCCGAAAACGGCGGCGGCGGTGCGCAGTTTCCAGGCTCGTTACGGGCTGGCCGCCGACGGAATTGTCGGTCCGTCCACGTGGCGCGCCCTGCGCAAATATACGGTCAACCAACCGGAAATGGAGCTTCTGGCCCGGGTCGTCTACAGCGAAGCCCGCGGCGAACCCTACGAAGGCCAGGTGGCGGTGGCCGCCGTCGTGATGAACCGGCTGAAGTCGGACCGGTTTCCGGACACCCTGCGGGGCGTCGTCTTCCAGCCCGGCGCCTTCACGGCGGTGGACGACGGCCAGATCTGGCTGAAACCCAACAACACGGCCTTCAAAGCGGCGAAGGAAGCGGTGCGAGGATGGGACCCGAGCCGCGGCGCGCTGTTTTACTACAATCCGAAGACCGCTGTCAACCAATGGATCCGTTCACGACCGATCCTCGTGAAGATCGGCAACCACGTATTCACCTCATGACCGGGCCGGGCAAAAGCTCGTCCAGCCTCGCGAACGTATACCCCCGCCGCCGGGCTTCGTCGATGATCCTGCCCATCGCCTCGGCGTTGTCCCGCGACACGGCATGCAGCAAAATGACGGCTCCGGGGTGCAGCTGTTCCGTCACCTGGCGGAAGGCGTAGTCGGCGCCCCGTTGCCGGTTCGTTTCCCAGTCCTTGTAAGCCACCGACCAGAACACGTTCACATACCCCAGCTTCCGGCTGACGGCCAGCGTCCGCTCGCTGAACACGCCCCGGGGGGGCCTGAGGAACACCGTCCGCCGCTGCCCGGTCAGCCGGACCACTTCCCGCTCCACCCGCTCCAGCTCGTCGCGAATCCGCTCTTCGCTAAGCCTCGTCAGATCGGGATGGGACCACGAATGGTTGCCGATCAGATGCCCCTCCTCCGTCATCCGGCGAAGCAGCTCCGGCTGCGTCCGGACGTAATGCCCCGTGACGAAAAACACCGCCGGAACTCCGCGATCCTTAAGCACATCCAGAATTTTCGCCGTATAACCGTTTTCGTAGCCGTTGTCGAAAGTCAGATACAGCGTCTTATGGGACGGATCTCCCATGAAGACCGCGCCGTAACGGTCCAGGAGGGGCGCAAATCCCTCCCCGTCGATGGAGGCCGGAAGTCCGCCCCGGCTTTTCTTGAATCCGAAATGATACACGCGTTCCCCCTGGACGGGAGCGCTTTTTTCATTCCATTCTGCCGGGGCCGCCGCGGCGAAAGAGGCGAGAGACAGAGTGAGCAGCGCGTGCAGCAGCACGGCGGGTTTCATGGACAAGGCACCTCCACGCGGAATGGGTCTTGATTTGCGAATCAGATGTAATATACCCTGAAAGCGACGGTTTTTTGCGGATAAATCCGGAAAACTTGTAATCTGGATCACAGTCCGCCGCCGTTCTGCCGATATAAAAAAATAATAGGACTACCATCATGGGACCATCGAAAGGAATGGAATCCGGATGAAGCGAAGCATCATTCTGAAAATCACCCTCGGGCTGCTGGTCGTCGCCACCACCACCTACGGAACCAGCGCCCTGTTCATATTCGGCCTTGGCAGACTGCTGCCGAACGTGCCCCAGTCGGTCATCATCATCGTGACGCTGCTGCTCGGGATTTTCTGGACCACGTTTCTCGGCTACCTCGCTTCCCTGTACATCGTCCGACCCTTGCGGGCGCTTACCCGGGTGACGGATGAAGCCGCTTCCGGCAACCTCCAGGTGGAAGTGAAGGTGCCGCGAACCGGGGACGAACTGCAGGTGCTGGGGCAGTCCGTGCGGACCATGGTGGGCAACCTGCAGTCCATGATCGGCGAAATCGCCTCCAGCGTTACCACGACCCACACGCATACCAGCTCCCTCAGCGATGCGGTCTCCCAGGCGTCGTCCCAGCTGGAACGGATCACCGAAAACATCATGGAAATCTCCAAAGGCGCCGCCGACCAGTCCCAGTTCATCTCGTCCACGCTGGACCAGTTCGGCAACCTCGTCCAGGAGACGAGGGAAGTGGAAATCCAGGCCGGCCAGACGCGACAGCTGTCCGGCGAAATGACCGATACCGTGGATCGCAGCATGGAAAGCATCTATACGCTGTTGCACAACCTGAACGAGATCGGCCAATTGCACCGCGGCGTCCTGGAACAGGTGGAGCTGTTGTCGCAAAAGGCGGAAGAGATCGGCCGCATCACGCAGCTGGTCGTGGAAATTTCCGCACAGACCCACCTGCTCTCCCTGAACGCGGCGATCGAGGCGGCCCGATCCGGCGAGGAAGGCCGGGGCTTCGCCGTTGTGGCGGATGAAGTGCGCAAGCTGGCCGACCAGAGCGAACAGGCGGCCAAGGAAATCAAGCAGGCCATCCTGGAAGTCCAGAAAAACATCCAGGCGGTGGTGGAAGGCAACCGCAAGCAGGCCGAGATTGTGGAGCAAGAGCTGGAACAGGGGCAAAAGGTGCGGCAGGCTCTTGAGGAACTGCGCGCCTCCGTGATGGAAGTGGGCGGCGCGGTGGAGCGGATCTCGGGCGTGGTCATCGAGAAGCTCCGCGGCCTCGACCACATCTACGACCTCGCCCGCCAGATCGGCGACATCGCCGAGTCCACCAGCGGGCGCACGGAAGAGATCTCGGCGACCATCCAGCAACAGCTTTCCTACATGGAGGAGATTTCGGCGTCGTTCGCCACCCTGGAGTCACAGGCCCGCAATCTGCAGGGGCAAACCAAGCGGTTCCGCGTGTGAACCTCGGGTACACGCCCGGAAAGCGGAAGCCGGCTGCCGCGTATTCCGCGGCAGCCGGTTTTTTCGCGGCCGTCAGCTCTTGGGCTGATACAAGTCGTGGTCCACGTAGCGCTCGCCGTTCAGCTCGCTGATGATATTGATGGCCACCTTGGCTCCGTCGCCGGCCGTGATGATCGTATGCACGCTCACGCCGGCGCAGGTGCCCGCCGCCCAGATGCCGTCGATGTTCGTCCGTCCCTCGGCGTCCACGTCCAGGACGGTCTTGATGCGCGGTTCCGTGCCGGGTTTCGTCTTGACGCCGATCTTTTCCGCCAGTTCCACAGAAATGCCCGTCGCCAGAATGACCCTCTTCGCCTCGTAAGCGCCGCCCTTTTCCGTCCGGATCACGAACTTGTCGCCTTCCTTGGCCACGTCCGTCACATGGTCGTCCACCACTTCGGCGCCGAACTTCCGGGCCTGCTGCTTGCCCAGCTCCACCATGTCCGGGCCTGCGATTTCCATCACGCCGTAATGGTTTTCCACCCACGCCCGCTTGGTCAACCCCTTGTCATTGTCGATGACCAGCGTTTTTTTGCCCGCCTTGGCGGCGAACAGCGCCGCGCTGGCCCCGGCCGGGCCCGCGCCGACAATGGCGATGTCGTACATGGATTTCCCTCCAGTCGGAACTTCGGCCGCGCGGCTGCGCGGCCTATAAATTTTATATTAACTACATAATAGCTTCCCCGAACGCCTCAACGCAACCGCGGGACGGACGGCCGGGCAGGGGAAGAAACCCGTGAAGGGGCGTCTGTCCGGACTGTTTTCGCTTTCACGGGAGAACATGATAAAATAGGACTGCTTCCGTTTTTCCGAATTTTCACCCGATGGAGGAAACCCGATGACGAATTTCGCAGCCAAACTGGAAAAGTACGCCGCGCTGGCCGTGGAAGTCGGCATCAATATCCAGCCCGGCCAGACGCTGGTGATCACCGCCTCCCTGGACGCGGCGCCTTTCGTGCGCCAGGCGGTCCGCAAAGCCTACGCGGCCGGCGCGCGGTACGTGCATGTGGAATGGACGGACGACGAAGTGACGCGGATCCGTTATGACATGGCCCCGGCGGATTCGTTCAAGGAGTACCCGATGTGGCGGGCCAAGGGATGGGAAGAGATGGCGGCAAACAACGCCGCTTTCCTGTCCCTCACGTCGTCGGATCCGGATCTCCTGCGCGGCGTTGACCCGCAGCGGATCGCCGACGCCCGGAAAGCGGCGGGACTTGCGCTGCAAAACTACCGCAACTACATCATGACCGACAAAGTCAGCTGGTCGGTCATGGCCGTGCCGTCTCCGGGATGGGCGATGAAAGTGTTCCCCGACCTGGACGCGGAAAAAGCGGTGGAAGCCCTCTGGGAAGCTATTTTCGCGGCCACGCGCGTGCTCGGGGAAGATCCTGTGCAAGCCTGGCGGGAACATCTGCGCCGTCTCGAAGAAAGAGCGAACATCCTCAACGACCGGAAATACCGCCTGCTTCGCTTCCGCGGTCCCGGCACCGATCTGACGGTGGAGCTGCCGCCCGAACACCTGTGGGTCAGCGGCGGCAGCGTAAACGAGAAGGGCGTCCCCTTCGTCGCCAACTTGCCCACGGAGGAAGTGTTCACCGCGCCGCTCAAAGACGGGGTGAGCGGCACCGTCCGCGCCACGAAGCCGCTCAGCTACGGCGGAACGCTCATCCGCAACTTCTCGTTCACCTTCCGGGACGGCAAAATCGTCGACGTCCAGGCGGAACAGGGGCTGGAGACGCTGAAGAACCTCATCGCCACGGACGAAGGTTCGGCCAGCCTCGGCGAAGTGGCGCTGGTGCCCCACAGTTCCCCGATTTCCCGCACCAACCTGGTGTTCTACAACACGCTGTTTGACGAAAACGCCTCCTGCCATCTGGCGATTGGCGAAGGTTACGCGTTCTGCCTGGAAGGCGGCACGGACAAAAGCAGGGAAGAGCTGGCGAACCTTGGGCTCAACAAAAGCATTGTCCACGTCGATTTCATGATCGGTTCCGCGGAAACGGACATCGACGGGGTGCGGCCGGACGGAACCGTGGACGCGCTGTTCCGCGGCGGAGAATGGGCATTCTGAGCGCCGGACGGAGCTGACGGGATGGACGGGGCGGAACATGAGATGAAAAAAGGCGTGAAACTCGGCATCCTGGATCACACCCATGTCTGCGAAGGCAGAACCGTTGCGGACACCCTGGCCGAAGCGGCGGAACTGGCGCGGGAGGCCGAGCGCCTGGGTTACGCGCGCTACTGGGTTTCCGAGCACCATGGCATGCCATCCCTCGCGTCGTCCAGCCCGGAAATCCTGATCGCCCATGTTGCCGCCGCCACGTCCCGCATCCGCGTCGGCGCCGGCGGCGTGATGCTGCCGCACTACAGCGCGTACAAGGTGGCGGAAAATTTCCGGCTGCTCGAAGCGCTGCATCCGAACCGGATCGACCTCGGTCTCGGCCGGGCGCCGGGCGGCATGCCTGTTGCCACGCGCGCGCTGCGGGAAGGCAAGCTTCGCGACGCCGATCCGTATCCGCGGCAGGTGGACGATCTGATCGGCTACCTGCACGAGTCGCTGCCGGAAGGCCACCGCTACGCCGGGCTGCTCGCCAGCCCGTCCATCCCCACCGCGCCGGAGCTCTGGCTGCTTGGCTCCAGTGACGAAAGCGCCCGGCTGGCCGGCGAGAAGGGCATCGCCTTTTCTTTTGCCCAATTTTTCGGCACGCCGGCGGGTCCGCAAGCAACCCGGTTGTACCGGGAGTCGTTCCGCCCCTCGGCGCTGAACCGGGAGCCCCGGACGATGGTGGCGGTGCTCGCCATATGCGCGGATACGGAGGAGGAAGCCCGGCGCCTCGCCGTCAGCCACGAGCTGTTCTTCTTGCGGGTGGAGCACGGGTTTCCGCTGCCTTGGCTGCCCTCGGTGGAAACGGCCGCGAGCTATCCCTACACGACGTTTGAACTGGAGCTGCTCGCCGCCCGCCGCGCACACCGCGTGGTCGGAAATCCCGCGCAGGTACGCGAGGGGCTTGCGCGAATCATCCGCGAATACGGAGCCGACGAGCTTATGATCACCTGCCCGGTTCACGATTTCGACAAGCGGCTCCGATCCATCCGGCTGATCCGGGAAGCGCTGGAATGACGGTGCAGCGGCCCGACATCCGGGTCCGGCATCCATAGAAAAACCTTGGGAGAGGCGGGAAAACGAAGGATGAAACCGAAGGTCTATGTAGCGCGGAAAGTGGTGCCGGAAGTCAAGGCGTACCTGATGGAACATTGCGACTGCGAGTTTTGGGAAGGCCGCGAGCGGCCGGGGCGCGAACAATTCTTCGCCTCCCTCGCCGACGTCGAAGGGCTCCTCACCGCCGGCACTCCCATCAACGACGAGTTGCTCGACCATGCGCCCCGCCTGCGGATCGTCAGCAATATCTCCGTCGGATACGACAATTTCGACGTGGAAGCCATGAAACGGCGGGGCGTGATGGGCACCCATACGCCGGGTGTGCTGGACGACACGGTGGCCGACCTGGCCATGACCCTCGTCCTGGCGGCGGCGCGGCGGGTGGCGGAGCTGGACCGGCTGGTCCGCAGAGGCGGCTGGGTCAAGGGGATGGACGAGGAACTGTTCGGCGTCGACGCCCACCACGCCACCCTCGGCATCATCGGCATGGGACGCATCGGCGAAGCGGTGGCGAAGCGGGCCCGGCTGGGCTTCGACATGGAGGTGCTGTACCACAACCGCTCGCGGAAACCCGAAGCGGAAGCCCGCTACGGCGCCGTTTACGTCTCCCTCGACGAATTGCTTGCCCGGTCGGACTTCGTGGTGATCCTGACGCCGCTCACTCCGGAGACGAAAAAAATGATCGGCCGCGAGCAGCTTGCCCGCATGAAGCCGACCGCCATTCTCGTCAATGTCTCCCGCGGCGCCGTCGTCGACGAGGAGGCCCTCGTCGAAGCGCTGCGCAACGGCACGATTCGCGGCGCCGGGCTGGACGTGTTCGAGAAGGAACCGGTGGATCCGGACAATCCTCTGCTTGCCTTGGACAACGTCGTGCTTCTGCCGCACATCGGATCGGCCACCGCCAGGACGCGAACCGCCATGGCCATGCTGGCCGCGCGGAACCTCGTCGCGGGACTCAAGGGCGAAACGCCGCCGAATCTGGTGCCGGAACTGAGAGGCATGGCGCCGGGGCGCTTGGTCTGAGCCGGGACCCCCGGCTCTTTTGATATGCGTTCGGCGTCAGACGCCAAGCAGCCTGCGAATATGCGGTTCGATGGTTTCCGGCGTCGTGGCGGGGGCGAACCGCCGCACCACCCGTCCATCCCGATCCACCAGAAACTTGGTGAAATTCCACTTGATCGAACGCGTCCCCAGAAAGCCGCGGGCTTCCCGTTTCAGATGCCTGAAAAGCGGATGGGCGTCGGGACCGTTCACATGGATGATGGAAAACAGCGGAAACGTCACGCCGTGCTCCCGACGGCATGCCTGCTCGACGCGGTCGCGTTCCCGAAACTCCTGGCGCATGAATTGACGGCAGGGAAAACCCAGCACCGCGAAACCGAGGCCGCGGTATTTGCGGTACAGGGACTCCAGTCCGCCGAACTGCTTCGCAAACCCGCATCCGGTCGCCGTGTTGACGATCAGGAGCACCTGCCCTTTCCAAGGCTCCAGCGTCCCGGCTTTGCCCTGGATGTCCGTCACCTCGAAATCGTACACCGCCATGCCCCGTTTCCTCCCCCGAATTTTCCTAATTCCTTTCTATAACATCGTCTTTCAATACTCAACCCATCCTTCCGCTTCTAGAATAGAACCGCGGACAAATCCGGCCTCCGCATGCCCCTTTGTCTCGCCGAAATGGATGCTTGCGTCCGCATGGCCGCGAACACGTCCGGCGTCGGCTTGATCGCCGCCAGATCCCGCATCCCCGTCGCCATCCTTCCGGAAAGCACGACCATGGGCGAATCGGCATAGGATGGGGATGAACCCAGACGACAGGAGTGTCAGGACCATGCCGATTGTTCCGGGAACGCATGTGCTGTACACGATCCAACCCGGCGACACGCTGTATGGGATCGCCAACCGGACGGGCGCATCCCTGCCCGATCTCATACGGCAGAACGCGCTGTATCCCCCCATCACGGAATCCGACCTCATCTTTCCCGGCTGGGCCGTGCTGATTCGCCTGCCGGGCATGACGGAGCACAGCGGCGTGCTCCACCAGGCGGCGCCCGGCGATACGCTCTTTCGCATCGCCGACCGCTATTCCGTGGGGACCGACATGCTGGCCGCGCTGAACCAACTGGAGCAGCCGGACATCCTCAGCGTCGGCCAGCTCCTCTACATCCCCGCCATTGTATATGAAACGGAAGCGGGAGACACGCTGTATCGCATCTCCCGCCGCTTTGGCGTCTCTCTCTCCGAACTGATCCGGGCAAACCGGAACAGGCCGGGAGTCTCCCCCGACCTGATCTTTCAGGGATACCGGCTGATCATCCCGCTTCCTTCCTCGACCAACATTGTGGTGTTCCAGCCGCTTCCCGGCTCGCGCATCGCATCCGGGCAGACGCTCTCGGGGGCGGCCCGCGCCTTCGAGGCGAACGTGCTGTACCAGGCGCGCGATTCCACGGGCCGCATCGTCGTCCGCGAACGCGCGGTGACGGCTTCGGAAGGGGCGCCCGCGTTCGGACGGTTTGAAGCCGCGCTGAATTTCGATCAACGGCCCGCCTCACAGACGGGGACGGTGCTGGTGTATACGCGCAGTCCCCGCGACGGCAGCATCCAGGATCTTGTCGAGGTGCCGGTGACGTTCTGATCCGGCAGCCCCGGCTTTTCCCTCCCGGGAGCTCCCGCCGTCCAGGCGCCGGCGGGAGCTTCTTTTACATCGCATCCATCGCCGAATATCCAAATCCTGGTCACCGGGACACAAACGGATTGCCCTTCTCCCAGAAACGCCACGGATATTCCCGCGCTTCGCCGGCGTTGTCGATGCCGATGCGGGGCCCCGCCGCGATCTCCCGCACCGTCCTGCCTTCGGCAATGTAAAGCGGAGCTTCGAAAAGCGGCCTTCCGTAATCCTGAATGGTGATGCCCAGCGCCTTCGTCAGCTTCCCCGGTCCGCTCGTCAGATCCCGCTCCTTCTTCACGGATCCGCGCCGCTCGTACATAAGTTCGATGCCGGCGCAAGGTTCCACCGAACGGATCAGGATGGCCTCGGGATCCCCCCTTTTTCCGCTCACCACGTTCATGAGGCAATGCGTATGCATCAGGTATGTATAGGCGTATCCCGGCGGACCGTACATGACTTCCGTCCGCGGCGTCCGGCGATACCCGTAGCTGTGCGCCGCGCGGTCGTGGGGGCCGATATAGGCTTCCGTCTCCACGATCCACCCGGCGGCCAGGCCCTCTTCCGTTTCTTTTACCAGCAGCATTCCCAGCAGCGCCCGCGCCAGCTCCAGCGTCGGCTGTTCAAAGAACGAAGCGTCCACAGGCCGAAACGGCGTCATTCCGACATTCCCCTCCATCGCCCTTTCAAAACGGTTCCCCGACGCGGTCGCGCCCGGCGCCGGTTTCGACTGCCGCGCTTGCGGCCAGAGCGCGGATCGATCGGACCCCGACAGCCGCCATCGCCGTGATCACCACATAAAGGCCGCAGATGACAAACATGAATCCGATGCCCCTGCCCGGACCCGAGCCGATGATTTGACCGACGGAGGAAACCAAGGGTCCGCCTGCTTCCAGGAGAGGGTTAAAAACATGGTCGGCCAGCGGCCCCGATATGCCATAGGCCACGATAAAACCGAACTGGGACAGGATGCCGATGATTCCCCACACGCGGCCCTGCTTCTCGTTCGGAATGTTTCGCCGCACCAGCACGTCGCAGCTCATGTTCACGAAAGGCAGCGCCGCCAGGAACACAAACCCGGCAGCCGTGATGAAGTATACGTTCGTCGACATCCCGAGAAGGGACAGCGCCACTCCCGAAGCGATCAGACCGGCGGCCAAAATTTCCACATACCGGCGCCCGACGCTGATGACACCGATAAGCAGGCTGCTGACCAGCATGCCGACGGCGCAGACCGACTGAATCGCGCCCAGCGTCCACGCGTCCGCGAAAGACAACACCATCGGGCCGATCAGTGTCTGCAAAAAACCGAGGAAAAACGTCACCAGTGAAATGATCAAAATGAGCAGAAAAACCCCCCGGTTCGTCACGACGGTCATCCAGCCTTCCCACAATTCCTTCCGCCAATGAACGGTTCCCGTGTCGCGCCGCGAAGGTTCCATTCTTTTTTTGATGACCAAAACGGCGAGGCAAGCCAGTCCGAATGTGGCGATATCGGCGATCAGCACCGTCTCGATATTGAAGTGGTAAAGCATGATGCCGGCGAGAAAGGGAGAAAGAAGAAAGCGGGACGACTCCGCCAGTTGGTTGAGTCCGCTGGCCTTGGAGTACTGTTCCTCGGTAAGCAGATCGGTAATCGATGCCTTGTAGGCGGGATTTTGAATGCCGACGAAGAAGGAGCTCACCGCCATGCCGACATAGATGTGCCACAGCTTTGGTTCTCCGAGCAGCATGAACGCCAGAATGAACACCAGGCCGATCGCGGAACCGAGATCGCCGATGATCATCATGAGCCGGCGGTCGAAGCGGTCGGCCAAGACGCCGCCAAACGGACGGAGCAAGAGGGAAGGCACAAACGACAGCAAAATGACCAAAGCGGTGCTGGTAGCCATTTGCGTGCGCTCGAAGGCGTACACGCCCAGCGCAAAGCCCGTGAGCCCGCTGCCGACCATGGACAGGAATTGCCCGCTCCAGACCGTCAGAAACTTGCTGAACGATTTGTCTTGGGCCACGCGGTTATCGCCTCCTGTTTTCAAATTTAAGCCCATGAGCCGGAAAATCGAACCGTCCATTCTGCCGGGTTCATTCAGGACAAAAAAAGGCACACCCCGCAAGGCGGCCGTGATCGCTCGTCTTCATTGGCCGGCGGTTTCTCCCGTGATTTTCTTGCCGGCGGCCATCGCTTCCTCGTCAAACAGCACCAAATACACATCCATGTCGCAATCTTTGAGGAAGTCCCGAATGGCGCCAATCGCCACCCGCACGGCTTCCTCCTTCGGGTAGCCGTATATGCCGCTGGAAATAAGCGGGAAAGCGACGGACCCGCAGCCGTTCTCCGCCGCCAGCCTGAGGCTGTTCAGATAGCACGACCGGAGCAACTCCCCTTCTCCGTGCCTTCCGTCCTGATAGACGGGACCCGCGGTGTGGATCACGTGCTTCGCCGGCAGCCGGAACCCCGGCGTGATCACCGCCTCGCCCGTGCGGATGGGCGCCAGCCTGTCACAGGCGGCCTGCATCTCCTCCGGACCGGCCGCCCGGAAAATGGCGCCGCATACCCCGCCGCCCATCTTCAGCTGCGTGTTCGCCGCATTCACGATGGCGTCCACCTTCATCTGCGTGATGTCCTGCCGGATCAGGTTGAGAGGCATGTCCATCCCTCCGCTGGAATTGCCCGTCCAACCGGTCGCCGCCCCCGGGAACCCGCCCGCCCGTTGTGCTCCGTTCCCTTCGTTCCGCTGCCACGGCCCGACGCGGCCGGCAGACGTCCCGATCAACGCCGTCGAATGGATTGTATCATACCATTCGTTCTTCCCGTACGCCGGCTTCGCGGACGGGCGGGGAGAAGAAAAAGGTGTGCCCCGGGCCCGTCCCCGCTTTTTGCCGGACCTTCTCCCCGGACCGGAATTCTGGTTCTGGGAACGTTTATAAAAAAATACTTGATAACGCATTCATTATGATATTATACAATTCTATCTTGGGGAGATTTTCTACCCCGGGATCGTTTAAGGTATATCAGAAAATCAAGGAGGCGCATGTAGCTTATGTCAACCGCGAAGTCCACCGGCCAGCTGGCCGGCAACCTGCTGTCCGTCGGGGTGCTGCTCATCGCCGTCTTGGCTTTTCTGTTTCCGAAAGCGTTCTCATGGATCGCACCCCACATTTCGATCCTGCTGGGCATCGTCATGTTCGGCATGGGCATGACCCTGACCGCCGCCGACTTCAAAGAAGTGCTGCGGCAGCCAAAACAGGTCGCCGTCGGCGTCGTCGCCCAGTTCACGATCATGCCGCTGCTCGGGTACCTGCTGGCCGTCGGACTCAACCTGCCCCCGGAAATCGCGGCGGGCGTCATCCTTGTCGGCTGCTGCCCGGGAGGAACCGCTTCCAACGTCATGACCTACCTGGCCAAAGGCAACACCGCCCTGTCCGTGACCATGACCTCCGTCACCACGCTGCTGGCGCCCATCGTGACGCCGGCGCTGGTGTTGCTGCTCGCCAGCAGATGGCTGCCGGTTTCCGCCTGGGACATGTTCATGTCGGTCGTGCAAATCATTCTGCTTCCCATCGCGCTGGGGCTGGTGTTCAGGATGCTGTTCCGCAAGGCCGTGGAACGAAGCATACGGGTGATGCCCTATGTTTCCGTGGTGTGCATCATGGCCATCGTCGCCGCCGTGGTCGCCGTCAATCAGAAAAACATCGCCCAAAGCGGGCTGCTCATCATCCTGGCCGTCGTGCTGCACAACGTGCTCGGCTATCTGATCGGCTACGGAGCCGCCCGGCTGTTCGGTCTCAACTATGCGGACAAAAAAGCCGTCTCCATTGAAGTGGGGATGCAGAATTCCGGCCTTGGCGCGGCTCTCGCCGCCGCCCATTTCACGCCGCTCGCGGCGGTGCCCAGCGCCATCTTCAGCGTCTGGCACAACATTTCGGGTTCGCTTCTGGCTTCCTGGTGGTCAAGACGCGCAGGACAGGAAACCGCGTCAGCCGGGAAAGACGATCGCCATGCAATAGAAACCACTCCCGAATAAACTCGGGCAAATAATGGGATGCGCACGAAAAAAGAGGGGCAACGGCTTGCCCCTCCTTTTCTTTGCCGTCCTCTTTCAGCTCCAATTCCGCGTCATCTAGCCATGCGGATTGAACCGGTAGCCGACGCCGCGGACGGTGACGATGTACTGCGGATTCGTCGGGTCCGCTTCGATTTTTTTGCGCAAATTGCTGATATGCACGATCAACGTCCGTGTGTCGCCCAGGCTGTGCTCGCCCCAAACAAGCTCGAACAGTTCTTCCACCTGGTAGACGCGGTTCGGATTCCGGGCCATGTGCGCCAGCAGATCGAATTCCTTGGCCGACAGAACGACCCGCTCGCCCCGGACGACCACCGTCCGGCTGAGCAGATCGATGGTCAGATCGGGAAAATGCAGCACATGGGAACCCGTGGCGGCCGCGGCCGGCTGCCGCCGGCGAAGCTGCACCTTGACCCGGGCCACCAGCTCCCGCGGCCGAAACGGCTTCGTAATATAATCGTCTCCGCCCGCCATGAGACCGACGATGATATCGGTTTCATCCTTTTTGCCGCTAAGGAACAGGATCGGCACATCGGTAAACCGCCGCAAATCCCGGCAAATTTCGACGCCGTCATATCCCGGCAGCATGACATCGAGGATGATCAGGTCGGGACCCATCTGCCGCACCAAAGGCACGGCCTCGTCGCCGCGGGGAGTATATTCCACTTCGTAGCCTTCGTTCCGCAGATAAAGGCCGACCAGTTGGCCGACGTCCTGGTCATCGTCGATAATCAGGACTTTTTTCTTCGCGGTCGTCATTGCGGCGAAACTCCTCATCCCAGCATGACACTTGCATCATACCAAATCTTATCACACGATTTGTCTTTCCGGCACATCGGCCTCGTGGACGGGCAGGGAGAAGGAAAACGTGCTTCCCCTGCCGGGCTGGCTCTGCGCCCAGATGCGACCGCCATGGGCCTGGACGATCTCCTTGCAGATGGCAAGCCCAAGCCCGAGCCCCTTCTTTTTGCCCCGGACTTTGCCCATGGTGAAAAACCGGTTGAAAACAAACGGAAGCACGTCTTCCCGGATGCCGGCCCCCGTATCCTTCACGGAGACGACCAGCTCGCGGCCTTGCCGGACGCATTCCACGCGGATGGCGCCCCCCGGCGGCGTGTGCTCGATGGCGTTGACGATCAGGTTGACCAGCACCTGCTTCACTTTGCCCGGATCGGCCAGCACCTCGAGGCCGCTCGTCCCGATCGCCAGGGAAAAGTCGAGACCCGCGTTCCGCACATCCGTCTCCAGCGGCCGGCACAGCTCCGTGAGCCACGAAGCGAAATCGACAGGCCTGAAATCAAAGAAAACCGCTTTGTTTTCCAGCTGAGACAACAGGAACAGCTGCTCCACCAGCTCGCCCAGGTCCGCGGTCTTGTTGAAGATCAAACGCAAAAACTCGTTGCGCCGCGCGGGCTCCAGGTCGTCCATGACCGCTTCGGCGTAACCCTGGATGGAGGCGAGGGGCGTCCGCAGATCGTGGACGATATTGGCCAACATCTGGCGGCGGGACTGCTCGATGTTTTTGATTTCATTATAGGCTTCCGTCAGCTTGCGGTTCGTCTCTTCCAGACTCGCCGTCCGCTCGGCCACCTTGTCCTCCAGCAGCCGGTTGGCTTCCTCCAGTTGCCCCGACATGATTTCCACGGCCGTGAAAGCCCGGGAAAACCGCGCGGACAGGATATACGCGTTGGCGAAAAAGAGCAGCAGCAAACCGTGCGAGCTCAGGCTGCCCAGCAGGGTGAACTTTTCGCTGTAGTAAAAGTAATCGTTGATGACCGCGGCATAAAGGATCAGCGTGGTCACCGTCACGATCCGCGCTCCGTCCCGTCCGTTGCGCCAGGCCAGGAAGAAGGAAGCCGCCGCGGCTCCCATCCAGACCAGGCTGATCAGTTCATAGGCCAGAAGCGTGTGCGTATAGATTCTTCCCGGCGTGAAGAGCACGACCAGCGAAAAGGCGATCCCCGTCCACGCGCTCAGCCGCGGAAACCACCCGGACATTTCGTTCGGGTAAAGGTGACGCACATACATCATGAACAGCGGGAAGGCCAGATAGAAGGCCCAATATTCCATCTTGAGGGCGATTTCCCAAGGGAAGTCGGGGAACATTTTCGTCCAGATCGTTTCCCCGATCAGCAGCGTGCGAACGCCCACGACCAGCGCCAGAAGGCCGAAATAGAGAGGCGTGCGGTCCTTGCGGCGGAAGGAATACAGGCCCAGGTGGTACCAGCCCATGATGATCAAGCTGCCGGCGAGGAACAGTTCCATGCCCAGCTTGAGATCCGATTTCCGGCTCATCTCGCCGAGGGTGCCTAGCTCCAGCTTCTTGGTCACGCCGCCCCGCAGATGATGAAAGTTGGCCACCTGCAACACGAGTTCGTTGTCGCCGGGCCGCGGGGTAAAGGAAACCAGTTTCGTCCGAAATGCGGGCGCCGCCGAGGAACGGTCGGTGCCCACCGTTCCGGTCTCGGCCAGCAGGGTTCCGTTGATCCAAAGTTTATAGGACGTAAAGACGAGCGGCATTTTCACGGCGAGCTGGCCGGCGGCATCCGCCGTCCCGGGCAGCCGGACAAGCAGGCGGAAAGTGGCGTAGCCTTCGCCGCCGATTTTCCGGCCGTCCGCCACGCTGCCGTTCCAGGAATGGGGCAACGCGATCCACCCCGTCGCGGGCGGCGCCGCGCTTCCCGTGAAATCGGCGGGTTCCAGAAGCGCGTTCCAATAAAACTCCCACTCTCCGTCCAACGGATGGGCGCCCTGTCGGACGAAGTCCCATTCCGTCAGGTCGAGGCTGCCCTGAACGGCTTTCGCCGCGGGGTACGGTCTGGGCAGGCTGCTGTCCAGCCAGACGAGCAAAAAGACCGCCACCGCGATCAGGCCGATGATCACGACAATTCTCGATTTTGGGGTTGCCGCCGGGGTGTTCGTCATGGGCCGCAACTCCTTGAACCGTCCGGTGCGCCGCCCGCTCCGGGCACATGAAAACGGTTTTCCCGATACACCGGACATTTTTCTTCAATGCTGGACAAAATTCGTACGGTTCCCAACGCAATTATAAAATTTTTTCTGGATATAGAGAAAGATATAAGGAAAGTTCATATTCAGCCGTTATCATACTGTGCCGCGAGAGATCTTTCGAACAGACTTTCGGACAGGGAGAAAACGTTGCCTGTTGACCGTCGCCTTTTTCAAACAAACAGAGGGTGCGATCCCGTGAAATCCTGCTCCTTACCCTGGCTCTCCTGCTCGGACCATGGCCGGCCGCAAGCCGAAACGAAGCGTCCGCAGCGGCTCCGGACCCGTTTACCGTTTACAAAAAAAAATTTAGAAATCCTTAAACGTCCCTTTATCTTCGGGTGTTACACTGTCCTTGATCAACCACGGGTGAAAGGATACGGATGAAACCATGAAGCGACATGGAAACGGGAAATGCCTGAAACTGCTCCTGGCTGCGGTCATCGTCTTTGCCCTGGCGCCGGCGACGGCCCTGGCTGAGGAAACCGTCGTTTCCGCCGATGAGGTGGCACAGGCGCTGGCGAAAGGCGAACCGGGCGTGGAAAAAACGATCCGGATTGCGGTGCGGGCGGATGAGGATGCGGAACAACTCGTCGTGCGAATGCACGCGGATGAAATTCTGGCCATTCAAGGCGATCATGGCCGAAATCTTGTCGTGTACGATACGCCCTTCGGCGAACTCGCGTTCATCCCGGGCTGGGATCTGGAGGCGCTGTCCGAAGAATTCGGCGTTCCGGCCGAAGCGATCCGGTTTGAAGTGACCATCACCAAACCGGACGGGGAACAGCTGGAGCAAATCCGCCAAGCGGCCGAAGCGCAAGGACTTGCCCTTCTTGCCCAACCGATGGCGGCCGTCACGATGGAACTTCGGGCAAACGGGGAATTGCTGGCGGACGAAGGGTTCCCCGGGTACCTGACGCAATGGCTGCCCGCGGACCCGGCCATTGACTGGGAATCCTCCGCCGCCATGTTCTACATTCCGGATACGGAAGAATTCCGTTTCGTCCCCGCGACCTCGTCCGTCCGGGACGGCCGCCAGATGCTGACGGTCATGACCTGCAAATGTGGCCACTATGTCCTTGTCAAGAACGAGAAAACCTTCAGCGACGCCACCGGCGATTCCTACCGGGCAGCGTTGAACCGGCTGGCTGCGAGAGGGGTCATCCAGGGCACGGGCGGCGGTTTGTTCCAGCCCGACAGGCTTCTCACCCGGGCCGAGCTTGCAGCCATGGTTGTCCGTTTCTTCGGAGCAGTGGAAGAAGGGAGCGCCGAACTGGCCGCGGAAGCCTTCGACGATGTGAACGCGGATGATTGGTACGCCGGCTATGTCGGATCGTTGTACCGGGCCGGCCTTCTGGAAGGCGGCACGTTCCATCCAAACGGCAACGTGACGGCGGAAGAAATTTATAACGTACTCTATAGCGATCCGGTCATCCAGTTCCTGTTCTCGTTCCTGGACGGACCGATCCAAACAGGCGGTTCCCGCGTCACCAGGGCGGAAGCGGCCCTGATCTTCGACCAGTTGCTGCAGGCCTACGAACTCTCCATTGAACGGGCGCAGCAGCGCAGTCTGCAAGGTTGACGGAAAAGGATCCTGGCAAGAGCTATCGCGGCGCGTTCTTCATGTCGGGTGCCAGAGGTGATTGGAAATGCCGGAATATCAAAAACAGTTGAGCGGAGCGTTTATGGAACGTCTGATCAAGAGATCGTGGGAAAGCTCCGCCTTTCGCCGCAAACTTCTGTCTTCGCCGAAGGAGGCGATGGAGGAGGAGTTTGGCCTGGTTCTCCCGCCCGACTTGACCGTGCATGTCCATGAAGAAACGGACCGCGTCATCCATCTGGTTTTGCCTGATCGACCCGAAACCGGGCAAGAAGATTCATCCACCGCCGTCCGCGCCCCCGAAACGCGCAGGCAACTGGAGCACCAGCTTCGGCGGAAGACTCTGCGGGACGAACGGTTCCGATCGCTTCTCTTTTCCGATCCGAAAACAGCGATTGAAGAAGAATACGGGGAAACCATTCACCCGTCCATCCTGATCCACGTCCACGAACAATCGGACCGCGCCCTGCACATTGTTCTTCCCTGGAACCCGGTCGCCATGGCGGACGAGAGCATCGACGACCTGGAACTGGAGAACGTCGCGGGCGGTGTGATGCCCAACTGCTATGAAGCGTTGAACACCAACATCTGTACAGGCGCTTGATGTACAGGGGCGATGACAAGCAAAACCGGGCGTACCCTTGAGGTCGCCCGATTTTTGCCAAATCCGATACCGGAAACGGAACATCCTCTTTCAGAGGTTCTTAAAAATGCGCCTCATTCTGCAAGGGTCCATGTTTGTCGTTGCGCTTCCCCGACTTTGTCCTCCGCCGACTTCGCGGAGATTTTTACAAGAAGTTGTCAAGATCAAGAAAATTTAAACTGGATTTTATCGTATCTTTAAAGTTCCTTTTTACAATCGGGCATGGGGACGGATGTTTCCCCGTCCGGCAGAATGCAGCGGGAAGCTTGTTTCAGCCGGCTGGCGGTCCGGACCCCGCGATGCGCCCGGATCACCATCGGGAAAATACTTGGCGAGGTGTGATGTCGAGATGAATGCCTGGACCCCTGATCAGGTGAAGCAAAAGATGGCCGAACTGTACAAGAAGGCCGCCATCGATGAAACGTTCCGCAATTTGTGCCTGCGGGAACCGCGCGAAGCGTTCCGGCAAATTTTCGGACGGGAACTGCCGGTAACGTTCAAGCTCCGCTTCCTGGAACGGGACGGCTACGATCTCACGCTGGTCCTGCCCGACTTGCAGACGGACGGCGAGCTCAGCGACGAAAAACTGGATTGGGTGGCGGGCGGTTTCTTCCCCACTTTGGGCCAGGAATGCGAACTGTTTAACTTTGGGCACGAAACGGAAAATTAGAAACCCTTGAACGCCGCTTGATCATCGTACGGTGCGCGTTTCCCGATTTCCATCATTTTGCGGGAAAGGAGAAAACAGAAGACATGAAGCGCGCAGGCAAACGGAAACTTCCGGTTCTGTGCGTCGCGATGCTGTTGGCGGTTTCCGTTGTCCAGGCGCCGGTATTTGCCGGGGAATTCCCGGATTCCGCCGCGGTCGCCGGACCCGAACCCATCGTGATCACTCCGGAACAGGTGGAACAGGCGCTGGCGCATGGCGCTCCCGGCGAGGAAAAGACGGTCCGGCTTGCGGTTCGGGCCGATGCGGACGCGGAACATTTGCTCGTGCGCTTGAACGCGGCGCAGATTCTGGCCATTTATGACGATCATCCCCGCAATCTCGTGGTGCTCGAGACGCCCCTTGGCGTGTTCGCGAGCTTTCTGAATGGCGACGCTTTTCGGCAATTGGCGGAAGAATTGGACGTGGCCGTAGAAAACATCTGGGTTGAAGCGGCCGTCAGAACCACAGGCCCTGATGAACGCGAACAAATCCGGCGAGCGGCCGAAGAGCAAGGGATGACGCTTCTTGCCGAACCGGTTGCCGTCAAAATCGAGGCTTGGGTAAACGGGGAATTTTTTACGAATGAGGGCTTTGACGCTTTCTTCACGCAATGGCTGCCCTCGGAAACGGCTCTTGACCGGGTATTCTCCACCGCCATGGGTTTCAATCCGAAAAACGGCCGATTCTGGGCCAAGACCACAGTATCGTCCGTTCATGGTGACCGCCAGATGGTGACGATGACGGTCTGCGGATGCGTCCATTACTACTTCGTCGTCACGAACGTAAAAACGTTCTCCGACGTTCTGGACGCTCCCTACCGGGAAGCGGTTCACCGGATGGCCGCCCATGGTATCATCAAAGGGACGGGGGACGGCGCCTTCCGTCCCGACAGGTTGTTGACGCGGGCGGAACTTGCGGCCATGGCGGCACGGTTTTATGCGATGGAAGAAGAAGGCGACGCCGAATTGGCCGTGGAAGCGTTCGATGACGTGGACGCGGACGACTGGTTTGCGGGATACGCCGGAGCGTTGTACAGAACAGGCATCCTGGAAGGGGGACGGTTCAATCCGAACGGCCATGTGACGGCGGATGAGATCTACGCGGCATTTCTCTCCAATGAAATCGTCCAATCCATGTTCCCGTTCGTCGGGGAACGCATCCCGGCCGGAGGTCCTTACGCCACCCGGGCGGAAGCGGTCACGATTTTCGACCAGATGTTGAAAGCCTACGAACTTTTCACCGAGAGGGTGCAACAGCGAATCCTGCAAGGTTGGGATCATGAAAGATCGGAATCCCGAACAAACGAGTGAGAAACGATGACCCCTTCGAGTCCGGTGACGGCGGATCCCGTCACGTCCATTGTGGAAAAGGCCAGCACGCCGGAAGAAAGATTGACCGGCCCGTTCGAGCCCCTGGAATCGGCCGCGGACGAACGCCTCCTGCGCGCCAGGTTCGGCACGTGGCAAGCCAACGCGGCAAAGGGCGACGAACGGCGGTTCGCCGAGCGCCTGAAGCTGTCGGGTTGGACTTTGGAGGATGCGCGCCGTTCCCTCCTGCCGGCGCGGCTTTCCGAGAGAGCCGCCCTGCCTTCCTGGTCGGCCACGCTGCGGCGCATGATCCGCAGCGTCGAATCCCATCGGGCTTGGACGCCGGAAGAAAAGCCCGCTTTCCTAGATCCCTCAAAGCCGGTGCCGTTCGAGGAATTGCTGGCGCCGTTCGTGCAGGTCGGATGGGACATGCTTGCCGAAGCCGAAGGCGACCGACTGACGTGGCTGTGCGAACGGGCGCAAAGGGATCTGCAGCGCGATTTGCTCGGGCGATTGTCCCGATTGAGCTGGCAAGCCCTGGAACTGGAATATTCGACCTATCGCGCCCTGGACCCGAACGGCGTCGTCCGCGTGTTTGCCAGCCAGCTGCAGGCGCATGCCGGCGGGGAGAGCGGACGCTCCGTCTATCTTCGGTTCGTGGAAAACCTGTTTGGCGGCAAATATCTCGAATTTTTAGATGAATACAGCGTGCTTGCCCGATTGCTCGCCCAGGCGATCGACAATTGGACGGCGGCAAGCGGCGAGTTTCTCCGCAGATACGTCCGGGATCGGGAAGCCATCGGCGCGGCGATTCTGGACGGCCGGGCCGCCGGGCGCATCGGCTCGCTGCGGATCGGCCTTTCCGATCCCCATAACGGCGGCCGATCGGTCATGATCGTCGAATTGGAAGACGGCCGCAAGGTGGTCTACAAGCCGAAATCGTTGCAAATTACGGCGGCCTTCCATCGCCTGCTGGACTGGCTGAACGAACGGACGGAATTTCCGCTTGATTTGAAAAAGACGAAATTGCTCGATCGCGGTTCCCACGGATGGGAAGAGTTCGTCGAACACGCCCCGTGCGCGGATCACGACGCGGTGCGGCGATTTTACCACCGGGCGGGGGCGATTCTCTGCCTCGTCTATGCCCTGGACGGCACGGATTTTCACGCCGAGAACATGATCGCCCGCGGAGAATATCCGGTCCTGGTGGATCTGGAAACCCTTCTTCATCCCCGGATCACGATCCCGTACGCCGGAGAAAGAGACGGCAGCGCCCGGCAGCTGGCCTTCGAAAAGATGGAACGCTCGGTGCTGAGCACGCATCTTTTACCGGTCTGGAAACAGGCGCCCAACGGCGGTTATGAGCTCGGCGGGATTTTCGTCAACGACGATCTCGGGAAGTTTCGGTCCCGGAGGTTCAGCGCGATCAACTCGGACGCCATGTCCCTCAAGGAACAGGAGATTGTCGTAAAGCCAGACCGCAACGCTCCCGCGCTGGACGGCCACAAAATCACCATCGACGCCTTTTTGCCCGATTTTTGCCAGGGATTTCAGCGCATGTACGAAATCTTGCTTAGGCATCGCGACCGTTTGGCTGATCCGGCGGGGCCGCTGGCCGGTTTTCAGGGCGTGCCGGTCCGGCTGGTGTTTCGCGCGACCAGCCTGTACGCCCATCTGCTGACACAGGGGCTGAACCCGAAATTTTTGCGCGACGGAGCGGACTTTGCCCTTCATTTCGAGCGGCTTTGCCTTCCGGTTCTGGAACATGAAGGACGCAAAAAGCTGTGGCCGCTCGTACGGAAGGAACTGCGCGATTTGCAGGGCATGGATATCCCCTGTTTCACGATGCCGACGGACCGTAAAGAGGTGAAGACGGAGGCCGGCAAGTGGAGCGAAGCCTTGTGCGAAAGCGCCCCGTTTGAACGGATGCTGGGGAAAATTCGCGGACTTGGCATGGAAGACTGCCGGTTTCAACTGTCGCTGATTCGCGGATCGATGCAGGCCAGACTGGCGGGCGCCGCGCATACGGCCGTCGGGGCGCCGGAACCGGTCGGGGAAACGGACGCGCACCGGCGGCCAACCGGAGAAACCGCCTGCATCGCCGATGGACTCAATATTGCCAGGGAAATTGCGGAACGGCTCAGGGCGGAGATGATCGAAGCGGCCGACGGGACCCGCAACTGGATTGCCTCGCGCCTGGTTCACGACCGTTATCAATACATGCCGGTCGGCTATGACCTTTACAGCGGGCTCGGCGGGATTGCGTTGTTCTTTGCGGCTCTGGCCAAAGTGAGCGGCGATCCCCGGTACCGGATGGACGCCTTGTCCACGCTGCGGATGATCAGGCAGGACGTGCGGCGAAACGGCCGAAACGTGCTGAAACAGACGGGCATCGGCGGTGTCGCCGGATTTACTTCGGCCATCTACGCTTTCACCGTCATCCACCGTCTGATCGGCGCGCCTGAACTGCTCGACGACGCGCTCGAAATGGCCGCGCTCATCACGGATGAAACCATCGAAAAAGACCGCCGTTTCGACGTGATCCACGGCGCGGCGGGAGCGATTTTCGCCCTTGTCGCCCTTCATGACGCCGCACGATCCGAAGACGCCCTGCGCCGGGCGGCCGCCTGCGCCGCCCATTTGCTGCGGCATCGCGCCGCCGCTGAGGACGGCCGGCGCGTCTGGAAAACCGATTCATTCGCCAGGCCCCTCTGCGGTTTCTCGCATGGCGCTTCCGGCATCGCGGCCGCGCTGCTCCGCCTTCACGCGCGAACGGGCGATCCCGCTCTGGCGGAAGCGGCCCATGAGGCGCTGGCTTACGAACGCGGCCTGTTCCAGCCGGACAAAGGCGGATGGCCGGACTTGCGCTATCCGGACAAAGGCGGACAGGGATTGACCGACGCGTGGTGCCACGGCGCCGCGGGCATCGGACTGGCCCGCCTGGAGGCGTTGCGCTGCGTCCCCCGGAACGCATGGGAAGATGAGCCGTATCGGACATACAGAAACGATCTGGAAGCGGCGGTTTCCATCGTCCGCAATGCGCGGTGGCCGGCAGCTCCGGATTCGGTATGCTGCGGCAACATGGGTCGGCTCGATTTTCTGCTGGCCGTTTCCGTTCAATTTCCCGGCTCCCGCGATTTTCCTTCGTTTGCCGATCTTCCCGGGGTGGTGCGCGAACGCGCGGAAGCCATCATCGCCGGTTACCGTCATCGGGGATCGTTCCGTTTCGCTTCGCATGCGGAAATCGAATCGCCCGGCTTCTTCCAGGGACTTGCCGGCATCGGCTATCAGTTGCTCAGGCTGCTTCATCCCGACCAACTGTCTTCGGTTTTGCTGCTTGAAAGATAATGAAAGCGGCCACCGACGAGGAATTCCGCATAGTGGACAATGCCGGAGCCGATCTGATCCTCGTCCTGCCCGATCCGCGATAACCGATATCCCGGGTGGACAGTGATCCCGGACTTTTTCCGGGTGTATGCGTGGTGGCGAAAAAAGGATGACCCATGGTTCGGAGGAGCTGATTCATGTGCATGTGAACGCCATCTTTTTGGACTTTTACGGAACTCTGGTTCATGAAGACGACCGCGTCGTTTCCATGATTTGCAATGAGGTCAGTGAACGGGCATGGGTCAAATGTGACAGCCAAGAAGTCGGAAGGTTCTGGTGGAGGGAATTCAGCGAGCTTGTCCGCGGCAGCTATCATGAATCTTTCCGGCTGCAGAGAGAGATCGCCAAACTTTCATTGGAAAAGACCATCGAACATTTTCATGCGGATTGTTCAGCCGATCGGCTTGTCCAAAAACAATTTGAATATTGGATGAAACCGGATCTGTTCGATGATACAATCGGGTTTCTGAACAGTCTTGAGGGATATAAGGTGTTTATCCTATCAAATATTGACACGGCCGATTTGATCGCGGCGGTGACCCACCACGGCATCCGGGTGAATGGCATTTACACGAGCGAAGATGTGAAGTCCTACAAGCCGAGAAAAGAGATGTTTCAACGTTGCCTCGATGAAAACAACCTGGCGGCCGACCAAGTCATCCATATTGGCGACTCGTATTCCAGCGACATCGTGGGAGCCAACAACTGCGGGATCAAAAACATTTGGTTGAATCGCGCAAACAAGAAAAAGCCGGATGGCCCGGATCCGACATTTATCTGTAAAGATCTTCGAGAAGTTGCGATGCTTCTAAGTGATATCGAAGGAACAAAACGTCCGTGACAAAGGCGTTTTTCAGCCGGCCCGCCACTTTTCCTACATCAAACTCGCCGCGAGAAGCACCCAGCCGAGGATGAAGGACAGTCCGCCCAGCGGCGTGACCGGGCCGAGCCAGCGGATTTTTTTGACACTCAGCACGTACAAACTCCCGGAGAACAAAATGATTCCCGCCAGGAGCAGCCAGCCGGCCGCCGGAATCCTTCCGTCATCCGGATATTGGCCGGCCAGGATGCCGACCGCAACCATGCCCAAGGCATGGATGAGATGATATTGCACGCCCGTCCGGAACGTGGTCAAGCCTTTTGCCCCTAGCCGGTCCTTCAGCGCATGCGCGCCAAAAGCCCCCATCGCCACTCCAATGGCCATCAGAATGCCGCCAAGTACAACGAATGTTTGCATGGTCCTTCCTCCCGCTTTGTCCCGGATTGAATTCTGCTGACCGCATCGGCGGCCGGCTGGTATGACCAGGAGATCACCCGTTTTTTTGACCGGTGAAATTCTCCGTGATTCGGGTTCCGGTGGAACAAGTGCCGGAATATGGGGTGGTCTGCTGTTTATGAAGCCGAGGCGCTCTCCATAATCGTAATTTCCCATCTTCTTAATTCTTCCAAACTATTTATGAGTTCGTAACGTTTGGGAGGCGAACAATCCTCGAAGCTTAATTCTTTATACTTCTTTTCCAGCTTGTCGTAAATTGCTTTTTGAAGACCGTCCTCGGTCAATTTGCTTCCGCGATCCAACAATCCTGTTACGGCACAAATCATGGCATCGAATTCATCATCGTTGATGGTCAACTTTTCTTTGGCAACAGCTTGTGCAAACAATGCTTTGGCGATATTGCACAAGGATTCATCTTTTGTTGATTGACCTGCCGGCTTCCAACCGTCTGAATCCAGATCAACCTTTCCTTTTTTGTAATTTTTGTAATTCTTATCAATGCCCGGCTGTCTCAAAGTATCGGCCAATTGTTTCAAAGAGCCCGCAGGATAAGTTTCGAACAAGTTCTCATACTTCTCGAAAGCATGCCGGGGGTCGCTTTTATCCGTGTCCTTGTCGTGCAAACAATACATGAAGCGGGAAACGACGGCTCCAATTTTGTCCGCGAAAGGAGGCAATCCATTGTAGGCTTTGTCAACCGGTCTATAGGTAAGTTGCCAGGGAAAACGAAACGAATTTAAATGATCGAAAGGCAACCCTTGAAGATCCATGGGGGCATCTATGTATACCTTTACTGCAGGATCTTCCAACAACTTCAAAAAATATTCCTTGCTCTTTATCAAATCTTCCGAGTTCAACGGATGGTTCTTTATAATTTTCAAAGTGACACGGCCATTGTCATCTTTGACTGCCTCAACAATGGCTGTCTTTGTGCTGGTAAAGCCGGCAAGATCAATGCCATATGCCTTGCGGATTTTTCGGGTAATATTTCCCGCCATCGTGTTCTCTTCCGCTCCCTTCGCCTATTTGGGATACAAGACGAAAATAACATACAGGGCCGGCAGGGAAAACTCCGGTTCGGAAAGCGGTCCGCCAAGCGCGCTCATCTCCACGCAAGCCAGCGCATGGCAACGGACGCGGACACGAAGGGGGAAACGAAAGTCAAAACAAACATGAAAAGGACACCCGCCGGGGTGTCCTTGTTCAGTCTGCCAGGCATCCTTCAAACGGTTCAGGAATCGGATTTCGACCCGTTCTGTCTCGCCTTGATCACGGCGTTGACAATGCTGGCGGCCAATCCGCCCCAGATGATCACGATGCCGATGATCATCATCGCAATCGCGCTGCCTTCCATTACCGGGACACCTCCTTGGAATCACTCGCGGCAATTTCCGGCGCATTGTTTCTGAACAACGAGAAGACGATGCCCAGAAGGATGGCAAGTGCGGCGACCGCCCATCCATATGCGCTCACGAACCAGGTTTCGTATCCGCCGTAATTTTCCCTGATGTTCGTGATGATGTTGTCCACCATCATGTAGCCGAGCACGATCGGCGTAATGACGGCCAGGCAAACTTTCCACCACAGTCCGAGCCTGATGTCCGAAACGGAGTTTGCGTGCTCCTGAAGCTTGCCGAGCTGTCTCGCGATCCAGGCGACGGCGATCACTTCCACCAGGCCGGCCAGCGCGACGCCGAAGTTGTTGATGAAGTAGTCCACGACGTCCAGGAAGAACAGCCCGCCTTTGGAGGAGAAGACGATCGAGACGATCGTCGTGAGACCTCCGCCGTACAGGACGGCTTTCGCGCGGGAAATGTTGAACTTCTCCTGGAGACCGGCGATATACGTTTCCACGATCGAGATCAGCGACGTCAAGCCAGCGAGCACGAGCGACGCGAAGAACAGGAACCCGAAGAACCCGTTGAGCGCCGGCAGGGTGTTGATGATCTGCGGGAACACCACAAAGGCAAGACCGACGCCGCCGCTGACGACTTCATCGACTCCGACGCCTTGCTGCGCCGCCATGAAGCCCAGGATGCCGAACACGCCGATGCCGGCGAGCAGCTCAAACCCGGAATTGGCAAAGCCGGTGATGAACGCGCTGTTCGTGATGTCCGATTTTTTCGACAGATAGCTGGAATAGGTCACCATGATGGCAAAACCGATGGACAGGCTGAAGAAGATCTGGCCGTATGCGGCCACCCAGACTTTGCCGTTCAGGATCGTATCCCAGTTCGGCTTGAAGAAAGCGTTCAGGCCTTCCGCCGCGCCTTCCAGGGTCAAAGCGCGAATGACCAGAATCGCGAACAACACGAAGAGGGCGGGCAGCATGATTTTGTTCGCCACTTCTATCCCTTTCCGGACGCCGCTGTACAGGACGAACAACGTCACCAGCCAGACGACGATCAGCGGAATGAACACGCCCGGCACGATGCCGCCGAATTGCCCCGGCGTATCAGCCAGTTTCAGATACTGGCCGAACAGGAATCCCTCGGTGTCGTCTCCCCAGCGCAGATTGATCGAGAATACCGCGTAGGACAGCGCCCAGGCGATGACCGCCGCGTAATAGACCGCGATGACAAAGCAAATGACCAGTTGCCACCAGCCGATTCCCTGGAACTTCCTGTTGATCTTGGCGAAAGATCCGGGAGCCGACGCCCTGTATTTGTGACCGATTGCAAATTCCAGAATGAGAAGCGGAATCCCTGCCGTCAGAAGCGCAAACAGGTAGGGGAGGAAAAATGCTCCGCCGCCGTTTTCATAAGCGACAGCCGGGAAGCGCCAGATATTCCCCAAACCGATGGCCGAACCGGCGGCGGCCAGGATAAAACCCATTCGGGTTCAACACTGAGGACGATTTTCCATGCCAATCACAGCCTCCATCAGATAAGGGTTTTTGGATATGAAGCGCTTACATTTGTTATCATACAGGATTTTGCCACTACAGAAAAGAGTGTTTTTTACAGTAAATCACTCTGTTCTGTCAACTGCGAAAACATAAAGTGCGCCAAAGCCATTTTTTTCCCATTTGTTATTCCCCGAAAGACGTGCCGGTCCCATTTTATTTTCTTACATAAAGAAAACTTTAGAATTCTTTTAGCACCGCTTTGTCATCGGATGTTATTCTGTGCCTTGACATATATTTTTCATCGGAGAAAGGAAAACGTTGAAGCCATGAAACGCATGGGAAAAAGGAAACTTCTGCATTCGCTCGTTGTAATGATGATGGTGTTTGCCGTCGTTCAGGCGCCGGTTTTTGCCGAGGACGCGGCAAATGCCGACGCGGCTGAATCCAAACCGGCGGTAATCACCGCTGAACAGGTGGAACAGGCGCTGGCGCGGGGCGTCCCCGGCGAGGAAAAAACGATCCGGTTAACGGTTCAGGCCGACGAGGACGCGGACCAGATCGTCGTGCGGATGAACGGGGAGCACATATTGGCCATCTCCGACGACAATCCCCGAAATCTCCTCGTATTCGAAACACCCCTGGGCGAATTTGCGAAGATCCCGAATGGCCAGGTATTGCGGCGGCTGGCGGAAGAACAGGAGCTTGCGGTCGGGGAAATCTGGTTTGAACTGAGCATCGCAAAACCGGACGCGAATGAAGCGGAACACATTCTGCAGGCGGCCAAAGAGCAAGGGATGGTCCCGCTGACCGACCCGATTGCCATCGAAATGGGGTTATGGGCAAACGAAGAATTGTTGGACGAGGAGAGCTTGGTCGGTTACTACACGCATTGGCTGCCCGCGGAACCGGTCATCGACTGGGAATTCTCTTCCGGCATGATGTATTATCCGGAAAGCGGCCAATTCGAACCATTGGGCATGGCATCGTCCATCCGGGACGGCCGCCGGATGCTGACGGCCATGATCTTTGGAAGCGGCTACTATTTCATCATCAAGAACGAAAAAACATTCTCCGACGTTCCCGATGACGCCCCCTACCGGCAGGCGGTTCACCGGCTGGCCGCGCAACGCGTCATCGAAGGAACGGGGAACGGCACCTTCCGTCCCGACCGACTGCTGACGCGGGCGGAAGCGGCGGCCATGTATACGCGGTTTTTTGTGATGGTGGAAGAGGGTGATGCCGATTTGGCCGCGGAAGTCTTCGAAGATGTGGAGGCGGACGACTGGTTTGCCAGCTATGCCGGAGCGATGTACCGGTACGAGTATCTGAAAGAAGGACGGTTCAATCCGAACGGCCATGTGACGGCGGATGAAATCTACAAGGCGTTCCTCAGCGGATACGTCGAGTACCTGTTCTCGTTCATCGGGGAACGGATCGAAACCGGCGGTCCTTATGTCACCCGGGCGGAAGCGGCCCTGATCTTTGACCAGATGGCCAGAGCCTATGATCTTTCCGCCGAGAGGACACAGCAGCGCAGTTTGCAAGGTTGAGCGATCCGAAGGCGATTGGCGTCGGACCTTTTCCGGGGCAGGATGGCATCGGGGTCATCCAGCTCCGGTTTTTTTCGCCATGTTTTTCCTTGCTCTGCATTCAGCATCATCATGATTTGAAAGGACACCACCGTCAGGCAAGCCCAAAAACCAATCTGGAAAGCTTCTTTGGCTCCGTTGGTCCAGGAGATCCCCCGTTTTTGATTTGTAAACGAACTGCAAAATTTTCGAAAAGATCGTGAGGGCCAATCAAAGATCTCCCGCGCTTCCTGCCCTCACATCATAACCGATGACCGATGAATTTTCTCCATTGGATTTCGTCTTACATGATGAGGAACAAAAATAACATGGATGAAAGAGGTGCCTTCCTTTGGAAACAGGCAATTCCGTGAAAGTCACCGTCCAGGCCGTCATTCAGGCTCCGGTGGAAAAAGTGTGGGAGTATTGGTCGAAACCGGAACACATCACGAAATGGAACCACGCCACGGATGAATGGCACGCGCCATGGGCGGAAAATGACTTGCGGGTCGGCGGCAGGTTTGTGACCAGGATGGAAGCGAAAGACGGCAGCATGGGGTTCGATTTTGGCGGCATTTACGACGTCGTGAAAATCCATGAGGAAATCGCGTATACCCTGGGCGACGGACGAAAAGTCCATATCTCGTTCATTGCGCGGGGGAATGAAACGGAGGTCGTTGAAACGTTCGACGCGGAAAGCACGCACCCCGTCGAGTTTCAACGGGCGGGCTGGCAGGCGATCATGGACAATTTCAA
>ERZ795043.167-NODE-167-length-81064-cov-35.062833_pt1 | contig 81064 bp, 81 predicted proteins | sample MGYA00375127_ERZ795043 | MGnify/ENA primary metagenome ERZ795043 (study PRJEB30172, sample SAMN05518447) | compost metagenome | isolation source: Feedstock adapted compost from Newby Island compost facility, Milpitas, CA | place: USA:Newby Island compost facility... | reverse complement strand
TACTGACATTTTCTCGGATCAGTTACACCCTGACAATATCACAGAACAACGACATTGCGGCCGATTTCAGGTTGTCACGCCCCACCGGTTGTGGTAAAATGTTCACTGTTGTGTGATTGAAATACGGACGGTCCTCTGCACGCCATGATCCGGAAGAAGGATTCCGGGGAGCGGGGTATGAACGTCTATGACGGAAGGAGGAACACCCCTCATGAGCCTGATTCAGGAACTGACGAAAGATCAATTGCGCAAGGACGTACCGAGTTTTCGTCCGGGCGATACGCTTAGAGTGCATGTGAAAGTCGTCGAAGGTTCCCGCGAACGGATCCAGGTATTCGAAGGCGTCGTCATCAAGCGCCGCGGCGGCGGCATCAGCGAAACGTTCACCGTTCGCAAAATTTCGTACGGCGTCGGCGTGGAGCGCACCTTCCCGCTGCACTCGCCCCGGATCGAAAAAATTGATGTGGTACGCCGCGGCAAAGTCCGCCGCGCCAAGCTGTATTACCTGCGTAACTTGCGCGGGAAAGCGGCCCGTATCAAAGAAGATATCTAAGACCGCAGAGGGGGCTTTGCGTCAGGCAAGACCCCCTTTTTGTATCCGCATCAGCCGCTTTAGGGGCCGGATGCGAGGAATAAGCAGGGGCGATGTGTCTATGGACCGATCGCAGCATTCGGATAAGGAATTGAGCGAACTCGGGCGCTCCGGCGCCCATCCGGGCGACAGCCACGCCGGCGGCGGGTCAGGCAGCTGGCCGCAAGGCTCTTATTCGCTGCCGCCAAGACGCAACAGGCGTGCCCAGGCTCCTTCCAGGGCTGCCGGCGAATTGATGGAATGGATCAAGGCGCTGGCCGTGGCGGGCATCCTCGTCTTTCTTGTCCGCTGGTTTCTCGTGAGCCCTTTCATCGTCGACGGTCCGTCCATGCAGCCCAATTTTTGGGACGGGGAACGGATCATCGTGAACAAAATCATCTACGAATTTCGTGAGCCCAGACGGGGAGAAGTGATCGTGTTCCACGTGCCGTCGGAGGGACGCGATTTCATCAAGCGGGTAATTGCCGTCCCCGGCGATACGGTATCCGTGTTTGAAGATACCATCATCGTGAACGGACAGCCTGTTGAGGAGCCGTATCTGAAAGAGGCCTATGAAGCCGCCCATGCCGTCGGCAGGAAATACAATCCCGACGATTCGGACTCCAGCCATTTTCCCAACTCCAGATACCCTGACGGCAAGGTGCCGGAAGGCATGCTGTTTGTGCTAGGCGACAACCGCGCCAACAGCGAGGACAGCCGCATGATCGGGTTCATTCCCATGAGTGACGTGGTGGGACGCGCGGATCTTGTGTTCTGGCCGTTGAAGAACATCCGGCTCGTTTCCCACAACTGACGGATCTTCCGCCCGGCCGCCGGATCAAGCGAAAGAGGTGTGCCATGACCATTCAATGGTTTCCCGGGCACATGACCCGGGCCAAGCGCCAGATCGAAGAAAAGCTGAAGCTGATCGACGTCGTGTTTGAGCTGATCGACGCCCGCATTCCGCTGGCCAGCCGCAATCCGATGATCGATGAGATCGTCGGCGCCAAACCGAGGCTCGTGCTTCTGAACAAAGCGGATCTGGCCGACCCGGCGCGCACCGCCGAGTGGGTGCGGCATTTTCGCTCCTTCGGGCATGAAGCGCTGGCCATTGACGCATCGGGCGGGACCGGCGTCAAGGAAATTCCCGGCAAAGCAAAGGAGCTTCTGAAAGAGCGCATTGAACGGCAAATGGCCAAAGGCTTGAAGCCCCGCCCGATCCGGGCGATGATTGTCGGCATCCCGAACGTCGGCAAATCGACGCTGATCAACCGTCTGGCCGGGAGGAACGCGGCGATCACGGGCGACCGGCCCGGCGTGACGAAGGGGCAGCAATGGATCCGCACCGGCGGCGAACTGGAGCTTCTGGATACGCCGGGCATTTTGTGGCCGAAGTTCGAAGATCCGAAGGCGGGCTTTCTTTTGGCCGCGACAGGGGCCATTAAGGAAGAAATCTTGCACGTGGATGAGGTCGCTTGTTTTGTCCTGGGGATGCTGGCCGAAAGCTATCCCGAGGTGCTTAAAGGAAGATACGGCCTGACGGAACTGCCGGAGAGGCCGGATATGCGGGAGGCCGCGCAGCTTCTGGAATCCATCGGCCGCAAGCGCGGGTGTCTCGCCGGCGGCGGGCGCGTCGATTATGAGAAAGCGGCCGGCGTCGTGCTCAGGGATTTGCGTTCCGGCAAGCTGGGCCGTCTGACGCTGGAGATGCCGGAGGATAAAGCCCAAGCCGGCGGAAAGGACGTGGCGTCCGATGAATGAAGCGGCGGACCGGCTGAGATTCGAAGAAGAGTTGTGGTTCCGGGGCATCACGGCGGTGGCCGGCGTGGATGAGGTCGGCCGGGGATGCCTGTTTGGCGACGTGGTGGCCGCGGCGGTCATCTTGCCGCCGGGTTACGTGCTGGAAGGCGTCAACGATTCCAAACAGCTGAGCGAGAAAAAAAGGGAAGAACTGTACGATCGGATCGTCCGCGAGGCGCTGGCCTGGTCGGTGGCCCGGGTGGATGCGGAAACCATCGACCGGATCAACATCCGGCAGGCTTCCCGGCTGGCCATGAAACGGGCGGTGCTCGGCCTGAAAATCGCACCGGAGCATGTGCTGATTGATGCCGAATCCATCGATCTGGATGTGCCCCAAACCCCGATTGTCAAGGGCGATGCGCTCAGCCAGACCATCGGCGCCGCGTCGGTGGTGGCCAAGGTGACGCGCGACAGGCTGTGCAAGGAAGTGTGGGATGCGATGTACCCCGGCTACGGCATTGCGGACCACAAAGGCTACGCGACCAAAGCGCACCGCGACGCCATCCTTCGGCTCGGGCCGACGCCGCTGCACCGGCGGAGTTTTATCGGAAACTTGCTGGCAGAGCAACTGGAATTGTTCTGAGCCGTATACAGCTGAGCGTCAAAACTGCCGATACATAGATTAAGTAAGATTGGCCGGACGGCAGGGAGGCATCCGCATGAGCATGGGCATGTTTGTCGGAGCGATGCTGCGCAATTGGATGAGGGATACGGCGCAGACTGAAACCCGCGCGCTGGAGCTGCGGGTCGGGCAAATTGTGCGCGGCGTTCTGCTGCAAATGCTGGAGGACGGAGATGCCCTCGTCAACATCGGCGGCGCGCTGGTGCGGGCCAGGCTGGAGACGAGCCTTACGCCGGGAAAAGGAACGCTCTTGCAGGTGATGCCCGGCTCCAGCGGCTCCACGGTCATTTTGAAAGCGCTGGGAGACGCTGCCGCTGTGGTGCCCGAAGAAGGGCTGAAAGACGCCTTGAAATCGTTCGGCCTGCCGGAGCAAAAATGGGCGTATGATTTGCTGCGCAGTTTGCGCAACGACGGCTATCCGATAAGCAAGGATACGGCGGCCTTTTTCCAAAACGCTGCCGCGCTGCGGCCTGCGGGCGTTGACCCCGCCGGCTGGATGCTGGCCGCCGAGGCGGCGTTCCGGCGGGGGCTTTCCGCTTCGGCCGAGACGATCATCGCCTTGCGGCAAGCTTTGTTTGGCCAGCCGTTCCGGGAAGAACTGACCGCGTTTGCGGACAAGCTGAACGCGTGGCGGAAAGGCGGCGAGACGGTCAGCCCCAAGGCGGCGGAACTGGCCGGCCGGCTGCTTTCTTTGCTTGCGCGGGGCGAAGAAATTTTAAACGAGGGATTGAAACAGCTGGCAAAAAGTGCGCCGGCCGCATCCGGCGGGCCGCTTTCGCCGCAGCAGGAGGCAGCGCGTCCGTCGCCGCAGGCAGGCCCGCTTCAAGGCCAAAGCGGCGCCGCTGTGACCGGGCAGGCGGCCGCCGGCGCGGCGGAAACCGCAAGACCGAATATCGCGCCGGGATTGGGGGCCGGAGCTTTCCCAAAGGATGCGGATGCGACGCCTCAGCTTTCAAGAGCGCAACCGGCCGCCGCCGGGCCGAACCATGCCGCTCCGCAGCCTCACAACCACGCTTCTTCTGCCGCCGCGAACGCTCGGATGAGCGCCGGTCCGGCGCCTGAGGCGGCGAACATCGTTTCGCGCCCGCCGGGCGGGGCAGGGGAAGCGCCGCCGGGCGCGGCGCAGCCGCAGACGGCCGGTGCGGGAAACCTTGCAGGCCATGCTTTGACAACTGCTGACAATAAAGCGGACTTGCCTTGGATCGGCCGGTTTTTGCAATGGCTGGGCATCAGCCACGAGCATCTTCTAATGAAGGAAATGGGCCATGCCCGCCGCGCCGATGCCGGACCGAACATGCCGCCGGGGGAAACGCAGCTGCTTAAGGGGGATGTTTCCGCCGGCGAGACTTCGCGCAGCGCGCAGGATACGTTAAAAAGCGCCCTGCTGGCGATGGCGCGAATGGAAGATGTTCCGTCCCAAATCCGGGAAGCGGCGCAATCGCTGGTTCATCACATTACCGGCCAGCAACTGCTTTTGGCTTCCGAGCGTCAGGCAGGCAGCCCTGTGAGCATCATGACGTTTTTTGTGCCGCTGAAAGGCGAGGACGGGGAGACGACCGCCACGATTCACGTCCAGACGCGCCGGGGAAGAAAGGGCGAATGGGACGCCAGCAACTGCCGCCTGCTGTTTGACCTGAACATGCGCCATCTGGGCGAAACGATCGTCGACGTTCAGGTGATGGACCGGATCGTGTCGGTCAAAATTATGAATGATTATCCCGCGATGGCGGACATGGCGGCGCAAGCCCGCAAAGAGCTGGAAGAAGGATTGCGGTCCGCGGGGTATCAGCTATTATCGATGACGGTGCAGCCTTTGCCTGTTATGCCTGACCGTGTTCAGGCGGACCATGCGGAAAAAGAGGAACAAACAGCCGCCGGGACAAGCGCCGCGGCTGCCATTTGGGCGCCGAAGCCGTACAAAGGGGTGGACTATCGCGTATGAGAGCCAAGGAGCGGTTTGTCCCCAAAAAAGCGGTGGCGCTCAAATACGACCCCCAGAAAAATGCCGCGCCCATTGTCACCGCCAAGGGACAGGGTTTTGTGGCAGAGGAAATTTTGCGCAGAGCCGCCGAGCACGGCGTGCCCATTCAGGAAGACGCCTCCCTCGTGGAGGTGCTGTCCAAGCTGGATCTGCAGCAGGAAATCCCCCCGGAGTTATACCAGATCGTCGCGGAAATTTTAAGTTTTGTCTATCGTTCCGACAGAAAAGCCGGTTTGGGCATGAGCGCGCAAGTTCCCGAATAAGGAGGAAATCGGCATGCCTTCCCGCAGCCGCAAAGGGGCCGGACTGGCGGCGGAAGATCAGGCCTGCATCTATCTGGAGAAGCTGGGCTGGCAGATCGTGCAGCGAAACTGGCGGTGCCGCAGCGGGGAAATCGACCTTGTGGCCCGCGACCGGGACACGCTGGTGTTCGTCGAAGTCCGCTCCCGCACGGCGCCAAGCCGGTTCGGCACGGCCATTGAGGCGGTTACGCCGCGCAAATGCCGCCAGGTGCGGGAGACGGCTGAAGTGTATTTGCGGCTGAACCGGATGACCGGAACGCCTGTCCGCTTCGATGCGGTCGCCGTCACCTTCGCCAAGGATGGCACCGTGCAAGAGTTGAAACATATTCCCAATGCATTTTAAGTGTTTCTTGAAAAAGGATATTTTTTATGATATTTTAATAAACACCGTTCATTAAAAAGGGGAAGATCATGGCGCAGCCACCGAAAACAGCCGGCGGCGTGCCCCGGACTTTCGGGCGCCGCAGAAAGGGAAAGCAGAAGGAAGAGCTTCGTCAGCTGATTTTGCAGGCGGCCAGCGAAATGTTCATTGAGCAGGGGTACTACGCGTTCTCCATGCGCCGGCTGGCCGATCGGATCGGGTATGCGCCTGCCACGCTGTATTTGTACTTCCGCGACAAAGACCACTTGCTGTTCAGCGTCGTCGACGATGCGTTTGCCAAATTCCGCAGCGAATTGGTCCAGGCGGCGAGCAGCGCGGAAGATCCGGAAACATGCCTGAGCAACATCGGCGATGCCTATATCCGGTTCGCCCTGACGCACCCGGTCTATTACCAGCTTATGTTCATGTGGCGCGTCGACTATTTGCTGAAGTCCAGGCAAGGGGAAGAAGCGCCCCGCATGGCCGCTTTTCAGGTGCTCATGGATGCGGTCATTGACGCGCAGCGCAAGGGCGCCGTCAAGCCGGGGGATCCACGGATGTACAGCGATCTGATGTGGGCCGTCATGCATGGGGTGGCGGCGCTGGCCATCCAGATGCCCATGTTTACGGAAGAACGCGCCGCCCGATTGGCGCAGCAAGCCAAAGAAATGCTTTACCTGGCCTTGCGGCCGTAATTTTTTCGACTTTTAATGAACAGTGTTTATTAAAAAGGAGGCATGCATTCCATGAACGTGTGGCTGTTTTTGCATCTGGCCGGCGTCGTCCTGCTCCTGGGCAATTCGTTCACTGCGGCTTTCTGGAAGATCCGTTCGGATGCCGCAGGCGATGCGCGTCTCGCTTATCAGACCGCCAAAAACATCATGATCGCGGATTACATCTTCACGCTGCCATCCATTGCGCTGATTCTCATTTCCGGCCATGTGCTGGCCGCAAGAGGCGGTTATTCGGTGCTGGAATGGAATTGGCTCGGGCTTTCCTACGGATTGTTCGCGCTCTCCGGCGTCATCTGGATAGCGGCTTTGCTGCCTGTCCAGATGCGGATGATCAGGCAAGGGAAAATATCCTGCGAACGGCAAACGATCACACCGGCATTCAGGCAAGCTTCAAGGATCTGGAATATTTTCGGCACCGCCGCCACCTTGACGCCTTTGGCGGCCATGGTGCTGATGATATGGAAACCGGAATTTTAAAAAAATAAAAAGAGGGCCGGCTGACCTCTTGTCAGACGGCCCTCTTTGAGGCAGTAGCAGTAACCCATTAGGTGGTAACGCCGGTGAACGATTCGATCCATTCCTGACGATGGTTGAAGTAGAAGATCCCTCTCGCCAGCTGATCAACGGTCCATTTGATGACCGGCATATCCGGATAGGCGATGTATCCGCCCGTGAACACTTCGTTCCGGTTACCGGAGGGGTCGAAATAGTAGATGGTTTGCCCGCGGGTAATGCCGTGCCGCTCGATACCCACATCGATGGGCACATCGTGCTTCGAGAACACGTCGCCCGCTTTGCGCAGATCGTTGAATTCATCCAGCCAGAAGGCAAAATGGTGCAAACCTTCGTCCTTGCCGGGGATGATCGCGATGTCGTGGGGCGTGGAGCTTCTGAACAGCCAAGCCGCCACGGGCGTTTCGTCGTTTTCGTTTTCCACGACTTTTTCGCTCATGTAGAAGTCGAGGGCTTTCATCAGGAAGTCTACCGTTTCATGCGGTCTTTCGCCCGAAATGAGCAGGTGGTCGATACGGGGCGCGCCAACGCCGATAAGCCCTTCCGGCCACGGTTGGGGATTGACGAGCGGCAGCGCTTTGCCCACGTACTCCATTTCCGTATACAGTTCCATCGTATGGCCCGAGGGCAAGCGGAACCGGATGCCTTCGCCCACCTTGTGGTTTTCGCCCTTGGAGACGCGGGTGACGCTGGCGCCGTATTGCTGCAGCTTTTTCTCCAGCTCGGCCATGTCTTCATAGGTGTGCACCTTGAAGGCCATCTTTTCCAGGCCGGCCCTGTTCGACTGCTTCAGAACGATGGAGTGATGGTCGTACTCGTCCCAGCCCTTCAGGTAAATTTCATTTTCGGTTCTGTCGGTCACCTCCATGCCCATCACTTCCACATAGTGCTTGCGGGCAGCTTCCAGGTCAGTGACCAGAATTTGCACAAAACCCAAACGCATGATGCCGGCTCCCATGAAACTCATCCTCCTTTTATATTTTAAAAAAATTCGAAAATTACCGATAATAATGAAAAGTTTTGCCGTGCCGCTTCCGTAGCGTCCTTGTCCGCTTCATGGTCCCCCCTCGGGTTTGCTTATACGGACACCCTTGAGTATCCGGAGGGTCAGGTCTGACAGCGGCCAGGACTGGCAGGTTAGGATATGGTTGTCTTCCCGCTCTTCGTCGGTCAGGGCGGCCCGGGAGTAAATGTGGTGATGCCGCACCTTTCCTTCGATGACTCTGGCCTTGCAGTAGGCGCACCCTCCGCGCCGGCAGCCGGAAAAGTAGGGCTGGCCGTCTTTGCCGTAAAACTGCCTTCGCAGGGCATCCAGTACCGTTTCTCCCTCGCTGGCCGTCACCTCCTTTCCCAGAGGATCAATGCGGATAACATACCGGTTCGTCGATGTTTGCGCTTTCATATTCTTTAACACATCCATCCTCACTCATTGCTGAACACGTCGAGACCTGCCTGCGCGCACACGATGTCCTGTTCGGCGGTGCCGCCCGAAACTCCAATGCCTCCCACAAGATACCCGTTGCATTTGATGGGCAAGCCGCCGCCAAAAATGACCAGCCGGTCCGTATGCACGATGCCGTGGAAAAGCGGAGGCTCGTTTTTGATCATGTCGTACCATTCATGGGTGGCCACACCGAAACTTGCCGCGGTGTAAGCCTTGTTGATCGCGATTTTTTCGCTCAGAAGCGGCGCCTCATCCATTCTTAGAAACGCTTTCAAATTCGCGCCGCTGTCCATCACGGCAATGTTGACTCGGATGCCGAGCTCCCTGGCCTTGGCCGCGGCGGCCTGTACCATTTGCAAACAAATTTCGTCCGTAAGGACGGGGCGTTGATAGGTTTTGCTCAAGCGAGCCGACTCCTTTCCGTTTCATGCCGAAGCGAATGATTGCTGCATGTCCCATGCCCAACGCCACTGCATGCGATTCCACAAACATATTTGCCAATATTACACATTAATAGTTTCAATAGCTATGGTATCAAGGTTTCACATGTATGTAAACCGACAATTATGATGGAAATAACTCCGCGAATTAACCGAAACGTACAGTCGCAGGTAAAATGTTTCAGAACTGCTGACATTCAGACGGGCTGATCCAGGCAGCGGTAACGGATCGCTTCAGCCAGATCTTCCGGTTCGATCCGCTCTCGTCCCGCCAGATCCGCAATGGTGCGGGCCATCCGGAGGATGCGGTCATGGGCGCGAAAGCTCAGGCCCAGCCGCTCATAAACGTCGGCCATAAGCTGCTCGCCCGTTGGCGTGAGGGCGGCAAAGCGCCTGAGCAAGGCTCCGCTCAGCTGGCTGTTGCGCGTTATGCCGAAGGCCGCATAGCGGCGCATCTGTCGCCGGACGGCTTCTTCCACCATTTCCCGCGCTTCGTGCGTCGAGATGCCGCGCGATGCGGCGGACGGGGCGGAGGGGCGGGGCAACTCGATCTGCATATCGATCCGGTCGGTCAGAGGCCCTGACATTTTGGCGCGGTAGCGGGCGATGGCCGCTTCCGAGCAGGTGCAGGGACGCCGGGCGGTCTCGGCGCCCAAGTAGCCGCAAGGACAGGGGTTCATGGTGCAAGCCAGCAAAAACGAGGCCGGAAAGCGGCATACGCCGCGGGCGCGCCCGATGACGACTTCGCGGTCCTCCAGCGGCTGGCGGAGGGATTCCAGGCAGGCTCTGGAAAATTCGGGCATCTCGTCGAGGAACAATACGCCGCGGTGGGCCAGCGTCACCTCTCCCGGTTTGGGGACGGAACCGCCGCCGATAAGACCGGAGGCTGAAATCGTATGGTGGGGCGCCCGGAAGGGCCTCCGGCGAATGAGGCCGGCGCACCGGCCGCCCAGCTTGCCGCAGACGCTGTAAATTTTGGTCACCTCCAGCGCTTCCTCGTCGGTCAAAGGAGGAAGAAGGCCGGGCAGGCGCCGGCAGAGCATCGTTTTTCCGGTGCCCGGCGGGCCGACGAACAAAATGTTGTGCATGCCTGCGGCGGCGATGATCAGGGCCCGCTTGGCCGTCTCGTGGCCGACGATGTCCGCCAGGTCGGGCTCTTCACCGGGTTCCGCAGGGTTTGCGCCCCCATCTGTCGCATGGAGGGCTGTCTCATGACCGGTGCGGACGATGGGCGCCGTACGGACGGGGTCTTTCAGCAGGTCGCGGAGCGAACGGATGCCAATGACCTCGACGCCCTCCACGAGGGCGGCCTCGCCGGCGGCGGATTCCGGCACGACGACGCGCGCAAGGCCGGCTTCCCGCGCTTTCAGCGTCATCGCGAGCACGCCGGGCACGGCGCGGACTTCCCCGTTCAGCGCCAATTCGCCGACGAGGAGCGCGTTTTCCAGCCATCCGGCAGCCAACTGTCCGCTGGCGCCCAGGATGCCCGCCGCCATGGCGAGGTCGAAGGAACTGCCTTCCTTGCGAAGGTCGGCCGGCGCCAGATTGATCGTGATCCGGTCCAGCGGAAATTTAAGCCCGCCGTTCTGGACGGCGGCGCGCACCCGTTCCACCGCTTCCCGCACCGCCGTGTCCGCCAGGCCGACCACCTGCACCTGCGGCAAACCGGTGCGGATGTCCGTCTCCACTTCCACCAGCTGGCCTTCCACACCGATGACGCATGCTCCGGTCAATTTGATATACATAATAGAAGAAACACCTTCCTTCACGACAACGTTGGCGTTGGCGGCGAAAGGTGCTTCCTTATCCGAACCGCTAGCGTATGATGTTGGTTATAAGTTTAAATCCGGCAGGAAATTCTGTCAATATCCTCCAGATAAAGGAGGGCGGGAAGGCGGGGGATCCGTTTCGAATTTGTTGCCGCGCATAATCTCAATTCGAGATCAAATTATTGCCAAACGGAGCTAAAAAAAAGATCGAAAAATGAGGAACTCTCACACAAAAAATGTTACAATGGGAAAGGTCTGCGTTACATAGCCTGATTGGATGCGGCTTACGGGACAGGCTTGTTGCCGGCTTGTCCTCAGGCCGCATGAGGACATTGCCTGCATTAACGGGAGGTTGCGAAAAGCCATGAACATTCACGAATATCAAGGCAAGGAAGTGTTGCGCCAGTATGGCGTGACCGTTCCCCGCGGCAAGGTGGCCTTCACGGTGGAAGAAGCCGTCGAAGCCGCCAAGGAATTGGGGAGCGCTGTCACCGTGGTGAAGGCGCAAATTCATGCCGGCGGCCGCGGCAAAGCCGGCGGCGTCAAAATCGCCAGAAGCCTTGATGAAGTGCGGCAGCATGCCAGCGAACTTCTCGGCAAGGTGCTGGTCACGCACCAGACCGGTCCGGAAGGCAAGGAAGTCAAGCGGCTCCTCATCGAAGAAGGCTGCGACATCAAGAAGGAGTATTACGTCGGCGTTGTCGTCGACCGCGGCACGGGCCGCGTCGTCATGATGGCCTCCGAGGAAGGCGGCACCGAGATTGAGGAAGTCGCCGCCCGCTCGCCGGAGAAGATCTTCAAGGAAGTCATCGACCCGCTCACCGGCCTTCTGCCCTTTCAGGCGCGGCGTCTGGCCTACAACATCAACATCCCGAACGAGCTGGTGAACAAAGCCGCGGACTTCATGATGAAGCTGTACAAGGCTTTTGTGGACAAGGACTGCTCCCTCGCCGAAATCAACCCGCTCGTTGTTACGGGATCGGGCGAGGTTATGGCGCTTGACGCCAAGCTGAACTTTGATTCCAACGCGCTGTTCCGCCACCCGGAAATTCTCGAACTGCGCGACCTGGACGAGGAAGACGAAAAGGAAATCCAGGCATCCAAATACGATCTGTCCTACATCGCGCTGAGCGGCAACATCGGCTGCATGGTGAACGGCGCCGGGCTGGCCATGGCGACGATGGACATCATCAAATATTACGGCGGCGAGCCGGCCAACTTCCTTGATGTCGGCGGCGGCGCGTCGAAGGAAAAAGTGACGGAAGCCTTCAAGATCATCCTGTCCGACCCCAACGTTAAAGGGATTTTCGTCAACATTTTCGGCGGCATCATGAGATGCGACGTCATCGCCGAAGGCGTTGTGGCGGCCGCCCGCGAAGCCGGGCTGGACAAGCCTCTGGTCGTGCGGCTGGAAGGCACGAACGTGCAGCTCGGCAAGGAAATTTTGAACAAGTCCGGCCTCAACATCGTGGCTGCCGACTCGATGGCCGACGGCGCGCAAAAGATCGTGCAGCTCGTTAAATGAGGAGCGGCTTTGGGAGCTTAGTCCCGAAGATCCTGATGCGAGGAAGACGAACCGGGGAGTGTGAACCATGAGCATTTTGATTGATAAAAACACGAAAGTGATCACCCAGGGCATCACGGGAGCCACCGGCCTGTTCCATACCAAGGGTGCGCTGGAATACGGCACGCAGGTGGTCGGCGGCACGACGCCGGGCAAGGGCGGCCAGAAAGTGGACATCACGCTGGATAGCGGCAAAACCGTTTCCCTGCCGGTGTTCAACACGGTGCGCGAAGCCAAGGAAGCCACCGGCGCCACGGCTTCCGTCATTTACGTGGCGGCACCGTTCGCGGCGGACGCGATCATGGAAGCCGTCGAAGCCGAAATGGATCTGGTCATCTGCATTACGGAAGGCATTCCGGTTCTTGACATGGTCAAGGTCAAGCGGTATATGGAAGGAAAGAAAACCCGCCTGATCGGCCCGAACTGCCCGGGCATCATCGTGCCGGAAGAAATCAAGATCGGCATCATGCCGGGTTACATCCACAAGAAAGGCCACGTCGGCATCGTGTCCCGCTCCGGCACGCTGACCTATGAAGCGGTGCATCAGCTGAGCACGAACGGCATCGGCCAGTCGACGGCCGTCGGCATCGGCGGCGACCCGGTCAAAGGGATGGAATTCATCGACGTTCTCAAGCTGTTCAACGAGGACCCGGACACTTACGGGGTCATCCTGATCGGGGAAATCGGCGGCACGGCCGAAGAAGAGGCGGCCGAGTGGATCAAGGCCAACATGAAAAAGCCGGTGGTCGGCTTCATCGGCGGCGCCACGGCGCCTCCGGGCAAACGGATGGGGCATGCCGGCGCCATCATCTCCGGCGGCAAAGGCACGGCCGCGGAGAAAATCGCCAAGCTCAAGGAATGCGGCATCCGCGTGGCGCCGACGCCCGCGGAAATCGGCTCCACGTTCATCGAGCTGATCAAGGAGCGCGGCGAGCTGGAAAAATATTTGAGCTGAAGCCGAATATGACGACAGCCGCATAACACTTGCGGCCTGTGCGCGGATAGGCAAGCAGCCTTCCGTTCCCGAAAAGGGGAGCGGAAGGCTTTTTTTATCCGTCTCCCGCAATAATATGGAAAGGATGGTGCCTGTGAAGGAAGGTCACCTTTCGCGCGATGTGCTGATTGCGATGCACGAGACGCCCGGCATCGGCTGGAGAACGATCCGCCGGCTGTGGGAAATGGGTCCCAGGGCGGCCTTGCGTCCGGGCATCACGGAAAAAGAGCTGCAGGATTTGGGCTTAAGGCCCGAAGCGGCGGCCGCTTTGGCGCAAGGCCTTTCCCCGGAACGGATGGAAGCGGGCCGCCGCAAGCGGCTTGCGGCCGGCATGAAGGCCGTCACCTGGGCGGATCCGGAATATCCGGACATGCTGCTTCAGATTGGCGATCCTCCTCCGGTGCTGTACTGCATCGGCAGGGTGGATTTGCTCCGTCGGCCCGTTGTCGGCGTTGTGGGCACGCGGGGCGCGACGGCATACGGCCGGCAGATGGCGGAGGAACTGGCGGCTGCGTTGTCCCGCGCCGGCGTGACGGTGGCGAGCGGCCTTGCGCGCGGAATCGACACGGCCGCCCATCGGGGCGCCCTGCGGGGTGACGGCAGCACTATCGCCGTTCTGGGCCTTCCGGCCGATCGGATCTATCCGCCGGATAACCGCTGGCTGTACAGGGAAATCGCCGACCATGGCCTGCTTGTTTCGGAAGCTCCTCCCGGCACCCCCTATCACACCGGGATGTTTCCTTCCCGCAACCGGATCATTTCCGGTCTTTCCCTTTGCGTGGTCATCGCGGAAGCGCCTGTTGGCAGCGGCGCCTTGCTTACGGCCGAGTATGCGATCACCCAGGATCGGCCCGTCTTCGTCATTCCCGGACCCGTCACCTCTCCGCGGGGCAGGGGCGGCCTGGAGCTGCTTCGCGAAGGGACGGCGTCGGCTTTGCTGGACGCGGGGGACATTCTGGAACGCTTTGCCGCGGAAATCCGCGCCCTGAGCGGGCCGTCCGCCGGCGGGCTTCCGGACGGCGCGGCGAAACCGGCGCATTCGCCCAGTGCGGCGCCCGGCCCATTGACGGAGCAGGAAAGCGCGATCTACGAACTGATTCTGGATCAGCCTCGCACCGCCGACGAGCTGGCGGCGCATACCGGCATGGGGACGGGCCAGCTCCATGTCCTGCTTTTGGCGCTGCAAATGAAGGGAAAAATCCGCCGGCTGCCGGGAGCCGTTTTTGCGGCCGTCTGACTTTTGCCTGCGGGCGTCCGCACCGAATTTTTCAATTTTTTTCCGATTTGAATTTGACCGCGGCGCATCCGATGCTGTACGATGTGTGCGGAGAATTCAAGCGAGCATCTGGGCCGTTTGGCGTTTGCGTTCGCATGAAAGAACCAGTATGCTTACTATTATCTAAGAAGGCAACCTGCAATGTGAGAGGAGGAATGAATGTGGCGGATTCGCTGGTCATCGTGGAATCCCCGGCCAAAGCCAAGACGATCAGCAAATACCTGGGCAGCAAGTACATCGTCAAGGCGTCCATGGGCCACATTCGAGACTTGCCCAAAAGCCAGATCGGCGTTGAAATAGAAAACCGGTATCAACCGAAATACATCACCATTCGCGGGAAGGGCAACGTACTCAAAGAGCTGAAAGAGGCCAGCAAAAAGGTCAAACACGTCTACCTTGCCGCCGACCCGGACCGGGAAGGGGAAGCCATCGCCTGGCATCTGGCGCATTATCTGGAACTGGACGAAAAAGAAGCCTGCCGCGTCGTGTTCAACGAAATTACGAAACAGGCGGTGCGGGAAGCGTTCAAATCGCCCCGGCCCATCGACATGGACCTGGTCAACGCCCAGCAGGCGCGCCGGGTGCTGGACCGGCTTGTCGGCTACAAAATCAGCCCGCTGTTCTGGAAGAAGATCAAAAAAGGCCTGAGCGCCGGCCGCGTGCAGTCGGTGGCGGTGAAGCTGATCATCGACCGGGAAAACGAAATCCGCAATTTCGTCCCGGAAGAATACTGGACGCTGACGGCTCACCTCAAGAAGGACGGGGCGGCCTTCGAGGCCAAGTTTCACGCCTTCGGGGAGAAGAAAGAGCTGAAAAGCCAGAGCGATGTGCAGGAAGTGCTGAATGCCATCGGCAGCCTGCCGTTTACGGTGGCCGACCTGAAGGAAAAAGAGCGCCTGCGCCATCCGTCCCCGCCGTTCATCACGAGCACGCTGCAGCAGGAGGCCGCCCGCAAGCTGAACTTCCGCGCAGCCAAAACGATGCAGGTGGCCCAGCAGCTTTACGAAGGCGTTGATCTCGGACCGGAAGGGTCCGTCGGTCTGATCACCTACATGCGGACGGACTCCACCCGCATCTCGCCGGTGGCCCGTCAGGAGGCGGCGGAATATATCCGCAGGAAATTCGGCGACGCTTACGTTCCGGATACGCCCCGCGACTACACGAAGAAGACCGCCGGCGCCCAAGACGCCCATGAGGCCATCCGCCCGACGTCCGTGCTGCGCGAGCCGGAGGCGGTGAAACCCTATTTGTCCCGCGACCAGTACCGCCTCTACAAGCTGATCTGGGAACGCTTCGTGGCCAGCCAGATGGCGTCCGCGGTGCTGGACACGGTGACGGCGGAACTGTCCGCAGGTCCGGTGCAATTCCGGGCGGTCGGCTCCAAGCTCAAATTTCCCGGCTTCATGAAGGTATACGTGGAAGGCAGCGACGACGGCAATGCCGAAGAGGAAAAGTGGCTGCCGCCCCTTACGCCGGGCGAAACCGTCGAGACCGTCAAAATGGAGCCCAAGCAGCACTTTACGCAGCCGCCGCCGCGCTATACCGAAGCCCGCCTCGTGCGCACGCTGGAAGAGCTCGGCATCGGCCGGCCCAGCACCTACGCGCCGACGCTGGAGACGATTCAAAAGCGCGGTTACGTGCGAATCGAGGACAAAAAATTTGTGCCGACGGAGCTGGGCGAAGTGGTCACCCAGCTGATGGAACAGTTTTTCCCGGAAATTCTCGACGTGGAGTTCACCGCCCGCATGGAGGAAGAACTGGACCATATCGAGGAAGGCAAGGAAGACTGGGTCCACATCATCGACGAGTTTTACAAGTCGTTCCAGAAACGGCTCGCCGTCGCGGAAGAAGAAATGAAGGAAGTCGAAATCCGCGACGAGCCGGCGAATGAAACGTGCGACAAATGCGGCCGCCCGATGGTTTACAAAATGGGGCGTTTCGGCAAGTTTCTCGCCTGCTCCGGATTTCCGGAGTGCAGAAACACGAAGCCGATCGTCAAGGAGACGGGCGTCGCCTGCATCAAGTGCGGCAAAGGCCGCATCGTGGAGCGGCGCAGCAAGAAAGGCCGCCTGTTCTACGGCTGCGACCGCTATCCCGAATGCGACTTCGTCTCCTGGGACAAACCGGCGGCCCAGCCGTGCCCGAAATGCGGCGGCCTGATGGTGGAAAAGAAAGGCCGCGGGCGGGGGCGCGTGCATTGCACCGCCTGCAATCACAGCGAAAGGATGACAGGCACGGACGAAGCAGCCCAATAGCAGCAGGGAGGAAAATGATGTGCATGCTTCACAGAGGGTGACGGTGATCGGCGCGGGACTGGCCGGCAGCGAGGCCGCCTGGCAAATCGCCGCCCAAGGCGTGCCGGTCACCTTGCACGAAATGCGGCCCGCCAAAAGGACGCCGGCCCATCATACGGACCGGTTTGCGGAACTCGTATGCTCCAACAGCTTTCGCGCCAGCGCGCTCACCAACGCCGTCGGCGTGCTGAAGGAAGAGATGCGCCGGCTCGGTTCGCTGATCATGTCCGCCGCCGACCGCCACGCCGTTCCCGCCGGCGGCGCGCTGGCGGTGGACCGGGAAGGCTTCTCGCAGGAAGTGACCGCACGGCTTGAGGAGCATCCGCTGGTGACGATTGTGCGTGAGGAAATCACCGCGATTCCGCCGGAAGGCATCGTCGTCATCGCCACCGGTCCGCTGACTTCCCCGGCGCTGTCCGATCAGATCCGGCAGTTTTTGGGGGAAGAATATTTTTATTTTTACGATGCGGCGGCCCCGATCGTCGAGAAAGATTCCATCGACATGAGCAAGGTGTTTCTCGCTTCCCGGTACGGCAAAGGGGATGCGGCGTACCTGAACTGCCCGATGACCGAAGAGGAGTTCGACGCCTTTTACGAGGCGCTGATCCATGCGGAGCGGGCGGAAATCAAGGATTTTGAAAAGGAAATCTATTTTGAAGGCTGCATGCCGATTGAAGTGATGGCCAAAAGGGGCCGGCAGACGGTGCTGTTTGGCCCGATGAAGCCGGTCGGGCTCATCGATCCCCGCACGGGCAGGCAGCCGTTCGCGGTGGTGCAGCTGCGCCAGGACAACGCCGCAGGGACGCTTTACAACTTGGTCGGTTTTCAGACCAACCTCAAATGGGGCGAACAAAAACGGGTGTTCCGGATGATTCCGGGCCTGGAAAACGCGGAGTTTGTCCGCTACGGCGTCATGCACCGCAACACGTTCATCAATTCGCCTCGCCTGCTTTTGCCGACCTATCAATGCCGGCGAAGGGAGACGCTTTTTTTTGCCGGCCAGATGACCGGTGTGGAAGGTTACGTCGAATCGGCCGCGTCCGGCCTGGTGGCGGGCATCAACGCCGGGCGGCTGGCCCGGGGCCTTGCGCCGCTCGCGCCGCCGCCGGAGACGGCCATCGGCAGCATGGCCCATTACATCACGACGGCGGATTACCGGCATTTTCAGCCGATGAACGCCAATTTCGGGCTGTTTCCGCCGCTTGAGAAACGGATCCGGGGAAAGAAGGAAAAGAACGAGGCGCTGGCGCGCAGGGCGCTGGAAAAAATCGGGGAATTTGCGCTTATGGCGCGATCCGGCTTAACAGCCGCCTCATCATAAATAGGAAGGAGCGGGTCGGATGAACGGACCGTTTCACGCCACCACCATTTGCGCCGTCCGCCATAACGGGAAAGCCGCCATGGCCGGTGACGGCCAGGTGACGTTTGCAAACAGCATGGTGATGAAACATACGGCCAAAAAAGTCCGCAGGCTGTACAAAGGGAAAGTGGTGGCCGGTTTTGCCGGATCGGTGGCCGACGCCATCACGTTATTCGAAAAGTTTGAAAGCAAGCTGGAAGAGCATCACGGCAACCTGCAGCGGGCGGCGGTGGAATTGGCCAAAGACTGGCGATCCGACCGCGTGCTGCGCCGGCTGGAAGCGATGATGATCGTGCTGGATGAGAGCGGCATGCTGCTTCTTTCCGGCAGCGGCGAGGTGATCGAGCCGGACGACGGGATTCTTGCCATCGGTTCCGGCGGCAGTTTCGCGCTGGCCGCGGCGCGGGCGATGAAGCGCCATGCGCCGGAGATGGAGGCCAGGGACATCGCCAAGAATGCGCTGCTCATCGCTTCGGAAATCTGCGTGTATACCAACGGAAACATCGTGGTTGAGGAAATCTGACCATCCTTTCCCACAGCACTTAGGCAAGGGAGGTTTGCCCATGAGCGAGCATTTGACGCCGCGCCAGATTGTGGCGGAGCTCGACAAATACATCGTCGGCCAGAAGCAGGCCAAACGCTCGGTGGCCATCGCCCTCCGAAACCGGTATCGCCGCAGCCGCCTGCCTGAAGAGCTGCGGGACGAAATCATGCCCAAAAACATTTTGATGATCGGCCCCACCGGCGTCGGCAAGACCGAAATCGCCCGCAGGCTGGCCAAGCTGGTCCATGCGCCGTTCATCAAGGTGGAGGCGACGAAATTCACCGAGGTCGGCTATGTCGGGCGCGACGTGGAGTCGATGGTGCGGGATCTCGTGGAAACGGCGATCCGCATGGTCAAAGAAGAGCGCTTTGAAGCCGTGCGCGACAAGGCGGAGAAAGCCGCCACCGAACGGCTGGCGGAGCTCCTCGTGCCATCGCCCGCCAGGCCCAGGCCGCAGCGCAATCCGTTGGAAATGCTGTTTGGTGCCGTTCAGGGAACGGCGGTCCAGGAGGAGAACGAACCGGCGGACCCGAACCTGCTTGCGCGGCGCCGGGAAATCAAGGCCAAGCTGGAAGCGGGCGAACTGGAGAACGAGACGGTCGAGATTGAAGTGGAAGAAACCGCCGCCGGCATCCTGGATTTCCTGGCGGGAACGGGGCAGGATCAGCTGAGCGGCGTGCAGGAAATGCTGGGCCAGTTTTTGCCCAAGCGCCGAAAAAAGCGCCGCCTGACCGTAAAGGAAGCCCGCAAGGTGCTGGTGCAGGAAGAGGCGGCCAAGCTGATCGACATGGACGAGGTCATCTCGGAATCGATCCGCCGCGCGGAACAGTCCGGCATCATTTTTATTGATGAGATCGACAAGATCGCGGGCCAGGGAAGGGGCCACGGACCGGACGTATCCCGCGAAGGCGTGCAGCGCGACATCCTGCCCATCGTCGAAGGTTCCACCGTCATGACCAAATATGGTCCGGTAAAAACGGACTATATTCTGTTTATAGCCGCCGGAGCCTTTCACATATCCAAGCCTTCGGACCTGATTCCGGAGTTGCAGGGCCGTTTTCCCATCCGGGTGGAGCTCAGCAGCCTGACGGACCAGGACTTTGTGCGGATTTTGACCGAGCCGCGCAATGCGCTGACAAAGCAGTACGCGGCGCTTCTGGAAACGGAGGGCATCAAGATTCACTTCACGGACGAGGCGATCGCGGAAATCGCGCGCATCGCCCAGGAAGTCAACCGCAATACCGAAAATATCGGCGCGCGGCGCCTCCATACGCTGCTGGAAAAGCTGCTGGAGGATTTGTCCTTCGAAGCGCCCGAACTCAATCTGGAAGAAATGACGATCACACCGGAATATGTGAGAGAAAAGCTCGGAACCATTGCAAGCAATCGCGATTTGAGTCAATATATTCTGTAAAGGTGCTGCGCTTGTCGTATGTCGTATAGGAGGCTTAAGTGAAATCATGACACTGCTCGAAAAAGTCCGCAGACTGAACCGGCTGCTGCAAAGGGCGGCCGGAAAACCGCTGAATTTTGGCGAAATGGCGGAAGTTCTGCGGGAAACGATTCAGGCGGACGTGTTCGTCGTCAGCCGCAAGGGGAAAGTGCTGGGCAGCGCCCTGACGCCGGATTTCCCGCATATGTGGCTTACGCGCGACGACGCGTCCGGGCTCAGATTTTCCAAGGAAACCAACGACGCTTTGCTGAAAGTCAGCGAAACCGTGATCGAAGAGCAGGGCGGACAATTTTTCGGAGATTCCGAACCGGCCTTCGCCGGCCGCTACGTCATCGTTGTCCCGATTGTGGGCGGCGGCGACCGTTTGGGGACGCTGCTGCTTTCGGGCAAGGACGGGGTGCCGGGCGAAGACGCGCTCATTCTCGCCGAATACGGCGCGACTCAGATCGGGATGGAAATTTTGCGCGAGCGCGCGGAAGAAAGGGAACAGGAAGCAAGGAAAAAGACGATGGTGTCGGTGGCGGCCAACTCCCTCTCGTTCAGCGAATTCGACGCCGTGGAACACATCTTTGAAGAGCTGGAGGGCAAGGAAGGCTTGCTGGTCGCGTCGAAAATTGCCGACAAAGCGGGCATCACGCGCTCCGTTATCGTAAACGCGCTGCGAAAGCTGGAAAGCGCCGGCGTCATCGAAACTAGGTCGCTTGGCATGAAGGGAACCTACATCCGCATTTTGAACGAGTATTTGCTGGACGAAATCGCCAGCCGCAAACATTGATGCGAATGCGCATTTTTCGGGCACGATGTGACAAATTGTGACTTTCGTCAATTAAATTATGACTTCGGTCAACATACTGCGGCCTTAATCTGACATAAGATTAGGGCTTTTTGCGCATTGTAATGTCGCTCGCTGTCGTGGATGATGTTTTCATGGAGTTTTTCTGAACAATTTCTCATGACTTTTTAATCTGCCTGTCGAACTTGGCAGGAATTTTGCCATTATGTGTTGAATTACACAAAGATGTTGCAAACGGCAGTATGCCCGGTTGCAAATTTGTCGTCAATGTTGTCGAAGGAAGGAAGGCGAATGGGGATGGATCTTCTGAGCGGCGTTTCGTTTGAGCGCCTTTACGGCGCCATCAAAGCCGCATCGCTTCGCCAGCAAGTGCTCGCCAGCAATATCGCCAACGTGGACGTGCCTTATTACAAACGGTCCGATGTCGTTTTTGAGGAAATTTTGGCGCAAACGATGGGACAAGGCACGCATCTGCCGCTCAAGACCACCGACCCCCGGCATCTGCCGGGCGGCTCGGGAAGAGTTCCGGCGCCTCAGGTTGTGACCGAGGAGACGACCGTTTTCAACAACAACCGCAACAATGTGGACATCGACAAGGAAATGACCTTGCTCGCCGAAAACCAGCTGCGTTACAACCTGTTTATTCAACAGGTCAATCATCAAATCAAAATGCTGCGTGACGGCATTCTTGGAAGGTGATAGCAGGTGAAGCTCACGGGATTTGACATCAGCGCCTCCGCTCTGACCGCCCAGCGCTTGAGAATGGATGTGATCGCCGCCAACATTGCGAATGCCGAATCCACCCGCGCCCAATATGTCAACGGGAGATTCGTGCCGTATCGGCGGAAGGAAGTCGTTTTGGCTCCGGCGGCCCCTTCTTTCCGGAACATGCTGAACGAAAAACTGAACCCGGCGGGCGTTCAGGGCGTGCGCGTCACCGCCATCAAGGAAGACCCGTCGCCGTTTAAAACCGTTTACAACCCGTCTCATCCCGACGCGGATGAAAACGGCATGGTGTATTTGCCCAACGTGGATTTGCTCAAAGAGATGGTGGACCTGATTTCGGCCACCCGTTCCTACGAAGCGAACGTCACCGCGCTGAACGCCAGCAAGGCGATGTTCATGAAGTCGCTGGAAATCGGCAGGAACTCCTGATCGGCTGACGCAGGCGTTTCCTGAAACTCAAATCTCTCACGAAATGGGGAATCGATGATGATTGAAAATATTCTGCTGAATGCATCCGGCGGCGTCACAACGGTCCAAGGATCCGCTTCGGCAGGCAAGGCAACGCCGGCGGAAGCGACGGAAAGTTTTGCGGCCATGCTGAAAAAAGCGCTGGATCAGGTCGCTGCCCAGGAAGAGCAAGTACATACCGTTACGGATCAATTTATCATAGGACAAGCGGACGTCAACGACGTGATGATCGTCTCCTCCAAGGCGGAGCTGAGTCTGGCCTTAACCGTTCAGGTGCGCAACAAGGTCATCGAAGCTTACCAGGAAATCATGCGGATGCCGATCTGATCTGAACATGCACCAGGCAGACAGGCAGCCCGCGTTCTGAGCATTATCCGCAGCTTATGCCGCAGCACGGGCTTCATGGCATGTGTCCGATTACAAACTATCGCACGATAGGCTGCCTTTATCCGCAGAAGAGGTGACATTGTGAACGAGAAGTGGGCACAGTTTCGGGACAGGTTGCTTAACATCTGGAACCGGTACAGCAACAGGCAAAAATGGGTGCTCGCCTCAACGGCCGCAGGCTTGCTGATTGTCGCAATCGTGGCAATTTCCTGGCTGACGAGAACGGAATATGAAGTCGCTTTCCAGAACCTGGACAGCACGGATGCGGCTGCCGTAATCGCATATTTGGAAGGACAGGGCATCTCCTACAAACTGAGCCCTGACGGCACGAGCATTTCCGTGCCCAGCGCCGCCGCCGCGCGTGTGAAGGTGGGGGTCGGTTCTCAGGGGCTGATCCAAAACGGCTCGATGGGTTTCAAGGAACTTACCCAGTCCAGCTCTACCATCGGCACGACGCAGGAAGAGTTTCAGGTCAAATACCTGAATGCGCTGAACGGTGAAGTGCAGCAGCTTCTGCAAAGCAAGCAGGGCGTTCAGCGCGCGAAAGTGCTGATCACGCTGCCGCGGGAGAGCGTGTTTCTCCGGGACGCGGATCGGGAACAGGCTCAGGCGTCTGTCACGCTGGAGTTCAAACCCGGTTATAGGCCCAGCCAGGAAGAAATCGACAGCTATTACAACCTGGTCAAGACGGCCGTGCCCAACCTCAGCCTGGAAAACATCACGATTTCCAGCACCTCGGGGGGCGACCTCTTGCCTTCCAGCGAACTCGGGGGTTCGGGAGCCGGCGGCTTGATCCAGCAGCAGTTGCAAAGCACCCGCGAATTCGAAAACGAAATCCGACGCAAGATCCAATCTTTCCTCGGGCCCATGGTGGGCGTGGACAACATGGTGGTCAGCGTGGTTGCGACGCTGAACTTCGACAAGAAAGTGACGGAAGCCAACAACGTCATTCCGCTTCCCAACAATGACAACAGGGGCATTATTATCAGCGAGCAGCGCACCACCGAATCGGCCACGGGCATCGGCCAGGGGGCCGGCGGCATCGCAGGCACCGGCGAAACGGATATCGCCAACTACCCGGCAACGTTGGGGTCTTCATCTACTACATCGGAAAGAACGTCCGATATTGTTAATTATGAACCGAGCAGGGTTCGGGACGTGATCGAATCCGCACCTTACAAGGTGCAGGATGTGGCCATCAGCGTGGGGATCGACTCGACGGTGGTGACGCCGGAACAGGCGGCCCAGTACGAGCAAATGCTGATCTCCAACGTGCGCACGCTGCTCGCCAATTCCGGGCTGGAACTTTCGGATGAGCAGGTGGCGCAGCGGGTGTCGGTCATCTCCCAGCAGTTTAACGCCGGCGAGCCGCAGCCTTCGGGCCTGGCGGCCATCCCGGCCTACTGGTTCGCCATTGCCGGCGTTATTGTCGTCGCGGTGGCGGCCGGAGTTGCCTATTACGTCTACCGCCGCAGGAAAGCGGCCCGCGAGGCGGAGGAACTGGCGGCCCAGGAAGCGCAGAAGGTGGAGCTGCCGACCATCGATCTCGAAAACGTTTCGAACGAAAATCAGATTCGCAAGCAGCTCGAAAGCTTGGCAAGACGCAAACCGGACGAATTTGTCAATTTGCTCCGGACCTGGTTAGTGGATGAATAGGGGTGGCAGCATTGGCGGTGAAATCGACTTCCCAGCTTTCCGGCCGGCAAAAGGCGGCCATCCTGCTGATCACGCTTGGGCCCGACGTTTCGGCCCAGGTGTTCAAGCGGCTCCGCGATGACGAGATTGAGCAGCTGACGCTGGCCATTGCCAATGTCCGGAAAGTTGACAGCTATGAGAAGGAAAGCATCCTGAACGAATTCCATCAGATTTGCGTTGCCCAGGAATACATATCGCAGGGCGGGATTGACTACGCCAGGGAAATTTTGGAGAAGGCGCTCGGGCCCGCCAAGGCGACGGATATCCTGAACCGGCTGACGGCGACGCTGCAGGTCCGGCCGTTCGATTTTGCGCGCAAGGCCGAGCCGCAGCAAATCCTGAACTTTATCCAGAACGAAAATCCGCAGACCATCGCGTTGGTGCTGTCATATTTGCAGCCCGAGCAGGCTTCCGCCGTGCTGTCGTCATTGCCGCAGGACAAGCAGGCCGATGTGGCGCGGCGCATAGCGCTGATGGACAGCACCTCGCCGGAAGTGATCGCGCAGGTGGAAAGAGTGCTGGAGCAGAAGCTGTCGGCCACCGTCACGCAGGACTACACCCAGGCGGGCGGCATCGAAGCGATCGTCCAAATTCTCAACGGCGTGGACCGAGGAACCGAAAGAACGATCCTCGACTCTCTGGAAATTCAGGACCCGGAGCTGGCCGAGGAGATCAAAAAGCGGATGTTCGTGTTCGAGGATATCGTCAACCTCGACAACCGCTCCATCCAGCGGATTATCCGCGATATCGAAAACACCGACCTGCAGCTGGCGCTCAAGGTGGCCAGCGAAGAGGTGCGCGAGGCCATTTTCCGCAACATGTCCAAGCGGATGGCGGAGGCATTCAAGGAAGAAATGGAATACATGGGGCCGGTTCGCCTGCGCGACGTGGAAGAGGCGCAAACCCGCATAGTCGCCACGATCCGCAGGCTGGAAGAGGCCGGCGAAATCATCATCGCCCGCGGCGGAGGAGACGATATCATTGTCTAATCTGATTAAGTCCAACCGTGTCGTCGCGCTGGAAGATTTAAAGAAGCTGGAACTGATCCGGCGGCCGGCCCCGGTTCCGCCCCAAAACGCGGGCGCTGAAAGTCCCGAAGCCAGCGGCGAGCCGGATGCCGAGACCCGGTCGATGCGGGAGCGGATCTTGCGGGAAGCGGAACAAACCGCGCAGCAAATCTTGCAAGAGGCTCGCGAAGAAGCGGCGCGGATCCGCGAGGACGCCGAACGGGAAATCGAGGCATGGTGGAACGCCCGGCGGGCGGAAGACGAGTCCGTATTTCAGCAAGCGAAGGATGCCGGTTATGCGGAAGGTTACAAGGCCGGCGCCGCTCAAGCCGAGAGCGATCTGAAGGCGCAGTGGGAAGCGCGGCTCAAGGAAGCGGAAAGACTGATCGAGCTCGCCTATCACACGAAAGACAAGGTGATTGCCGAAGCGGAAGCGTTCGTGGTGGATCTCAGCTGCGCCATCGCCGAAAAGTTGATCGCAGCCGAGCTGGAAAAGCGGCCGGAACTGGCCATCCGGATGTTCGCCCGGGCCCTTTCCCGCCGCCAGGAACAAGGCGTCATTACGCTGTGCGTCGCGCCTTCCCAGTTCGAATTCGTGCAGGCCGCCAAGCGTGAGCTGGCCATGGTGCTGGATTCCCAGGCCGAGCTGAAAATCGTGCCGGACGCGTCGGTGGGAGAAGGAGGGTGCATCGTACGTTCCGCTTACGGCAGCATCGATGCGCGGATTGACACCCAGCTATCCGCCATCCGCGCCGAACTCGCCCGGATCGCCGCCCAAGCGGCGGAAGAGGGTGAAGACCATGCGGCTCCTTGACCTGGCGCGCTATGAGGAAGCGCTCAAAAACATCGATCCGGTTCGGGTAAACGGCAAGGTCACCCAGGTGATCGGCCTCACCGTCGAATCCGAAGGGCCGGATGCCAGCGTGGGGGAACTGTGCAAGATCTATCCCCTCAAGGGCGGCGCTCCGATCCCGGCGGAAGTCGTCGGTTTTCGCGACAACCGGCTGCTCCTCATGCCGCTCGGCGAACTGCAGTCCATCGGCGCCGGCTGCGATGTGGTGGCCACCGGCCGCCCGCTGACGGTGCAAGTGGGTTCTGAGCTTTTGGGCAAGGTGCTGGACGGCCTGGGACAGCCGCTGGACGGGTCCCGGCTGCCGCTTAACATGCCGCACTACCCGACGCACCGCACGCCGAGCAATCCGCTCAGCCGTCCGCGAGTGACGGAGCCCATCGGCACCGGCGTGAGGGCCATCGACGGCCTGCTCACCGTCGGCCGCGGCCAGCGGGTCGGCATTTTCGCCGGCTCCGGCGTCGGCAAGAGCACGCTGCTCGGCATGATTGCCCGCCATACGGCGGCCGATGTCAACGTGATCGCGCTGATCGGGGAGCGGGGGCGCGAGGTGCTGGAGTTCATCGAACGGGATCTTGGTCCCGAAGGCCTGGCCCGCTCGGTGGTGGTGGCGGCCACATCCGACCAGCCTGCGCTGATCCGGATCAAGGGCGCCCTCATTGCGACGACCATCGCCGAATATTTTCGCGACCGCGGCCTGAACGTCATGCTGATGATGGATTCCGTCACCCGGTATGCGATGGCGATGCGGGAAGTGGGGCTGGCCATCGGGGAGCCGCCGGCGACCCGCGGCTACACGCCTTCGGTGTTTGCCGCGCTGCCCAAACTGCTGGAGAGGGTCGGCAACGGTCCGACGGGTTCCATCACGGCGTTTTATACGGTGCTGGTGGACGGGGACGACATGAACGAACCCATCGCCGACGCGGTGCGCGGCATACTGGACGGCCACATTGTGCTGAACCGGAATCTGGCCAACAAGGGCCATTTCCCGGCCATCGACGTTTTGGCCAGCGTGAGCCGCGTCATGAACGACATCGTGACGGAAGAGCAGCGGAGCGCGGCGGAAGAACTCAAAAAATTGCTGGCCGTCTACAGGACTTCCGAAGACCTGATCAACATCGGCGCGTACCAGCATGGTTCCAATCCGGAAATCGACCGCGCCATTCAGTTTATCGATCTGATCAACGCCTACACCCGGCAGAGGACGGACGAAAAAGTCACGCTTCAGGAAGCGACCGAAAGACTGATCATCGATTTTTACAAGAGATGAGGGTAGCCACCCATGCGATTCCGTTATCCGTTGCAAAAAATCGTTGATCTCAAAGGCAGCGAAAAATCGATGGCGGAATGGGAATACGCCGCCGCCCTCGGCCAATTGCACCGCGAGGAAAAGAAGCTCGGGGAGCTTCGGGCGGAGCGGCGGCGCGCGGAAGAAGAGATGGCGCGCCTGGCCTTGTCCGGCGTGACGCTCGCGGAGCTGAACAATCTGCAATATTACATCGATGCGCTGGACCTGAAAATCCGCATACAGGAAGAGAGCGTCCGTGACGCCGGACGGCTGGTGGAGAAAAGGCGGCAGGCGCTGGCCGACAAGACGGTGGAAGAGAAGGTGTGGCTGAAAGCCCGCGAAAGGGCCTATGAGAAATTCCGCTGCGAAATGTTGATAGTCGAGCAGAATGAGATCGACGAAATCGCTTTGGTGCGGGCTGCGCGCGTCAGAGCCTGACGAGGGCTCTGCGGCAGTACCCGGGCAGGGAAGGAGGGAGATTCGTGGCCGAAGCCCGAACGGAACGAAATACATACGGCGGCTTTGAACGGCTTCTCTTTTTTCTCACGCCGATCCTGTTTACGGCCGTGATGCTGAGCATGCTGCTGCTCCTTTTCAATGAGGACTGGCGCAACAAGGCGCTGGAGATCGGCAACCGGGTGCCGGTGCTGAAAGCGGTGCTCCCCGAGCCCAAAACGCAGGATCCGGCAGGCATGAGCGACGAAGAGATTACCGTTGCCAATGCAACCCAAAGGATAGAGGAGCTCAAAAGTCAGCTGGCGGAAACCGAAGCTTCGCTGAAAGCGGCGACGGATCTGACCTTGCAGCAGAAAGCGGAGATCGAATCGCTGCGCGCCCAGGTGCAAGAATTGAGCCAGGCGCGGGAGCAAGAGGAAATTACCCTTGAAGAATACGGTGCGCGCGTCCAGTCGCTGGCCAACATTTATGCCAGAATGACCCCCAGCCGGGCGGCGCCCATTCTGGAGAGCATGACAACGGAAGAATCCGCCCTGATTCTTGGCGCCATGGAGGAGGCGCAAAGAAGCCGCATCCTCGAAAAGATGACGCCCGCGCGGGCGGCGGAAGTGTCGATCAAGCTGAAAGATTCCGCTTCCGTGCAGGACCGGCAGATTGCGGCCCTGCAGGCCAGAATTAGGGAGCTCGAAGCCGGCGCGGCCGCGAGCGCCGCGAAGCTGGACCTAAACGAGCTCAGAAACACGTTCTCTTCCATGAATGCGGAAGCTGCGGCCGCCCTGCTGAAAGAAATGGCCGGCAGCGACCGTGCCAAGGCGCTGGTGATTCTGGGGGCGATGGATGACAACGTTCGTTCCCGAGTGCTGGCCGCCTTGTCAAATGAGGATGCCAAACTGGCGGCTTCCCTCGTGGGCCAGCTGATGCCCGCGAATTAAAGTAGGAAGCAAACGATGAGAAAGCGAACGCTTTGAAAGGAGGTGAACGCATGAACGCATTGGCCATGGCAATCAGCCCGGCTCAGGCGCAAGCTGCGGCCGCCGCGGATGCACGGCAGTTTTCCGGAAAGCAAGCCTCCGGAGGCGGTTTTGCGGAAACCCTTATCCATGTGATGGGCGGAGCCGAGAGCGCCAAGGGTGTCCAGCATTCCGTGCCGCTCCAAGGATGGTTCGGTTTGGCGGGACTGCTAAACTGGAACGGCGGAGCGGAAGAGGACCTTTCGTCCGAAGCGCTTCTTAAGCTGATCGGCAGTCTCGCGGAGAAGCTTGGCCTTCTGGATGACAACGGACAGATCCCTTCGGATTTGCAGCAGCAACTGGCAGCGCTGCTGATGCAGGTGCAGGAGCTCTTGAGGTTTGCCGAAAACGGCGGCATCGCCCCTGCGGAAACGCAGCAGGCCCTTCATCCGGTCCTGGCGCAAAATGCGCCGGCGGCGAACGAAGGATCTGCCCAGCCGCAAGAAGTGGCGCAGGCGCTGCGCAAGCTGGCGGACCACATCGCGCAAGGCCTGCTGACCAAAGAGCAGGCAGCCTCGCTGGCCGAGCCGGTCAGACAGGTGATGCGGGCGCTCAAGTCTTATGCGGAAATCCAGCAACTGCCCACACTGCCTTTGGTCGTGAAAGCCGTATCTCAAGTAAGCGGACCGGTCCCGGAAGGAAACCGGGTGATGATGACGCAAGCTCCGCAAGGAGGGCAAAGCGAAGTTCAGACGGGAATGCGCTGGCAGGTGATTTCGCGTCCTGCGGCAGCGGAGCAGGGATGGGCATTCGGCAAGGCGCAGGCCGCCCTGACGGCCGAGCCCCCGTTCCAGTCAGCGGTGGTGACGGCGCAGGCAACCGCAGAGGCGGAAAGCGCAGTGCCGAGCAATCCGGTTCCGGTATGGACACTTTTGAAAGACAGCCAGCAAGCGGTGCCTCCCGCCGGAGCGCAAAATGCCCAGGAGCAGCTTCCGCAAAGCGTGCCGATCCGGCAGTTTGTCCAGGAAATGGGCAACTATCTCGTGAAGCAGTTTGTCCTGACGCAAGGCAATGGCGTCTCCGAAGCCAAAATTTCGCTTCATCCCGAGCACCTGGGGCAGCTTGACATCAAGATCGTCATCCAAAACGGCGTTCTGACCGCCAAGTTCGTGGCCGAAACCGGCGCAGCCCGCGAGCTTCTGGAAGCGCAGATGGCGCAGCTCAGGTCCGCGCTGCAAGGCCAGGGCTTGCAGGTGGAAAGAATGGAAGTCATTCAGCAGCCTTCCCAGTCCTACGCGTCCCAAACGGGAAGCCATCACAGCCAGCATGGGACAGGCCATAGCCATCATGGAGGCGGCGCCAAAAAAGGAAATCGCGGCGGATATGAGGAAAATGCCTCCTTCGAGACGGAGCTGGAACGAACGGCTTACCTGCGGGATTTCGGCTTCGGCGGCAGGCTGAATGTGACGGCTTGATCAAGCGGCAAGGAGGTGCTTCGAAAAAATGCCGGATCGTGTAAGTTCGTCAACCGTGTGGCCTTACTACGCGAAACAGAATGTGGATGCGGCTGTCCGCCAGCCGTCGGGGGAACTCGGCAAGGACCAGTTCCAGCAAATCCTGATCGCGCAGCTTCGCCATCAGGATCCGCTGCAGCCGTTGCAAAACCACGAATTCATCGCGCAGATGGCGCAATTCAGCGCCCTGGAGCAAACGATGAACATGGCCAAGGAGCTTTCGGCCCTGCGGCAATCGTTTGGTTTTGCGGCAGGTCTGATCGGCAAGACGGTGCAATGGGCGGAAGAAACCGCCAGCGGGATTGAACTGAAGAGCGGCGTGGTGGATGCGATCATCCGCCGTGACGGCATTCAGTTCGTCAGGGTGGGCGAGCATGAGGTGAAGCTGGAAGACCTCCTCATGATTGCCGGTTCGGCCGAACCCGGATCCGGGGAATCGGACGCCTCGGAAGGAGCGGCCGGCCATGAGTGACAGGATGCTGATCGGGCACCTGCAGGCTGGACGAACGGCTCCGCTTTACGGCCCCCGCCAGACGGCGAAGTCCCCAACGGGCCGAGAGAACGGGGTGACGTTCAAGGAGCTTTTGGACCGCCAGATGCTGAAGTTCAGCCACCACGCGGCCCAAAGGCTGGAGCAGCGGGGCATCCATCTGACGCCGGAACAATTGAACCGGATTCATGATGCCGTGGAGCAGGCAGCCGCCAAAGGCGCCAAAGATTCCCTCGTGCTGCTGAAGGATATTGCGATGATCGTCAACATCCCGAACCGGACGGTCGTAACCGCCATGGACGGATCATCCATGAACGATCACGTGTTTACGCAAATTGACAGCGCAGTGATCATTTCCTGACCAGTTGAAATTTTTACAGGGCCGGACCTCTTGGAGGAAGCCCTGGGCCGCGGACCGACTGAAGCGGCCTGACTACCCATCTCCCAAGGAGGTTGAATCAAACCATGCTGCGTTCCATGTATTCCGGAATTTCCGGCATGCGCGGCTTCCAGACGAAGCTTGATGTCATCGGCAACAATATTGCCAACGTCAATACCGCAGGCTTCAAAGCCAGCCGGGTGTCGTTCAGCAGCATGCTGAGCCAGATGATGGCCGGCGGCACGGTACCGGATGAAGGCACCGTCGGCGGCGTGAACCCGAAGCAGATCGGCCTTGGCGTCACCATCGCCGCCATCGACACGATGCATACGCCAGGCAGCGCGATGACCACCAACGTGCCGACGGACCTCCGGATTGACGGCGACGGATTTTTCGTCGTCAGCCGGGATGGCACGGCGGAAACGGCTTTCCTGACCCGTGACGGCAACTTCAAGGTGGATGCCGCGGGTTTCTTGGTGAACAGCGCGGGCTACTTTGTGATGAACGTGGGAGCCGGCGGACCGATCCAGATTGATCCGGCCGCTTACACCGCCTTCCACATTGCCGAGGACGGTTCCGTCATCGGCACCACCACGGACGGTGAAACCGAAATCATCGATCAGCTCGGCATTGCGAAAGTTGTAAACCCCGGCGGCCTTGAGCACGTGGGCGGCAACCTGTACAGACTGACGCTGGTGGCGGATCCCGGAACCATTGAAGACGTGACGACCTTTGCCGGCGATGGAGGCCGCGGCGCGGTCATCGCCGGACAGCTGGAAATGTCCAATGTCGACCTGACCGTGGAATTCACCGAAATGATTGTCGCCCAGCGCGGATTCCAGGCCAACTCCCGGATTATCACCACCTCGGACGACATTTTGCAGGAAGTCGTCAATCTGAAGCGTTAATGGTTAATGAATGAAATTGCCCGGAAGAGGGCACGCGCCTTCTTCCGGGCACCCCTGACGCAATCGGCGCCGATTGCGGAGGAAGCAGCCTGATTGGGGGGATCGTGATGATCGCCGTAACCCGTTTGAATGGCAGCAAATTTTATTTGAACGCGCTTTTGATCGAAACGGTGGAACAGACACCGGACACCGTGATCACGACGACCACGGGCAAGAAGTACATAGTGACCGAAAATTCATCGGATGTGATCAGGTCCATCCGGCATTATTTGCGGAGTATCGGGATTATGGCCGCCATCAGCGGCCCGCAGGATACGCCATCGGAGGGAGCTTCTTCATGAGAAAAATGTTGCCTTGGCTCATTTCGCTGCTAGTGGCCATTACATTGATTGTCGGCGTAGGCGTTTACGTCTGGACCCAGTTTTTCAGCATCAACGACGCGGATCCGGAGAAAAAAGCGGCGCAGGCCGCCCAGAGCGTCGAAGTGCAGCCGCTTAGTGCGGATGAGCTCTTGAAGGTCACATCCGAGTTGACGAATATACGCACGAATATTGCGGACACCAGCTATGTCGTTGTCATGAGCCTCGTATTCCAGCTCGACAGCGAGAAGAGCAAAACCGAATTCGACAAGATCAAGGAAATTGCCGTCCGCCCCATCGTCAACCGCGCGCTGTGGCTGATGGAGCCGCAAGATTTGCAAGGGACGGAAGGCAAGGACCGCCTATACGCCGAGCTGATCAATTCGGTGAACGCCATTTTGACCGTGGGCAAAGTCACCAAGGTCGAAATCAAGGAATTTATCATGCAGCAAATTTGATCTATGATAGATTGTGAGACCGGACTTTCTCGCCAGGCCGAGGAAAGGGGTGAGGGGAATTGGTAGACGTATTGTCGCAGAACGAGATTGACGCCCTGCTAGCAGCTTTGTCTTCCGGCGAGATGGACGCGGAAGAACTGAAAAAAGAAGAGTCCCAAAAGAGGGTTCGCTCCTACGATTTCAAGCGGGCGGTGCGTTTTTCCAAGGATCACATCCGGAGCCTGACCCGGATACACGAAAACTTCGCCCGTTACCTGACCACCTACTTCTCCGCCCAGCTCAGGACGTTCGTCCAAATTAACGTGGTGCAGGTGGAGCAGCTTCCCTATGACGAGTTCATCCGCTCCATTCCGAAGATGACGATATTGAACATTTTTGAGGCCGAGCCGCTGGAAGGCCGCATGGTGCTGGAAGTGCACCCGAACATCGCGTTCGCGATGCTGGACCGGCTTCTCGGCGGCATGGGAACGGCGCCCAACAAAATCGGCGCCTTGACCGAAATCGAATCGATCATTCTCGAGAAAATTTTCAGCCGGGCGTTTGACAGTCTGCAGGAAGCGTGGAAAACCGTCATCGACCTGCATCCGCGGCTGGAGGCGCTGGAGACCAATCCGCAGTTCATGCAGATTGTTTCTCCGAACGAAACGATCGCGCTGATTTCTCTCAGCACAAAAATCGGCGAAACGACAGGGATGCTCAACCTTTGTATTCCCCATGTGGTCATCGAGCCGCTGATGCCCAGGCTTTCCGCTCATCAATGGTTTGCTTCCCAGAAAAAGACGCGGGCGCCCGAGGAGCAGATGCAGCTCGAACAGCGGGTGGTCAAAGCGACGCTGCCCATTGTGGCCGAGCTTGGTTCCTCGCAGATTACGGTGCAGGAGTTTTTGAACTTGTCGGTGGGCGACGTCATTGTGCTCAACAGGACCACCAAACAGGGGCTGGAAATTAAAGTCGGCGATAAGGTCAAATACATCGGCAGTCCCGGCACGGTCAGAGACAGGCTGGCTGTCCAGATTGTGGATATCGTCAATGAAGAGGTGGAACCGGAAGATGACGAGTAAAGATTATTTGTCGCAAGAGGAAATAGACGCCCTGCTTCGCCAGTCGCTGGGCGAGGACGGGGAAGACGTTCCGGCGGCCGCACCGGAGACTGTCAACGTGGATGACATTCTGACGCCGATTGAGCAGGACGCCCTCGGCGAAATCGGAAACATCACCTTCGGCAGCGCGGCGACGGCGCTCTCCACGCTGCTTGGCAAAAAGGTGGAAATCACGACGCCGCAGGTCTCCGTCATTCATCGGGACAAATTTATTGACGAATTCCCGAAGCCGCATGTGGCGGTACATGTCAAGTTTGTAGAAGGTTTTGAGGGCATCAACTCCCTGGTTATCAAAACCCATGACGCCAAAGTGATCGCGGACCTGATGCTCGGGGGAGAAGGCATTGTCGCGGAAGACACGGAACTGAACGACATTCACATCAGCGCCGTGCAGGAAGCGATGAACCAGATGATGGGCTCCTCCGCCACGAGCATGTCCACCATTTTTAACCGTCTGGTGAACATCTCTCCGCCGGATGTGGACATTTTGGACATGCAAACCGGCGTTGGCGTCCAGAACATTCCGCCGGATGACATTTTTGTCAAAATCCAATTTCGCCTGACCATCGGTGATCTCATCGATTCCACGATCATGCAGCTTTTGACGGTTCCATTTGCCAAGGAACTGGTGCGCTCGCTCATGGGGGACACGCAGGCGCAAACCGCATCGCAACCGCAGGCGCCCGCTTCGGCGCCCGCTTCGCAGCCCGCTCCCGAACCGGCGGCAGCGGCAGCTCCGCAGCAGCCTTCGCCGCCGCCGGCGGCCGCTCCGGCGGACCAGGGCATGCCGATGTATGGCGCGCCGATGCCCGGATATGGCGCTCCCATGCCCGGCTATGGCGCTCCGATGCCGGGTTACGGGGCTCCCGCGCCGGGGTACGGCGCTCCGATGCCGGGTTACGGGGTTCAGCCTTCACCGCAGACGATCGGCGCGACGGCGCCGCGGGGCGTACCCGTCAATCCTGTACAGTTTACCAATCTTGGGGATAGCAGCATCACCGGCGCCGAGGAAACCAATCTGAACCTGCTTCTGGATATTCCGCTTAAAGTGTCGGTGGAATTGGGCAGAACGCAAAAGCAGATCAAGGAAATTCTCGAACTGTCGCAAGGTTCGATCATCGAGCTGGACAAGCTGGCCGGCGAACCTGTCGACATTCTCGTCAACAACAAGCTGATTGCACGAGGCGAAGTCGTCGTCATTGACGAGAACTTCGGCGTTCGGGTGACGGACATCGTCAGCCAATGGGATCGCGTACAAAAAATCAAATAAGACCCACAGGAGGAAAAATGCAAAATGGCCAATCGTATTCTCATTGTCGATGATGCTGCGTTCATGCGCATGATGATTCGCGATATCCTGACCAAGAACGGCTTTGAAGTGGTGGGGGAAGCCCAGGATGGCCTGCAGGCCATTGAAAAATTCAAGGATTTGCAGCCGGACCTGGTCACGATGGATATTACCATGCCTGAAATGGACGGCATCACTGCGCTCAAGGAGATCCGCAAGATCGACCCGAACGCCAAAGTGATCATGTGCTCCGCCATGGGGCAGCAGGCCATGGTCATTGATGCCATCCAAGCCGGAGCGAAAGATTTCATCGTCAAACCGTTCCAGGCTGACCGCGTGCTCGAAGCCATCAAGAAGACGCTCGGCTAAGATCGGGAGCGCGACATGAGGAGCGTTTTACCGCACGCCAGCGAAATGGCCGGCTTCAGTCCGGATTATTCGGTCTGGGACGTGATTTGGGTACTGTTCGTCCTGGCGGTCATCATTGCGATGATCATTCTGATTTTAAAATTTTTGGGCAAGCGCAGCCGCGGCTGGGGCACCAGTCCGCTGCTCCGCTCTTTGGGCGGATTTCCCCTCGGGACGAACAAATCGGTGCAAGTGATCGAATTTGGCGGCAGAATTTACGTGCTGGGCGTCGGCGAAAACATCACGATGCTCGACGCGATTACGGACTCGGAAACCGTCGCGGCGCTGCTGGCCCGCCATGAGGCGCTGACGGAAACGGCCGGGCCGCCGCTGGCGGAATGGCTCCAGCTTAGGATGCGGAAAGCACGGAAGCCGCAAATGGAATCATCCGCCAATGCGGACGGCCGCTCCCAATTCCAGCAAGCCCTCGAAGAACGGCTGAAGGAACTGGCGGACCGGCGGCAGCGCGCGGAACAACTGCTGGGAGAGAAATCTTCCGAAGATCGGTCGGACCATCCATGAAGAAAAAATCTTTGCTGAGCTTTTTGCTGTTGTTTGCCGTCATGATCGGAGCAACGGGCGCGACGGCTTACGCGGAACAACCCATTGTCAGCATCGACCTGGGTGACGGCTCACAGCCGGCTTCCGTATCCGCGCTTTCGCTGGTGCTCTTGATCACCGTGCTTTCCCTGGCGCCGGCGATTCTGGTGCTGATGACCAGTTTCACGCGCATTGTGATTGTGCTGGGCTTTGTCCGCACCTCGCTGGGTACGCAGCAGACGCCACCCAATCAGGTGCTGATCGGCTTGGCGCTGTTTTTGACGTTGTTTATCATGGCGCCCACGCTGAGCCAGGTGAATGAAGTGGCGCTGCAGCCTTACCTGAAGGGCGAGCTTACCCAGACGGAAGCGCTGGAGAAAGCGTCCGAGCCCCTGAAAGAATTTATGTTCAGGCACACGCGGGAAAAAGACCTGCTCTTGTTTATGAACTACACGCAAACCGAAAAACCGGAGACGGTGCAGGATATTCCGCTGACCGTTCTCATCCCGTCGTTTGCGCTAAGCGAGATAAAAACCGCCTTTCAGATGGGATTTATGATCTTTATCCCGTTTCTGATCATCGATATGGTTGTCGCCAGCACGCTGATGGCGATGGGGATGATGATGCTGCCGCCTGTCATGATTTCCCTGCCGTTCAAAATCTTGCTGTTTGTGCTGGTGGACGGCTGGTATCTAGTCGTGAAGTCTCTGCTGTCCAGCTTTCAGGTGTAATCCAGGCGAGCCGAACGACCGGAGGTTGACATGACCACGCAATTTATCATCGGGCTTGCGGGACAAGCCGTATATACCGTTCTGATTGTCAGCGCGCCCATGCTCGGTCTGGGGCTTCTGACCGGACTCATCGTCAGCATCTTTCAGGCCACGACGCATATTCAGGAGCAGACGCTGGCCTTCATACCCAAAATCATCGCGGTGTTTGTTTCCATCCTGATCTTCGGGCCCTGGATCCTGAATGTCATGATCGATTTCACGAGCCGGCTGCTGGGCAATCTGGCGGACTATATCGGATAGGCCATGATGACGACCGACTTGATCATGCAGGCGTTTCCTGTTTTTTTGCTTGTTTTGTGTCGAATCAGCGCGTTTTTTGTGATCGCCCCTGTCTTTTCATCGCGAAACGTGCCGGCGACGTTCCGGATCGGACTGGCCTTTTTCATTTCAGTAATGGTGTTTTTGACCGTCGGCACGGACGCTTCCGTCACGACGAACGCCACGTACCTGCTCGCGATTTTGCGGGAAATTCTGGCCGGCCTCCTGATCGGATATGTGGCCGTGCTGTTTTTTGCCGTGATGCAGACGGCGGGCACGCTGATGGACCTGAAAATCGGCTTCGGCATCGCCAACATCGTCGACCCGGTGACGGGCGTTTCGGTTTCGCTCTTGGGAAACCTGAAGTTCATGCTCACGATGATCTTGTTTCTGGCCATGAACGGTCACCATTATCTTTTGGCCGCGATCATGAACAGTTACCAATGGCTGCCGCTGGACAGCGAATTGTTCGCCCGGGTTGCCGAAGGTCCTTTGGCGGAATTTCTCGTCAGAACGTTCGCGGAAACGTTCCGCATGGCCTTGCAGATCGCCGCGCCCATCGCGGTGGCGATGGTGCTGACGGACATCGGCGTCGGGCTTCTTGCCCGGACCACGCCCCAGTTTAACATTTTCGTGGTCGGGATTCCCATCAAGATTTTGGTGGGCCTGGCCTTGCTTGTGGTGCTTTTTCCGGGCCTGGGTTACCTGTTTCAGATCGTGTTTGACCAAATGTTCCGGGCGATCGACCGGTTGTTTGTCCTGGCAGGCAGTCCGGCGCCCTGATGCGAGCGAAGGGGGAAAAAGGATGCCCAAGTTTCGTCACCGGTTAAATCTGCAAATGTTTGCCGGAGAGAAGACGGAAAAGGCAACCCCGCGCAAAAGGCGGCAAGCCCGCAGAAAAGGGCAGGTAGCCAGCAGCCATGAAGTGACAAGCTCGGTAATATTGCTGGCGGCTTTGGGCCTCTTTTTTCTGATGGGTCCTTATCTGAAAAACCATCTTTTGCGTATGTTTGGCGAGGTCTATTTGAACTGGCTGGACATGGATGTGACGGCGCAAAACATCATGCCGATGTTTTACCGTTTCCTCATGGAAATGCTGCTTTTTATGGCGCCGATATTCATCCTGGCCATCCTCGTGACGGTGGCTGTCAATTATGCCCAGATCGGCTGGCTGTTCACGCTGGAGCCGCTGAAATTCAACCTGAAAAGACTGAACCCGATCCAGGGGCTAAAGAATTTGTTCCGGCTTCGGTCGCTGGTGGAATTGGCAAAAAGCGTCCTGAAGCTGGCGATCATCGGGCTGGCCATCTATGGCGTGCTCATGTCGCGCATGGACGAAATTCTCAGCCTGGCGCACATGCCCATTGAAGGCGCGTTTTCGTTTGTCGGGAAACTGGTGCTGCAAATGGGCGTGATCGTGGCCATCCTGCTGTTCATTTTGTCCATCGGCGATTATGCGTTCGCCAAGTACGAATATGAAAAAAGCCTGCGGATGAGCAAGCAGGACATCAAGGATGAAATCAAGGACACCGAGGGCGACCCGCGCGTCAAAGGCAGAATCCGCGAGCGGCAGCGCCGTATGGCAATCATGCGCATGATGCAGGAAGTGCCGAAAGCGGATGTGGTCATCACGAACCCGACCCATTACGCGGTGGCCCTGAAATACGACAGCGCCAAAATGGACGCGCCCGTGGTGGTGGCCAAGGGCGTGGACTATATGGCCCTCAAAATCCGGGAGACGGCCAAAAAGCACGATGTCGTCATCATGGAAAACAGGCCGCTGGCCCGCGCGCTGTACGAACGGACGGAAATCGGGGAAATGATTCCGACCGACCTGTTCCAGGCGGTGGCGGAAGTGCTCGCATATGTTTACAGGCTGAAAGGCCGCAAACAAGCTTGACGGGAGCCTGATATGCTCTAACGGTTAACGGTCAGGCAGGCCGTACAGGCAAGAAAGACAAAGGCGGAAGGGAGGGAAAGGAATGAAAATCCGGGACATTGCAGTACTGGTCGGCATCATCGGCATTGTCCTGATGATGGTGATTCCGATCCCCACCTGGCTTCTGGACATTTTGCTCGTGCTGAACATTTCCATCGCTTTGCTGATCCTCTTGATCAGCATGAATACGCAAGAGGCGCTGCAATTTGCGATTTTTCCCTCCATTCTGCTCGTCACCACCATTTTCCGGCTGGCGCTGAACATCTCCACCACCAGGCTGATCCTGAGCGAGGCGAATGCCGGTCACGTGGTGGAAACGTTTGGCAATTTTGTTGCCAAAGGGCAGCTTGCCATCGGCTTGGTGGTGTTTTTGATTCTGGTCATCGTGCAGTACATCGTCATCACCAGGGGCGCGGAGCGGGTGTCCGAAGTGGCGGCGCGCTTCACGCTGGATGCGATGCCCGGCAAGCAAATGGCCATTGACGCGGATTTGAACAGCGGGCTGATCAATGAGCAGCAGGCCCGCGAACGGCGGGAACAAATCGAGAAGGAAGCCGACTTTTACGGCGCCATGGACGGTGCCAGCAAATTCGTCAAAGGCGACGCCATCGCCGCCATCATCATCGTGCTGATCAACCTGATCGGCGGCATCATCATCGGCATGACCCATCACGGGTTTACGATTCAGGAGTCGCTGAACACCTTCGCGATCCTCTCCATCGGGGACGGCCTGGTCAGCCAGATTCCTGCGCTCCTCCTCAGTACGGCGACAGGCATCATCGTGACGCGGGCCGCATCCGACGGCAACATGGCCGAAGACATGTCCGGCCAGATGATGCGTTATCCCCGGCTGCTTTACATCGTGGCCGGTACGGTGGCGCTGCTCGGCATCGCGACGCCGATTCCGCTGGTCACCACCCTTCCTTACGCAGGGATTCTGGCCATTGCGGGATACCGCCTGCAGAAAAATTTGGAGAAGCGCGAAGCGGCCGAGAAGATGATTGTCGAAGAAAAAGAGATCGAGGAAGTGCGCAGCCCCGAGAGCGTCATCAGCTTGCTGCAGGTGGATCCCATCGAGTTCGAGTTCGGCTACGGGCTCATTCCGTTGGCGGACACCCAGCAGGGCGGCGACCTGCTCGACAGAATCATCATGATCCGGCGTCAATGCGCGCTCGAAATGGGTCTGATTGTGCCGGTTATCCGAATTCGCGACAATATTCAACTAAAACCGAACGAATATGTCATCAAAATGAAAGGAAATACGGTGGCTCGCGGCGAATTATTGCTTAATCACTACCTGGCCATGAGCCCCGGTTATGAGGACGAATCCATCACGGGCATTGAGACGAGAGAGCCCGCCTTCGGGCTGCCGGCGCTCTGGATTGACGAAGCGATGAAAGAGCGGGCCGAAATGGCCGGATATACCGTCGTGGATCCGCCGTCGGTGGTGGCGACGCATCTGACGGAAGTGATCAAGAAGTACGCCCACGAGCTTCTGGGACGCCAGGAGACGAAAGCGCTCGTCGACAGCGTCAAAGAGACGTATCCGGCACTGGTGGAGGAGCTCGTTCCCAACATCCTGAGCATCGGCGATATCCAGAAAGTGCTGTGCAAGCTGCTGAAAGAGAAAATATCCATCCGCGATCTCGTGACCATCTTCGAAACGCTGGCGGATTACGGCAAATACACAAAAGATCCCGACGTCCTGACCGAATACGTGCGCCAGGCATTGTCGCGCCAGATTACGCAGCAGTATACCCAGCCCAGTGAACCGTTGAAAGTCATTACCGTCAGCCCGGCGGTGGAAAAGAAAATTGCCGAATCGATCCAGCAGACCGAACATGGCAGCTATCTGGCCCTCGATCCGGTGTCCACGCAAACGATCTACCAAAAAATCAGCGAGCAGGTGAACCGGCTGATTCAGGCTGGCCAGCAGCCGATCATCCTGACCTCGCCGCAAATCCGCATGTATTTGCGCCAGCTGCTTGAGCGCACGATGCAGGACATCCCCGTGCTGAGTTACAACGAGCTGGAACCGAATGTTGAAATTCAAAGCGTAGGGGTGGTGAACGCATGAAGGTGAAGCGCTACGTCGTCGATGACGTGCCCGAAGCGGTCCAGATGATCCGCAATGAACTGGGCTCTGACGCCGTCATTTTGAATACGAAAGAAATTCGCACCGGCGGATTCCTGGGCATGTTCCGGAAAAAACGCTTCGAAGTGATCGCCGCCGTCGATGACAACACCTCGCGTCCGCCGGTCATGCGTTCCCTGCAGCCCGTCCGCGGCAGCTTGGCGGCTTCGTCTCACCGGCCGGCGGAAGCGCCGCAGATCCCATCCGCGCCATCCGGCCTGGCCGCCGCCGGCGGCAGCCCGAACGGCAGCCTGCTGCCGCCCCAGGCGGTCCGCCGGATGTATGCCCAAAACCATGGCGCGGAGCCGGCCAAAATAACGGACGCGGCGCCACCGGCAGCTGCGGATGCGGAGCGGGATCCGCCCGCTTCCAAATGGCGTCCTTCAACCGGCGCAAACCTTTCCGTTTCCGAAACGGACGAGAAGGACGAGCTTTTGAAGGAACTCCGCAGCATGAAGGAACTGATGATCCGGCTGACCAAGCAGCAGTCGCAGGATAGCATGCCGGAGGCGGTGCTTCAGTTGTGCCGGCGGCTAACCGAGCAAGGCGTGGATTCCGTTCATGTGGAGCAGTTTGCGGAAGAAGTGAGGAGCCGTCTGGAAGAAAGCCGGGACACGACCGAAAAGGCCGCCTATCAGGCCGCGGCGGACGTGCTGAGGTCCTGGCTTGCGCCATTTGCGGGCGGCGGCATCGGCGAAAACACGCGCATCGTGCATTTTGTCGGCCCGACCGGCGTCGGCAAGACGACCACCATCGCCAAGCTTGCGGCGGAGCAGGCGCTCACCCGCCGCCGCAAAGTGGGACTGATTACGGCGGACACATACCGCATTTCCGCCGTCGATCAATTGCGCACCTACGCGGACATTTTGAACATTCCGATGGAAGTGGTTTTTTCTCCCGGCGAACTCACCCGCGCATTTCACAAGCTGGCTGACCGGGACCTGCTCTTGATGGACACGGCCGGGCGGAATTACCGCAACGAGCTGTACGTGTCGGAACTGAGCAGCCTTCTGGCTCCGCTCGAGGAAGCGGAAACGTACCTGTGCCTGAGCATGACCCACAAATATTCGGACATAAAGGAAATCGTCGCCCAGTTTGCCAAATACGGCATACGGCGTTTGCTGCTGACCAAAACGGACGAAACGTCCACCTGCGGCGCGCTGGTCAATCTCGTCCGCGAATTCGGCTTTCCGATTTCCTATGTCACTTGCGGGCAGACCGTTCCCGACGATATCCGCGTTTTCAATCCGGAGGAATGGGTGACCAAACTTTTGGGGGAGCCGGACCATGCATGACCAAGCGGAAGCGCTGAGACAAATGGTCCTGTCCCGGGCCAATATGAAACCGACCCGGATCGTTACGGTGACCAGCGGCAAAGGCGGCGTGGGCAAATCCAATTTCAGCCTGAACTTTGCCATGGCGCTGCAAAAACGGGGATACAGCGTTCTTTTGTTTGACGCGGATATCGGAATGGCCAACATCGACGTGCTGCTCGGAACGCCCGCGAAATACAATTTGTTTCATTTGCTGAAGCGGGAAAAAACGATCTGGGAAATTATCCAAACCACGCCCAGCGGGCTGCAGTTTATCGCGGGCGGTTCGGGTTTCAAGGAGCTGATCCGGCTTTCGGAAGAGGAACTTGAATTTTTTGCCGAACAAGTTTCGCGCCTGAACGGCTATGTGGATTTCCTGCTCTTTGATACGGGGGCCGGACTGACGAAGGAGACGATGCGCTTCATTTCGGCCGCCGAGGAGACGATAGTCGTCACCACGCCGGAGCCTACGGCGATCACCGACGCCTATGCGCTTATGAAAATGGTGCTTTCCATGGGCCGCGAAGCCGCTTTCCGGCTTGTCGTCAACCGCGTGACGGACGAGCGGGAGGGCCGGCAGGCGGCGGAGAACATCCGTCAGGTGGCCGCCAAATATCTGGGGCTGGAGCTGCCGGTGCTCGGATACATACCCGATGACGCGCACGTCATCAAAGCGGTCAAACGGCAGACGCCGCTGGCGTCGGCGTATCCTTCCAGCGCGGCAGCCATCGGGATCGACCGGATCGCCTCCCGCTTTTTGCTGGAGGAATCGAGGGCAGAGGCGCGAAGGAGCGTCAGCTTCCTGCAGCGGATCCGGCGCCTGTGGAGCTGACGAGGCCCATCGGCAAACCCTGGGCTTGACAAAAAGGTCAACGTCGTAGAATTCAGCTGAGCCTGCAGGTTTGCTTACGGAAAGGAGGGGCGGCTTAAGCGTGGAAGCACTGCGCGTGCTCATTGTGGATGACTCCAGGTTTATGCGGCGGGTGCTCGCGGATGTGGTCAATTCCGACCGCGCCTTTACGGCAGCCGCCACCGCCTCCGACGGCGAGGAAGCTGTAGAGCTCGCTTTGAAACTGCAGCCGGACTTGATTGTGATGGATCTTGAAATGCCGCGCATGAACGGCCTCGAAGCCCTGCGGCGGATCATGGCCGCCCGGCCCGTGCCCGTCATCATGATGTCGGCCGTCACCGACAACGGCATCCGGGATACCATCAAGGCGCTGCAGTATGGGGCATTTGATTTTGTCCGCAAACCGGACAAGGCGCTGCATTTGGATATCGATGATGTGAGCCGGCATTTGCTGGAGAGGCTTCATGCGGCGGCCACGGCCTTGCGCGAGGGCGAGTTCCGCGTGATGCCCGTTCCCGATGAACCCGAGGAAGGAAAAGAAGCGGCTGCGGGGCCGGCGGCGGAACCGGCTGACGCGGAGACGGCGGCTGCGCGTGAGGAGCCAGCAGCCGGGCCGGAGGGCGGAGTGTCCAAAGGGCCGCACGAAGCGCATCCGGCGGATGAAAAGCCGAAAGCCGCGGCAGCGCCGGCCGAGACCGCTGCGCGGCCGAAGGCGGACGCGCAGCCGGAGACGGGTCGGCGCTCCGGAGGGGATGGGGCGGCGGATGCACCGGCACACGCCACCGGCCGCGCGAAGCGGCTGCCGGAAAGTCCCGGGCCTTCCGCCGCCGGCGCCGCCCTTCGGGCGAAACAGGCGGAGAAGGCGGCCAAACCGGCGGCGGGGGAAACAAAATCTTCGCTCCGGCCGCCCCGGGCGCAGGACGACGCGTCCAGGCTGCCTAGCATAACCGACATGCTGCGGCAGGCGGCGGATATGGCCGCCGCACCGCGGAAATCCGCCGCCGATCATGAAGCGGCTCGCGCCGCGGCGGCGCCGCCAGCCGCAAAAGATAAGGCCTTGCGGCATTCCGCCGAGTTTCAGCACATCGTCGTCATGGGCACATCCACCGGCGGACCGCGGGCGCTGCATGAAGTGCTGACCCGATTGCCGGAAGATTTCGAAGCGCCCATCCTGGTGGTTCAGCATATGCCGCCCAAGTTTACCCAATCCCTCGCCCAGCGGCTTGACGCCTATTGCGCGCTGAAGGTGCGCGAAGCCCAGCAGGGCGATCTGGTGGAGACGGGAACGGTCTATATCGCGCCCGGCGGCTGGCATATGAGGCTTACCCGGGAACCGTCCGGCGAATACCGGATTCAGCTATCCAATGAGGGACCACGCAACGGACACATGCCATCGGTTGACGTGCTGTTTGAATCGCTGGTGGGCTTCCGCAACCTGAAGCGGCATGCCGTCCTCATGACAGGCATGGGGAGCGACGGAGCGGCGGGCATGCAGAAACTCAAGCAGGACGGTTCGGAAACCCGGATCGCGCAGTCCCAGGAAACTTGCGTCGTTTATGGCATGCCGGGTTCCGCGGTCAAATTGGGCGCCGCAAACCACGTGGTTCCGCTGCAACAGATCGCATCGGTGCTGCTTAAGGAGATCAGGGGAAATCAAGGAGAAATCAGGGGAGCCCAAGCCCGTGAATGAGCGGGCAGGCAGCTGACGTTAACAGGAGGTGTCCGGCTGTGGAAATGAATCAATACATGTCGGTGTTTATTGACGAAGCCAATGACCATCTGCAGTCTTTGAACGACAACATGCTTCTTTTGGAGCAGTCCCCGGATGATATCAGCATCGTGCAGGTAATTTTCCGGTCGGCGCATACGCTGAAAGGCATGTCCGCAACGATGGGGTTTGAGGATCTGGCTTCCCTGACCCATGACATGGAAAACGTGCTGGATCTGATCCGCAATCACAAGCTGAAAATGAACAGCGACATCTTCGATGTGCTGTTCAAATGCCTGGACGCGCTGGAGGGCATGGTGCAGGATATTGCCGCCGGTGGAGACGGCAAGCGCGATGTCAGCGATCTGGTTGCCCGCCTGAAGGCCATTGTGAGCGGCGACAGCGCGCCGGCGCCGGCGGCGGGCGCGGGCAAGGCTCCGGCGGCACAGCCTGCCGGCGGTCAGCCGCTTGACACCTATCAGATATCCATCCTGACGCAATCCATTGACGCGGGTTTTCAGGCGCTGTATATCGAAGTGACGCTGCGGGAGGATTGCCTGCTGAAGGCCGCGCGGGCCTACATGGTCTTCGACGTGCTGGAGAAAAACGGCGAGGTGATCCAATCCCATCCGTCCGTGCAGGACATCGAGCAGGAGAAGTTTGAGCGCGGCTTTTCCGTTTATTACATAACCAAGGCAGACCCGGCCGCGATCCAGGAGCAGATCGCCCGCATTTCGGAGATTGACACCGTGCAGGTGAAGCCCGTCACGAAAGAAGCGCTGCAGGCCATTGACGTGGCGGGACAGATAGCCGTTGCGGCCCAGGCGGATACCGCCGCGGCCCAGGCCGTCCGCGAAGCGCCGGCGGCCCAGGCGCCCTCTTCTGCGCCGGCGGGAACATCGCAGACGGCGCAAGCCAGGCCGCAGCCCCAGGCGCCGAAAGCGGCGGCTTCGCGCACGATTCGCGTCGATATCGAGCGGCTGGATACGCTGATGAATCTGTTCAGCGAAATGCTGATCGACCGCGTGCGGCTGGAGCAGCTTGCCCAAGAAATCGGCCGCGGCGACCTGACCGAGACGGTTGAACATATGGCGCGCGTGAGCGCGGATTTGCAAAACATCGTGATGAAGCTCCGCATGATGCCGGTGGAGAGCGTGTTCAACCGCTTCCCCCGCATGGTTCGGGACCTGGCCAGGTCGCTGGAGAAGAAGGTCGAGCTCATCATCACCGGCGCCGAGACCGAGCTTGATCGCACCGTCATTGACGAAATCGGCGATCCCCTGGTGCATTTGCTTCGCAACTCCGTGGACCACGGGATCGAGAAGCCGGAGGAGCGCCTTGCGGCCGGCAAGCCGGAAACGGGCAACGTTTACTTGCGGGCATACCATAGCGGCAACCACGTGTTTATTGAAATCGAGGACGACGGTCGCGGCATCAACCGGGAGAAGGTGCTGGCCACCGCCATCAAACGCGGCGTGCTGACGGAGGAGAAGGCCAAAACCCTCACCGACAACGAGGTGTACATGCTGCTGTTTGCTTCGGGCTTCAGCACGGCGGAGAAAGTGTCCGACGTCTCCGGCCGCGGCGTCGGTCTGGATGTGGTCAAATCGAAGATCGAATCTTTGGGCGGCCATGTCACCGTCCAATCGGAGCTGGGCAAAGGCAGCCGGTTTACGATCCAGCTTCCGCTGACGCTGTCCATTATCTCGGCCATGCAGGTCAAGCTTGGCTCCGAGAAATACGCGTTCCCGCTCAGTTCCATTGTGGAGACGATGGCGCTGAACCCGTCGTCCATTCGCAACGTGCACGGCACGAAGATGATCGAATACCGGGATTCGGTCATCCCCGTCCTGTCGCTGGCGAAGCTGGTCCAATCGCCCGATTACAGCGAGGAAGGGGAAACGGAGACCGAAGCGCTGATCATCCGCAAGGGCGACAAACTGGCCGCCGTGCTGGTGGACGACTTTATCGGCCAAAGCGAAATCGTGTTGAAAACACTGGGCAAATATTTGGCAGGCAACCCTGTGATTTCGGGAGCCACGATTTTGGGAGACGGGCAAGTCGCCTTGATTGTGGATCCGAACGCATTGATCAAATAAGTAAGGCGGGCAAGACCGGCCGGGAGGAGGAAAACGCATGGCAGAAGAACTGAAAGTGATCGTCTTCACGCTAGCCAACGAAGAATACGGCATTGAAGTGGACAAGGTCAAAACGATCGAGCGGCTGAGCCCCATCACCCGCGTTCCCCATACCCCCAAGTTTGTCAAAGGGGTCATCAACTTGCGCGGCGTCGTCGTGCCGGTCATCGACCTGAGGGGCCGGTTTGATCTTCCGGAAACCGAACCGACGGACAACACCCGGGTCATCATCGTTTCGGCCTATGACCTGGAGGTCGGGTTTATTGTGGACTCCGCCAACGACGTCATCGACGTGCCCGTCGATAAAATCGAGTCGCCGCCGGAAGTGGTGGGCGGCGTAAAGGCCAAATATTTGCGCGGCGTGGCGAAAATCGGGGAAGAGCGCCTGCTCATTTTGCTCAATCTGGCGGAAGTGCTGAACAAGTCCGAAATCATTCAGCTTAAGGAATTTGGGGCCGAATCGTGAAGCTGTTCAATCACGACTTCGAATTCAAGATGGATGTCCTGCGCGAAGTGGGCAACATCGGGGCGGGCAACGCGGCGACCGCGCTTTCCCGGCTTCTGGACAAAAAAGTGGACATGATGGTGCCGACGGTCAGCCTCCTGACCTTTGACGAAATCGCTGACCGGGTCGGCGGGCCGGAAGCGGTGGTCGTGGCCATTTTCTTGCGGGTATCCGGTGATGCCCCAGGCAACATGTTTTTCATCATCGACCAGGATTCGGCGCGCAGGCTGCTTTCAGGTCTGCTTTCCCTCGAAGTTTCGGAAGATCTGGCTTACACCGAAATGGAGCTTTCCGCGCTGTGCGAGATTGGCAACATTCTGGCGGGTTCCTATCTGTCCTCCCTGGGCGATTTCACCGGCCTGAAAATGTCGCCGTCCGTCCCATCCATCGCCGTGGACATGGCCGGAGCCATTTTGAGCTATGGCCTGCTCCAGTTCGGCGTCATGGGCGATGATGCCCTCTTGATCGACACCACCTTCCTTGAAGGCGGCCAAAACGCCCAGGGACACTTCTTCCTGATACCGGACCCGGAATCTTTCGAAAAGCTGTTCCGGGCCCTAGGGGTGCCGCTGGAATGACGGAAAGCACCGTAGTCAAGGTGGGCATGGCCGATTTGAATGTGGCATCCGGCGGAGCGGTGCTCCGAACCAGCGGACTTGGTTCTTGCGTGGGCGTGACGCTCTACGATCCCGTGGCGAAGATCGCGGGAATGGCGCACATCATGCTCCCTTCCTCGGAAATCGCCCGGGAGGGCCAGCTCAACGTCGCGAAATATGCGGACACCGCAGTTCCCGAACTGATCCGGAGGCTTAAGGCCGCCGGGGCGGATCCCAAAAGGCTGGTCGCCAAAATGGCCGGCGGCGCCCAGATGTTCTCCTTTGCCGGGGGCAGCGATACGATGCGCATTGGCCCGAGAAATGTGGAATCGACGAAACTGGCTTTGCAGCAAGCCGGTATTCCGCTGATTGCCGAAGATACCGGCGCCAACTACGGCCGAACGGTGGAGTTGGACAGCGCAACGGGCATTTTGGTGGTGCGGAGCGTCCAGTTCGGAGTAAAGGAGATTTAGCATGATCGGATCATGGCGTTGGAATGTGGCTTGCGGAGCGGGAGGCGCTTTGCTGACGTTTTTGATCTCGCTGGGCAGCAACCTGTTTCTGACATCGCTCATTCGCGCTTTTTACGCTTTTGTCATTTTTTTTCTCATAACGTATGCCATCCGCTGGCTGATTTCTCAGTTGCTTCATCCGATGGCGGAGCATTCCGGGGGCGAGGCGCCGGCCGACGAGGCGGGCACGGTGCTGGACATGATTACGCCGCCGGAAGACGAAGAACTGACCCAGCTCATGAAAGAAAACTGGTCTGATGGCAAAAGCAGGGTCATCAAGGCTGACAGCGCCGCGGCGGAGTTTCAGCCTTTGCAGCCCAAGAAGCTTGTGACGCTGGATCAGACGGATCCGGATCAGGTGGTGCAGGCGATTCGCCGTTTCACCAGCGACGATTCGCCGTCTGACCGGCAAAAGGTAAGGTGAAGCGACTATGGCCGAGCAAGACCGAACCCAATTATCCCATCAGGAGTTGTGGCAGCGCTGGAAAGAATCCGGCGATCCGGAAGCCAGAAAGCTGCTGATCGAGCATTATTTGCCGCTGGTGGATTACGTTTCGGGCCGCATGGCCGCTTCCCTGCCGAAAAACGTGACGCGGGAAGACCTGGCGAGCCATGGCGTGATGGGGCTGATTGACGCCATCGAGAAATTCGATTACGAGCGGGGGCTGCAGTTTGAAACGTACGCGTCGTGGCGCATCCGCGGCGCGATTATCGACGGGCTCCGGCATGGCGACTGGGTGCCCCGCTCGGTGCGCGACAAGGCGAAAAAAATTGAGGACGCATATGCCGTACTCGAGCAAAAATATTTGCGTTCCGCCACGGATGACGAATTGTGCGAGTATTTAAACATCACAAACGCCGAGCTGCAGCAGATGCTGCAGGAAGTGGCGGCCGCGGCCGTTTGTTCGCTGGAGGATCCGATCCGGGAGGAAGAGGCGGAAACAAGGCTGTCCCTGCTTGTGGATGAGAAGGCGCCAAATCCGGAATCTAAAGTTCACGAGACTTTTTTACGAGAAACATTAATGAAGAGTCTCGAAAGGCTGACCGAAAAAGAGCGCACCGTTGTTTCCCTGTTCTATTACGAAGATCTCTCCTTGAGCGAAATTGCGGAAGTCATGTCCCTTTCCCCATCCCGCATCTCGCAGCTCCATTCCAAGGCGATTTTGCGTCTCCGGGGAGCGCTTGCGGGGCAAAGGGAACAATTGCTGCAAAACGGCTAGTGCTAAGGGGGCGCATAGTTTGACCAATGAAGAATTGAACGAAATGCTTGAGGTCACCTTCTCCAGCGACAAGCTGCAGGCGTTTCTGACGTTCAAGCGCGTGGAGGGGGACATCAAGCTGACCGTCAAAGATCTGGAAACTTTCCTGGCTTCCCGGGGCGTCAAGCACGGAATTCAGCAGGATGTGCTCTATCTGATTTCACAGCGCCCGCAAGATTTTTTCTTTACGGAGAATGTCGTGGCCGTCGGCACGCCGCCCGTTCACGGCACGGACGGATACATCCGCCTGCTGTATGATCCGGAGGCCCTGACGACCGGCCCGTCCGAGCGCGAGGATGGCACGGTGGATTTCCGGCAGGTGACCCAGTTGGCCAACGTCAAAGCCGGCCAGATGATCGCGGAACGCGTCCCTCCGATACCCGGGAAAGCGGGCAAGACCGTCACTGGAGAGACGATTCAATGCAAGGAAGGCAAGGAAGCGGTATTCAAAATCGGCAAAAACGTCGTCCTGAATCCGGAAAAGACCGCCTTGTACGCGACCATTGACGGCATGGTGACCAAAACCGAAAAAGACCGGCTGAACGTGTTTCCCATCTTTGAAGTCAACGGCGACGTGGACTACAAGGTGGGCAACATCGATTTCGTCGGCACCGTGGTGATTCGCGGCAACGTGCTGACCGGATTCAAAGTGAAAGCGTCCGGCGACATCCGCATCACCGGCGGCATCGAAAGCGCCGAGGTGGAGTCCGGCGGCTCCATCGAAATTTCCGGCGGCATCATCGGCAGAAACAAAGGCTGCGTCAAGGCGGGGCGCCATGTCAAATGCTCCTTTATTCTTGAGGGCAATGTGACGGCCGGCGAGAATGTGGTGGTCAGCCAAAGCATCATGCATTCCAATGTCCGGGCGGGCCGGTATGTGGAATGCGTGGGTGCCAAAGGCCTGATTGTCGGCGGCGTCATCCAGGCGGGGGAAAGGGTGGTGGCGCGCACCGTCGGCAATTCGATGAACACCGCGACGACCATCGAGGTCGGCGTCAAGCCCGAACTGCGCCAGGAACTGCAGGAACTGCGGCAAAAAATCCGCAACCTGACGGAAAACGTGGACAAAACGAAGAAGGCGCTGACGCTGCTGGACCAAATGGCAGCGTCGGGCCAGCTTACGCCGGACAAGCTGGCGATGCGAACCAAGCTGAACGTGACGTACAAGCAATCGTCCGAAGAGCTGGAAACGCTGAAAGAACGCGTGCTGGAAATTGAAAAAACGCTGGAAGACATTTCGCTGGCCCGGGTGGATGTGGGGCATACGGTTTACGGCGGCACGAAGATCGTGGTCGGAAGGTACACCCGTTACGTCAAAGACACCGTGCAAAACGTATCTTTCCGGCTGATGGACGGAGATATCGCGATGGTTCCGTATCGGTAACCACGCTGCACACAATTCCTGGCGGGGTGACGGGAGATGAGTTTCAGACCGATCGATCTCCAGACTTCCCTCCCCAGGACGGCGGAAATGTCGCAACTGGCGGGTCAGCAGCAGTACCGTCCTTTGGCGGAGCAAGCGATGCTGGCGCATCAATCGGCCAAGTTGATCGAACAGCAAGGACAGCGTCTGGAAAAGCCAGAATCCAAGGCAAGGGGAGAAATTATGGAACGAGAATCATCGGGCGGTCACCGGGAGCGCAAGCAGCAGGGCAAGCGCCAGGACCGCCCGGCTTCGCCGCCGGCCGGCAAACCGGCGCATCCGTTTAAAGGCAAACATATTGACATCACTTGGTGACAACCGCACTGGGCAGATTTGCCGGTGACATTTGCAGGCGGGGGTGGAGGCCCATGGGCATAAGCCCGTATCTGGCGGTGGTTTTGTTCGGTCTGGCCGTTTTCGGTTTTGCCTGGATGATGCCCAGGAACCGGGAAGCGGATGAGGCGGGCGATCCGGCTTATGAAAGGTTGCTGGATGAATTGGAGACGGAAAACCGGGAATTGCTCGATGCCATGGCCAAGTTCAAGGACGAGCAGGACCAGACGATCAAAAAACTGGTCAGGCAAATTGAGGATCTGGAGCGGCAGATGAAATCGGTCGCGGAACAGGCCAGGGCAGCCGCCCAAAACGCCGCGGCGGTTTCTTCGCAAGGAGATGCCAGGGAAATGAATGAACCTTCGGCTTCGCCGGCTGCAACCCCGCCGGTTTCCGCGCCGGCCGCGCCGGTTCGGGATGCGGCAGAGCCCGCAGCCGCACCGGCGCAGCCTGCCGACGCGCTCCGCATCGCGCCTCTGTCCATCCGGGAACGTTACGCGCCGCTCCTCGCCATGCACAGCAAGGGAAAGTCCATCGAACAGATCGCCAAATCGGCGGGAATGAACAAGGGCGAAGTGCAGCTCATTCTGAAGCTCGCCCAGCAGGAGGCAGAGCAGCTTGCGTAAACATCGAAAATGGTGGATGGGTTTCGGCCTTGGCATCGCGCTCGGCGCCTCCTTGCTGCAGCTCATGCTGGCGGCCCAGGACTTGCGAAATGCGGCGGAAGCGCCCAAAATGTACACGCAGGCGGAGCTGGACGAAGCCGTGGAGAATGCGGTCCGGGACGCCCTGGAGCGGGCGGGCGCGGCCGAGACGAAAGCCGGCGTCCGCACGCCGGGCGAAAGCGGCGCTTCCGGACAGGTTACCTCCGGCGTACCAGGCGGAGCTGCCTTGCCGGAAGCGGAGCCGTCCCCGCCGGCAGCCCAAGCGCCTGAGGAGACGGCGGAGAAGGTCGTATCCTTTTACATTTATCCGGGCATGAATCTGACGAACGTCGCCCGTTCCCTGGAATATCTGGGAATTGTCGAAGACGCGCAAGATTTTATGGAGGCGGCGCGTCCCATCGCCAAGAATATCCAGACCGGCGTCAGCGTCTTTGTCGGCCAGCCGACTTACGATGAAATCATCGCCGAGCTGACCCGCAAGAAAGAACCTAAACGTGACGAAGAGCAATAACGGCGAAGGAGCCGTACCCGCAAACTCCGTACTCTGACCTTGCGGGCACGGCTCCGTTTTGCTTTGCGGCAGCGCCTCGTATCGGCCGGTTTTTCTGTCCCGCTTTTCTTGCGTCCGGCTATCGTATGTGTTATATTAACAAACGGTGTAAAAACACACGCCGTTCAATTTCGTCAAGGGTGCTTCCCGGCCGGGGAGTTTTGGCGAAAGATGCGAGCGGCGGAGGATCTCAAAACCAAATGGGAGGTGCTGGAAAGATGGCTGTCATTTCCATGAAACAGCTCCTGGAAGCTGGGGTTCACTTCGGCCACCAGACGCGCCGCTGGAACCCGAAAATGGCAAAGTACATCTTTACCGAGCGGAACGGCATTTACATCATTGACCTGCAGAAAACGGTCAAAAAAGTGGAGGAAGCCTACAATTTCATGCGGCAGCTGGCGGCAAACGGCGGCACCGTGCTGTTTGTGGGCACGAAGAAACAGGCGCAGGATTCCGTCAAAGAAGAGGCGGAACGCTGCGGCATGTTCTACGTCAACCAACGCTGGCTGGGCGGCACGCTGACCAACTTCTCCACGATTCAAAAACGGATCGAACGTCTCCATGAACTGACGAGGATGGAAGAGGATGGCACATTCGACGTGCTGCCGAAAAAAGAAGTGATCCTTCTCCGCAAGGAAAAAGACCGTCTGGAGAAATTCCTCGGCGGCATCAAGAACATGCGCAAACTGCCGGACGCGCTGTTTGTCATCGATCCCCGCAAGGAGCGCATTGCGGTGTCCGAAGCCCGCAAGCTGGGCATTCCGATTGTCGGCATCGTGGACACCAACTGCGACCCGGACGAAATCGATTATGTGATCCCGGGCAACGATGACGCCATCCGCGCCGTCAAGTTGCTCACTTCCAAAATGGCCGATGCCATCGTGGAAGCTCACCAGGGCGAAGAAACGTCCGCATAAGGCGTGATTTGCGACAAAAACAGGGTGGTCAGAAGCGAACCTTCTCGCCGCCCTTTTTTTGAAACAGCGCATGCCCTTGCGGCATGCTTTCGGGCGCGGATGCCGCGCTACATAAGAGCGAGAAATCAGGAGGTCATTCCCTTGGCAATTAGTGCTGCTGATGTGAAAGCTTTGCGCGAAAAAACCGGAGCCGGTATGCTCGATTGCAAAAAAGCGCTGGAGGAAGCCGGCGGCGACATGACGAAAGCTGCCGAAATCCTTCGCGAGAAAGGGCTGGCTGCAGCCGCGAAGAAAGGCGACCGCATCGCCACGGAAGGGCTTGTGGAATCCTATATCCACGGCGGCGGACGCATCGGCGTTCTCGTGGAAGTGAACTGCGAAACCGACTTCGTGGCCAAAAACGAGGAGTTCCGCACCTTCGTCAGGGACATCGCGATGCACATCGCCGCATCCAATCCGAAATACATGACCCGCGACGAAGTGCCCCAGGAAGTGCTGGACAAAGAGCGGGAAATTCTGCGCAACCAGGCCATCAACGAAGGCAAGCCGGCCAACGTCGTGGACCGGATCGTCGAAGGCAGGCTGAGCAAGTTTTTCGAAGAAAACTGCCTGATGGAGCAGGCCTTCGTGAAGGATCCGGACAAAAACATCGAAACGCTGCTTAAAGAAAAAATCGCCTCCATTGGCGAAAATATCGTCATCCGCCGCTTTGCCCGCTTCGAGCTGGGAGAAGGGCTGGAGAAAAAAGCGGACAACTTTGCGGAAGAAGTTTTGGCGCAAACCAAAGCGAAGCTGCAATGAGTTTGCCGTCCTTCTCGGGAACACACAGTGTTCCCTCTTTTTTAAATTCATTTCAGCATCAGGTTGGAGGTTACGGTTTTGGGAGAACGTCCCGCATATAAACGTGTGGTGCTCAAACTGAGCGGCGAAGCTTTGGCAGGTCCGAACGGATACGGGATCGACGCGGCGACCGTCCTCTCCATCGCGGAGCAGGTGAAAGAAGTGGTGGAGATGGGCGTTGAAGTCGCCATCGTGTGCGGCGGAGGCAACATTTGGCGCGGCATTTCGGGCAGCCAGATGGGAATCGACCGGGCTACCGCCGATTACATGGGCATGCTCGCGACGGTGATGAACTCGCTGGCGCTTCAGGACGCGCTGGAACAGCTTAATGTGCCCACCCGGGTGCAGACTTCCATTGCCATGCAGCAAATCGCGGAACCTTACATTCGCCGGCGGGCCATCCGTCACCTGGAGAAAGGCCGGGTCGTGATCTTTGCCGCCGGTACGGGCAATCCGTTCTTTTCCACCGATACGACGGCGGCCCTCAGGGCTGCCGAAATCGAGGCGCAGGTCATCCTCATGGCGAAAAACAAGGTGGACGGCGTCTACAGCGCCGATCCGCTCAAGGACGCCAATGCGGAAAAATACGATCAGCTCACGTATCTGGACGTGCTCAACAAAAACCTTGGCGTGATGGACTCTACGGCATCATCTCTCTGCATGGACAACAACATCCCGCTGATCGTGTTTGCGATCACGGAGAAAGGCAACATCAAACGCGCCGTTATGGGCGAAAAAATCGGTACCATCGTTAAGGGGAGTGTAAACTAGTGCCGCAGACGATCAAAAAAGAAGCGGAAACACGCATGGCAAAAGCCGTTGAAGCGCTGAAACGCGAACTGGCCTCGCTGCGGGCCGGCAGGGCGACTCCCGCCTTGCTGGAACGCATCCAGGCGGAATATTATGGCACCATGACCCCCATTAATCAGCTCGGCTCCATCACGACGCCGGATCCCCGCACGCTGGTCATCCAGCCGTGGGACAAGTCGGCGCTGGCTTCCATTGAAAAAGCGATCCAGAAATCCGAGCTGGGACTGAATCCGGTAAGCGACGGCAACGTCATCCGGATCACGCTTCCGCCGCTGACGGAAGAGCGCCGGAAAGAACTCGTCAAAGAAACGAAAAAATTCGGCGAGGAAGCCAAAGTGGCCATCCGCAACATCCGCCGGGACGCCAACGATGAGATCAAAAAGAAAGAGAAGACCGAGATTTCCGAAGACGAATCCAGGCGCCACCAGGAGGATGTGCAAAAGCTGACCGACCGCTACGTGGCGGAAGTGGACAAAATTTTGGCAGCCAAAGAGAAAGAGATTCTGGAAGTGTAAGGCGCCAGGTCCAAGGCCCCTCCGACAGGTGGGGTTTATTGTCTTTTTTTAGAGGGGGAACGACCATGAGCGGCCGCTCCATTGTGGAATGGTTCCGCAAGCGCATAGCACCGGGATTCCGGCAGGGCGCCGAAAGTCCGCAAGACTTGCCGCGTACCAACATTCCCCGCCATGTGGCCGTGATCATGGACGGCAACGGACGCTGGGCGCAAGAGCGGGGGCTGCCTAGGGTTGCCGGCCATCGGCAAGGCATGAAGGCGGTCAAGCGCGTGGTAAGGGCTGCCGACAACATTGGCGTCAAGGTGCTGACGCTGTACGCCTTTTCGACGGAAAACTGGAAAAGGCCGAAGGATGAAGTGGATTTTCTGATGAAGCTTCCCCAGGAGTTTTTGGCCATCGAGCTGAACGAACTGATCGAAAACAACGTTCAGGTCCGCATGATGGGAAAAATGGAGGGGCTGCCGGAGCACACGCTGGCCGCCGTCAGGGAAGCGGTGAGGCAGACGGAAACCAACACCGGACTGATTTTGAATTTTGCGCTCAATTACGGCAGCCGGCTGGAGATGGCCGAAGCCGCCCGGCAATTGGCGAAAAAGGCCGTCCGGGGCGAGCTGGATCCCGATGACATCACCGAGGAAGAGTTTCAGCGCCATCTGCTCTCCAAAGATTTGCCGGACCCGGACCTTTTGATCCGGACCAGCGGCGAGCTCAGGCTCAGCAATTTCATGCTTTGGCAGCTCGCATACAGCGAATTCTGGTTTACGGACGTGTACTGGCCGGAATTCACGGAAGATCATTTTTATGCGGCCGTTCGCGAATACCAGCGGCGCGTGCGCAGGTACGGAGGACTGTAGCCTCATGACGAAAAGGATTGCAACGGGGGCTGTGGCGGGCATTTTGTTTGCCGCGCTGTTGTGGCTTGGCGGATGGTATTATACGGCGCTGATCACGCTTATGGCCGTCATCGGCTTTGCGGAATACGTGCGGATCAACGGGCAAAAGCACGGAAGATGGGACGTATTGGCCGCTTACGCGGCGGTGGTGTGCTTTACGCTGTCCCATCTGCCCGCCGCCTGGGGCATGGAGTTGCCCCATATGGATGCGCTGGCGTGGGGGCTGATGTTCCTTCTGCTCCTCGCCACGGTGTTCAGCAAAAACGCCGTGAACCTAAAGGATGCCGCTTTGCTGTTTCTGGGCGCGGTATATGTGGGGTTCGGCTTCCACTATATGCTGGTGACGCGGGAAATGGAGCACGGCCTGTTCTGGTCGCTGGTCACGTTTGTCAGCATCTGGGCGTCCGATTCCGGAGCCTATTTTACGGGATATCTGATCGGGCGCACGAAGCTGTGGCCGGCCATCAGCCCCAACAAAACCGTGGAGGGCGCCATCGGCGGCATCGTGCTGGCCGTCATCGCGGCGGCCGCTTTTTCCCTGGCCCGGCCGCAGCTTCTGGGCATCGGACAAGCCGTCGCCATCGGCCTCGTGGCCGCCGCCGCGGGCCAGCTTGGCGATTTGATCCAGTCCGCTTACAAGCGGCTGCGCGGCGTGAAAGATTCGGGCAAACTGCTGCCGGGGCACGGCGGCATCCTGGATCGCACGGACAGCTGGCTGATCGTGTTTCCGCTGGTACATATGCTGTCTCTGGTAGGTTAGGGGGCGGTCTCGTTTGAAGAAAAAGGTGGCGGTGCTGGGCAGCACGGGATCCATCGGCACCCAAACGCTGGATGTGATCTCGCGCGAGCCCGAGCGCTATGAAGTCACGGGTCTCGCGGCCGGCGCCAATGCGGAGTTGCTTGTGCGCCAGGCCCGGCAGTTTCGGCCGCGCATCGTGTCGGTGGCGACGAAGGAACTGGCGGACCGGATCCGCGGCGATCTGCCGGAAGGCACGCGGATTGTCCATGGCGAAGAAGGCCTGAAGGAAGTGGCCGCCGGCTCCGGCGCCGATTTTGCGGTATGCGCCCTCGTCGGCAGCCGGGGGCTCACCTCGGCGCTGGCGGCCATAGACGCGTGCGTCACCATCGGCCTGGCCAACAAGGAGACGCTGGTGGCGGCCGGCCATATCGTCATGGAACGCGCAAGGAAGCGAAGCGTCCGGATTTTGCCCATCGACAGCGAGCATTCCGCTCTGTTTCAATGCTTAAACGGCGAAAACGTAAAGTCCGTCAAACGGCTGATCCTGACGGCGTCGGGCGGGGCCTTCCGGGATCGGACGCGGGAGGAGCTGGCCCATGTGACGGTGGAGGATGCGCTGAAGCACCCGAACTGGAACATGGGGCCGAAAATCACCGTCGATTCCGCCACGATGGCGAACAAGGGGCTGGAAGTGATCGAAGCCCACTGGCTGTTTGACATGCCGTATGACCGCATCGACGTGGTCATTCACCCGGAAAGCGTCGTGCACTCGATGGTCGAGTTTGAAGATACGAGCGTCATGGCGCAGCTTGGCAACCCGGACATGCGCGTGCCGATCCAGTACGCGCTCACCTGGCCCGAGCGGCGCCCGTCTCCGGCGGATCCGCTGGATCTCTTGGCCAGGGGGACGCTGCATTTCCGCCCGGCGGATTTTCAGCGGTATCCGTGTCTCCGGATGGCCTATGAAGCGGGCCGCGCGGGGGGGCTTTTGCCTTGCGTTTTCAACGCCGCCAACGAGGCTGCGGTGGCCCGTTTCTTGAGACGGGAGATTCCGTTCCTGGCCATCGAGGAGATCATCGCGGAGATGCTGAGCCGGAACTGGCCTTCGGGCGAGCCGGATCTGGAAGCGATCCTGGAGACCGACCGCCGCGTGCGCGAGGAAGCCGCCTTGATCCGCATATGAGCTTAGGCACTCCCATCCGTCCGTATTCTCTTGTAAGGGTCAGGAGAATAATGATAATCTAAGGACAGCCGCTTGCGGCGACGGGGAGTGAATGGCTGCATGAACATGGCAGAGATCGTGATTGCGGTCGCGCTGATGTTTTTTCTTTTGATTTCGCTTCATGAGTGGGGTCATTTTTATTTTGCCCGCAGGGCGGGCATTCTCGTCCGCGAATTTGCCATCGGCTTCGGTCCGAAGCTGTTTTCGGTGAAAAAAGGGGAAACCCGCTACACCTTGCGCCTTCTGCCCATCGGCGGGTTTGTCCGGATGGCGGGCGAGGACCCGGAGACGACGGAGATACAGCCGGGCCAGACCATCGCGGTGCGCCTGAAGGATAACCTGGTCACGCGGATTTACATCGACCGGCTTGATGAGCGCTCGGATGTGCTGCGGGGCGAAGTGCGGTCGCTGGATCTGGAGGACGAGCTTCATATCCGCCTCGATGCGGACGGCGATTTGCAGCATCTGAAAGTGCATCCCCAGGCGCTGATCGTCGGCCGCGGCCAGGAAATCCAGATCGCGCCGCGGGACCGGCAATTTGCCGCCAAGCCGGTGGGCAAGCGGGCCATGGCCATCTTTGCCGGGCCGCTCATGAATTTTGCGCTGGCCTTTGTGCTGTTTGGCTTCACGATTCAGCTGACCGGCGTGCCGGATGATTCGTCCGACAAGATACTGATCCATGGGGTGGAGGCCAATTCCCCCGCGGAAGCCGTCGGTTTGCGCAAAGGGGACTGGATCAAATCCGTTGACGGACAGCCGGTGGGCGGTGACGTCGACGCGTTCATCAGGATGATCGCCGCATCAGGCGGGCAACCGATGAAGTGGGTCGTCGTGCGGCGCGGCGAGGAACTCACCCTCACGGTGGCGACGGGAGAAGACGGCAAGGTCGGCATTTACCCGGGGCCGGAAATGCGCGCCGCCAGCCTGGGAGAAAGCCTCATGTTTGCGGGAGAATCGTTTGCCCGCTGGACCGGCATTATTTTTGACGGATTCCGGAAACTCGTGGCCGGCGACATTCCGATCGATCAAATCAACGGGATCGTGAAAACGACGGAAGTGACGGTGCAGATCGCGAAGACCGGCTTTCCGAACCTGGTCCACTGGGCGGCTATCTTAAGCCTTTATCTCGGGATCTTCAACCTGCTGCCGATTCCGGCGCTGGACGGCAGCCGCCTGATTTTTCTGGGGCTGGAAGCCGTGCGCGGCCGACCGGTGGATCCGAAACGGGAGAGCATGGTCCATTTCATCGGGTTTGCGATGCTGATGCTACTTGTGGTCTTTGTCACCTACAACGATATCGTAAGTCTTGTCAAAAAATAAAAGCGTTAAGAACGCGAAGGTTGGGAAACGGGGATGTCGAAGGAAAAAGGTTTTGTGACGGAAATTACGCCCCAGGGGGAAGATTTTTCCCGCTGGTACATCGACGTGATCAAAAAAGCCGAACTGATGGACTATTCGCCGGTGCGGGGCTGCATCGTGTTCCGGCCGGACGGCTATGAGCTGTGGGAGAACATTCAGCGCGAGTTGGACCGCCGCTTCAAGGAAACGGGACATCGCAACGCCTATTTTCCGCTGTTCATTCCGGAAAGCTTCTTCCAGAAGGAAAAGGAGCACGTGGAAGGGTTCAACCCGGAACTGCCCTGGGTGACGGAAGCCGGCGGGGAGAAGCTGGAGGAGCGGCTGGCCATCCGGCCGACTTCGGAGACGATGATCGGCCACATGTACGCCAAGTGGATCAACTCCTACCGCGATCTTCCGCTCCTCATCAACCAATGGGCGAATGTGGTCCGCTGGGAGAAGCGCACGCTGCCTTTCCTGCGCACCAGCGAGTTTTTGTGGCAGGAGGGGCATACGGCCCACGAAAACGAGGAAGACGCCCGCGCCGAGACGATGCGGATGCTCGATATTTACGCCGAGTTTGCGGAAAACGTGCTGGCGATCCCGGTGATCAAGGGGCAAAAAACGCCCTCGGAGAAGTTCGCCGGCGCCGTGGACACCTATTCCATCGAAGCGATGATGAAGGACGGCCGCGCCGTGCAGGCCGGCACTTCCCATTACCTCGGCACGAACTTTGCCGTTGCGTTTGACATCAAATATTTGAGCCGCGAAAACAAGGAAGAGTATTGCCACACCACGTCGTGGGGCGTCAGCACGCGGCTCATCGGCGCGATCATCATGGTGCACGGCGACGACCGCGGCCTCGTGCTGCCGCCGAAGGTGGCGCCGACGCAGGTGATCATGATCCCCATCGGCCCGCCGAAGGCGCGGGAACAGGTGATGGCCAAGGTGGACGAGCTGTATGCGGAGCTGAAAAACGCCGGCATCCGCGTCCGCGTCGACGATCGCACCGATGTGACGCCGGGCTGGAAGTTCAACGAATACGAAATGCGCGGCATCCCGATCCGGCTGGAGCTGGGGCCCCGCGACCTGGAAAACGGCGTCTGCGTGCTCGTCTCCCGCGTGACCGGCGAAAAACGGCAGGTGCCTCTTGAGAATCTGGCCGAAACGGTGAAGGCGATGCTGGATGAGGTGCATCGGGACATGTACGAACGCGCCCTCCAGTTTATGAAGGAGCATTTTTATATCGTCGACACGCTGGACGAGCTCAAAGAGAAAATGGAAAAAGATCGCGGCTTTGTGCTGGCGGGCTGGTGCGGCTCGGACGAATGCGAAAAACGCGTGAAAGACGAAACCGGCGCCACGAGCCGCAACATCCCGTTTGATCCGCCGGAAACGAAGGAAAAATGCCTCGTTTGCGGCGCAGCCGCCCAACATACGGTGGTGTTCGCCAGAGCGTATTGAGCGAAAAGGACCTCCTTTTCGCTTTTGAACAGGGGAGGAACCGGAGCGTGGAGCAGCTTGCGGAGAAACGCCGTAGGTTCGAATCTTTGCTGCGGCATGCGGAGGTGCCGGAGGAGTGGATCGGCACGCACTTTGCGGACGGGTACATACGCAAGGTGGAAGTCTCCAGGGCCCGCAAAGCGTGGAAAATCCATCTCGTCAAAAGCATCCTTTTGCCCGCATCCGTCTATGCGGACTTTATGGACCGCCTTCAGGCCAAGCTCGGTCAATGGGCGGACATTTCCGTATGCATCGCCTATGAGGACTCCGTGGCGACGGACGACATCTTGCTGGAGTACTGGCCCGCGTTTGTGGAGTGGGTCCAGAAGGAGCACGTTTCGGTGAACGGCTGGCTGGCCAGGGCCTCCATCCACGCCGAAAAAGGGCTTCTGACCGTATACCTCCTGGACGACATTTCCCTCGGCATGGCCAAACGCAAGGCTCTGGACCAGATTTGCATGCGCTTTTTCGAGCGGCGGTTTGACCGTCCGTGCCGCGTGAAGCTGGCGGTCGGGGAATCCCGTTCCGATATCTATGAGGAATTCAAGCAAAAAATCGAAGAGGAAAGCGAACAGGCCGTTCAGGAGATCCTGACCAACGCGCGCCAGAAAGACGCGGACGCCGCGGAGGCCGAGCAGCCGCTGCAGTTTGGCTATGAGATCAAGGAAGACCCGGTGCCGCTTTCGCAGATCCGGGAAGAGGAGAAGAAGGTGGCCGTGCAGGGCGCCGTCTTCATGCTGGATGTGCGGGAGCTGCGCACGGGCAGCACGCTGTATTCGTTCAACGTGACGGATTACACCGATTCCATTGCGGTCAAGGTGTTCGGCAAATCCAAGGAAGACAACAAGACGCTCAGCCGCATCAAGAACGGCATGTGGCTGAAGCTGCGGGGCCGCGTCGAATACGACCGGTTTGCGAGCACGCCGGATCTGGTGCTGTTTGCTTCCGATCTGGCGGAAACCGAGCCGCCGCCGGAACCGGTGGACGACGCGGAGGAGAAGCGGGTGGAGTTTCACCTGCATACCCAGATGAGCACGATGGACGCGGTGACGCCGGCGGAAAGCTATATCAAGCAGGCGGCCAAATGGGGGCACAAGGCCATCGCGATCACGGACCACAGCAACGTACAGGCTTTTCCGGAAGCGAACAAGGCCGCCAAAAAGTACGGCATCAAGGTGCTGTACGGCGTCGAAGCCAACGTCGTCAACGACAATGTCAACATGGTGCTGAATCCCCGGGAAGAAAGCCTGGCGGACGCCGTTTATGTGGTGTTTGACATCGAGACCACCGGCTTGTCCGTTTCCACCAGCAAAATTATCGAGATCGCGGCGGTCAAGATGCGGGGCGGCAAGGAACTGGGCCGGTTTGCGACATTCATCAATCCCCATGAGCCGATTCCGCCGCATATCCAGGAGCTCACCCACATCACCGACGACATGGTGAAGGACGCGCCCGACCTGGCGCCGAAACTGAAGGAGTTTCTCGAATTTGTCGGCGATGCCGTCCTCGTGGCCCACAATGCCCGGTTCGACATCGGCTTCATTCAGGCGGCGTGCAAAGAGCATGGATACGATACGGTGAAGAATCCGGTGCTGGATACGGTGGAACTGGCGCGCTTCCTGCATCCGGGCTTGAAAAACCACCGGCTCAACACGCTGGCCGAATACTACAAGGTGCCGCTGGAAAACCACCACCGCGCCATTGACGACACCGTCGCGCTGGGCGGCATCCTGAACGGTCTTTTGAAAGACGCCGCCGCCCGCGGCATCACGGGGCTTCACGAGCTCAACGCGGCGAACGAAAACAGCTGGAAGACGTCCCGGCCGTTCCATTGCAACATCTATGCGCTGAACGCGACGGGCAAGAAAAATCTGTTCAAGCTGATCTCCCTGTCCCACACCGACTATTTTCACAAGGTGCCGTGCATCCCGAAGAGCAAACTGGAAGAGCTGCGGGAAGGTTTGCTCGTCATGTCCGGCTGCGAGAAAGGCGAATTTTTCGAAACCGTCCTCAACAAGTCGCAGGAAGAGGCGGAGGAAGTGGCCCTGTTTTACGACGTGCTGGAAATCCAGCCGCTCGATTTTTACATGCACCTCGTGGACAAGGGCCTGGCCGCAAGCCGCGCGGAGCTGGAGGAAGCGCTGCGCAAAATTTGCCGCATCGGCGAAAAGCTCGGCAAGCCGGTGGTGGCGACGGGCAATGTGCATTACCTGCGGCCCCATGAAAAACTTTTCCGCGACGTGACGATCCACAACATCACGGGATACAGCCCGCTCAAAGAGCAGCGCAAGCCCGACGCCCATTTCCGCACGACGAAGGAAATGCTGGCGGAGTTTGCGTTTCTTGGCGAGGAGAAAGCCTACGAAGTGGTCGTGCGCAACCCGTCGGATCTGGCGGACCGCTTCGAGCCGTTTGAAATGTTCCCGAAGACGGGGGGCCCCACCAACAACGGCCTGTTTTCCCCGATCATCGAGGGCGCGGACGAAGAGATCCGGCAAAAGTGCTACGAAACGGCCAAGCGCATGTACGGCGACCCGCTGCCGGAAATCGTGGAAGCCCGCCTGGAGAAGGAACTGAAACCGATCATTCAGTACGGATTTTCGGCCAACTACCTCATCTCCGAGCGGCTCGTCAAAAAATCCAACGCGGACGGCTATCTCGTCGGCTCCCGGGGGTCCGTCGGCTCCTCGGTCGTCGCGCTGTTTCTCGGCATCTCCGAGGTCAATCCGTTGCCGGCCCATTACCGCTGCCGCAACCCGGAATGCTGCCACAGCGAATTTTTCACCGACGGCAGCGTGCCCAGCGGTTTTGACCTGCCGGACAAGCCGTGCCCGAAATGCGGCCAGATCATGAGGGGAGACGGCCAGGACATCCCCTTCGAGACGTTCCTCGGCTTCAAGGGCGACAAGGTGCCGGATATCGACCTGAACTTCTCGGGCGAATACCAGCCCCACGCCCACAACTACACGAAGGTGCTGTTCGGCGAGAAAAACGTGTTCCGCGCCGGCACCATCAGCACCGTGGCGGAGAAAACCGCCTACGGCTTTGCGAAAAAATACAAGGAAGACCACAACATGCCCTGGCGCGAGGCGGAACTGGCCCGCATCGCGCAAGGCATTACCGGCGTGAAGCGGTCCACGGGGCAGCATCCCGGCGGGATCGTCGTCGTGCCGGATTACATCGAGGTGGAAGACATCACGCCGGTCCAGTACCCGGCGGATGACACTTCCTCCGAGTGGAAAACGACCCATTTTGACTATCACGCCTTCGACGAAAACCTGCTCAAGCTGGACATTCTCGGCCACGATGATCCGACGATGATGCGGATGCTGCAGGATCTGACCGGCGTTGATCCGACGACGATTCCGATGAACGATCCGAAGGTCATGAGCTTGTTCAGCTCGGTGGAAGCCCTCGGCGTGACGCCGGAGCAGATCCGCACCCCTGTGGCCACCTACGGCGTGCCGGAGATGGGAACGCGCTTTGTGCGTCAGATGCTCGAGGAAACGAAGCCGACGACCTTCGCCGACCTCCTGCAGATTTCGGGCCTCTCCCACGGCACGGGCGTATGGCTCGGCAACGCGCAGGAACTGATCCGAAACGGCACCTGCACGATCAAGACCGTCATCGGCTGCCGCGACGACATCATGCTGTATCTCATCTACAAAGGCGGCATGGACGCGTCGCTGGCATTCAAGATCACCGAGAGCGTGCGGAAGGGCAAAGGCCTGACGCCGGAGTGGATCGAGGAGATGAAGCGGTGCGGCGTGCCGCAGTGGTACATCGACTCCTGCCTCAAGATCGAGTACATGTTCCCGAAGGCCCACGCGGCCGCCTATGTCATATCCGCCGTGCGGACGGCCTATTTCAAGCTGTATTATCCGATCGAGTTTTACGCCGCCTATTTCTCGGTGCGCGCCGCCGATTTCGACGTGGAGCTGTTCTGCCAAGGTTACGACGCCATTTACAAAACGCTGACGGACATCGAAAACAAGGGCCATCAGGCGACGACCAAGGAGAAAAACATGATCTCCATTCTGGAGATGGGGCTCGAAATGACGGCCCGGGGCTTTACCTTCAAGCCGATCGATCTGTACCGTTCGGACGCCACCCGCTTCACGATCGACGGCAACTCCCTGATCCCTCCCTTTTCGGCGGTGCCCGGCATCGGCGAGAGCGCGGCGAAAAACATCGCGGCCGCCCGCGCGGAAGGCGAGTTTCTGTCCATCGAAGACTTCCAGCAGCGGGCCAAGGCCAGCAAAACCGTCGTGGAGCTTCTGAGCAACATGGGGTGCTTCAAGGGCTTGCCGGAAAGCAACCAACTGATGTTGTTCTGATGAGCCGGCATCATCCATACGTATGTTTGCCAATCCACTGCAACCTTGCAGTGGATTTTTTGTTTACCGGCTGCGGCGGGCTCGCCATTTTGCGCGATTTCGCAAGGGCCTGTGGTTTTTTGCCGGATTTTTGTCCGAAACCCTGTTGACAGGGGACCAGGTTCCAAATATGATTATTAACGATACTGATAATCGTTATCAATAGCGAAATTGAATCTTAGCACACGAGCGAGGGAACAGGATGTTGGCATCGAAGCGTTTTGCACTCTTGAGTTTCATTCTTGTTTTCATAACGGCGGTTGGATTGGCGGGATGCTCAGGCGGCAGCCCGTCAGCGCCGCAAAACGGCGCGGCGCCTTCCCAGACGGAAGCGGCGGCCGGCCAGACCGGAAGCGATGAGAACCAAGACATGGAAATGAATACCCAGTTTCCGATCCGAATCAAGCACGCGTTCGGGGAAACGGTGATCGAGAAGAAACCGGAGCGGGTCGTGACGATTGCCTGGGCAAACCACGACGTCGCGCTGGCGCTCGGCGTGGTGCCCGTCGGATTTTCGGCGGCCAACTATGGCGTGCAGGATGACAGCGGCCTTTTGCCCTGGACGAAGAAGAAACTGGAAGAGCTGGGCGTGACGAATCCGAACGTGTTCCGGGACACCGACGGACTGGATTTTGAAGCCATATCCGATGCGGAACCGGACATCATTCTGGCGGCTTACTCCGGCATCACGCAAGAGGAGTACGATACGCTGACCCAGATTGCGCCCGTGGTGGCTTATCCGGAGAAACCCTGGGTCATCACCTGGCGGGAGCAAATTCGCATGAACGCCGCCGGCATGGGCATTCCGGAAAAGGGCGAGCAACTGATCAAAGACATCGAGCGGTTTATCGCCGACACCGTCGCAAAACACCCGCAATTGAAAGGCTTGAAAGCGGCGTTCACCTATTTCTCGCCGACCGACCTGTCCAGTTTCTGGGTATACATGACCGAAGATCCGCGCAGCGGGTTCCTGGAAGAGCTGGGCATGGTCTTCCCGGAAAGCGTGGAGCGTCTGAAAACGGCCGATACCGGCTTCGCCATGAGCCTGAGCGCGGAAAACGCGGACGCGCTGAATGATGCGGACATTTTGATCACTTACGGAAACGAAGAGCTGCTGAAGGCGCTGCAGGCCGACCCGGTTTTCGGCAAGGTGCCGGCAATCCAGCGGGGGTCCATGGTGCTCATCGAGGACAACACGCCGCTGGCGGCCGCCGGCAACCCGAATCCGCTTTCCATTCAGTACACGCTGGAAGAATATGTGGGGCTTCTGGCGGAAGCCGCCGCCAAAATCAACAAATAACCGGAGCCCGGGAGAATGGAGCGGAGCAAGTTTATTCCCCGTCATTTCGCGCCCGTGCTGATCGGATCGCTGGTATTGCTCGCGTTCAGCATCGCCGCTTCCTTCATGATCGGGGCGCGGGCTCTCACATTGCATGAAGTCATCGGCGGACTCATGGCGCATGATCCGGAAAATTACGCATCCAGCGTCGTGCAAAAGCGCGTCATCCGCACCTTGTTCGCGTTGTGCTGCGGCGCGGCGCTGGGTATCGCCGGCGTGCTCATGCAATCGGTTACGCGCAACCCTATCGCCGATCCGAGCATCCTCGGCGTCAACATGGGCGCAGCCTTTTTCGTCGTTTGCGGCATCGCTTTCTTTCATATCCAATCGGCCCATCAATATATCTGGTTTGCGCTGGCGGGCGCGCTGGCGGCGGCGGTGTTCGTTTTTGGCATCGGTTCGCTGGGGGGCGGAGGAGCTTCGCCGCTGAAGCTGGTTTTGGCGGGCGCGGCCACGAGCGCGGCATTGTCTTCGCTCGTGACCGCGGTCATGATTCCGCGCACCTATGTCATGGAACAGTTCCGGTTTTGGCAGGTAGGCAGCGTCGGCGCCGGTACGTGGGACTCGCTGCTCCTCCTTTTGCCTTTTCTTGCGGCCGGCATCATCACCGCTTGTTTCTGCGCGCCGGCGCTGAACGCGCTGGCCCTCGGCGAAGAAGCTGCGGAGGGGCTGGGCGTCAGGACAGGCACGCTGCGGATGCTCGCGGTTTTTGCCGGCGTCATCTTGTGCGGCGCCACAACGGCGGTGGCTGGGCCGATCGGATTCGTCGGGCTTTTGGCAGCCCACGTGATCCGGATGCTCATCGGTCCCGATTTGCGATACCTGATCCCGCTGTCCGCCCTTTCCGGCGCGATCATTCTGATCGTTTCTGACGTGATCGGAAGATGGATCGGCAGGCCGGGAGAACTGGAAGTCGGCGTTGTGACCGCCTTTGTCGGGGCCCCGCTGCTCATCATTCTGGCGATGAAAGCGAAAGTGCGATCATTATGAATACAACGGCAGTTGAAATCATCAGAAAGGGCAGAGCCCGCCGCAGGCGCAGGTGGATGGCGGTCACGCTCGTCCTGGCCGTGCTGGCGCTGGCATTGTGCGCTGCCATGCTGCTTCTCGGCAACACGATATACCCGGTCCGGGTTGTGGCCGCTGTCCTCATGGGCGAAGAAATCAAGGGGGCATCGTTCGCCATCAACACGGTCCGCCTGCCGCGCATGCTGGCCGGCCTGTTTGCGGGATTTGCGTTCGGCGTGTCCGGTTACGTTTTCCAGACGATTTTGCGCAATCCGCTGGCCAACCCCAACGTGATCGGGATCACCGCCGGCTCCAGCGCCGCGGCGGTGTTCTGCATTATCGTGCTGCAAACAAGCAAAGCCGTCACTTCCGCCGCATCGGTAGTTGCCGGCCTGCTCACCGTGCTCGTTATATACGGGCTTGCCAGGGGGAAAACGTTTTCCGTCGGCCGTCTCGTGCTGGTCGGCATCGGGATTCAGGCGATGTGCAATTCGATTATCACGTATCTGATGATGATCGGGAAGGAACATAACCTGCCGGCGGCGGTGCGCTGGCTGACGGGCAGCCTCAACGGGGTCAAAATGGAAGAACTTTCGGTGCTGATGGCCGCATGCCTGATCCTCATGCCTTTTGTTTGCCTGCTCGGACGGCAGCTTCAATTGCTTGAACTGGGGGAACAGGCGGCTTCCGCCTTGGGGGTCAGGACGGATTTTGCGCGCGTATTTCTGATGGCAAGCTCGGTGGTGCTGGCGGCCATCGCCACGGCGGTGACAGGTCCCATCGCGGCGGTGGCTTTCCTGGCCGGGCCGATCGCCGTCCGGCTTGCCGGCACAGGCGCATCGAACATTATTCCCGCCGGCCTGGTGGGTGCCGTGCTGGTTTTGGCCGCGGATCTGGCCGGTCAGTTTGCGTTTCAGGTCAAATTTCCCGCGGGCATCATCACGGCGATTCTCGGGGCGCCATACTTGCTGTATCTGCTCGTCAAAATGAACCGGAAGGGAGCGTTCTGACCGGTGAGAAGCCATACGTACGAGGCCGTGGATGTGGTGGCCGGTTATGATTCCAGGATCGTGCTCGACCATGTCAGTCTGCAGATTCCCAGCAACCGGATCAGCGTGATCATCGGCGCCAACGGGTGCGGCAAATCGACGCTGCTGAAAACGCTGGCTCGGCTCATCAAGCCGGTTTCGGGCGAAATTTTGCTGGATGGACGGCCGATCCGCACCATTCCGCCAAAGCAGCTGGCCCGGGTGGTGGGGCTTCTGCCCCAGTCGCCCATCGTGCCGGAAGGCATCACCGTGGCCGATCTGGTCGGACGGGGCCGCTATCCCCATCAGTCGCTGCTCGGCATCTGGAGCAGGAAAGATTATGAGGTCGTGGCGGAAGCGATGGAAATCATGAACATTACCGATCTGGCGAACCGCCACGTGGATGAGCTTTCGGGCGGGCAGCGCCAGCGGGTATGGAATGCGATGGCCCTTGCGCAGCAGACGGACATTCTGTTTCTCGATGAGCCGACTACCTTTCTGGACATTACGTATCAGATTGAAATACTGGATCTGCTCACGGATCTGAACCGCAAATACGGCACGACCATCGTCATGGTGCTTCACGACATCAACCTTTCGGCGCGGTATGCGGATTACATGTTTGCGCTGCGCGAGGGACGGCTCGTGGCGGAAGGCAAGCCTTCCGAGGTGATCACGAGCGGGCTGATCAAGGACGTGTTTGGCCTGGATTGCACGATCATCCGGGATCCCGTATCAAACTCCCCTTCGGTGGTGCCCATCGGACGGCATCATGCGGGAGGCATCCCGATGACCGACAGCGGCCTGCGCGGAAATGCCTCCCCGGAGCGGGCGGAATACGCGCCCTCGGCTTCGCCGGCATCCGGCGCGTAAGAAGCGCCGCAAAACGCGCAAAGTTGTTGCCAGGGGCCGCGGAATATGCTATTCTATTTTTGGTAATCATGTGGATATCTCTGTCTGCAGAAGAGTGGGGAAACCCACTCTTTCCGTTTTGCCATGGGGCTTTTTGCGACTTCAAACGCGTAATGACGCGGCCGCAAACTTTATTCTTGGACAAAGGCGGCTGCGGATGAGCATATCCGGGAGGTTAATTGTTTTGAGCCAGTCGAAGATCAAATCCATCGTGGAGCAAATCACGGTTCCGTACCTTGCGGAACACGGATTTCAGCTTGTGGACATTGAATATGTGAAGGAAGGCAAGAGCCGGTTTCTTCGCATATTCGTTGACAAGGAGGGCGGCATCGACATCGAGGAATGCGGCCGCATCTCCGAATATGTGAGCGCGAAGCTGGATGAAATCGATCCGATCGACGAGCCGTATTTTCTCGAAGTCAGCTCGCCGGGCGCCGAACGGCCGCTGAAAAAGCCGGAAGACGTGGCGAGGGCCGTCGGCAAGCACGTTTACGTCACCACCTACGAGCCCGTCGAAGGCGCCAAGGAATTCGAAGGAAAGCTTGAAAGCTTTGACGGCGAAACGCTGACGATTGCCATCGGCAAGCGCAAGGTCGCCGTGCCGTATGCGAAGGTGTCTTTTGCCCGCCTGGCCATCGTGTTCCCGTAAGCGAACGCTTTCGTGTTTATACCGCCATTTTCCGATCAAAGGAGGAGTTCACCCGAAATGAGCATGGAGTTTATCGAAGCGCTTTCCGAAATCGAGCGTGAAAAGGGCATTTCCAAAGATGTCCTGCTCGAAGCCATCGAAGCGGCACTGATCTCCAGCTACAAAAGAAATTTCAACACGGCCCAGAACGTGCGTGTCGATATCAACCGGACCACCGGCCAGATCAAGGTTTACGCCCGCAAAACGGTGGTCGAGGAAGTGACGGACCCGCGGCTTGAAATTTCGCTGGAGGCGGCGCGCAGCATCAACCCGCATTACCAGCTGGACGACATCGCGGAAATTGAAGTGACGCCGCGGGATTTCGGACGCATCGCCGCGCAGACGGCGAAGCAGGTGGTCACGCAGCGCATCCGCGAAGCGGAGCGCGGCCTGATCTACCATGCGTTTGTCGACAAAGAGCAGGATATCGTGACCGGCATCGTGCAGCGTATGGATCAGCGCAACCTGTACGTGGATCTCGGCAAGGTCGAGGCGGTGCTGCCGCTGTCGGAACTGATGCCCAACGACAAATTCAAGCAGGGCGACCGGGTGAAATCTTACATCACCAAAGTGGAAAACACGACGAAGGGTCCGCAAATCATCCTTTCCCGGACCCATCCGGGGCTGCTCAAGCGGCTGTTTGAGCTGGAGGTGCCGGAAATTTTCGACGGGACGGTGGAAATCCGCTCGGTGGCGCGGGAAGCCGGATACCGTTCGAAAATCGCCGTCTATTCCCGCAACCCCGAGGTGGATCCGGTCGGTTCCTGCGTCGGGCAGAAAGGCGCCCGCGTGCAGACCATCGTCAACGAGCTCAAGGGCGAGAAGATCGACATCGTCCGCTGGTCGGATTCGGTGGAAGAATATGTGGCCAACGCGCTGAGCCCGTCCAAAGTGCTGGAAGTGATCGTGTTCGAGGCGGAGAAAATGGCGCGGGTGATCGTACCGGACTATCAGCTTTCCCTCGCCATCGGCATCAAAGGCCAAAACGCGCGACTGGCCGCAAAGCTCACGGGCTGGAAGATCGACATCAAGAGCGAATCGCAGGCGGAGGCGGAATACGGCCGTCCCAAGACGCAAGGCGCAGCCATGCACCAGGACAGCGTGTCCATCGACTGATCCCGGAAGGCGCCGCAAATCGTCACCGCATGGACGAGAGGAGGGACTCATGCCTTGAGACCGCGGAAAATACCGCAGCGCAAATGCGTGGCCTGCCAGGAAATGATGCCGAAAAAAGAACTCATTCGCGTTGTCCGTTCGCCGCAAGGTGACATACAGATCGACCTGACCGGAAAAAAGCCCGGACGCGGCGCGTACTTGTGCGGCAAAGCCAGCTGCTTCAAACTGGCGAAAAAGTCCAAGGCTTTCGACAGGGCGCTGAAGGTTCCCGTGGCGCCCGAAATCTATGACCAGCTGGAACAGGACTTTATCAGGGTGGAAGACGAATTTCAGGCTGCCAAGCTGGCAGCGGGTGATGATGATGACGCATAAGGCGCTGTCCCGCCTTGGGCTGGCGCAGCGGGCAGGCAAGCTCGTCAGCGGGGAAGACGGCGTGCTGAAGGCGATCCGCCGCGGCCAGGCCCGCCTGGTGATCCTGGCGGAGGACGCTTCGGAGAACACGCGCAAGAAGGTGGCGGACAAGTGCCAAAGTTACGGAATTCCGCTATTGACCGGTTTTTCAAGGCAAGCGCTGGGCAGCGCGGCCGGCAAGCATGAACGGGTCATGTTTGCCATAACGGATCAGGGGTTTGCCGACATGATCGCAGCCTCCTGGGCCCAACTTTCGGAGGTGGACAATATTGAGCAAAGAGACGAACGAAAACAAGGAAAAACTTCGCGTTTATGAATATGCCAAATCGCTCAACATGAGCAGCAAGGAAATCATCACGATCCTGAAGCGGCAGGGCTTGCCGGTCAACAATCACATGAGCGTGATGGAAGAGCACATGGTGCGGGCGGTGGAACAATTTTTCCACGACATCAAGGCGAGCGCGGCGGCCAAGATGGCCCAGTCGCAGGCTCAGGCCAAGGCGGCGCAAGCCAAGGCGCAGGAAGCGGCTCGCAAGGCGGAGGAGCAGGCGGCCAAGAAAGCGGCGCCCGCCCAAAGCGCGGGGGCCGTATCGGACAGCGCCGCCCGCCAGGCGCAGGCGCAGCAAACCCGTCCGCAGCAGGCTGAACGGACGGCCAAGCAGGACCGCGCCGTCCAGCCGCAAGGCGCCCGCCCGGCGCAAGGGGCCCAGGGTGGCCATGCCGCCCAGCAGCAGGATCACCGTCAAGGCCATAAAGGTCAGGGTACCGGCCGGCCCGGCGCATCGCATGAACACCGCCATGGGCAGGGACCGCAAGGTGCCGGCGGCCGTCCGTCCGGCCGGCAGGGCCAGGGAGGCCGTCCGGGCGAAGGCGGCCGGCAGGGCGCGGGCGGCCATCGCCCCGGCGGCGTGCCGCGCATTCCGCCGGCGCCCGTGGTCGCCTCTCCGGCCCAGGGCCGCGGCGGCCGCGGCGCCGAAGCCGGCCGCGGGCGCGCCGATGGCGGGAAGAGCCGGGACGGCGGGTACGGCCGCGACGCCAAGCGCAAGGAGAACGAGTACAGCCGCCGCTATGAGGACGGCCCGGTCGGCCTGAAAAACCTTAAGGGCAAAGGCGGCAAAAGCGCCAAGGGCAAAGATGCCCAGCCGCAGCGCGAAAAAGTCGACAACACGCCGAAGAAGATCATCGTCCGCGGCGAAATGACCGTGGGCGAACTGGCGAAGCTGCTGCACAAGGACGTGTCCGAGGTCATCAAGAAGCTGATGTTCATGGGGCTCATGGTGACGATCAACCATCAGCTGGATCTCGACACGATTCAGCTTGTGGCGGACGAATTCGGCGTGGAAACGGAAATCAAGATCGCCGTCGAAGACACCGATTTCGAGAACATGGAAGAAAACGACGATCCCGCCCTGCTCGAGCCCCGCGCGCCCGTCGTTACGGTCATGGGCCATGTCGACCACGGCAAGACGACGCTGCTTGACGCCATTCGCCAGACGAAAGTCGCGCAAGGCGAAGCCGGGGGCATTACCCAGCACATCGGGGCTTATCAGGTGGAATACAACGGCAAGAAGATCACGTTCCTGGATACGCCGGGCCACGAAGCGTTCACGGTCATGCGCGCCCGCGGCGCCAAGGTGACCGACATTACGGTGCTCGTCGTGGCCGCCGACGACGGCGTCATGCCGACGACGGTGGAGGCCATCAACCACGCCAAAGCCGCCAACGTGCCGATCATTGTGGCGGTGAACAAAATCGACAAGCCGGAAGCCAATCCGGATCGCGTCAAGCAGGAACTGACGGAATACGGCCTTGTGGCGGAAGAATGGGGCGGAGATACGATCTTCGTCAACATCTCCGCAAAAAACCGGCAAAATCTCGATGAGCTTCTGGAAATGATCCTGCTTGTGGCCGAAGTCAACGACTACAAGGCGGTGCGAGACAAGCGCGCCCGCGGCACCGTCCTCGAAGCCGAGCTCGACAAGGGCAAAGGTCCCGTGGCCCGCGTGCTGGTGCAAAACGGCACGCTGCGGGTCGGCGACGCGCTGGTGGCCGGGGACTGCTTCGGCAAGGTGCGCGCCATGACCAACGACCGCGGCCGCCGCATCAAGGAAGCCGGCCCCTCGACGCCGGTGGAGATTACGGGGCTGTCCGCGGTGCCGCAGGCCGGCGATCCGTTCATGGTCTTTGAGAACGAGCGCAAGGCGCGCGAAATTGCCGAAAAACGCGCCATCCGCACCCGGCAGGAGCAAATCCGGGCGAGCACCAAGGTTACGCTGGACGACCTGTTCAGCAAGATCAAGGAAGGCGAGATCAAGGAACTCAACATCATCCTCAAGGCGGACGTCCAGGGTTCCGTCGAAGCGCTGCGCGGCGCGCTGGAGAAAATCGATGTCGAAGGCGTCCGCGTAAAGATCATCCATGCGGGCGTGGGCAGCGTTACGGAGTCCGACATCCTGCTCGCTTCCGCTTCCTCGGCCATCGTGGTCGGTTTCAACGTGAGCGTCGAGCCGCGCGCCGCCTCGGCCGCCGAGGAAGAGAAAGTGGATGTGCGGCTGCATAACATCATTTACAAGGTCATCGAAGAAATCGAAAGCGCGATGAAAGGCATGCTGGATCCCGTTTTCGAAGAGAAAGTGATCGGTCATGCCGAAATCCGCGAGCTGTTCAAGGTGAGCAAGGTCGGCACCATCGCCGGCTGCTTCGTGACCGACGGCAAAATCCAGCGCAACGCGGAAGCGCGGCTGATCAGAAACGGCTCCGTCGTTTACACGGGCAAAATCGAATCCCTCAAGCGGTTCAAGGATGACGCCAAAGAGGTGCCGGAAGGCCTCGAGTGCGGCATCATGCTGAGCAACTTCAACGACCTTGAAGTTGGCGACGTGATCGAAGCCTTCGTCCTGGAAAAGGTCGAACGTTAACACGCAAGCATGCGGGAGAGAGGTGACAGGCATGGCCAGATTCCGTACGGGCAGGGTTGCCGAGCAGATCAAGAAAGAAATCAGCCAGCTGATTCAAATGGAACTGAAAGATCCGCGCGTCGGCTTCATCACGGTGACCGGTGTGGACGTGACGGGAGACCTGTCTTTGGCCCGCATCTATATCAGCATTTTGGGCAGCGACGAGCAGAAGGAAGAAACGCTCAAAGCCATCGGCCGGGCGAAAGGCTTCCTGCGCTCCGAGCTGGGGCGGCGCATTCGTTTGCGCCATACGCCGGACATTGAGTTCCGGTTTGACAGCTCGATCGAGTACGGCAGCCGCATTGAGGCGCTTCTTGCGCAAATCAACCGGGAGACGCGCGAATCCTGAAGCGTTGGGCGGCTTGCCGCAAGGGAACTTTCGGATATTTTTGTGGGGGGAAATCGGATGTGGACGGAACAATTCGAACAGGCGGCGCAATTTTTGCGGCAGCGGGATGATTTTCTCGTCATCTCCCACGTCCAGCCCGATGGCGATGCCATCAGCGCCACCGTGGCCGTGGGATGGCTGCTGGAGAAGCTGGGGAAAAGGTTCGTGATGATGAACGAAGGCCCGGTTCCTTCCCGCATGCGTCATCTCAAGAAATTCGCCGCGATTGCGGGATGCGGCCAGGATGCGCCGCAGCGCAAATTCCGCCACATCATCGCGGTGGACTGCGCTGACGCGTCCCGCATAGGCAAAGCGGTGCAGTGGTTTGAGGCGGATTATGAACTTCTGAACATCGATCATCATCCGACAAACGACCGTTTCGGCACCGTGAACCTGCTGATCACGGACGCTTCGGCCACATCCGAAATCCTTTATCATTTGATCACGCATATGGGACTGCCGCTGGATGAAGAAATCGCGACGGCGCTGTATACCGGCATTCTGACCGACACCGGCGGTTTCCGGTATTCCAGCACCACCCCCCGCGTGCTGGAGGCGGCGGCGCGTCTGATGGCCGCCGGCGCGCCCGGCCCGGAAATTGCCGAGCGGCTTTTGGAGCAAATGACGCTGGGGCAGATGCGGCTTCTGCAGCGGGGCCTCGCCCGGCTGACGTTTTCTGATGATCACCGGATCGCGTGGCTGTGGATCACGCCCGAAGATATGGAGGAAACCGGCGCGGCCCAGGAAGATCTGGAGGGCCTCGTGAATTATGCGCGGAACGTGGAAGGCGTGGAGGTCGGCATGCTGTTTAAAGAAAACGGCCCGGCGTCGGTCAAGGTGAGCCTCAGGTCCGCCGGTCATGTCAATGTGGCGGAAGTGGCGCGGCATTTCGGCGGCGGCGGACACGTGCGGGCGGCCGGCTGCCGGCTGGCCGTTCCGTTAAACGAAGCGATGGATATCATGGTTTCTCATATAAAGAAAGAGCTGAACCGGACATGAAAAGCACGCAAACCGCAACCCTTGAAGGCGTGCTGGCGGTCTGGAAGCCGGCGGGGTGGACCTCCCACGATGTGGTGGCCAAGGTCAGAAAAATGCTGCGCATCCGCCGGATCGGCCACACCGGCACGCTGGACCCGGCGGTGACCGGGGTGCTTCCGCTTTGCATCGGCAGGGCGACCCGGCTTGCCGAGTTTTTGCAGGACATGCCCAAAGCGTACGATGCGCTGCTTCGTTTCGGCATCGCGACGGACACCCAGGATTTGACGGGCAACGTGACCGAAACCGCGGACGCTTCCCATCTGACCGAAGAAGAAATCCGCAAGGCGGTCTTGGGATTTTTGGGGGATATCGAGCAGATTCCTCCGATGGTCTCGGCGGTCAAGGTGGGCGGAAAGCGGCTGTATGAGCTGGCGCGGCAGGGCGTCACGGTGGAACGCAAAGCCCGTAAAGTAACGATATATGCCATTGAGATCCAGGAGATCAGGACGGGGATCCCGCAGCCGGAAGTGCGTTTTTCCGTCCGGTGCTCGAAAGGCACCTACATCCGCACGCTCTGCGAAGATATCGGGCGCGCCCTCGGCGTGCCGGCGGTTATGGCGAGTTTGGTGCGCACGGAAAGCGCGGGGCTGACGCGGGAAGCTTGCGTGAGCCTGGAGGAAATTCCGGAGCTGCTGGAGCGGGGCGAGCTGGGCAGGAAACTCATGCCCGCGGACCGGCTGCTCAAGCATTTTCCGCGCGCGGCCGCATCCGCATCCTTCGCCCGCGCCGCGCTGCAGGGAAGACCGCTTCCCGCCGCAGCCTTGCGGCCTTATCCCGAGCGGGAGGGCCTTTGGCTCGTGGACCGGGAAGACGGCGTATTTCTGGGCATTTTCAAACGGGAAGCGCACACGGACTCGCTCAAGGCGGTGAAGCTGTTTCCGCCCGCGGAAAGTTAGGCGCGCGTCATCACATCATCGAGAGACGGCCGCAAACGCATTTGCGGCAGGCAGGGGGTAAACGTGGAAACATTCGAAATCACTGCGTCCATGGTTGGCAGCCCATCGGCTTTGCCTGCGGGAGCCGCGAAGCGCGAGGGGATGTCACTGGCGCTGGGCTTTTTTGACGGCGTCCATGTGGGGCACGCCTGCGTCATCCGGCGCGCGGCGGCGTTTGCCAAAGAACGCGGCCTCATTTCCGCCGTCATGACCTTCGATCCCCATCCGCGCGTGGTGCTGGGAAAAGGAAGCGCATACCATGCTGTTCTGACACCGCTGGAAGACAAGCTGAGGCTGTTTGCCCAAATGGGCATCGGGGCGGTCTACATCATCCGTTTCAACGCCGAGTTTGCCGCCGTGCCGGCCCAGCGTTTCGTGGAAGAACTGCTTGTTCCGCTTGGGGTGCGCACCGCCGTCTGCGGCTTTGACTTCCGTTTCGGCCATGGCGGAGAAGGAGATCCGGAGCTTCTGAAACGGGCGGGCGGCGGCATGGACGTTCATGTCATAGAACGCATTATGCTGGAAGAAGATAAGGTTTCCAGTTCCCGCATCCGCGCGGAACTGGCCGCCGGCAACTGCGAGGCGGCCGCGCATCTTTTGGGCCGGCCCTATGCCATCACGGGCCAGGTGGTGCACGGCAACGCCATCGGCCGCACGATCGGCTACCCGACGGCCAATTTGGAACCGGTATCGCCATATGTCATTCCCCGTCCGGGCGTTTACGCCATTACGGCGGACATCCTGGATGAAGGCGGAAACAAGACGGAAAGCTATGCCGGCGTGCTGAATATCGGCCGGCGGCCGACGGTGGATAAGACGCAGGACCGCTTGACGCTGGAAGCCCATTTGTTCGATTTTTCCGGGGATCTGTATGGGCGCCGGCTTTCGGTGCAGTTCCGCAAATTTTTGCGCGACGAACGGAAGTTCGATTCCGTCACGGAACTCGTGGGGCAAATCGAAAAGGATGCGGCGGAGGCCCGCCGGCTGCTTAAGGCAATGCCTCTCTGATTTGTGACCGAACAGGCATTGTGCGTGCGTGGAATGATATGCTATACTATAGTACGTTGCGCATGAGGCGCGGCAATGAACCACGTCTTGGCCGTACGGTTTCACCGCCGGCGGCGAGGATGATGGCGATTCGATGGACAGGAGGTGAAACCGGGATGGCAGTGACGCAAGAACGCAAGCAGCAGCTGATCGAGGAATTCCGGACGCATCCGACGGACACCGGTTCCCCGGAAGTTCAGATTGCTATCCTGACCGAGAACATCAACAATCTGACGGAGCATTTGCGGGAGCACAAGAAGGACCACCATTCCCGCCGCGGTCTTCTGAAGATGGTCGGTCAACGCCGCAAATTGCTGGCTTACCTGAAGAAAAAAGATGTGAACCGGTACAGCGCCCTGATTGAAAAACTGGGCCTGCGCCGCTGAGGAAAGGACGGAAAGCAACCTGGCCGTGTCGCACGGATGCGAGCATCCTGACCGGCGCCGGGTTGCTTTTGCCTTAGAAAGGCGTTTGCATGCGTTGCATTCCCGCGCATGCGCCTAACGCTGCCGACTGCAGGAAATAATGGGAACAGTGTCGAAAGTACATACGTCAGTCAAACAAGGAGGATGAAGCATGGAGCAGACTGAGCACACCGTGCAAATGGACCTAGCCGGCAGGCCGCTCATTCTGGAGACGGGCCGCCTGGCCAAGCAGGCCAACGGAGCCGTCTTGGTGCGCTACGGCGATACGGTGGTGCTGTCCACCGTGACGATGTCGGCCGAGCCGAAGGATTTGGATTTTTTTCCGCTGACCGTCAACTATGAGGAACGGCTGTATTCCGTCGGGAAAATCCCGGGCGGATTTATCAAACGGGAAGGGCGTCCCAGCGAGAAGGCCATTCTGGCCGCGCGCCTGACCGACCGTCCCATCCGGCCGCTGTTTCCCGACGGTTTCCGCAATGAAGTGCAGATCGTAAACCTCGTGCTCAGCGTCGACCAGGACTGCTCGCCGGAAATTGCCGCGATGATCGGCACGTCCGCCGCCCTTTCCATTTCCAACGTGCCGTTTAACGGACCCATCGGCGGCGTCATCGTCGGCCGGGTGGACGGACAGTTCGTCATCAACCCGACGGTGGAGCAGGAAGCGAAAAGCGACATGCATGTGGTCGTGGCCGGCACCCGCGACGCCATTATGATGGTGGAAGCGGAAGCCGATGAAGTGTCGGAAGAAGACATGCTGGAAGCCATCATGTTCGGCCATGAAACGGTCAAAGAGATTGTAAAGACCATCGATGAGCTGACGGCCGTGGCCGGCGTTCCCAAAGTGGAAGTCGAGCTGCACGCCATCGATCCGGAAGTGGAGGCTGCCGTCATCGCCTTCGCGAAGGACCGCCTGGTGGAAGCCGTGCGCATTCCGGAAAAGCAGGCGCGCCAGGAAGCCATTGATGCGATCAACGCGGAGGCCGAGGCGCATTTTGAGGAACTGTATGCGGAAACGCCGGAGAAAATGGCCGATGTCAAGGAAGTGCTCTACAACATTGTCAAGAACGAAGTGCGCCGCCTGATCACCCACGAAAAAATTCGTCCCGACGGGCGGAAACTGGACGAGATCCGGCCCATTTCCTGCGAAGTGGGGCTTCTGCCGCGCACCCACGGCTCCGGGCTGTTCACGCGCGGGCAAACCCAGGCCCTCAGCGTCTGCACCCTCGGCGCCCTGGGCGATTCGCAGATTCTCGACGGCATCGACCTGGAAGAGTCGAAACGGTTTATGCATCATTACAACTTCCCGCCGTTCTCCGTCGGCGAAGCCAGGCCGATCCGCGCGCCGGGACGCCGTGAAATCGGCCACGGAGCGCTGGGCGAGCGGGCGCTTCTCAAGGTGATTCCGCCGGAGACCGAATTCCCGTACACGATCCGGCTCGTTTCCGAAGTGCTGGAATCCAACGGCTCCACCTCCCAGGCGAGCATTTGCGCCAGCACGCTGGCTTTGATGGACGCGGGCGTGCCGATCAAGGCGCCGGTGGCCGGCGTGGCCATGGGCC
>ERZ795043.165-NODE-165-length-81743-cov-41.502240_pt1 | contig 81743 bp, 75 predicted proteins | sample MGYA00375127_ERZ795043 | MGnify/ENA primary metagenome ERZ795043 (study PRJEB30172, sample SAMN05518447) | compost metagenome | isolation source: Feedstock adapted compost from Newby Island compost facility, Milpitas, CA | place: USA:Newby Island compost facility... | reverse complement strand
GCATGCTAGGTGGTGTGAGAGGACGGGGGTTAGCCGCCCCCTCCTACTCGATTTTGTGGGGCGGAAACGGGTTAAGGGCGCTGGCATGCGAAGCCGGGCAAGGCGGTCTCACCGTCTTGCAGCGCTCCCTGGAGCCGCGCCGGACCTTCACAAGACGGTCTCACCGTCTTGCAGCGTTTCCTGAAGCTGCATCGGATTTTCACAAGACGGTTAAAATCGACTTGCGGAGGCAATGTGCGGGTTTGCAAAGCGGAGCAATTCGGAAAAACTGGCTTACGGGGGTCCGGTACGGGGATACGAAACCAGGCAAGCCGGAAAAACCGGCTTGCGGCGGTCCAAGACCGTGCGAAATAAGCAAAATCTGTGCCTTTACCTGCGGGGGGTAAGCCACATATAATCTTAAATAGCATTCGACTGATAACCGCAAAGCCCGACAGCGATCTGACACCGCTGCGGGCTTTATTTGCACCGGGAGAGGATAAAGCGTGAAAGTCTTACGCTACGAGCAAAATCCGCTGATTACGCCGCGGGGTGTTCGTCCCCATCATGACGGCTTTGAGGTGATCGGCGCCTTCAATGCGGGGGTCGCGCGTTACCGGGACGAGATCCTGCTGGTGCTCCGCGTGGCCGAAAGGCCCGTGCAGGATGCGCCCGGCAAGGTCAAGGTGCCGCTGTTCGATCCGGATACCGGCCGCGTGGATGTGCTGGAACTGGATGCGGCCGATCCCCGCTATGATTTCTCCGATCCCCGGGTCGTCCGGGATGTGGCGGAGCCGGTGGATTTTGTTTACCTGACCTCGCTATCATATCTCCGCGTTGCCCGCAGCCGGGACGGCCGCCATTTCCATGTGGATGATGAGCCGCTGGTTTACCCGCAAGGGCCGCTGGAAAGCTTCGGCATCGAAGATCCGCGCGTGACCCAGATCGGCGATACGTACTATATCCATTACTCCGCCGTTTCCCCGGTCGGCATCGGCGTGGGTCTCGTTTCGACCGAGGATTTCCGCGCCATCCGGCGGCATGGCCTGATTTTCTGCCCCGACAACAAGGACGTGGCGATTTTTCCGGAAAAAATCGGCGGGAAATATTACGCGTTGCACCGGCCCATGGCCAGAAGCACAGGGAAGCCCGAAATCTGGATCGCCGAATCGGACAACCTGCTGCAGTGGGGAAATCACCGTCACCTGTTCGGGGTGCGGCCCGGCATGTGGGATGGCGCGCGCATTGGCGGGGGAACCGTGCCGATCCGCACGGACAAAGGGTGGCTGGAATTTTATCACGGCGCCACCCGGGAGAACCGCTATGCGATGGGCGCCGTGCTTTTGGACCTGAACGACCCCGCCCGCCTCATCGCCCGGTCGCGGACGCCGGTGCTGGAGCCCGAGGCGGATTATGAAAAGCACGGTTTCTTTCGCGAAGTGGTCTTTTCCTGCGGCGTGCTGGTGGAAGGGGATACCATCCGGATGTATTACGGCGTGGCGGATACGTCCATGGCCGGCGCGGAATTGAGCCTGCGCGAAGTGCTGGACAGTTTGGAATATCTTGCTTAAATCCCCCGGGACGTTCCCCGCGCGAAGCGCCAAATCCGCACAAACGATTCCGCCGATTCCGCGCCGGATATCCGGCCCTACGCTTTCAGGGCGCGCAAGTAAAAATCGACGATTTTGTCCGTCTGGCCGGACAAGGAATATTTCCGCCCGGAAATGAGCCACGTGGAGACGGCTTCGTCAAGCCCTCCGAAAACGAGCTGGCGGGCCAGCTTGATATCCAGATCCGGGCGGAACTCCTTGTTTTCCACCCCTTTTTGCAGAATCCCCGCAATTCGGTCCAGATACGGCTTTAATGCCTTCCCGATTTCCCTGCGCATTTCCAGGGAATTCTGGCGCAGCTCGATCTGGGTGACGAGGGCCAGATCGACGTTTTGTTCCAGCAGTGTCAGATGGATCTCGCACAATTTGCGCAGGGCTTCGGCGGCGGAACCGGCGGCGCTTACCGCGCGGTCGATCCTTTCCACGAGCTCGCCCAGCCGCTCTTTGAACAGGGAGATCAGGATGTCTTCTTTGCTTTTGAAATAAAGATAAATGGTCCCGCCTGCAACGCCCGCTTCCTGCGCCACACGGGACACTTGCGATCCGTGAAACCCGTGCTGCGCAAACACTCTTTCGGCGGCTTGCAGGATTTGGGCGAATTTTTCTTTTTTTCTGGTTGCCATTTCGGCACCTCGAATGGTATGATTTAGACAAATGAATGAACAGCCATTCATTTTATGTCCCTATCGTAAAGGATGAACCGCCGATTGTCAAGAAAACCGGCAGCGGCAAGGCCTAATGGCCGCATGGCATAATGGCATAAAATCATGCAACCAAAGTTTCATGCAAACAAAGTTTGCAAACGCTTTCCTTCCTTATTTTTGTTCAGATTATTCCGAATATTATTTCAACGCTTGCCATACGCATGGTCACGCCAGGAGATATGCCGCATAAACGTTCCATCGCCAGCAATATCGCGAGCATTGTTTCAGGAGGTATGCTAAGATGAACAGATCCATCCGCAAAGCCGCCGTCATCGGCTCCGGCGTCATGGGGTCCGGCATTGCCGCCCATTTGGCCAACTCGGGGATAAGTGTTCTGCTCCTTGATGTGGTGCCGAAAGAAGGGACCGCCGAAGAAGCGGCCCGGGGCCTTACGACGGATCACCCCGCGGTGCGAAACCGGCTGGCCGCATCGGCCATCGAGCGGCTAAACAAGACATCGCCGGCGCCGCTGTATGATCCGGATTTTGCCAAATTGATCACTCCCGGCAACCTGGAGGACGATTTGCCGCGGATCGCCGAGGCCGACTGGGTCCTCGAGGCGGTCACGGAAAACCTGGAAATCAAAAAGAACCTGCTCGCCCGCCTGGAGCCTCACCTGCGCCCCGGCGCCATCATAAGCTCCAACACGTCGGGCATTTCCATCAGCGAAATGGCGGAGGCATTAAGCCCGGAGCATCGCGGAAGCTTCATGGGCGTCCACTTTTTCAACCCGCCCCGCTACATGAAGCTGGTGGAAATCATCCCCGGCCGCGATACTGATCCTGAGCTGGTTCAATTCATGAAAGAGTTTTGCGAGCGCAAGTTAGGCAAAGGCGTCGTCATTGCGAAAGACACGCCCAACTTCATCGCCAACCGGATCGGCATCTATGGCGTTCTCGCCGCGCTCAGGGAGATGGAAAAGCACGGCTTTACCGTCGAGGAGGTGGACGCCGTCACCGGTCCCGCCGTCGGCCGGCCGAAAAGCGCCACGTTCCGCACCCTCGACCTCGTCGGCCTCGATACGGTGGTGTATGTGGCGGAAAATGTCCGCGGCAAAGTGACGGATGAAGCGGAAAAGGCGGCGTTCGAGACGCCCGCGGTGCTGCGCGAGATGGTGGCCCGCGGCCGGCTCGGCGAAAAAAGCGGCCAGGGCTTTTACCGCAAAATGAAGGGCGCCGACGGCAAATCGGAAATTTTCGCGCTCGACCTGGCTTCCATGGAATACCGGCCGTCCCGCAAAATCACGAGCGGCTCGCTGGAAGCGGCCAAAATGGCCAAAGGCGCCAGGGAAAAAGTGAGGGCGCTCCTTTCCGGCGGTGACCGCTATTCGGAACTGGCCTGGAATCTGCTGAAAGGGTTGCTGGTCTACGCCGCGGAAAAAGTCGGCGAAATCGCCGATTCCCCGCTGGAGATTGACAACGCGATGAAGTGGGGCATGGGCTGGGAACTGGGGCCTTTCGAGACGTGGGACGCCATCGGGCTCGTGCCGTCGGTGCGGCGCATGGAAAAGGAAGGGCTGACCGTGCCCGCCTGGGTGAAGGATTGGATCGCGCAAGGTCACGAGTCCTTCTACCGCCGCGAGCAAGGCAAGCTGTTTTACGTGTATGAAGGCAAGTACAGGGAACTGGAGGAGCGCCCGGAGCGCATCTCGCTGCGCAGCCTCAAAGAACAGGGGCGCACGATCAAAGCGAACAGCGGCGCCAGCCTGATCGACCTCGGCGACGGGGTGGCCTGCCTGGAGTTTCATTCCCCGAACAACGCCATCGGCCCCGACATCCTGTCGATGATCTCCTGGAGCGTGGACGAGGCGGAGCGGAATTACGAGGGGCTCGTCATCGCCAACGAGGGCCGCAACTTCTGCGTCGGCGCCAACCTCATGCTGATCCTCATGGAGGCGGAGGATGAGGAATGGGATGAGATCGACTTCATGATCCGCCAGTTCCAGAAAACGCTGATGAAGCTGAAGTATTCGCCCAAACCGGTGGTGGCCGCGCCGCACCGGATGACGCTGGGCGGCGGCGTGGAAGTGTGCCTCGGCGCAAGAAGCGTCATCGCTTCGCCGGAGACGTACTACGGCCTCGTGGAAGTGGGTGTCGGCCTGATTCCGGCGGGCGGCGGCTGCAAGGAGTACGCGCTGCGCGTAAGCCGCATGGCGAGCCTGCCGGAAGCGGACCTGCAGCCTTATATCAACAAGGTGTTCGAAACCATTGGCATGGCCAAGGTATCCACGAGCGGTCACGAAGCGTTCCGGCTCGGCTATTTCCAGCCTACCGACCGCGTGGCTTCCGGCGACGATTTCCGGATTTACGAAGCCAAGCGCGAGGTGCTCCGGCTGGCGGCGGAAGGCTATGCGCCGCCCCGCCCCGAGAAGTTCCGGGTCGCGGGCGCCGAAGGCAGGGCGGTGATGGAGCTTGGGGCCATCGGCCTCCGAAACAGCAACATGATCAGTGACCATGACCTGAAAATCGCGCGGAAGCTGGCGCACGTGCTGGCGGGCGGCGACTTGCCGGCGGGCTCGCTCGTGACGGAAGAATACATGCTGGATCTGGAGCGGGAAGCTTTCTTGAGCCTGTGCGGAGAACCGAAAACGCAGCAGCGCATGCGGCACATGCTGACGGCCGGCAAGCCGCTGCGGAACTAACGCAGGACATATTTGGACGGGCATCAAGCGGGAGGGGTGTTTGGACATGAGAGAAGCGGTTATCGTTTCCGCCGTGCGCACGCCGGTCGGCAAGGCCAAGAAGGGCAGCCTGGCGCAGACGCGGGCGGACGATCTCGGAAAAATCGTCCTGGAGGCGGCCATCGGGCGGGTTCCGGGGCTTGAGAAGGAAGATGTGGAAGATTGCATCATCGGCTGCGCGATGCCGGAAGGGGAGCAGGGGCTGAACGTGGCGCGGATCATTGCCCTCAGCGCCGGCTTTCCGGCATCGGTGCCGGCGCTGACGATCAACCGGTTTTGCGCGTCGGGCCTGCAGGCCATCGCCTTTGCGGCGGAGCGCATCATGACCGGCGGCGCGGACGTGATCGTGGCCGGCGGCGTGGAAAGCATGAGCCGCGTGCCGATGACCGGTTTCAAGCTGTCGCCGAATCCGCGCCTTGTGCGGGAAATGCCGCAGGTGTACGTGACGATGGGGCACACGGCGGAAAATGTGGCGGAGCGCTTCGGGGTGTCGCGGGAAGACCAGGACCGGTTTGCCGCCCGGTCCCACGAAAAAGCCGCCCGCGCCATCCGCGAAGGCCGGTTCCGGGAGGAAATCGTGCCGGTGCCCGTGGAGTGGAAAGAGCTGGACGAAAACGGCAAAGTCCGCGTCCGCGCGTTCACCTTTGACACGGATGAGGGCGTGCGCCCGGACACGACGCCGGAAGTGCTGGCCCAGCTCAAGCCTGTATTCCGCATGGGCGGCACGGTGACTGCCGGCAACTCGTCGCAGATGAGCGACGGTGCCGCCGCGGCGGTGGTCATGAGCCGGGAGCGCGCCGAGGCGCTGGGGCTTAAGCCCCTCGCCGCGTTCCGCTCCTTTGCGGTGGCCGGCGTGGAGCCGGAGATCATGGGCGTCGGGCCCGTCAAGGCGATTCCGAAAGCCCTCCAAATGGCGGGCATCACGATGGACGAAGTCAAGCTGTTCGAGATCAACGAGGCGTTCGCTTCCCAGTGCCTGCAGGTCATCCGGGAGCTTGAAATCGACGAGGACAAGGTCAATGTCAACGGGGGCGCCATCGCCCTCGGGCATCCGCTGGGGTGCACGGGCGCAAAACTGACGGCCACGCTGATCCATGAGCTGCGCCGGCGGGGCGGCGGCTACGGCGTCGTCTCCATGTGCATCGGCGGCGGCATGGGCGCGGCGGGCGTGTTTGAAGTATTTGCGGACTAATCGAGGCCATATCATTTGCAAGGGGGAGAGGATCCGATGAGCAAAGGGACAGAAGAAAAAGTGAGGGGCGGCAGCTTCATCATCGAGGATACGGATTTCGAGCGGGTCATGACGCCGGAAGATTTTACGGAAGAGCAGCGCATGATCGCGCAGACGACGGAAGATTTTCTGGCGGCGGAAGTTTTGCCCGTGGACGAAGAGCTCGAAAAGCTGAATTACGAGCTGACGCGGCAAAAACTGCTGAAAGCCGGCGAAACCGGGCTGCTCGGCGCCGACATTCCCGAGGCCTACGGCGGGCTGGGCCTGGATAAGGTCAGCACGACGCTGATCGCCGAAAAGCTCGCCAAATCGTCTTCCTTCGCCCTGTCGGCCGGCGCCCATACCGGCATCGGCACGCTGCCGATCGTGTATTTCGGCAACGAGCAGCAGAAGCGCAAATATCTCCCGCTGCTCGCCACGGGCGAGAAGGTGGCCGCCTACTGCCTGACGGAGCCTTCGTCCGGCTCGGACGCCCTGAGCGCCAGGACGACCGCCACCCCGACGGAGGACGGCAAATATTACATTCTGAACGGCACGAAGCAGTTCATCACCAACGCGGGGTTTGCGGACGTTTTCATCGTGTACGCCAAAGTGAACGGCACCGACTTCAGCACGTTCATCGTGGAGCGGGACATGCCGGGCGTAAGCATTGGGCCCGAGGAGAAGAAAATGGGCATCAAGGGCTCCTCCACCTGCCCGCTCATTCTGGAAGACGTCAAGGTGCCGGCGGAAAACCTGCTGTGGGAAGTGGGCAAAGGGCATCTCATCGCCTTCAACATCCTGAACATCGGGCGCTTCAAGCTGGCGGCGGGCACCCTTGGCGGCGCCAAGGAAGCCATCGCCCTGTCCGCGTCTTATGCCAACACCCGCACGCAGTTTGGCCGAACCATCGCTTCGTTCCCGCTGATCGGCGAGAAGCTGGCGGACATGAACATCCGCACCTATGCGCTGGAGAGCATGGTGTACCGGACGGCGGGCCTCATCGACGAGGAACTGGCCGGCATCGGCGGCGCGCCGGACGACGGGCGCCTGGCGGCCAAAGCCATCGCCGAGTTCCGGCTGGAGTGCTCCATCAACAAGGTGTTCGGTTCGGAAACGCTCGATTTTGTGGCCGACGAGGCGGTGCAGATCCACGGCGGGTACGGGTTTACCCAGGAGTACATGGTGGAGCGCATTTACCGCGATTCGCGGATCAACCGCATTTTTGAGGGCACGAATGAAATCAACCGCCTGCTGATTCCGGGCACCCTCGTCAAGCGCGGCCTGAAGGGCGAGCTGCCGCTCATGCAGAAGGCGATGGCGCTGCAGGCGGAGCTGATGGAGCTTATGCCCGCCGGGCCCTTTGAAGGCCCGCTGGAGCAGGAAGCGCACCTGATCGGCATGGCGAAAAAAATGTTCCTGATGGCCGGCGCCCTCGCCGTGCAAAAGTACGGAGCGAAGCTGGAAACGGAGCAGGAAGCGCTGCGGCGTCTGGCCGACATCATGATTTCCGTCTACGCGATGGAAAGCGCCCTCCTGCGCGCCCGCAAGATGACGGCAAGAAGCGGCGAGGCCAAAGCCCAGACGGCGGCGGCGATGACGGCGGTGTTCATCCACGAGGAGTTCGGCAAGATCGAAAACTGGGCGAAAGAAATTCTCGCCCGCATCGAAACCGGGGACATGCTGCGCGCGCAGCTGTCCATTCTCAAGAAGCTGTCCCGCAGAACGCCCATCGATCTCATCGGCCTGAAAAGACAGGTGGCCGCGAAGGTCATCGAAGCGCAAAAGTATGTCGTGTGACGGCGATTCCCTGACGGGCCCATCCGCCTGATCCACTTCGACCGGAAAAGAGGTGTTGGCCATGCATGGCAAACCCTGGCTTTCGTCGTATCCCGTTGAAGTTCCGCCCAAGCTGGAGTATCCCAGGATCAATCTGGCCCATTTTCTGATTGATAGCGCCAACGCATACCCGGATCTGACCGCGCTGGAGTTTTTGGGCAAGCGCATGACGTATCGCGCCCTGCTGGCGTCCGCCCGGCGTTTCGCCAACGCCTTGCTCGGCCTTGGCCTGCAAAAAGGCGACCGCATCGCCATCATGCTGCCCAATTGCCCGCAGACCGTCATCGCCTACTACGGCACGCTGATGGCGGGCGGCATCGTCGTCATGACGAACCCGCTCTATATGCCGCGCGAGCTGGAGCATCAGCTCAAAGACTCCGGCGCCCGCTTCATTCTGGCGCTGGACCAGCTGTGGCCCCGCATCGAGAAGGTGCTGCCGAAGACCGCGCTGGAGAAAATCATCATCACCGGCATCAAGGACTATTTGCCATTTCCGAAAAATGTGCTGTACGGGCTGAAACTGAGGAAAGACGGCCAGCTTGTCAAAGTGCCGTACGACGGACAAAAAGTTTTGTCCTTTACCGAGCTTCTCCGGACATCTTCCGAGACGCCGGTGTTTCAGGATGTGGACGCCGAAAACGACCTGGCGCTGATCCAGTATACGGGCGGCACCACGGGGCTGGCCAAGGGAGTCATGCTGACCCATCTGAACCTGGTTGCCAACACGATTCAAAGTCACAGATGGTTGTATAAGACGGCCAAATTCGGTGAACGCTTTCTGTGCGTCCTGCCGTTCTTTCATGTCTTTGGTCTGACCACCTTGCTGCAGCTGGGCATCTATTCGGCCGGTACCTTGATCTTGCTGCCTCGTTTTGAGGTGGGTCAGGTGCTGAAGACGATTGAAAAGCAAAAGCCTTCGATGTTTCCCGGCGCGCCGACCATGTATGTGGCGATCATCAATCATCCCGATATCGGGAAATACGACCTGACGTCCATCAAGGCCTGCATCAGCGGGGCCGCGCCTTTGCCGCTGCAGGTGCAGGAGACGTTCGAACGGATCACGGGAGGCAAGCTCATCGAGGGATACGGGCTGACGGAAGCATCACCGGTGACCCACGCCAACAACATTTGGGAAAAACGCAAAAAAGGTTCCATCGGCATCCCGTTCCCGGACACGGAGGCGAAAGTCGTCGTGCCGGACACGCTGGAGGAAGTGCCGGTGGGCGAGATCGGCGAGCTGGCGGTGCGCGGCCCGCAAGTGATGAAAGGGTACTGGAACCGTCCGCAGGAGACGGAAAAGACGCTGAAAGACGGCTGGCTGCTTACCGGGGACATGGCCAGAATGGATGAGGAGGGCTTTTTCTACATCATCGACCGGCGCAAGGACATCATCATCGCGGGCGGATACAACATTTATCCCCGCGAAATCGAGGAAGTGCTCTACGAGCATCCGGATGTGGAAGAAGCTTCGGTGGCCGGCATCGCCGACCCGTACCGGGGCGAGACCGTCAAGGCGTACATTGTGCTGCGGCCGGGCGCATCGGTCACGGAAGCCGACATGGACCGCTGGTGCCGGGAGCGGCTGGCGGCCTACAAAGTCCCGAAGCTGTACGAATTCCGCAGCGAGCTGCCCAAGACGATGGCAGGCAAGGTGCTGCGCCGCAAGCTGATCGAGGAAGAGCAAGAGAAAGCCAAAAGCTCCTGAAATTTGAGAGCGCTTCAAGGGCCTTGCGGCACATGGGCCGGGGCGCCCCGCTATGGGCTTCGCGCGAAAGCGCGGCCCCTGGCGCGGCGTCCCTTGCCGTTTGGCCCGGCATGCCCTTGTAACCGGTTTGTAACCGCCCTGTGTATAAATGGATGTTAACAAGATGCCTTATACGCAGGGAGGAAACCAGCTTTATGGATTGGGAATCCAACTGGCTTGAGCATAGAAGCCGTTTGACGCCTGAACGGATTGCGGTCGTGGAAAGCGAAACCGGGAGGCGCTGGACATACAGGGAGCTCAATGAGCGCGCGGGACGGCTGGCGCGGCACCTTCGCGAGAGGGGGATCGGCTTTGGCGACCGGGTGGCGCATCTGGCGCCCAACGACATTTCTTGCCTCGATCTGTTTTTTGCCTGCAGCAAAATCGGCGCGATCCTGGTGCCGCTCAACTGGCGGCTGAATGTGAACGAACTGGCGTACATCGCCCAAGACTGCGCCCCCAAGCTGCTCGTCTACGACGGCGAGTTCGGCGGGGTCGCGGAAAATTTGCCTGTCCCTGCCAAACTTCAGGCCGGCAATGACGCTTATGAGCGGATCGTACAGCACGGACCGGTCCTTCAGGAGCCCGGCCGGGCCCAAAGCGGCGATGACGCCATGATCCTGTATACCAGCGGCACCACCGGAAAGCCCAAAGGCGTCGTCCTTCTGCACCGATCGATCTTCTGGAACGCGATCAATACGGTGATCAGCTGGAACCTCACCGCCGACGACATCACGCCGGTTTTCATGCCCATGTTCCATACGGGCGGCTTGAACGCGCTGACGTTTCCCATTCTGCACGTGGGAGGAACGGTCGTCATCGTGCGCTCCTTCGAGGCGGAACGCGTGTTTGACATTCTGAACCGGGAGCGCTGCACCATCGTCCTGATGGTGCCGACCATGTACCAGATGATGACCCATTCTCCCCGATTTGCCGAGGCCACGTTTCCGACGGTGCGCGTTTTTCTTTCCGGCGGCGCTCCTTGTCCCCAGTCCGTCTACAGGGCGTTTGCGGCCAAAGGATTTTTCTTTAAGGAAGGTTACGGGCTGACGGAAGCGGGCCCCAACAACTTTTTCCTGCATCCTGACGACGCTCCGCGCAAGCGCGGTTCGGTCGGCAAGCCGATGATGTTTAACGAGGTGAAAATCGTCGGCGAGGCGGGCGAGGAACTGGGAACCGGTCAAACGGGCGAACTGCTGCTGCGCGGCAACCATCTGTTCGACCGTTACTGGAACAACCCCGCGGCGACGGAGCAGGCGCTGGATGGCGGATGGCTGCGGACGGGCGACTACGCGATGCGGGACGAGGACGGCTGCTACTATATCGTGGGCCGCAAGAAAGACATGATCATCACCGGCGGGGAAAACGTGTATCCCAAAGAGGTCGAGCTGGTCATCGAAAAGCTCGAGATCGTCGATGAAGTGGCGGTGATCGGGCTGCCGGATGAGATCTGGGGGGAGGCGGTGACGGCCGTGGTGAAGCTGCAGCCGGGCGCCAGCCTGACATACGAAGAGATGAAGGAGCATTGCCTGAAATATCTGGCCCGCTTCAAAGTTCCCAAGCGGCTGTTTGTCGTCGATGAAATCCCCAAAAACGCGGTGGGCAAAACGGACAGAAAAAGGCTGGCGGAGCGGTTCGGCTGAGCCGCTCCGGCTTCGTCAGGGATACATTTTACGTCCTAAAATATGTTAGATATTAAGTAAGCGCAAAAATGTAAGCGCCTCCAGCAAAGGGGGGAATTCGATGTCAGGCTCTTTCATCGTTCGGACCAAGCTGATCCCGCCCCCGCTCAAGAAGCATATTCTGCACCGGTCCGCGCTGGCGAAAAAGATGAAAGGACTGTACGAGATTCCGCTGATGATCGTGCATTCGGGCCCGGGCTACGGAAAAAGCACGGCGCTGTCCGCGTTCTTGCATGCGGAAAAAAAGCCCTTTGGCTGGTACAGCGTCGGGAAAACGGAGCAGGATCTGCTGCCGTTTCTGACCCACGTGGCCCATGCGCTGAATGCCGCATACCCGCCTTTCGGAGAGAGCTGGCTGGCTGAGCTCTCCCGGCTTGGCGAGCGGCTTCCCCGGGAAGATGCCGTTCAGAAAGCGGCCGCGCTGTTTGTAAATGAAATTTCCGCCCTGAACCGCGATGTCGTGCTGGTGCTCGATGACTTTCATAACGTCCAGGACGCGGAGCTGGTCGGCAAATGGTTGGAGCATCTGCTCGTTCACCAGCCCGGCAAGCTGCATCTGGTGATTTCCGGCCGCCTTCGCCCCGACTGGGAAATCTTGACCGTGCTGAAAGCCCGCGGGCAGCTTCTGGAGATTACCGAGAAGGACCTGGCTTTCCAGGAAGAAGAAATCGAAGTTCTGTTCCACGATTCCTACGAGTTTCCGCTGACCGACAAACAGGTGCGGCAAATTTATCGCATCACCGAAGGCTGGGCCATCGCCATCCAGATGATATGGCAGCGGCTGAAAGCCCAGGGCGATCTGGACGTCATCTTGAACAGCGGCGCCGCATCGATGGACGATCTGTTCGCTTTCCTCGCCAAGGAAGTGCTGCTCAAGGAGCCTCCGGAAATGCGGCTTTTTCTGGAGCAAGCCAGCATTTTCGAGGAGATCACCGCCGCCGTCTGCCGGGAAGTGCTGGACTGCCCGAACGCGCAAGGATTCTTGGAACGGGCGTCGGGCCAGAAGCTGTTTTTGTTTGAGGCCGGAGAGGGGCAGTATCGCTTTCACGCCCTGTTCCGGGAGTTTCTGCACAAGGAGTTGCAGAAACATGACGGTTTGCCGGAGCTTTTGCACAGAAAAGCGGCCCGTTATTACCAGGCGGCGCAGCGTAACGATCTGGCGCTCCATCACGTGCGGGCGGCCCGCGATCACGAAGGCATGGCCGAGATCGCGTCCGCGTGCGGCCGGAACATGATTGCCAACGGGCAGCTCGAAAACCTGTTCAACGCGCTGTCCGTCATTCCGGAGCCGCTGAAAGACCAGCGCCCGGCGCTGTGGATCTACGAAGGGGAAATCTTGCGTTACAGGTGCGTATACGAGAAAGCGCTGGCCTGTTACCACCGGGGGGAGGAACAGGCGCGCAAGGCGGGAGATCCGCTGCTCGAGCTGGAGGCGCTGGAGGGCCAGGCCAAAATCTATCTGGACACGATCCAGCCGGTCCGGGCCGATGAGATCTTGCGGAGAGCGCTCGCCTTGCTGGAAGACGGCAAAGCGGCGAGCGAGCAAAGAAGGTTCCGCCTGTTTTCCATGATGGCCGAAAATCTCGTCAACGCCGGGCGCGCGGCCGAGGCCGAAGCCTGGTACGCCAAACGAAGCGCGCTGCCGCCGGAAGAGGATGCCGTCAATCTGGAGGCCCGGCTGCATCTGCGCACGGGGAGGCTGCGGCAGGCGCAGCGCATCCTCGAGCGCCGCAAGGAAAGCGGCGGGGCGCATCCGGACTCCAAACTGCCGCAATCCCACCGGGAAACGGACCTTCTGCTTTCGCTCATCGCATCCTTTCTCGGCGAGCCCGAACGCGCCAAACGGCTCGGCGAATCCGCCCTCGTTCAGGGCATCGCGAACAAAGCTCCGTTCGTGGAAGCCTGCGCCTGGATGCGGATGGGGCATGCCGCCCAACTCACGAACAAGTATGAACGCACGGTGGCGCTGGACTGCTATACGGCCGCGATTCAGATCATGGATGAGATCCGGATGCCCCGGGGCAAAGCCGAACCGCTCATGGGGCTGTGCCTTCTGTACGGACGCGCCGGCGTGCCGGATATGGCGATGAAATACGGCGAGCAGGCGCTGCAGCTGACGGAGCAGGCGGATGATTTCTGGCTTTCGTCGCTCATCCGCCTGTCCATGGGCTTGTCGGCGGCCAGCTGCGGCATGTGGCAGGAAGCGGCCGAGCGCCTGGAGGAATGCCGGGGCCGCTTTGTCGCCTGCGGAGACAGCTACAGCCTGACGGTGACGCTTCTCTGGCTGGCCTTTGTGTCGTACCACGGCGGACAAGGCGAAAAATTCGATGAACATATGGAGCAATTTCTGAAAACCATGCAGGCGGGAGAATACGAGTTTCTGCTGCACCGCCGGACGCTGTTCGGCCCGCGGGACGTTCAGCAGCTGGCTCCGCTCCTTTTTGAAGCGCTGAACCGGAACATCCGCAGCCACTATGTCCGATATCTGCTCGAAACGATGGGTCTGAGCCACATGAGCTACCATCCCGGATATACGCTGCGCATCCAGACGCTGGGTTCTTTCCGCGTGTGGCTGGGCGACAGGGAGCTCGGGGACAGGGATTGGCAGCGGGGCAAGGCCCGGGAACTGTTCCAGCTTCTGATCACCAAACGGCACCAGCTGCTTGCGAAGGAAGAGATTTTCGATATTTTGTGGCCGGAGCAGGACGAGAAATCCGCCTCGCGGGATTTCAAGGTGGCCCTGAACGCGCTCAACACGGCGCTGGAACCCCATCGGCCGGCCAGATCCTGCACTTTCTTCATTCAGCGGCACGGATCTTCCTATGGGCTGAACCTGGCTTCCGGATTCGAGCTGGACGCGGTGGAATTCGAGGGGCTGATCAAACAGGGACTGGAAGAAAAGGATGCGGAGAAGGCGGCGCAGGTGCTGGAAGCCGGCCTTGCGCTGTATCAGGGAGACTATTTGCCGGACCGGCGCTATGACGACTGGTGTCTTGAAGAAAGGGAGCGGCTGCAGGTGCTGTTTCTGCGGGGCGCGGAAAAGCTGGCCGGGATTCTGGCGCAGGAAGGGGAGTACGACAAGGCGATCCACTGGTGCGAGCGGATCGTCAGCAAGGACGCCTGCTGGGAAGAGGCCTACCGCCTGCTGATGTATTGCCATATTCGCAAGAACAACCGCCGCCAGGCGATCAGATGGTATCAGATTTGCAAAGAAAAGCTGGCCCGGGAGCTTGGCATCGCGCCGATGCCGCAGCTGACGCGCCTCTATGAGGCCGCGCTGCGGGAGGATGCGGCGCATGTGCTGAGAAAAATCATGTAAGAGGCCTTGGGGCTGTCAATGGCATGGCTTCAAATTTGGGTCAAAATTTTAACGTACACAGGCGACGCTTAGACGCCCAAAAGAGGGGTTTTGAATTTCGAACGGACATTTGGGAACCCCAAAAGACCCAAAAAAAATGGATTATTACGGAACATGGAGTTGTAAACGTCCCATGTGTCCGTCAAAATTTCAACCAAACAAAAAAACGGGGCTAAGCGTCCCGTATGTCCGTAAAAAGCTGCCAGGGAGTCCGGCGAGAACAGACGGCGCGACTCCCTGGTCCTTTTATCATTTTGGGACAGCCCCGGGAAATTATCCGGTCCACTCCACCGCCGCTGCCGACCAGGTGTACCCGGTTCCGGCGCTGACCATCACGATGAGGTCGCCGGGTTTGAGCGGTTTGCTTTGTTTGAGGAAATGGAAACCGATCAGGGGATCCAGGGCGGACATGTGGCCGTGATGGTCCAGATAAATGGCCTGCTCTTCCTTCAGGCCGAGCCTGCTCAAAAGTTCCAAAAACATCGACCTTTTGGTGTGCAAAGGCAAAATCCAGTCTATATCGCTAACCTTGCGCCCGCTATTTGCCACCGCTTTTTCGATGGCCGTGACGAAGTTGCGGACGGAAACCGGGTCCAGGAGTTCCTTCATGGCCTGCGGGTCCGTCACGTCGATGTAATGCAGGCGATTTTTGACGGTTTCTTCGGTGGCTGGCCGGACGGTGCCGCCGGCGGGAACCTTGACAAAATGATGGAAGGATCCGTCCGTCACAAAGCCGGCACCCAAAATCCGGTTGCTTTCCGCCTTCCGGCTGATGATCGCTGCCGCGCCGCCGTCCGCGAAATTGAACATGAAGCGGGAGCGCACGTTGGCGTAGTCGATCAGCGTGGATTCCTTGCATCCTCCCGCCAGCAAAATGTAATCAATGCTCGGGTCGGCCAAGAGCATGTCCTTGGCCACTTTAAGCGTAATGGGGAAGTTGGCGCTTACGTTCATCGTCTCAAAAGCATACGCGTTTTTGGCGCCCAGCTCATGCTGTATCTTGTTGGCGGCGGACCATACCGGATAATCCTTGTGCGGGCTGCCGAAGTAGATGACCACGTCGATCTTCAGCGGATCGAACCCTTCGAGCGCCGCTTGCGCCGCGCGGATGGCCAGATCCGACGCATGGGTATCGTCATCGGCCACATGCTTTTCATAGAGGCCGAACTTCTCCTTGATAATTTCTTCCGGAATCCCCGTTTTCTTCGCGAGACTTTCGGCATTTTCGGTCTGGGGAGGGAAATAGACTCCGGTGCTGACGATGCCGATGGCGCTCATATCTCTTCCTCCTTTGGCACGAGCATGGCTGCTTCTCCTTCGATGACCGTCTCCCCGTTCTGGTTGGTGCAGATCGTTTTCAGGCGAATGAACCCTTTTTCGGGCTTGTATTCCAGGACTTCCGCATGGGCGGTGACGGTGTCCCCCGCATATACCGGCTTGACAAAGCGGAGGGTTTGTCCCAGATAGACGCAGCCGTGCCCCGGCAGGTGGTTGCCCAGGAGGCCGGAAAGCAGGCTGGCCGTCAGAAGGCCGTGCAAAATCGGCTTGCCGAAGCGGGTGGTTTTTGCGTACTCCTCGTCCAGATGGAGGGGGTTGTAGTCGCCGCTGAGACCGGCGAAATATTCCACGTCGGCGCGGGTAAAGGTCTTGCTGAGCGAAGCCTTCTGCCCGACATAATATCGAGCCAATGTCACCACTCCTCTAATTGACACACATGCTGTTTTTTTTCAGCGTCACCTTGTCGATTTTTCCGGTGGCGTTTTTGGGCAGGCTTTCCATGATGATAAAGCGTTTCGGAACCTTGTATTTGGCGAGCCGGCTCAGGCAATGGGCGGCCAGTTCCTCTTCGGACGCGCTCATCCCCGGGCGGAAAGCGACGGCGGCGACGGGCACCTCGCCCCATTTCTCATCCGGAATCCCCCATACGGCCGCTTCGGCGACGCTGGGGTGGGCATAGAGCGCCTGCTCCACTTCCAGCGGGTACACGTTCTCCCCGCCGGAAATGATCATTTCTTTCTTGCGCCCCGCAATGTAAACAAAGCCGTCCTCGTCCATCTTGGCCAGGTCTCCGGTGCGGAACCATCCATCGGCTTGGCTTTTTGCCGTTTCTTCCGGCAGGTTCCAGTACTCCTTGAACACGTTGGGCCCCTTGACCCACAATTCGCCGACTTCGCCGCGCGGCACGTCCCGGCCCTCTTCATCCACGATGCGCACATCGCAGAACATAACGGGCTTGCCGATGGACCCCACGCGCTCCCGGTAGTCTTCCTTCGACAGCATAAAAACGGTGGGGGACGTCTCCGACATGCCGAAACCCTGGCCCAGGGGGAGGCCGCGTTCGTGATAGAATCGGATCAGTTCATGGGGACAGGGCGCTCCGCCGCTGTAGAACCAGCGCAGCGACGACAGGTCGGTCGTATCGAATGCCGGGCTTTTGCGGAGGGCGTCAAAGATCGTCGGCACGCCCATGCAAATCGTGACGCCTTTTTGTTCGATGAGCTGGAGCGTCTGTTCCGGGACAAACCGGCTCGGAACGATGACTTCGGCGCCGGCCAAAAGGCCGGGCATCGCAAAAAGGCCGATGCCGCCAATATGAAAGAGGGGCAGGATCGTCAATATTTTGTCTGCGGACGTAATGTCGAGGGCCAGGTTGTTGTTGACCGCATTCCAGAACATGTTTTCCTGCGTCAGCACCGCGCCTTTCGGGCGGCCTGTGGTGCCGGAAGTGTAAATGATGAGAAAGGGCAGGGACCCGTTAACTTCCGGAACTTCGTACGCCGTGCCCGGGTGTTCGAGCATTCTGTCGAAAATCGAAGGCTGCGACTCTTGCGGGTCCATGGGAACCAGGAAGGGAACCGAAACGGACTCGGCAATCTGGCGGCCGAGATCGTAAAACTCCCGGTCGGCGATCAGCATTTTGGGCGAGGAATCCCTGAGCTGAAATTCCAGTTCGGGAGCGGTCAGCCGGTTGTTCAGCGGCACGGCGATGGCTCCGATTTTGGCAATCGCAAAAAACAGCGTAAAATATTCGATCCGGTTGCGCGCCAGTATGGCGATGCGGTCTCCTTGCCGAACGGCATAATCCAGGGCCAGCGTCCGGGCCAGGCGGTTTACTTCCTCCGCCATCTCCTTGTAGGTGAGCGTTCGCGTTTCCCCGGTCAAAGCGACCCTCTCCGGCGTGATGCAAGCGCGCTTATCGATCCAATAAGCAATGCCTTGCATAAGCTCCCCTCCTCAAAAGGTCAATCTGCCTTGCCTATCCCTTCAAAAATTGCAATTTCCATGTCGCGGATAACGCTTTCAGGAACCTCCTGGTCATGCCACAGAACATACCGCATGCCGATAAACTGGCTGATCCCCATGAGCATGTAGGCTATCGTGTCAGGGTTGAGGGCCTTGAATTTGCCGGCGCCGATCGCCCTTTCCAGCCCTCTGATGTAGCCTTCGGCGATGCGCTCATAGTACCAGCGGTACAGCGCCGGATCGACCAGAATGGCCTGCTGGACGATGCTGTACAAATTGCGATGATTTTTTACCCATTTAAAGAAAGTGCGGATGCCGGTGATCTGGGCTTCCCTCTCCGATTTGGCCTGTTCGACGGCCTTGCGGATTTCGTATCGGAAAGTGCGGTTGAGCTCCCGCACCAGCTCGTCAAAGATTTCTTTTTTGGAAGTGAAATATTTGTAGAAAGTGCCCTGGGCCACTTCCGCTTTCTGCGTGATGTCCACGATCGACGTTTCATAGTAGCCTTTCTCGCCGAAAATTTGCTCCGCCGCATCCAGCAGCTTTTGCCGTGTCAGCTCTCCTTTGCTCGTGACGGGTTTGTAAGACAAGCAAAAAACCCCCAATAATGGAATAAACTATCGGATATTGACAGGTGAATCACCTCTCACTTATTATATACACAAACTATTGGATATTGAAAACACCTCTCACGAATTTTTGTGCGGAAGGGGTGAAGGACACAAGGTTATTTCGGATGTAACTGATTTGTAACCTCGCGCCGCTAACATGGATTCAGACCATTTAAGGGGGTATGTCGAGTATGAAATTTGGTAAACGGTTGCAAAAAGGATTTGCGCTGCTTATGATCGTTTCCCTTGTCTTTGTCGCCGCTTGCGGCGGCAATTCCGGCACGTCGGGCGAGCCGTCCGGTTCCCAGGCGTCGCCGTCGCAATCCGCTTCCTCGTCCGCTCCCGCGGAAGGAGACAAGAAGCCGATCAAGATCGGCGTGCTCGCATCGATGACCGGGGCCCTGCAGGCGTACGGCGAGCAGACGACGCGCGGTTTTGATATCGGCCTGGACTATGCGACCGACGGAACGCGTACCGTGGCGGGACGTCCGATCGAATATATCGTGGAAGATACGGAAACTAAGCCGGATGTGGCGCTGCAGAAGGCAACGAAGCTGCTCGAAAATGACAAGGTGGATTTCTTGGTCGGCTCCTCCAGTTCGGGAGATACGCTGGCCGTGCTGCCGATCCTGGAAGAGTACCAAAAGATCATGATCGTCGAGCCTGCCGTTGCTGACGCCATCACGGGCGCGAACTGGAACAAGTACGTGTTCCGCACTGCCCGCAACTCTTCCCAGGATGCGGTGGCGGGCGCGGCGGCCATTGCCAAGCCGGGCGTCACCATCGCCACGCTGGCGCAGGACAGCGCCTTCGGCCGCGACGGCATCAAGGCGTTCAAGGCGGCCGCCGAGAAACTGGGCGCCAAGATTATCCTTGAAGAATACGCCGATCCGAACGCCACCGACTATACGGCCAACATCCAGAAGATCATCCAGGCCAAGCCGGAATATTTGTACGTCGTGTGGGCGGGAAGCCATACGCCCTGGAAGCAGCTTCGCGACATGAAAATTCAGGAACTGGGCATCAAAATTTCCACCGGCGCTCCGGATATCGCCGCGCTGAGGACGATGAACGACCTCGTGGGCATGGAAGGGTTCACGGTTTACTATCACACCCTGCCGAATAATCCCGTCAACGACTGGCTCATCGAGGAGCACAAGAAACGTTACAACGATATTCCGGACCTGTTCACGCCGGGCGGCATGACGGCAGCCATCGCAATCGTGGAAGCGCTTAAAAAGACCAACGGGGACACCGACGCCGAAAAGCTCATCAGCGTGATGGAAGGCATGTCCTTTGAAACGCCGAAAGGCACGATGACGTTCCGTCCGGAAGACCATCAGGCGCTGCAGGTGCTGTATGCGATCCGGCTGGAGCAGAAGGAAGGATTCGATTATCCGGTGCCGGTTCTGATCCGGGAAATGAGCGCGGAAGAAACTGCGCCGCCGATCATGAACAAAAGATAAAGAAAGTTAAGGAGGCGGCTTTGCATGGTGCCCATTTTGGAGACGAAAGAATTGACCATCACCTTCGGGGGCCATACGGCCGTAAATGAAGTCAGCTTTCAGGTGCCCCCGAACCATTTTAAGTCCATAATTGGGCCCAACGGAGCCGGCAAAACGACGCTCTTCAATTTGCTCAGCGGGCAGCTTGCACCGACGAAGGGGAAAATTTTCTACAAAGGGAGAGACATTACGGGTCTCTCCCCTGCTTTAAGAACCCGGCTCGGGATCGGCCGTTCTTTTCAGATTACCAACGTGTTTCCGAACCTTACGGTGCTGGAAAATGTGCGGCTGGCTGTGCAATCGCATGCGGGTGTGCGTTTTAACATGCTCCGTCATTTCCGGAAATTCAGGGAGTTTGAGGAGAAAGCCCACGAACTTTTGAAAACCGTCCTGCTCGACGGCAAAAGCGGCGTTCCCGCCAAAGCCTTGAGCCATGGCGAGCAGCGCAAGCTGGAGATCGCGATGCTGCTGGCGCTGGAGCCGGAGCTCATGCTGCTTGACGAGCCGACAGCGGGCATGTCCGTGGAAGAGGTGCCGGCGATTCTGGATGTGATCCGCAGGCTGAGGGACGAGCGGAAACGGACCATCATCCTGATCGAACACAAGATGGATATGGTCCTGGATTTGTCGGATTCGCTGCTGGTGCTTTTCAACGGGAAGTTCCTGGTGGACGGAACGCCGCAGGAAATTATGAACAACGAGCTTGTTCAATCCGCTTACCTGGGAGGGCTGCATGATGGCGCTTCTTAAAGTGGAGCAGGTCGAAACGCATATCGGTCAGCACCACATATTGCAAGGGCTTTCCTTTGAGGCCAAAGCGGGGGAAATCACGGTGCTGTTCGGCCGCAACGGGGCCGGAAAAACGACGACGCTGCGCACGGTCATGGGGATCTTGAAGCCGTCTGCCGGCCGAATCTTTTTCGAGGGACGGGAAATCGGCGGAAGGCCGACTTACGAAATCGCCCGCCTGGGCATTGGATACGTCCCGGAGGACCAGGGCTTGTTTTACGATCTGACGGTGGAAGAAACCATGAAGGTCGCCATGGTCAAGCGGGACGCCGCGGCGCTCGAACGGCTGGACTGGATGCTGGAACTGTTTCCGGACCTCAAGAAATTCTGGCGCCGCAAAAGCGGTCTTTTAAGCGGCGGCCAGAAGCAGATGCTTGCGATCGCCCGCGCTTATATAAAGGAAAACAAGCTGCTTCTCATCGACGAGCCGAGCAAGGGGCTGGCGCCGATCGTCGTGGAAAAGGTGATGGAAGCGATCCTGAAGATCAAGGAACGGATCTCCGTCGTGCTGGTGGAGCAGAACTTCATGATGGCCAGCCGGATCGGCGACACCTTCTACATCATCGACGACGGCAGGGTGGTCCGATCGGGCGCCATGCAGGAGATCAGGGAAGACAGCGAGATGAGAACCAAGTACTTGGGCATTGCCTAAGGCTGGGAGGCTAGAGGAGCTGAACCCCACATGGATGTGTTTGTCAACTTGATGATTAACGGCCTGGCCACGGGAATGTTGATTTTTCTCTTGGCCGCCGGACTCACCATTATATTCGGCCTGATGGATGTCCTCAATTTCGCCCATGGCGGCCTGTTTGCCTGGGGCGCCTACATGGGCGTCTGGACCTTTGCCAGCACCGGAAACTACCTTCTCTCCATCGTTGCCGCCATCGCGGCCGGCGCGGCGCTCGGTTTTCTCATGGAGCGCTTTATCATCAAGCCGGTCTACGGCAACCATGTGGCGCAAATTTTGATTACGCTGGGCGTCATGATCGTGCTGACCGAGCTGATTTACGCCATCTGGGGGCCGAATCCCGTGCTTGCCGGCCTGCCGGCGTTTCTGGACGGAAGCTGGATCATCGGCGGCATCGTGCTGATCAAGTACCGCCTGTTTATCATCCTCGTCGGGCTGCTCGTTTTTGCCGCCATCTACTATGTGCTGCATCGGACGCGGCTTGGGCTGGTCGTGAGGGCCGGGGTGATGAACAAGGAGATGGTGGAGGCGCTGGGCATCAACATTCGCAAGCTGTTCATGCTCGTGTTTATGGTCGGCGCGGGCCTGGCTGCGCTGGGCGGCGTGCTGTTTGGGCCCTACTCGGGCGTCATTAACGGGCAGATCGGCATGAACTACGGCATCCTTGCGTTCATCGTCGTGGTCATCGGAGGCATGGGAAATGTGATCGGATCGGCGCTGGCCGCCGTCATCGTCGGCCTTGCGGGCGCATTTATGGCCTATTACGTGCCCGAGCTTTCCCTGGCCGTCAACATGCTGCTGATGCTGCTTGTGCTGCTCTTCAGACCATCCGGATTATTCGGCGCCAGGAGGTGAGGGCAAGTTGGTTGCGCGATTTTTGACCATCCCCCGGACGGTGCTCCTTCTGATCTTCGTTTTGCTGGCCGTTTTGCCGTATGTGCTGGATTCCCGCTACTGGCTCATCCTGCTGACGCAAGTGTTCATCTTCGCCATTTTCGCGATGAGCTATGACATTTTGCTGGGTTACACCGGCATCGTGTCCTTCGGCCACGCGATGTTCTTCGGCATCGGCGCCTATTCCGTGGCGATATTCATGGACCGTTTCGGCAACTCGTACGGTTCGCTCCTTGCCGCCGTCGGGGCGACCATCGTGCTTACGGCGATTGTGAGCGCCATCGTCGGGTTGCTCACACTGCGGCTGCAAAGCCACTTTTTTGCGATGCTGACGCTGGCGGTTTCGGGGCTGTTTGTCGTCATTGCGGAAAAATGGCGTGCGGTCACCCACGGTACGGAAGGCTTCACCTTCGCCATCCCGCCGTTTCTGAGGGATCGGACGGTGATGTATTTCATTTGTCTCTTCATGATGGTCATCACGCTTATGCTGCTCAGCCGGTTTACCCATTCGCCGTTCGGCCGGGTGCTGCTGGCGATCCGCGAAAACGAGAAACGGACGGAATCCCTCGGGTTCCAGACCCTTTATTACAAAGTGATCGCTTCCGTCGTGGCGGGCGTGTTCGCCGGACTCAGCGGCTGCCTGTACGCGCTGACGCTCCGCTTCGTCAACACCACGGTGCTGTCGGTGCAGTACACGCTGGATGTGCTGCTGATGACAATCATCGGCGGCGTGGGCACGCTGTACGGCGGGATCCTGGGATCGGCCTTGATCCAGCTGGTGCACCATTATCTCACCAATCTGGCGAAGGTTCACTGGATTTTCGAACGGTGGCTGATCCTGTTCGGCATCGTCTATATCATTGTGGTCATGGTATTCCCGCACGGCATTATCGGAACCGCAAGACAGTGGTGGGCAAAAAGGCGGTTTTTGAAGATGCGCGAGGAGAGGACGTTAAATGGATAAGGGCAGTCAGCTTACCTCCTTTGTGCTGCGGTTCAGCCGCTTGGGCGGCGGGCGGAAGGACGGGTCGGGCGCGGAGACGCCCCGCTGGAGAATCCGCGTGACGCACGTGCAGAGCAATGATGAGACGGTCGTAAACTCTTTGGAAGAGGCCATGCGATATATCGGCCGGATCGTGGAAAGAGATGAGGAATTATGATGGTGCGCGAAGAGCCCATCGGGATTGCCGGACTGGCCGCGTATGTGCCGGACACCTACGTGACCAGCGCGGATATCAGCCGGGCAGCGGGCATCCCGCAGGAAATTGTGGAACAAAAGCTCGGCATCACCCGGAAACCGGTGCCGGGAGAGGGAGACCACACCTGCGCCATGGGCATCAAGGCCGCGCGGGAGGCGATCCGGCGGGCGGGGATCGATCCGCTGGAAATCGATCTTGTCATCTACATCGGCGAAGAGTACAAAGAGTACCCCGTCTGGACAGCGGCCCTCAAACTGCAGCAGGAGGTCGGGGCGCTGAATGCCTGGGGCTTCGACGTGGCGCTCCGCTGCAGCACGGCGATGATGGCCATCAAGGTGGCCAAATCGATGATGCTGGCCGACGATTCCATCCGCACCGTTCTCCTGGCGGGAGGATACCGAAACGGCGACCTGATCGACTACCGGAACCCCCGCACGCGGTTCATGTTTAACCTGGGCGCCGGCGGCGGAGCGATGGTGCTGAAAAAGGGCCTGGCGCGCAACCGGGTGCTGGAAAGCCATCTGATCACCGACGGCTCCTTCTCCGAGGATGTCATCATCCCGGCCGGCGGCACCAAGGAGCGGATCTCGCCGGAGGCGATCGCGCAAGGAAAGCATTATTTCGACGTGCCGGATCCGGAAGCCATGAAGATGCGGCTGGAAGAAAAGTCGATGCGAAATTTTCTTTCGGTCATCCGGGAGTCGCTGCGCCGCAGCGGGTACACCGAAAAGGATATCGGTTATCTCGCCTTGCTGCACATGAAAAAATCCGCCCATGACCATGTGCTTAAGGAACTGGGACTATCCGCGGAAAAATCCATTTACCTTCATGAGTACGGCCATATCGGGCAGTTTGACCAGATCCTGTCCCTGGAACTGGCCTTAAAGGCCGGAAAAATCAGGGACGGCGATGTGGTGGTGCTGGTCGGCGCCGGCGTGGGGTACGCATGGGGGGCGACGACCATCAAATGGGGAGAGGATAGGAACCATGCCTAAGATCGAATTGAAATCGGTCCGGATTGCAAACGGGGAAACATTGGGTTACCGGGAGCGCGAAGGCGGCGACACCGTGCTCGTGCTCGTGCACGGCAACATGAATTCCTCCAAACACTGGGACCTGGTGCTGGAGAACGCCAACCCGAGATACAAGATATACGCCGTTGACCAGCGGGGCTTTGGCATTTCCACCTACAACAAGCCCATAAGCAGCCTGAAGGATTTGTCCGATGATCTGAAAATGTTTGTGGACGCCATCGGCCTGAAGCGGTTTGCGCTCATGGGCTGGTCGACCGGCGGAGGCGTCGTGATGCAGTTTGCGGCCGATTATCCGGAGCACGTCGACAAGCTGATCCTTCTGGCTTCCGCCTCGACGCGGGGCTATCCCTTTTATGCGGACGGTGAAAACGGACAGCCGGACCTGTCCCGCAGGCTGACGACGCGGACCGAGGTGGATGCGCTGCAGAAGACGAAGACGATCAACGGCGCGTACGCGGCGCGGGACAAGGAAACGCTCAGGGCCATTTACAACGCCTTGATTTACAACAAGAACCAGCCTTCTCCGGAGCACTACGAAGATTATTTGGAAGACATGATGACGCAGCGCAATCTGGCGGACATTTACCATGCGCTGAACACCTTCAACATCAGCGCCATCGACAATCCGGCGGCCAATGGCAGCCGCGCGGCGGAGCGGATCAAGGCGCCGGTGCTGGTGCTGCAGGGGGACCGCGACCTGGTGGTGCCCGTGTCCATGGCGCATGAAATTGTGGAGGACATCGGCGCCAACGCCAAGCTGGTTATGCTGGAAGACTGCGGCCACTCGCCGCTGATCGACGACCTGGAACAACTGCTGCGCAGGATCGATGAGTTTCTGCTGAACTAGAAGGAGATGGTTTCATGAGGCTGCAAGGAAAATCGGCGATTATTACCGGCGGAGGCAGCGGGATCGGCCGGGCGGCTGCGCTGCGTTTTGCCCGCGAAGGGGCTCAGGTGGTGATCGCCGACTGGAGCGAGGAAGCGGGCCAGGCGGTGCTCAAGGAGCTCCAGGAGCTCGGCGCGAAAGCCGCCTTTTTCCAAACGGATGTTTCCCGGCTGGACAGCGTGGAGCGCATGGCCGCGGGCGCCATCGATTTTTGCGGGCGCATCGACATCCTGGTCAACAATGCGGGGATCACCCGGGATGCCATGCTGAGCAAAATGACGGTGGAAGAGTGGCATCAGGTGATCGACGTCAACCTGACCGGCGTGTTCTATTGCACGCGCACCATCGCGCCTCACATGGTCCAGAACGGCAAAGGCTCGATCATCAATACGGCCTCCATCGTCGGCCAGTATGGCAACGTCGGCCAGACGAACTATGCCGCCACCAAGGCCGGCGTCATCGGCATGACCAAGACGTGGGCCAAGGAGCTGGGCTTCAAGGGAGTGCGCGTCAACGCGGTGGCGCCGGGATTCATTCGGACCCCCATGGTGGAAAAAATGCCGGAAAAAGTCTTGCAGAAGATGCTGGACAAAGTGCCGCTCAGGCGATTGGGTGAACCGGAAGATATCGCCAACGCCTATCTGTTCCTGGCTTCCGACGAGTCGGACTACGTGAACGGCGCGGTTCTGGAGGTTAACGGCGGCATGACGCTTTGAGGCGGCAGGCTTTGCGGAGGACCGCGGGGAAGGGGTGAGTCCATGAGCAAGACCGGGCGAGTCATGCCGGTCCGAAAGCCGGATTTTTCGTTCTTTCGGAACCGGAGCCTTGCGCAGAAGATCGTTTTCTTGGTCGTGATCATGGCCTTGTTCCTGGCCGGAGCCGGCGCCATCAGCCAGGCGTTCCTTGCCAAAGCCAATCAGCGGAGCGCGTCCATCTACGAAGACCATTTGCTGCCGGTCCGGTATTTGGGCGATCTTAGGGCGCTGCTCAAAACAAACGAAAATCTGGTCCTGAAGCTGGCCACAACGACAACGGATTGGAGACAGCGGGAAATCAAGGCGCAGCTTCCCGGCATCGACAGCGAAACGAGCGAGCTCCTTGAGGCCTACCAGGGATTGAAGCTGAGTGAGGACCAGGCTCAGCAAGTGAACGTGATCCGGCGAATTTTTGATTTGTTCCTGAAGCAAAGGGAGCGGATCATTCTGCTGGCCGAAGCGGGCGATCACGAGCAGGCTTACCAGGCATATATGGACATCGTGCCCCAGCTCGACGCCCTGCACAATTCGCTGAACGCGCTGGCCGGTTTGCACGAGAGCGCGGCGGAACAGCTTCAGCTCGAGAACGCGGAAGAATCGCGGCGGGCGGCGGTTCTAAACCTCTTGGTGATCATCGCTGGCGTGGCGATCATGCTGGCCCTCGGGCTGTGGATGGCGAAGGTGCTTTCCGCTCCCCTTGTCCGGATGGTCGGACAGATGGATCAGGTGGCGCAGGGGAATTTGGTGTTCGCCATTTCCGGCACGGCGGCCAAGGATGAGATTGGCAGGCTGCAGTCTTCGCTTCATGAGATGGTTCTGAGCTTGCGAAACCTCATTCAGGGGGTCACCGAAACAAGCGCGGACTTGAGCCGGTCTTCCCAGGAACTGACTGCTGTGGCGGAAAGGACTTCCGAGGCGGCCGGCCGCATTGCCGCGGCGGTGGGCGAAGTGGCGGCCGGCAGTCAGCTTCAGCTTCAGGAGGCCGAGGAAACGACCCGCGCCATGCGGGAAATGGCAAGAGGTGTGGAGCGAATCGCCGAATTTTCATCCGCTGTGTCGGAGAAATCGGCGAACATGCAGGAAGAAGCTGCCAAAGGTAATCAGATGGCGGCCCAGGTGGAGGGGCAAATGCATTCAATCCGCGAGCGGGTTGAAAGCTTACAGGCTGTCGCCCGCGCGTTGGAAGACCGGTCGGGCAATATCGGCCGGGTCACCGAGCTGATGAGGGAAATGGCGAGGCAAACCCACCTGCTTTCGCTCAACGCCTCGATTGAGGCGGCCAGGGCGGGTAAAGCCGGCAGCGGCTTTGCGGTGGTGGCCGAAGAAGTTCGCAAACTGGCGGTCGAATCGCAGCGGTCGGCCAAGCAAATTGCCGACATGATCGTGCAAATCGAGGAGCAGGTGCGCGAGTCGCTGGCCGCGACGGAGGCCGTCGTCCGCGAGGTGACCGCCGGCGCGCAGATCGTTGGCGAGGCCCACCGGGCATTTGAGCATCTGCACATTTCCTCCCGCGAGGTGGCGGCGCAAATTCAGGAGGTTTCCGCCGCAACCCAGGAACTGGCGGCCGGCGCAAGGCAAGTGCTGTCGTCGGTGGAGAAAGTGATTTTGCAGGCGCAAATCAGCGAGGAGAAATCCCGCGGCATCAACCTGTCGTCGCAAGATCAGCTGGAGATGATGCGCGGCGTGCTGTCTGCGGCCGGATCGCTGGATGGGGCGGTGCACCGGCTGAAGCAGGCGGTCGGGCGGTTTCGGCTGTAGCCAATCCTGCGTTTTGAGTTTATCGAAAATTTTGTATAAGGAAGGGCATCCACATGGCAAAGCGGAAGCGTGTCGTCATTGTGACGGGAGCTGCCCAGGGCATCGGCTACGCGATCGCCGAAGCTTTTGCGGCCAACGGGGATCAGCCGGTCATCGCGGATTTGTCCTTGGAGGAAGCGCAGCTGGCGGCGTCCGCCATTGCGGAAAAATACCATTGCCGGGCGGAAGCGTACCGGACGGATGTGGCGGACGCATCGTCCGTGGAAGCGTTGTTCGCCCGGGTAGCGGATGCTTTCGGCGGAGCGGATGTCGTTGTGAACAATGCCGGACTTCAGCATATCGATCCGATCGAGCATTTTCCCGAGGACAAATGGGACCGGCTCATCGCGGTTATGCTCAAAGGGCCGTTTCTGATGACCAAGTACGCCATTCCCCATATGAAACGGCAGCAGTACGGCAGGATCATCAACATATCTTCCGTCCACGGAAAGCTGGCGTCTCCCTATAAGAGCGCCTACGTTGCGGCCAAGCACGGGGTTATCGGGCTGACCCGGACCGCAGCGCTGGAGCTGGCGCCTTACAACATTACCGTGAATGCCGTCTTGCCCGGCACCGTGCATACGAAACTCATCGAAAACCAGCTTCAGAAGCTGGCGGATGAGGACGGCATCACGCGGGAAGAGGCGCTGCACAAGCATTTGCTGGCCAAACAGGCCATCAAGCGGTTCATCAAGCCCGAGGAAGTGGCGGCCTGCTGCGTGTTTCTTGCGTCCGACGGCGCCTCCTCCATTACCGGGGATACGATCAGCGTTTCGGGCGGTTGGTAAGCTTCCATAAACCGGAATTTCTCCCGCTTGCATTGGTTTTTCGCCGTCGTTTGCGGCCGATGGGAAGGACAAAAGCGGGAGCGATTCCGGTTTATTTTTTTCGGGGAAGGCTTCGCAAAACGGCGGCCTTGCTGCCGTGGGGCGCCAAAATCGCGAAATTTCGGGTTTTGCGGGCCGGCCCGAAGGTTGCCTGAGGACAGACGGGCCTATTAAACTAATAAATATGGATAAAACAATCTCACTTTGCGAAGATACGCGGGAACGGGACACATTCCTGCAAGGCGTCAAGGATTGTGTGCCCACATTGCTGGGATACTGGAGCATCGGCGTGGCGGCGGGTGTGGTAGAGGAAGCGGCGGGCTTGAGCCTCGCGGAAATCTCCCTCCTGTCGCTTCTCGTTTACGCCGGTTCGGCGCAATTCATCGCCGCCGGCATGATCGCTTCCGGCAGCGCGGCGTTCGGAATTGTTGTGACCGTCCTGTTTGTGAATCTCCGCCATCTCTTGCTCAGCGCGGCGCTGTCGCCTTATTTCCGCCATTTGCCGCCATTTCGCAACATGCTGATCGGGGCTCTGCTCACCGACGAAACGTTTGGCGTGGCCATCGGCAAAGCGGCGGAGCGCCCCCGGCTTAGCGAGCGATGGATGCACGGCCTCAACCTGACGGCTTATCTCAACTGGTTTGTGGCCAACGTGACGGGCGCCGTTTTCAGCCGGTGGGTGTCCAATCCCGAAGCGCTCGGGCTCGACTTTGCGCTGCCCGCCATGTTCATCGGGCTTTTGGTTTTGGCGATGGCAGGCCGCAGGCAACTGGGGACGGATGCGATCGTGGCCGCCGCCGCTGGGGCCGCGGCCGTGGGGGCGGCCGTCATCATGGATGCCAGCCTGGGGGTCATTCTCGCCACGGTGGCGGCGTCCACAATCGGATTGGTGGTGGAAAAGTGGAAGTCCGCTGGGAAATTGTGGCCATAATATTGGGATCCGCCGCCGTGACGTTCGTGCCGCGGGTGCTGCCGCTCATGGTCATGAGCCGGTTTGCGCTGCCCGAATGGGTGATGAAATGGCTGGGATACGTGCCGGTGGCGGTGATGGCGGCGATGGTGGCGCAAGAGGTGCTGACGCAAAACGGACAACTGGCCTTGCGCCCGGATCATCCGGAACTGTGGGCGGCCGTGCTGGCCCTTCTGGCCGCCATCCTTTCGCGGAGTCTGCTGGTGACCGTGCTTTCGGGCGTGATTGCCCTGATGCTGCTGCGCGCATGGCTGTAACAACCGGCCGGGATACTTTGCCATACAGCACTGCCGGAAATGCGCAAAAAAATAGGCGACCTTCACGGTCGCTATTCGTATTTCGTACAGAGAAAAAGGACAGAGAAAAAAAGGTTGAATTTGGGCGAAAAACATAGTAAAATATAATATGCTCTTTTGCATCTTTTTAATGATACCACATCGTTCGCTTTATGTCAATAATGAAAAGGCTTAACGGCCTTTAACCCCATGTTCATGATCCCCTGTCAGGCGCAAGCGCATGAGACTCAGAGGTCAGGTATTCGGCAGTCATAACGTACGGAAACATCATCAATGACAGCTATGCTTACACATCGTGCAATACGGCGACAGCTTGCAAGCGTCGGGGCAATGGGCACCGTTTTCAATGAGGAGGGCTGCTCGGTGGAAGAAAAAATGCAAGAGCCAGAGGCAACAGGTCAGCCGGAGGAGCACGTACTCCACGATGATCTGGATGATTTGTCGCTGCCGCCCGGTGTGGAAACCAATGACCCGGTTCGGATGTATCTGAAGGAGATTGGACGTACGCCGCTTTTGACGCCCGAGGAAGAAATCGAGCTGGCCAAACGGATCAAGGAAGGCGATGAAGAGGCCCGCAAACGTCTGACGGAAGCCAATTTGCGGCTCGTCGTCAGCATCGCGCGGCGGTATGTCGGACGCGGCATGCTGTTTTTGGACCTCATTCAGGAAGGCAATCTCGGCCTCATGAAAGCTGTCGAGAAGTTTGACCACACCAAGGGCTTCAAATTCAGCACGTATGCCACATGGTGGATTCGCCAGGCCATCACCCGCGCCATCGCCGACCAGGCCAGAACGATCCGCATTCCCGTGCACATGGTGGAAACCATCAACAAGCTGCTCAGGGTTTCCCGCCAGTTGCTCCAGGAATTGGGCCGCGAGCCCACGCCGGAAGAAATCGCGGAACGAATGGACATGCCGGCGGAAAAGGTGCTGGAAATCCTGAAAATTTCGCAAGAGCCGGTGTCCATGGAGACGCCGATCGGTGAAGAGAGCGACTCGCACCTGGGCGACTTCATCGAAGATCCGGACGCCAGCGCGCCGGAGGACGCCGCCGCCTACGAAATGCTGAAGGAGCAGATGGAAGACATCCTGGATACGCTCACGGACCGCGAGGAAAGCGTGCTCCGGCTCCGCTTCGGCCTGGATGACGGCAAAACCCGGACGCTGGAAGAGGTCGGCAAAGTGTTCGGTGTCACGCGGGAGCGCATTCGCCAGATTGAAGCCAAGGCGCTCCGGAAACTTCGGCATCCGAGCCGCAGCAAGCGGCTGCGGGATTTTCTCGAGGATTAACGCAAAAAAAGCGGGGAAACGCGCTTTCCCCGCTTTTTTGCTTTGAAATATGCCGGAAATTCGGCCACGCGGAACGGAGGCGCGGGATGAAGGCGGATTGACCCGGCGTGCAAAATGTGATAACTTTGTGAAAAAAGGAACAAACACGCCGTTCCTTGTGAAAAAAAGAACAAATTCATCTCAGGGAGAGAAGGGTGGAGTATGGTAACGACAGTCGGGCACGTGCAGGAAACGGGAACGGTTCAGCAAGCGGATCTCGCGGAGATCATCGGCAGCTTGTCGAAGCCGGAGGTGCTTCAGTCGCTGAAAACGCTGGTGGACCATTTGCCCCAGCTGACGGAAATGGCGGTGAAGCTGTCCGAAGCCTATGCGCTGGTTCGCACCATGGCGACGGACCCGATCTTTGTCGCCGATCTGAAAGGCGGGTTTGACGAGGTAGTCACGCCGGTCAAAAACAAGGTCAAGGAAATCGCGGAAGTGGTCATTGAAGCAAACGACCGGGCCAGCGAAGAGAAGGGCGCCATCGGGCTTCTCGGGCTTGTCAAAATGTTGAAGGATCCGCAGGCGCAAAAGCTGTTCCGCTTCGTCAAAGCGCTGCTCGATACGCTGAATGATAAAGAAAAAGGCCGCGTGCAAATCTGAAACGGAGGAACGACGACAGACCATGGGCAAAAAGATTGTCATCCTGGGCGGAGGCTTCGCCGGCCTCCTCAGCGCGCAAACGGTGCGCAAGCACTTGTCGCCGGCGCAGGCGGAAGTGACGCTGGTCAACCGCTGGCCGACGCACCAGATCATTACGGAACTTCATCGTCTGACGGCGGGCAACATCAAGGAAGAAGCGGTGTCGCTGCCGCTCGCCAAACTGCTGAAGGGCAAATCGGTAAACCTGAAAATCGCCACGGTGGAAGCCGTGCACCCGGATGCCCGGCAGGTGCGTCTCCATGACGGGTCTGTCCTGAACTATGATATCCTGGTGATGGCCCTCGGCAGCGAGACGGCGTTCTTCGGCATCCCGGGCCTTAAGGAAAACAGCTTTGTTCTCAAATCCGTAGAGGACGCCCTCCGCATCCGCAACCATATTTTCGCCCGGCTGGATGCGTTCGCCGCACGCGGCAATGCGGCCGACGGCACCATTGTGGTCGGCGGCGGCGGCCTGACCGGCGTGGAAGTGATCGGCGAGCTGGCGGACCAGATGCCGGCGTGGTGCCGAAGCCGCGGCATCGACCCGGCGGACATCCGGCTGTATTGCGTGGAGGCGGCGCCCTCCATCCTGCAGGGATTCCCGCAGGAGCTGATCGACCGGGCCGTCACCAGCCTGGAAAGCCGCGGCGTTCGTTTTGTGACGGGCCAGCCGATCACGGAAGTGAAGGGCACCGAAATTGTTCTGAAGGACGGCAGCGTGATCACGGCCGGAACGCTGATCTGGTCCGGCGGCGTGCAAGGCCACCCTGTCGTGGCTTCCTGCGGCATTGAGGTGAATCGGGGCCGGGCGGTGGTCAACGAGTATTTGCAGTCCGTCTCCCACCCGGACATCTTCGTGGCCGGCGACAGCGCCGTGGTCATGGGCGAGGACGGACGTCCCTATCCGCCCACAGCCCAGCTGGCATGGCAAATGGGGGAAACGGTCGGTTATAACATTTTCGCGCTTGCGGAACAAGCGAAAATGAAACCGTTCAAGCCGGTCATTTCGGGCACGCTGGCTTCGCTGGGCCGAAAGGACGGCATTGCGGCCATCGGCGCCCGCCGCACGCTGCTGAAAGGTTTTACGGCCCAGGCCATGAAAGAAGCCAGCCACATTCGCTATCTGGCGCACATCAAGGGCCTGTTTGCGCTGGCGCATTGAACGCCCCGCGCGACATTCGTTTCTGCAAAAAATTGCACGCACTTTGGCAAGTTCGTGAAATCTATTTCAAGCCGGTTGTTTATTTTTCCAGGGTATGGTGTAATATACTTTGGGCAACCTAAATCGAGAAAAAAATATCGGAGGTTACCAAAGATGCGAAAAATCGGTTTTCTGTTGGTCTTGTCGGCTCTCGTGATCGCATTGGCAGCTTGCGGGGGGAGCAAGGACAGCGGCAGCGCATCACCGTCGCCGACCCAGACCCAGACGCCGGCAGATACGCAGGCTCCGGACACGGGAGCGGCAGGCGGGGGCGACGCGGTCAACGCCGAAGAAGCCCAATCCGTCTATCAAAGCAACTGCATGGCCTGCCACGCGGCCGATCTGAGCGGCGGCATGGGTCCTGCGCTGAAAGACATCGGCGCGCGTCTGTCGCAAGACCAAATCGCCGGCATCATCACCAATGGCCAAGGCCGCATGCCCGGATTTTCCGGCCGGCTGTCGGAAGATCAGGTCAATAACCTGGCGGCATGGCTGGCAACGCAAAAAGGCTGATTTGACCGGCTCGTAAATGCAAATCGCCGTTTCCCGCAAGAAACGGCGATTTTTCCTTTTGCCAGGGAGAGGGGGAATCATGAAGGGCTATGTACCGCTTGATGCTGGCTAGGCCGTTTCCGTTTTTTTCCGTCGTCTTGCTTCTGAAAAGCGCGCTGGCGTACATGGTCATTTTTGAGACACCCGCCGCATGGCTTTGGAAGCCGATCGTAAAGGAACTGCCGTTTATCTGGATGCTGTTTTGCCTGATCGAGTTTTTCGTGAAGCGGCACAAGATCTTGGCGTATCTGATTTTGAACCTGCTGATCACCGGGCTGTTCTTTGCCGTCATCATGTATTTCCAATATTACGGCGTCATCGCTACTTATCGTGCCCTGGACCAGGTCAATCAGGTGACCGCCGTCACGAACAGCGTCTTTTCCCTTCTGCATCCGCAGTTTCTTCTGATTTTTACCGATGTGGTGCTGTGGTTCTTCCTTTTGCTCCGCCATCGCAAGCGCGTATTTCCGATCCGGCCGGCCGCGATGCGAAAAGGTTTGACGAGCGCCATTTTTGTGCTGTCGGCGGCGATGTGCTTTTTTCAAATTTTCCCGAACCGGGCCAGCATGAACGAAATCAAGCAAGCGGAACAGATGGGCATATTGAATTACGAGGCGTACACGCTGCTGGCCGACGGGGCCGAAGTGGAGCCGACCGTGCATCGGGACGAGATCACCCGGGAAGCCATCATGGGCCTGAAAGGCATTGCGGAACCCGAGGTGCCCGCTTTTGCGGGGGCGGCCCGGGGGAAAAATCTGATTCTGATCCAGATGGAGTCGCTGCAATCCTTCCTTATCGGCCTGGAGATCGGCGGGCAGGAAGTGACGCCGAACCTGAACCGGCTGGCGCGGGAGCATTTTTACTTTCCTTATTTCTATCAGCAAGTCGGCCAAGGCAACACGTCGGACGCGGAGTTTGTGGTCAACACGTCGCTGTATGTGCCGCCCCGCGGCGCCGCATCCGGCGAATACGTCGGCAAGATCCTGCCGAGCTTGCCGCGGCTTTTGAAGTCTAACGGTTACGAATCGGTCACTTTCCATACGAACATCGTGGAGTTCTGGAACCGCGGCGAACTATATGCGGCCCTCGGGTTTGACCGCTACTACGATCAGGAGTTTTTCGGAACCGAGGACAAGGTGTTTTTCGGCCCGTCCGATGACGTGCTGTATGGCAAAACCGCCGCCGTGCTGGAGGAGATGAACCGCTCCGGGCAACCTTTCTATGCCCATATCATCAGCATGAGCGCGCACCACCCGTACACGCTGCCGGAGGAAAAACTGACTTTGCGCCTGCCGGAGGAACTGAAGGGGACGCTGGTGGGCGATTACCTCCGCGCGCAGCGTTATGCGGATGAGGCGCTGGGGCGTTTTGTCGAAGAACTGAAAGCGAGCGGCGTCTGGGACAACAGCCTGATCATCATTTACGGCGACCATCTCGGCCTGCCCAAGTTCTCCCTCGGCAGCCGGGAGGAAGAACTCATGGCCGTCATTTTCGGCAGGGAATATGATTACGCTGACATGATCAATGTGCCGCTGATCCTGATTGGCGAAGGCATCACTTACCCGAGGGTATTCACGCAGGTGGGCGGCCAGGTGGATGTTTTGCCCACGGCGGCGAATTTGCTCGGCATCTCGCTGGACGGCTTCATTTATTTTGGACAGGACATCCTGAACCAGACGTACAACCTGCTGCCGCAGCGGTACTATTTGCCGTCGGGGTCGGTCATGGGCAGCCGGGGGCTGTTCATCCCGGGCATCGGCTATGAGGACGGCACCCATTATCCGCTGCACGGGCAAGGATGGGACCCGGATGCGATAGCGGTCAGCGAAGAGGAGTACGAGCGGGCGCTGGAGCTATTGCGCTACTCGCACAGCTACGTTTTGCAGTTGCCCGACCGGCCGAAGCAAGACGGCTGAGCGGATCCGGCCAGCGAGGCCCGGACCGGCTGCGGCTTGTTTGCCGCCGCCCGGCCGGCTTGTGGAGCGTTTGACACAGCCCGTCCGGCCGGGTCATGGAGCCATTGTACTTAACTGGCATGAAACATGGATGACATCCCATTTGCCTAGATGCCCCAGGTGCTATTGTGCACCCCATTTTGAAGATGCTCACGTTTTTCGATGGCCCGGGTGCCAAAGTGCACCTCATTCCGCCGAAAAATGGATATTTCACGCCATTCGGCCCGGATCAAGTGCACTTTAGCGCTTGGGCATGCAAAAAACGGCTGTTTAGGCGCTGCCCGGGTGCACTTTGGCACTTAAGCTAATCAAATGGGGGAATGATGAGGAGTTTGAGCTCTGCTAAATCCGTTTTTAAAAAGCTGAACCGGCTCAAGCGAGCCGGTTTTTGATCCATTCGCGGACCGTGCGGAACACCTCTTCCCGCCCGGTTTCATTATGCAGCTCATGGCGGAAGCCGGGCCATTCCCGGTAGGTGCAGAGACTGCCGGCGCGCTCGGCGAACTGGCGGCTGGCAGCGGCTAAAGTGACGGAATCGTCGTCACCGTGCATCAGAAGCACGGGAACGCCGATGTCCGCCGCATGTTCCAGCGCGTATTTGCCGGCGCGGTGCACTTCCAGAAAATATTTGGCGGAGATAAAGCCGTGGCCCAGCGGGTCCTCGATGATTTTGCGGCACATTTCCGGATCGGAAGTGAGCTGGGTCGGCAGGAAAATGTGGCGCTCCGTATAGGAAGGCCAGATGTGCTGAAGAAATTTGGCCAGCGCGGTTTTCCAGCTCGGGGGCGGAAACGCCAGCTTGAGCCACGGGCTTGAGACAACGGCGCCGGCCAGGTCCGGTTTGCGGCGCAAAAGATAGTTCAGCACGAGGTTGCCGCCCATGCTGTGCCCGTACAGAAACACGGGCTTGCCGGGGAATCGTACGGCCGCTTCTTCGCGCAAGCGATCGATGCCATGAAGCAAATCTTCATAAGAGCGGGCATGGCCCCGCTTGCCTTCGGTCCGGCCATGGCCGAGCTGGTCGAAGGCGAGGACGGCGTATCCTTCTTGCGTGAGCATTTCCGCCACATGGCGGTAGCGGCCGGTATGTTCGCCCATGCCGTGGACGATCACCACCACCGCCCGGACCGCATCGTCATCCGGCAGCCATTCGCAGGCAAACACCCGCTTGCCGCCGCGGATTTCCCAGCCAAATTCGCGATATTTCATAAAGCCGCTCCTTTCCGAATGCGGCAAATTCGCCGTTTTGTCCCTGTTTCCATGATAAGCCTTTTTGGGCGGAAAGCACAAATGCGCGCCTCCTTTGCGGCAGGCCGGGCATATTGTCAAGTCGCATCATCAGGGCGCATAATGGTGAGGTGGCGGATTGACGCCATCTTCCGCAATTTTTAATGTGTCCTGTATGCAAGGAGAGCGAACGGTTATGGATTTGGGCGTATGGCTCGCATTTTTCGGGGCCGCGCTGCTATTGGCCGTGATGCCGGGTCCGGACATTTTGTTTGTGGCCGCCCAGAGCGCCACCGTCAGCCGGATGGAAGGGGCGGCGGTTGCCCTCGGGCTGTGCACCGGGTTGCTGGGGCACATCACGGCGGCGGCGCTGGGCGTTTCGGCGGTGGTGTACAGCCATGAAGCCGCTTTTACGGCCGTCAAGTGGCTCGGGGCCGCATATTTGTTTTACCTCGCATATCAGGCGGTGCGCTCCGCCGTGCGCAAAAGCAGCGCTTCGGCGGATGAGCCGGAAGGGGAAAACGGCGACGGCGCCGTCCGCCAGCCCAGCTCGTTCGGGCGCATGTACCGCCGCGGGATTCTGATGAATCTCCTGAATCCGAAGGTGTCGCTGTTTTTTGTCGCGCTTTTGCCGCAGTTTGTGATCAAGGACGGCTTTCCGGTGCCCGTGCAGATGATTTTGCTGGGGCTGACCTTTCTGGCCGCTTCCCTGATCGTGTTTCTGACGGTGGCGTTTACGGCCGGCAGCATCGGGCGGCGATGGATTCGCGGGGCGGCCCGGCACCGGGCGACGGCGTGGGTTCAGGCCGTCATTTATGCCGGGCTTGGCGCGCAGCTTTTGCTGGCGAGCGCATGAGCCGAACCGGAAGGCTGTTTCAAAGGCCGCGAATACGCGCGCTTTTGAGGCAGCCTTTGCCCGCTTTGGCGGCCGCCATTATTTGCATAATCAGGCCGGAGCGCAAAAAAAATAGGCTTACGGCAGCTCGCCTTCAGCCTGTCAAGATAAGGAATATATTGAAAAGGGGGGGTCATGATTTCATTTTACCCGCCCATTGTAAAAGACGGATAATAACAGTATTACGGTTGGATTACAAAACGGAAAGCGCTGCCATTTCTTTCAGGCCGCATGGACGGCGCCCGTAAGAAGCGCGGCTGGGAAAAGTTTTTTGGGTGCGCCGTTTGGTACAAAACCGGCTTTCCTGTTATAGTATGAGAAGAGTCAAGACAGCGGAGGTACGAGTTGATGCGCAAGCATGGTTTTCTGCAGCGATTCGCCAACATGGATGCCGTACCTGTGAACAGCGCGCCGCTTAAACAAGTTACCCGCTGGAGCCAGGAAAGGCTCAGCCGGATCATTCTGGCCGACCGGGATTACAGCCGCACGGTGCCGAATGTGAAGCCGGATCTTACGTTCTTGCAGAACAACCGCAGCGAGCCGTCCGTCACCTGGATCGGACACTCGACGTTCCTGATCCAGATGAACGGCCTGAACATCGTCACCGATCCCGTCTGGGCCAAAAGGATGGCGCTGCACAAAAGGCTGGCGCCGCCCGGCATTGAGATATGTGACATGCCGCCCGTGGATATTGTGCTGATTTCCCATTCCCATTATGATCATCTGCACATGACCTCCTTGCGCCGCCTGCCCGGCAGCAAAAAAATGCTGGTGCCGGCCGGCCTTCGGCAGAAGCTGGCGCTGCGCGGTTTTCGCGACACCGTCGAGCTGAACTGGTGGGAAAACGAAAGAATCGGAAACGTGACCTTTACGTTCGTGCCGGCCCAGCACTGGACCAGGCGCAATCCCTGGGACAAGAACCTGTCGCACTGGGGCGGCTGGGTTATCCAGCCGGATGATGGGCCGACGATTTATTTTGCCGGGGACAGCGGATATTTCAGGGGCTTCAAGGAAATCGGCAGCCGGTTTGACATCGATGTGGCCCTGATGCCGATAGGCGCTTACGATCCGGAATGGTTCATGTCCGCGCAGCACGTCAGCCCGGACGAAGCGCTTCAGGCTTTTCTGGACCTTGGCGCCAAATACTTCGTGCCGATGCATTACGGCACGTTCAAACTGGCGGACGATACGCCGCAGGAAGCGCTCGACAGGCTGGAAGCCGCGCGGCGGCGCCTGATGATTCCCAGGCGGCGGCTTTTCCTGCTTCGCCATGGAGAGACGATGCGTTTTCAGTCATAAATTATCTTGCAAGAAGGATGGATACGATTCATGATTACGGTGACCGGCGTGTCTTTGCGTTTTGGCAAGCGCGCCTTGTTTGAGGATGTCAACATCAAGTTTACGCCGGGCAACTGCTACGGCCTGATCGGCGCCAACGGCGCGGGCAAGTCGACGTTTCTGAAAATTTTGTCCGGCGAAATCGAGCCGACCACCGGCGAAGTGAGCATCACGCCCGGCGAACGGGTCGCGGTGCTGAAGCAGGATCATTTCGCGTACGACGAATACCCGGTGCTGGAGACCGTCATCATGGGGCATCAGCGGCTGTATGACGTGATGAAGGAAAAAGAGGCGCTGTATGCCAAAGATCCGTTTACGGAAGAAGACGGCATCCGGGCGGGCGAACTGGAAGCGGAATTTGCGGAAATGAACGGCTGGGAAGCCGAAAGCGAAGCGGCGGAACTGCTCGGCGGTCTGGGCATCCCGCCGGAGCTTCACCACAAGAAAATGGCGGAGCTGGACGGCAATCAGAAGGTGCGCGTGCTGCTTGCCCAGGCGCTGTTTGGGAGCCCCAACATTCTGCTTTTGGACGAGCCGACGAACCACCTCGACATTGACTCGGTCCGCTGGCTGGAAGATTTTCTTGCGAAGTTTGAGGGCACCGTCATCGTCGTGTCCCACGACCGGCATTTTCTGAACCAGGTATGCACGCACATCTGCGACATCGATTTCGGCAAAATTCAGCTTTATGTCGGCAACTACGATTTCTGGTACGAATCGAGCCAGCTGGCCCTCAAGCTGATGCGCGAACAAAACAAGAAAAAAGAAGAGAAAATCAAGGAACTGCAGGCGTTTATCCAACGCTTCTCGGCCAACAAGTCCAAGGCCCGGCAGGCCACCGCCCGCCGCAAATGGCTGGAGAAAATCACGCTGGACGACATCAAGCCTTCGAATCGCAAATATCCGTTCATTCAGTTCAAGCCGGAGCGGGAAATCGGCAAGCAGGTGCTGACGGTGGAAAACGTTTCGGCCACGCTGGACGGCGAGAAGCTGCTGGACAACGTTTCGTTTGTGGTCAATCCGGGGGACAAGATCGCGCTGGTCGGCCAAAACAGCTTAGCCAAATCGGTGCTTTTCGAGATTCTGGCCGGCGAGCGGCAACCGGATACGGGGTCCGTCACGTGGGGCGTGACGACGTCGGTGGCGTATTTTCCGAAAGACAACTCCGCTTATTTTGACGGCGTGGACCTTAACCTGGTGGACTGGCTGCGGCAATTTTCGAAAGATCAGGACGAAACGTATCTGCGCGGCTTCCTGGGACGGATGCTGTTTTCCGGCGATGAGGCGCTGAAAAAAGCGTCGGTGCTGTCGGGGGGCGAAAGGGTGCGGTGCATGATCGCGAAAATGATGCTTTCCGGCGCCAACGTGCTGCTCTTCGACGAGCCGACGAACCATCTTGACCTGGAGTCCATCACATCGCTGAACAATAGCCTGATCGACTTTGACGGGCCGATCATTTTCGCGTCCCATGACCATCAGTTTGTGGAAACGGTGGCGAACCGCATCATCGAACTGACGCCAAGGGGCATTATCGATCGCATGATGACGTATGAAGAGTATCTGGACCACCCGGAAGTGAAAGAGCTTCGCGCCCAGATGTGGTCGGCGTAAACCGGGCCGGGATTTCTTGAGGACTTAAAGGGGCTGCCCTTGCGGCAGTCTCTTTTTATATGCGGGTTTTGGCAAAACACCATAGGGCGGTGAGTGCGTCTTGGGGAGGTTTAGGTCGAGGCGGCGAAGCGTTACAGAGCGGCGAGACCGATTGAGCGGCAAAATCCGGTGTAATCAGGTTAGGGGACTGAGGAGCAAACCGAAAAGCATGCGTAACCCGTTGAAATCGGGTTACGAGGTCGGTGAGCCGGGCGAAAAGCAAGCGTAACCCGATGGGATCGGGTTACGAGGTCTAAGAGCTGGGCGAAAAACGAGCGTAACCCGATGAGATCGGGTTATTTATGGCGCAGCCCCGTCATTTGGCCCCGGCTCATACCGGTGCGAGGCCAAATCGACGCGGCCTCCGGCGAGGAATGTGACGCCCTCCGCCTCCAGCGCTTGGATCTGCAGCTCGCGATGCAACCCTTCCGGCAGGCCGATCTCGCCCCGGGCGTTCACCACCCGATGCCAGGGCAGCCCATATTTTTCGCTCATGGCATGCAAAATCCGCACCACCTGGCGGGCGCCGCCCGCGTTGCCTGCACAGGCCGCGATCTGCCCGTAGGTCATCACTTTTCCCGGCGGAATGCCGCGGATGATGGCGATGACCCGTTCGGTGAAAGGGCTGAGGGCATTCCGGGCTATTTCATGCTCCATGAATGACGGACCCGCCTTGTTCTTGCAGCAGCTTAAGCACGGCCTTGGAGCACCTGGCCGGGTCATACTCCGCGTTCCTAAGCGCCAGAAGCTCCTCGCGGCGCACGGCGGCGTACGGCTCCCGGATCAGGCGGAACCAGCGGTCGATGGTGCCCGTGTCCGTCAAAAGTTCGCCGAAGCCGTGCGTAATGAAGTACTCGGCGTTTTCCTCTTCCTGCCCGGGGATCGGATCATAAAACAGCATCGGCATCCCCTTGGCCATCCCTTCGGTGCAGGTCATGCCGCCCGGTTTCGTCACGAGGAGGTCGGAAACGTCCATCAGTTTGCTGATATGCTTGGTGAAGCCGAGCACCTTGATGTTCGGATGCTGGAAAGCCGGATCCGAAAGCAGCTTTTCGCGGGCTTTCTCGTTGTTGCCCATGCACAGGATAAGCTGCACTTCGTCCGCGTACTTCGTCATGTAAGTCAGCAAATGCTCGCTGTACAAAAGTCCCCAGCCGCCGCCCATGATCAGCACGGTGGGCATGTCTTTCAGATCAAATTCTTTCAGAATCTCCTCGCGGTCGTGCGGGCGCCAGAAATTCGGATGCACCGGAATGCCGGTCACCTCGATCTGCGAGGGCGGCACGCCGCGGCTTTCCAGCTTGCTGCGCACCGTGTCGGAGCCCACCAGATACAGGTTCACCTCGGGGGTGACCCAGGTGCCGTGGGCGTCGTAATCCGTGATCAGCGTGTACAAGGGTATCTGAAGGCCAAGCCTTTTCAGGCGGCTGACAACGGCGTTGGGAATAAAATGGGTGCAAACGATGCAATCCGGCTTGAGCTGCCGTATCACGTCCGATAACTGATTGTAAAAGAGCCTGTGCAGCGTAAATTGCGCCAGCTTGTTCAGCGATTTGTCATACTGGCTGCGATACAGCTTGCCGAACAGTTTGGGCTGTTTCGCAATGGTTTTGCGGTATGCCTTCACGACGAGCGGGCCGATCACCGGGTTCAGAAAGGAAGTGCCCAGCTCGATGACGCGCGTCTGGATGTTCGGTGACAGTTGACGCAGCCCGACGGCCAGGGCGTAGGCGGCTTGCGTGTGTCCGGTGCCGAAGCCTTCGGATAGCAGCAACACTCTTTTTTTGCGCATCGAAAACCGTCCCCCATTGGTCTTACCTTTCATATTACGCTTTCCCGCGGGAAGGGACAAGTCCGGCGCGATCCTGCAATGGCGAACAAGCCGGGTGCTGAACGGTTTTGATGGGCTTCGCGGATTAACCGGATCGTTCGACAATAGTTCTTATTGAATATTTTGGAAAGGATTCCATCGGTCGACACCCTCTGCGCCTGGAGTTGCTTATAATTAGGGTTGTGTTAAACTGAGGGTCCGTTTTGCATCTTGGGATTTTGTTTGAGTGAAGTTCAACAAAATTCACAGAGAGGATACGGATGCGCAAAATGGAAAAAATGATGGGGCCGGTGAAAACGGAAACCAAGGTCAAGGTGGAACTGGATATCCGCAAAATTCTGGAGCAAATGGGGCTGGACAAAGAGCGCTGGCCCGAAGAATGGCGAGAAAAGCCCAATACATAGCGTTAGCGGAAGGCGCCGTGCCCCAATTTGGCGGCAAAGCATGACCGGCAGGTTACGAAATGTAACATCCCGGTCATGGCCCAACCGCACCGCATTGCACGGCCAAGGACGGATCGCCGGGCGCAAGGAGGGCATTCATGAAGCCATTCCGTGCGATCAAAACCCGAAAAACGTTGTGGCACCGTCAGCCTTGGGTTTGGTTCATGGCGCGCTCCGCCCGGATAAACGCGATAAACCGCCGGGCTTCTTCCGCCGTCAGCTTGCGTCCGTCGATGGTCAGCGTGTATTTTTCCAGTATTTCTTCGTCAGACAGTTCCAAATGGTCGATGAATGCGCCGACTTCCCGATCCATGACCATGTTCGGGTTTTCGGTCCTTCCCAGCAGATAATCAAGGGAAACCTTGAACAGGTCCGCCAGTTTCGTCAGCGTTTCCGAGTCGGGTTCCCTGCGGTTTTTTTCATAGTGTGACAAGGCTGCCCGGGAAATGCCCAGGGCCTGGGCCAGCTCTTCCTGTGTCAGGCCGCGTCGTTCCCGCAAATACGCGATCCGGCCGCCGATGTTCATGCGCTTGCCTCCCGTATACAAAATGTCGCGAAAAAAACGCCATAAACCCATTATAGGTGCTGTTCCCGGCCGAAAGCAAGGAAAGTTGGCACAGGAACGGTCGGTTTTTGTCGGTCAAAATGATACAAAATGTATCATTACAGCATTTTACGGTTAAGGGTTTGATCGAGGTGTGCGTAGATTCATCCGTTTTCTTCCGCTCGCTTTACTCCTGGCCATAGTGTTCGCGCTTTCCTCCCAGCCGCGCGACCAGCAGTCCATCGTGCCGTTATTGTCCCGCTATCTTCCGCAGGAGGCGCTGGCTTCGCTGCTGCCGGATGTGAAGGTGCGCTACGGCCGCGTCGAAGAAGCGGCCAAGGCCAGTCCCTATCGATTTCTCGATCTGATCTTCAGAAAAAGCGCTCACATTATTCTTTATACTAGCATCGGCTTGGCTTTATACACCGCTTTCGGCGGCTCCGCTTCCCGGCGCCGCCCGATGGCCAAATGGCTGGGCATATTGGCGGGCCTTGCGGTGATTGCCATCCTGGACGAATGGAATCAGACCCGCGTGCCGATGCGCTCGGGGCAGGCGCTGGACGTGTGGCTTGACGTGACGGGCGGCATGCTGGGCACCGCAGCCGTTTTGTGGCTGTGGCGCCGAATGAAGCAATCAAGGAGGAATCGCCGTGATCTTCGAATATCCTTCACCGACCACCGAAAACCGCAGGGCTGAGATCCGGCTGCCTTTCCCCAAACCGCAGAAGGGATGGATCCGTTTTGTCAGCGCTGCGGGCAAGAAAGTGGATTTGGGCCCGGGCCGCATAGAGGTTCTGAACCTCAGTCCGGGCGGATGTGGCTTCCGCAGCGGCCTTTGTTTTCCCGCTTCCGATATCTTTGTGATGAAAATTTATTGGTATTTGGAAGACGATTTGGAAGAAGAGCGGCTCGAGTTTACCGGCCACATCCGCTGGCGGCAGCGGGAAGAGAACGGCTATCGTTACGGGATGCGCTTCATTTTGGGCCGGGGGGATAAGCAGCGTTTGCAGCGGGTGCTGAATAAAGCGATTCTGCTCATGTATCCAGGAAAGGCCAAAATTCACAATTTGTATCGAAAAGCCGCCAATTTTAGATTGACATGATACAGATTGTATCATACAATAAGGGTGATCTGATACGGAAATGGGGTGATGGTGTGAAGACTTATCAAGCGCCTGAAGTTTTGCTCCACCAAGAAGTCGTCTTCGAAAACCGGTTTGGCAGCGGTTTTAACGGAGGCGGCGGCAAGGGCAGCGGCAAAGGCAGCGGCAAGGGCAGCGGCAAGGGCAGCGGCAAGGGCAGCGGCGGCAAAGGGTTTCCTTGGCGGTGATCTGAGCGGCCCGCGAACCGCCAATTTGCGAAGAGATGAAGGAGGAACGCTTCTTCCTTCATCTCTTCCCCATTCGGTGAACATTTGGAGGTTGGTCATGGAGGTCTTTTGGAGAGAAATCGGGGAGTTCGCCGTCCGGGTGAACTGCCTGAGCGAAGACAAGGAACGCTCGGTCCAGCGCATGTTCGGCGCCCGGCGTCCGCCCGATCGGATCGATCCGGCCGGCAGCTTCGAACTGACCATCCGGCATGGCTGCGAACCGAACGAGAAAGGGCTGGACACGACGGTCACCCAAACCCCGGAAGGCGGATGGCTGTTCGAGCGGCCGGATTACCGGCTGGAGATATCCCCCGATTATCGAAGCGCGGACATTACCTATTATGATTACATCGGCTTGCGGTGCGTCCTGATCAACTGGTTCAGCGCCGTGGCCGCCCGTCAAAACTGGGGACTGGTGGTTCATTCCTCGTGCGTCATTCACAACGGGGAGGCCTATTTGTTTGCAGGCTATTCGGGAGCGGGCAAATCGACGGTGGCGGCCCTTTCCCGGCCGCGGGGACTGCTTTCGGACGAAGCGTCCCTGGTGAAGCTGACCCCGGATCAGCCGCCGCTGGTTTACGATTCTCCCATGCGCAGCAGCTTGCTGCAGCCGGCGCCGGTCCGATGCGCGCCGCTGAAAGCCATTTATTTTTTACGGAAGTCCCCTTTTATTCGGACCCATAAATTGGCGGGCAGCCAGGCGTTTTTGTATCTGTTTGACAAGATCTGGTACTGGCCGCACGATCCCGCGCTGACCGCGGAGACGATCCGCATGAGCAAGCGGCTGGTCGAAAGCGTGCCGACGTACGGTCTTGAGTTTCAAAAAAACGACTTGTTTTGGGAGGCCATTTCATGAGCGTCGCGTACCGTTGTCTGAATACGGCGGAAATGCTGGAGATCGACGGCGACATGATCATTTTGAATCCGGAGACTTTTACCGTGACGAAATTGAACGAATCGGGCGGCGAGCTTTGGCAGCTCATGCGCGAAGGCCGCACCGAAGAGGAGCTGGCCGAGTATCTGGCGTCGCAGCATGGCGGCGTGCCGATGGAGAAAATTCGGGAAGATGTGCGGCATTTCATCCAAAACCTGCAGGAGATCGGATTGATCCGGGTTGAATGAAACCTTGCGCACGTTCCGGGTTCTGATGGAAACCCGCAAAAAGGTCGAACTGCGCGCCGCAGGTTACAGTATGTATCCGTACATACGCCCGGGTGACATTTGCCGGTTTGAACCGCCGCGCCATCCCCTGCGAAAAGGGCAGGTGGCGCTCGTGGTCAGCCCGCGCGGGGTCCTGTTTTCGCACCGGCTGATCGGCTTGAAGCGCAAAAACGGCCGGCTGGTTTACATTTTCCGGGGCGACACCAATCCCCATCCCGACGCGCCATGCGTTCCGGAACAGGTGGTGGGGGTGCTGACTTCGCTGGTCCGCCATGGAAAAAGGGTGGACGAACGGCGGGTCGGACGGATGGTTTGGTCCTGGACCATGGTCAAGTTTCATCTGTTCTTTCGCGTCATTGGCCATCTGCTGCGCCTGGCGGATGGCGACCGTGAAACAATCGCGATGCACAGGAGGAGAATGTATGGCTTCCGCAATCCCAAAGGGCACGAGGACGGAAGCCTGGGCGGCGGCTCGCGGAGAAGCCGCGCCGGACGGCAGGAATGACTCGCTCGCGGCGGAAGATCGGGCGACGTCTGAAAGCCCGTCCGTGTCCGGTGTTTGGTTTGCAGGCCACGTGCCGTACATGGAGGACGGCCGCTGGTCGCAGCGAACGATCCGCCTTTATCCGGAGGCGCTGGAATGGAGCGAATCCGGTGGCCGCGGAATGAAGCGTGTGGCCCGCGCGGCTTTGGCGGAGGCGGAAATCTGGGAGGCCGGCGGCATGGGCTGGCTTGTCGTCGTTCTGAAGGACGGCGGCAAACTGCGGATCGGCATGGCGGATGCGCCAAACATGGCCGGACTGAGACGGATCGCGGAGCAGATACGCGCGTGGCTTCGGGCAACAAAGGAGCGGACGGAAACGCGGCGGGAGGCGGACCATTTTGACCCGGCGCAAGATCCGCCCCGGAAAAAGCGGAGGAAATGGGAGACAATCCTGGCTTTTGTGAAATACATCCGGCCGCACCGGGGCGCGCTGGCGTTTTCCGCCGTTCTTTTGCTTTTGCTCTCGTTTCTCGAAGTGCTTCCGCCGTATCTGATGAAGCTGATTATCGACGGGGGGCTTCTGGGCGGCTCGGAAATTCGGTTCCTGCAACTGATCGGACTTCTGATGGCGGTTCATTTGCTCCTGGCGGCGTTTGCAGTCGCGCGCTCGGCCATCGGCATCCGCATCGGCATGCGAATCGTGAGCCGCATTCGCCATGACATGTTTGACAAGCTGATGAAGCTGCCCGTCCGGTACTATGACCAGCGAAAAACCGCGCCTTTCATCGGGCGCATTCAATATGATACGGCGAAGGTGGAGGGCTTTTTGACGCGTGCCATTCCCGACTTTGCAGCCCAGATGATCATGATCGGGGTGGTGGCGGTCATGCTGTTTACGCTGCATGCGCTAATCGCGGCCCTGCTGCTTTGCCTGATCCCGATTTGCCTTTTGATTGCCAGATGGGTGTGGCCAAAGGTCCGATCTCTCACGCTGCGGACCTGGAACGCGGAGCACAGCTTGCAGCAGTATATCTCCGAATCTTTGCAGGGCATCCGCCTGATCAAGTCTTTTCGCCAGGAAGGCGCCGAGCGGCACCGGTTCCGGGCATGGAACGGAGCGGCGGTGATGCGGTCCGTCGAGCAGCAGCGCTGGTCTGTCTGGATTCGTCCTGCCATGCAACTGGCGGTGTCGTGGGCCATCGCCTTCGTCTGGCTGATCGGCGGCCTGCAGGTGATCAGCGGCAAAACGACGCTGGGCACCGTCATCGCCTTTTCCACGTATCTGTCGATGTTTCTGTCGCAGATGCGCTGGACGATGGGCGCCGCCAACCGTATAAACCGGGTGCTGATTTCGGCGGAACGGATTTTGGACCTGCTTACGACGCAAGAGGAGATGAACGCGCCGGACGGTTCCATGCGCCTTCCCAAGGCCAAGGGAGAAATCCGCCTGCATGGGGTTAGCTTCGGCTATGAACCGGGCACGCGTGTGCTGCATGACATCAACCTGCACGTGCGGCCGGGTGAAAAGATCGGCATCACCGGCAAGACAGGTGCCGGCAAAACGACGCTGATCCATCTTTTGTGCCGCTTTTACGACCCGGACGAAGGCCGCATCGAACTGGACGGCGTCAGCCTTAAAGACCTGACGGCCGAGGACCTGCGGCGGCACATCGGCATTGTGATGCAGGACAACTATTTGTTTGACGGCACCATTGCCCAGAACATTGCCTACGGCAAGCCGGACGCGACGCCGGAAGAAATTGTGGCGGCAGCCCGCCTGGCCAAGGCCCATGATTTTATTTGCCGGCTGCCGCAGGGTTACGACACCCGGGTCGGTGAACGGGGAGCCCGGCTTTCCGGCGGGGAAAAGCAGCGCATTGCCATTGCCAGGGCGCTGCTTCTTAATCCGACCGTGCTCATCCTGGATGAAGCGACTTCCGCCATGGATGCGGAAACCGAACGGGACGTGCAGGAAGCGCTGGAGGCGCTCTGCCGGGGCCGCACCGTCGTAGCCATCGCTCACCGGTTGTCCACGCTGCGGAGCGCCGACCGCATCGTCGTGCTGGATGAGGGACGGATTGCGGAAATCGGCAGCCACGAGGAACTCGTGCGCAGGCAAGGAATCTACTGGCGGCTATTGGAGGCGAACCGTCATCGGCCGATGCTGCAGGAGGCGGTCACATGAGAGATTGGAACTCATTGCGGGATACGGAATGGATTGATCCCCGCGCTATCCGGTTTAGCCGCCGTCCGGACGGGTGGCTCGCGGCGGAATGGGGCGTCCGCCAGGGGCCGGTGACGGCCCGGCGGCTGTTCCCCGTGACGGAGCCGGAAGGAATGATCCTGATCCGCAGCCTGGAAGGGGAGACGTGGGGCCTCATCCGCAGGACGGATGAACTGGAGCCGGTCAGCAGAGAGGCGCTTTTGGAAGAGGCGCGCATTTCTCCCTACCTTCCCCGGATCCGTCAGTTGCACAACCTCAAGCGAAACAAACGGCTGTTTGAGTGGACGGTCGACACCGACTTCGGGCCCATGCGATTTTTCACCGACCCGCTCTATGAGTCCGTCCTCGAGCGTCCCGACGGCCGCCGCGTCGTCACCGATGACCAAGGGCAGAGCTACGTGCTGCCCGCCGATCGCGATCTGGACCGAAAAAGCCTGAAAAAGCTGAAAATGTGGCTGTAAACGCCATGCAAAGGGGTGGAAACGGATGGCACTGAATATTGCGGAAATCCGGACGGCCGAGCCGGCGCCCGGGGACGAAGCGCCGCTGATTTCGCTGCTTAGGTGCGTGTATGACGATCGTCATCCGCTGCCGCCGGGGGAACAAGCGGATGCGATCCTCGCGGACATCCGGCTTTTTTATTTGTATCCGCAAGTTTACGTCCTGCTAAAAAACAGCGGACGCCTTGGCGAGCTGCCCGCGTCGCTCCGGCAGAAGCTGGAGGAAGGGTACCGGCAGACGCTGGGCCAAAGCGCGTATATCCGGCACAAGGAAAAAGAGCTGATCGCCATCTTTGAAAAGCATCAGGTGGAAGCCATCGTGCTCAAGGGCGCGCGCTTTGCGGAGCGCTATTTCGGCCATTTCACGGCCAGAACGTCCAGCGATCTCGATTTTCTCGTGCCCCGAGCCCGCTTCCAGACGGCCATAGACGCGCTTTGCCAGGAAGGGTATGAGCACGAAATGACCGTGGATCACCATGCGCGCATCGTCAAAAACCGTTTTCTCGTGGAACTGCACTGGACGCTGGATATCCCCGTGTGGTCAGACCTGCATGAAGAAGCCTGGTGGCAGGCCGCCGAGACCATCCGTCCGCACCAGTGCACAAAAGAGCTTTCGCCGCTGCACACGCTGTATTTCATATGCCTGCACGGCGCCAGGCATCAGATGAATTCGGTGCGCTATTTGCTGGACGTGGCGCAGGTGATCGTCACCCATCCGGACGAGATCGACATGACCGCGTTGCTCGAAATGGCCCGCAAGGACCGGACGCTGCGCCGCCTGCAGGTGGTCCTGTCCATCGTCTACAGCCAGTTACCTTCGTTAAGCCGGATCAAGCCCTTGCCGTTTGAGCCCCTGCGGACACCGTGGAGGTACGACCTGATCCGCAGATGCTGGCTGGGCGGCAAAAACTTGCCCTACTACCAATACAAGCTGTTTTTCCGCCATTTCATGTTTGACACCTGGAAGCATCGCTTGCAGTCGATCCGCAAGCCATATTGATCACGGGACGGTGAGACGCGATGATGCGCAATGCCGCCGAGCTCACCCGCCGCATTCTGTATACGCGGGGCTATGTCCGGATTCCCTCGCGGGATGAGAGCCTTGCGCCGCTGATTCGGCCGGGCGACATCTGCCATTTTGAACCGGTCCGGAGCTTCAGGGAACTGAAAAAGGGTGATGTCCTGCTGTATGTGACGGACCGGGGCGACCTGGTCAGCCGCCGGCTCGTGGGCACCGCCATGCGGAACGGGGAAACGTGCCTCGTCTTGCGGGGCGACGGCGTCCGCCAGCCGAAGGAAGAGGTGGCCGTCAGCCAGGTTCTCGGGAAAATGAGGCCGATGGGTTTCGGCATGAAGCTGTGGGGATTTATGGTCGTGCATTTTCCTTTCATATCCGTCTGGGCGACAAGATGGCGCAAATTCGAAAAGCTGTATGCGCGCAAATGAGGTCCGGGAAAATTCCGAGGGGCTCCACAAGTTGATGGGACCGTTTTGCTGAGGTCAAGTGCGGGGCTGCGGGGTGCCGTAAGCCGGAAAGATCGGGTTACGGAGGTTTGGCGCGGGTCTACGGGGTGTCATAAGCCGACGAGACCGACTTACGGAGGTCAGGTGCGGGTTCGAGGGGATCCATAAGCCGATGAAACCTGCTTGTTTGGTTGCCTCTGGAAGCAGGTATTTTCACTGGCCGCATCGGCTGCAACCATCCGTGAACTATCCAAAATATACACAATACACAGCAAAGGAATGGCGGCGGTTTATCCGGCCGCCATCATTCCTTTCTTGATAGAATCGGTGAAAAGCGGGACGAGCGGCCACAAAAGCTACGTTTTGTAATAAATAACGACAAATTTTAATTGACATGCTACAGATTGTATCTTATCATATGATACAGAATGTAACCTTCGTGAAAAGGGGATACGAAATGGAACTAAAGGGTGTGCTCAAAATCATCAAAAAAAGGTGGTGGCTGATTGCGCTGGTCGTGGCCGTTTCCACGCTGACAACGGCTTATTACAGCATGCGGAACTACGTGCCGCTTTATCAGGCCTCCACTCAGCTCATCATCAACTCGACGGTTACCGCCGACGCCCTCGGCAACCAGCAGATGGATCTGGGCGCCATCGGCGTCAATATGACCCTGGTAAACACCTACATCGAGATCATCAAGACGCCGGCCATCATGGATGAAGTGGTTCGCAGGTATCCCGAACTGCACATGACCACCCAGGATTTGCTGGAAACGGTGCGAGTTTCTTCGCTCAACGGAACGCAGGTGATGACCATCCGCACCGTCAACCCATCTTACGAGCTGGCGGCGCACATCGTGAACGCGGTGGCGGATGTGGTGAAGACGGAAATCCCCAGGATCATGAAGGTGAACAACGTGGAGATTTTGAGCGTGGCGGATCCGAACGAATATCCTCCCCCGGTAAACCCGCCTTCGCATCTAACCGTCGCCATCAGCTTCATCGTTTCGCTCCTGATTGCCGCAGGCCTCGTTTTTCTGCTGGAAGTGCTTGACGACACGATGAAGACGAGAAAGGACATCCAGGATACGCTCGGGCTGCCGACGCTGGCCACGATTCCGGCCATGAAAAAGAAAGATTTCATTGCGCCGGAGCCGGAAAAATCCAAACGAAAGCGAGCAGGTGATGCCGCCTATGCCACGGCTGAAAACCAATCCCGCCTTAATCCTGCATCTCAGTCCGGAATCTCCGGTCGCGGATCATTACCGTGATTTGAGAATCAACCTTGAATTTGCGGCGGGCGACCGGCCGATCCGGAAGCTGGCTGTTATCTCCGCCCTGGCGGGGGAAGGGAAATCGACGACCGCCGTGAATCTGGCGCTGGCATATGCCCAGGCCGGGAAAAAGACGCTGCTCATTGACGCCGACATGCGCAAACCATCCCTGCACCATGTGCTGCAGGTTGCCAATCACGCCGGCCTGTCGGATGCGATCCGGGATCTTTCCAAGGCGATGTCCCACATCCGGGATCCCGGGATTCCCGATTTGCACGTGCTGCCTTCGGGCCGTACGCCGTACAACCCGTCCGAGCTTCTGGCATCGGAAGCTTTCACGAAACTGCTTGAAATGCTGGAGCGGAAATATGACGTGATTCTCATCGACACGCCGCCGGTGTTATCCGCCATGGATGCCAAGGTCGTCGCTTCCAAATGCGACGGGGCGGTGCTCGTCATCCAGCAAGGCAAAGTGAAGCGGGAGGACGGGCGAAAGGTCATCGAGGAGCTGCAAGGCGCGGGCGCGCGGCTCTTCGGTGTGGCGCTGAACAAAATGAACAGCAAGGATATCGGGAAGTACCCCTACTGACGCCCGTGTCCGCCGTCAACCGGCCGCGGAACGGCACACCCTGTTTCGCGGCCGGCGGGGGTAAGGTAATGTCTACTGCACCTTTATCACTGTAGGCACTCGGCCATGCTGTGGGTCTTTAAGCGACCTTAGACATTCATTGTCGAGGGTGTGGCGTGAGGGCGGGTTAGATGCCCATTTTTCACAAGTTCACAGGAGGAATCTGGATGATGAAGCCTGTACGAAAAGCCATCATTCCGGCAGCGGGGCTGGGCACACGGTTTTTGCCTGCGACCAAGGCCATGCCCAAGGAAATGCTGCCGATCATCAACAAGCCTACAATCCAGTACATCGTGGAAGAAGCGGTGGCCTCCGGCATCGAGGACATTATCATCGTCACCGGCAAGGGCAAGCGGGCCATTGAGGACCATTTTGACCATGCTTTCGAACTGGAAGCCAATCTGGCCATGAAAGGCAAGTTCGCGTTGCTCGAGGAAGTGCAGCGGTCCTCCCGGGTGGATATCCATTATATCCGCCAGAAGGAACCCAAAGGGCTCGGCCATGCGGTCTGGTGCGCCAGAAGGTTCGTCGGCGACGAGCCTTTCGCGGTCCTGCTTGGCGACGACATCGTCCAGTCGGAAGTGCCTTGCCTGAAGCAACTGATCGACCAATATGCGCTGACCGGCGGATCACCGATCGTCGGCGTCCAGCCGGTGCCGGATCATGAAACGAGCCGATACGGCATTCTCGATCCCGACAGGCGGGAAGGCCGGCTGTACCGTGTCCGCGGCTTTGTGGAAAAGCCGCCGCAAGGCAAGGCGCCTTCCAATCTGGCCATCATGGGCCGCTACGTGCTGACGCCGGAAATTTTCGCGATCCTGGAGCATCAGGAAGCCGGCGCCGGCGGCGAAATCCAGCTGACGGACGCCATCGCCAAGCTGAACGAAGAGCGGCAAGTTTACGGCTATCATTTTCAAGGCGTGCGGTACGACGTCGGAGAGAAGCTTGGGTTCGTTTTGACGACGCTGGCTTTTGCGCTTCGCGACGAAGAGCTCAGCCTGCCGCTGTTCAATGAAATGGAAAAATTGCTCACAAACCGGAAAATGCTCAAGGTGATCGGTTAAAAGGAGCAAGGTTCCCATGACGGATTTGAATCACCGGTTCATTGGCGCCGCCGCCTCCCTGGGACAGCAGGAACGGGCGCGGACGGCCCCCTCTCCGCTTTATCCCGTGGCAAAACGAGCCATCGATATTGCGGGAGCCGCGCTGGGTCTGGTCCTTTTGCTTCCTCTGTTTGCGGTGATCGCGCTCATGATCAAACTGGACGACCCGAAAGGTCCCGTGATTTTCAAGCAAATTCGCATCGGCAAAGACGGCAGGCCTTTTTGGATGTACAAATTCCGGTCCATGGTGGTGAATTCGGAGGAGATTTTGCCGCAACTTCTCGACCGGAACGATTTGAAGGGGCCGATGTTCAAGATGAAGGAAGACCCCAGAGTGACGCGGGTAGGTAAGTTTTTGCGCAAATACAGCCTGGATGAGCTGCCACAACTTTGGAACGTGCTGAAAAACGACATGAGCCTTGTCGGCCCGCGGCCGGCGCTGCCCCGGGAAGTGGAACAGTATTCTGCGCTGGACCGGCAGCGGCTGACCGTCATGCCCGGCTGCACCGGGCTTTGGCAGGTCAGCGGCCGCAGCGGCCTGAGCTTCGAGCAGATGATTGAACTGGACCTGTACTATATCCGGCACCGGAGCATTTGGCTGGATCTGGTGCTGATCCTCAAAACCTTCCGCGCGGTGCTGACCTGCCGCAACGCCTATTAGGCGCAAAAAACGCGGCGGGCTCAGCTTATCCGCGCGAATCCATTCTGATTGGAGAATCGGTATGAAAGTGGCGGTCATTGGAGCGGGCTACGTGGGATTGAGCACCGGGGTGGCGCTGGCGTACGTCGGCCACGAGGTGACCTGCGTGGACATCGATGCTGAAAAAATCCGCAAGCTGAAAGACGGCAAGGTGCCGTTTTTTGAACCTCACCTGGAAGAGCTTTTGGGCGAAGTGCGAAGCCGCATGAAGTTCACGGATTTCCTTCCGGAGGCGGCCGCGCGGGCCGACATGGTTTTTCTGGCGGTGGGAACGCCGGCCGGTTCCGACGGTTCGCCCGACATGACCGACTGGTATGCCGCGGCTTCGGAAACGCTGGCGTGCCTTAAAGGCAAATCCGCGCCCACGGTGCTGGTCAACAAGAGCACCGTGCCGGCAGGCACCGCCGACCGGTTGCAGCGCCTGGCCGACAAGGCCGGTCTGGCCGGCAAGGTTACGGTCGCTTCCAATCCGGAATTCTTGCGGCAGGGGCGCGCGCTGGAAGACACGCTTTATCCGGACCGGATTGTCGTCGGCGGGGATGAGGCGGCCGCCGAGGCGCTGGAGCGCCTGTATACGCCCATCATCCGTCAAAGCTTTGCGCCGCCGTCTGGCGTGGCGAGGCCGGAGGGGCTGACGCGGGTGCCCTTCGTGGTCACGGACCGCATCAGCGCGGAAATTTCCAAATACGCGGCGAACGCGTTTTTGGCGATGAAAATCAGCTTTATCAATGAAATTGCCAACGTATGCGATCGGGTCGGCGCCAATGTCGAAAGCGTGGCCGGCATCATCGGCATGGATCCGCGGATTGGGCCCGCGTTCCTTAGGGCCGGCATCGGCTTTGGCGGCAGCTGTTTTCCCAAAGACACGAGAGCATTGCAATATATGGCCTCATCCAGCGGTTACGAATTCCGGCTGCTTTCCGCCGTCATCGAGGTCAACAACGCGCAAAAAGACATCCTGCTATCCAAGCTGCGCGAGGAACTCCGCGATCTTCGCGGCAGAAAAATTGCGGTGCTGGGCCTGGCCTTCAAACCGATGACGGACGACATGCGGGAGGCGCCCAGCGTTCCGATCATCCGCGCGCTGCTGGATGAGGGAGCGCGCGTCTGGGCCCACGATCCGGCGGCGCTGGAGAAAGCCCGGACCGTCCTGCCCGGCGAAGTGCGGCTTTGCGCAAGCCTGCACGAGGCGCTTCAGGACGCGGAAGCGGCGCTTCTGGTCACGGATTGGCCCGAGTACGCGCAACTGGAGGGCGCGTACATACGCAGGACGATGAAACGGCCGCTGTGGATCGACGGACGCAACGCCTTGAATCCGGCCGCCCGGCGGGAAATCGAATACCGGGGCATCGGCCTGGGCGGCGTGCGAAGCGGCCTGGCGGCAGAAGATGAGGAGGTGGCGTATGCGAAATATCCCAAAATTTTGGCATAAATTGCGGTTGGCCTCCGCCGGTCTGGCAGCCTTGGCGCTTGTGGCCGGATGCGCGAGTGAGGGGGCGTCCGGCACCGCCGGTCCGGCGCCGGATCCTTCCCGGGAGCCGCTGGTCAAAACCGTCCGGGCGGAGCCAATCACCGTGCGCGATTTCGGCGATCCGCTCGTGACCGAAGGCACGGTGCGGCCGGCCGAAGTGTTCTGGGTGACGGCCAAATACGCCGGGGAGGTGCTGGAAGTCGTCAAGGGGCCGGGCGATCCGGTGGCCGAGGGCGACATTATCATCCGGCTCACGTCGGAAGAGCTGCGCAAGGAGCTCAGCAGCGCTACGGCCGCCCATCAGGCCGCGTTGCGGCGGCTGAGCGATGCCCAAAAGAACGCGGCGGAATTGGCGGCCATGCATCAGCGGAATGTGGCGGCGGCCACGGCGGACTGGAACCGCGCGCGCAACGACTACGACCTGGGGCTCATCGGCGAGGCCGAACTGGAGCGCGCCCGAGAGCAGTTGGAGCGCGTCCGCCTGGAAGCCGAATGGACCCAAAAACAGCAAAATGCACTCATTAGCAGCTATCAGCAAGAGGTGAACATGGCCGCGCAATACGTGAAGGAGTGGACCAACGCGCTGGAGGAACTTCATATCCGGTCCACGGTCAGCGGCGTCATTTCCCAGGTTCCGTTGACGCCCGGGATGCGGGTCGGTCTGGGCACGCAGGCGGCGCTGGTGGAAAAAACGGACCGGGTCCGCATCAGCGTGCCGATCCCCGAGGAACTGATCCGGTATGTGCGGGGCAAAACGGCATTCACCATTGAAAGCTCCGGTCAAATGCAGACGGCGCAGGTGGTGTCGCTCGGGGATGTCCCGGAAGGGTCAATATACCCGCTGGTTCTGGAAGCGGACAACACCGCTTTGGGGCTGAAATCCGGCATGAAAGTCAACATGTATGTGACCGACGAAAGCCAGCGCCACGCCCTTGCGGTGCCGGCCAATGCGATCCTGCATGAAAACGGAGTGCCGCACATTTTTGTGATTCACGGCGACAGAGTGGAAAAAAGGCCAATTGTGACCGGCCGTTTGCATGAAGGATATCAGGAAATTCTGTCCGGCGCGCAGGAAAACGAATGGCTGGCGGTAACCGGCATCAGTACGCTCAGGGATCAGGAGCAGGTGCGAGTACAGGAGCAAAGGGTGGATCATTCATGAAAAAATCGTTGAAAAAAGGGCTGCTGGCGGCCCTGGCATGGATCATGATCTTGACCGCGCTGCCCCTTTCGCCGACGGCGGCCGCGCCAGGCAAGTTGGGCGCCTTGTCCGTGCAGGTGAAAAGCCTGACGGTGGACCGGACCGAACAGGGCAGCCGCATCATTGCCGCCATCCTTCTTACCAACGGCAGCCGGGAGACGGTCCGGGTGCCCGAGTACGAAGTCCGCGCCATCACCACCGACAACATTGCCTACACGCTGCAGCCGGGAGCGGACAATCCGGCGACGATTCAGCCGCTGGAGACGGCGGAACTGCATTATTCGCTGCTGGTGAAACGATCCGACAGCTTCACGGTCACCCAGCTGAACTGGATCCAGATGAACAAAAACGTTTATCCGCGCGTGGAGACGACGGTGTTGGCGCTGGCGGTCACCCAAAATCGGATGGAAACGAGGATGTGGGGCCAGCCGTTCGCGCTGCCGACCGGACCGGCGCAAGTGGTTCTCACGCCGGCCAAGCTGCATCAGCAAACGCTTTTGGACGGCACGGGCATTCTGATTTCGTTCAAAGCGGAAAACCGGAGCAATGAGCCGCAATTTGTGCCCGACTTTCTCGTGGAAGGACAAACGGACAAGAAAAAATATGAAGCCGTCAAAGCGTCCGGAACGCCGAAAACGACGCTGGAGCCCGGGGAAACAAGATGGATTCATTACCGGCTGCAGGTGGACAGCGAAGAGGAACTGAAAAACTTGTACATCATGACACAGGAAAGTTTCCGGGACGCCGGACAAAATGCGGTCACGTATCGTCCCGCGTGGGTCAAGGTCCTCATCCCGAACTACCTGAACAAAGAGCTTCTCTTGGAGGAGCTTCCGGATTATCGGCGCGGCGAGGTGATTCCGCTGGATCCGGCCAGCCGGGTCATCCCGAAGGACGTGGAAATTTCCCTGATCCGGCTGCAAGTGATGCCGTGGACAACAAACGGCCTGAGGGTCATCGAAGCGGAGTTTTCCATCGTGAACCGGGGTCACGTGCCTCTGCCCAAACCTGAATTCGCGGTGGAGCTCATGAGCTCGGAAAGCCGCAAATATTTGGGCACGCTGGTGCCCAAGGATCCGCCGCTTTACAAGTTTGAATCGGAGCCTGATATGGACAAGACCGGCGCCATTAATCCGAATGTGCCCTATGCAGTCTCCTTCGAATTTCATGTGCCGATTCACGAGATCGGAAGCGAAATGGGGATCGTGCTGTCGGACAACATAACGCAGCCGCCGTTCCGCCTGCCGCTCGCTTCGTTCAAAACAACAACACTGTTGCCGTAAACCCGGTGGACAGGTGGTCTGAAGGTGAAAATTTCGGTTATCGTTCCGACTTACCGGCGCATTCCCAGCCTCGAAAGGTGCCTTGCGGCGCTGGCGGCCCAGCATCGCAAACCGGATGAAGTCCTCGTCATTGCCAGAAATTCCGACAGCGCAACGCTGCAGTTTCTGGAGGGATGGCGCCGGCGCCGCGGCTCTGCGCTGAATTTGCGGGTCGTCCGCGTCGATCCGCCCGGGCAGGTCGCCGCGCTCAATGCAGGCCTGGACAGCGCGGCCGGCGACATCGCGGCCATCACCGACGACGATGCCGCTCCCCGCAAGGATTGGCTGCAGCGCATCGAGGAACATTTTCGCAGCGATCCTGCCTTGGGCGGGCTCGGCGGCAGGGACTGGGTGTACGAAAACGGCAGGTTGCTTTCCGGGGCCAAAATGACGGTGGGAAAAATTCAGTGGTTCGGCCGGGTGATCGGCAACCACCATCTCGGCATAGGAGGGCCCAGGGAAGTGGATTTGCTGAAAGGAGTCAATATGGCGTTTCGGCGCGAGGCCATCCGGCATGTCCGTTTCCTTACCTGCCTTAAAGGAACAGGAGCGCAAATGCACAATGAAATCGACTTTTGCCTGCAGGTCAAAAAAGCGGGCTGGAAGCTGGTGTATGATCCCCAAGTGGCCGTGGATCACTATCCGGCCCCGCGATTTGATGCCGATAAGCGCAGCACTTTCCATGCCGAATCGTTTGCCAACCGGGCGCACAACGAAACTTTTGCCTTGATGAACAACTTTAGTCCCGGCAGAAGTCTTCTTTATTTGCTCTGGGCGTTTGCCGTCGGCAACCGCATGTATCCCGGATTTCTGCAATGGCTGCGCCTTTTGCCGCAGTCGCCGCGCCTGGCGAGCCAAAAATGGAAAGCCGCCGTGAAAGGAAGAATCGACGGCCTGAAAACCTGGCGGCGAATGAAAGGAGGGAGCGCGCTTGAAAGTGGCCGTCGTGATGCCGATTGCCGGCCTGGCGGGCGGGTCGGAAATCATGCTGCTTCATCTGCTGGCGGAAAGCAGGCGGGCCGCTGACATCGAATATACCGTTGCCTTGTTGCAGCAGGGACCGTTGGCGGAGGAAGTGAGGGCTTTGGGCTATCCGGTCCGCGTGTTCGAAGCGGGAAGATTGCGGCAGGTTTTCCGCTACATGCGCACTGTGGCGCAGCTTTATGCCTGGATTCGCCGCGAGCGCGCGGATCTGGTGCTGTCCTGGATGAGCAAGGCGCACCTTTATGCCGGGCCTGCGGCGCTTGCGGCGGGCGTCGGTGCCGTCTGGTATCAGCACGGCATTGCCCGGCCAACCCGGATGGAGAAAGCCTTGAGCCTGGTACCGGCGAAAGCGGTCATTTTGCCTTCCAACGCCGCTTTGGCGGAGCAGACCAAAATGACGCCGAAGCTGCCTGCCGCCGTCATTTATCCTTCGGTGGATTTGCGCCGGTTTGACCCCGGTGTCCTCCCGCCGCCTGAAGAGGTCCGCCGGGAACTGGGGCTGCCGCAGGATAAAAGGATTATCGGCATCGTGGCGCGGCTGCAGCGGTGGAAGGGTGTGCATGTGTTTCTGGAGGCAGCGGTGAAAATCAGCCGCGCGGTGCCGGACACCTACTTTGTCGTCGTGGGCGGCAAGCACCAAACAGAGCCGGAATATCCGGAGGCTCTGCGACGGCAGGCAGAGCGCGCGGGGCTGTCCGGCCGGGTGCTGTTTGCCGGCGAGCAGCGGGACACCGCCCGCTGGATGCAGTCCTTTGACATCCTGGTCCACGCATCCATGCGAGAGCCCTTCGGCATGGTGATCGTGGAAGGCATGGCTTTGGGAAAACCGGTGGTGGCCGCCAAAGCGGGAGGTCCGACGGAATCCGTCGTGCACGGCGAAAACGGGCTTCTCGTTCCGCCCGGCGACGCGGAGGCTCTTGCGGCGGCGGTCATCGGACTCCTGGCCGACGAAGAGAAGCGCGCGCGGATCAGCCGGGCCGCCAGGGAACGGGCGCGGCAATACAGCGCCGAGCGCATGGCGCGGGAAATGGCACAGTTCCTTCATCTAAACAGGAAAGCGGGTACTTGATGTGGATCTGATCGCATTCCGCATGCTGAACCTGAAGCGGCTAAAATGGCCGCTGACAGCCGCCGTCTTCATGCTGGCCGGTCTTTCGGTCGGCTATCTGGCGCATGATCCCGATTACATCCGGCTTCTGGCCGCGGCGGCGATTATCCTGCCGATCGCGGCACTGGGCCGCAAAAGTCCGCAAGCTGCGCTCATCATGCTGCTTGTGTATCTGCCGTTTATGTCCTTTCTGCGCCGGCTGCTCATCCCCATCGCCGGCTGGAGCAGCCTGGACCCGCTGCTTCTCGTGGCGCCGGTGACAGTGCTTCTGTTTTTCTCAGGCTGGCTTTACCGGACATACCTTTTGCGCGAGCCCATCCGGGACGAATCGTTTTTGTTCAAATGCGTGCGCTGGATGCTGCTGGTGGATGTTCTGCAGATTTTCAATCCCCTGCAGGGAAGCATCCTGACGGGCATCGCCGGCGTCATTTTCTGGGTCGTGCCGGTCGTGTTCATGATTTTGAGCCGGGAATACGTGGATGAAAAACTGCTTAAACGCATTTTCGCCGTGGCGCTGGTCATCGGGATTCTCTCGGCCGCTTACGGGTACAAACAATTTCTGCTTGGCTATTCCTTCTTCGAGAAACTCTGGGTTGAACAGTCCGGATACACGGCCTTGATGGTTTACGGCACGATCCGGCCTGTTTCTTTCTTTGCCAGCGGAGCCGAGTACGGATATTACCTGGCCATTGCGCTGGTCATCAGCTGGGTGTGCGTGCTGCGCGCCAAGCCGCCGTTGAAGCTCGTGGGCCTTGCCGCTTCGGTCTTCCTGTACATTAACCTGTTCATCGAATCGGCACGGGGCGTCATCGTAGCCGCCACCGTGGCGCTGTTTGTCGTCACCATTCTGAGCGTGCGGAAAACCGCGCATCGAGTGGCGGCGAGCCTCATCAGCCTGATGGCGCTGGGCGTTCTGTTTGCGGGGATAAGTCTTCTGAACACGAGCAACGATCTTATCCGGCATTCCGTCGAGGGGCTGATCGATCCTTTCGGCGAACGATCCTCGGCCAAGGGACATTTCCGCCTGCTGGGCGAAGGCATTTGGCTTGGCATTCAAAATCCCCTCGGTTTCGGCTTAGGCAGCACCACCATTGCCGGCAACCAGTTCAGCGGCCAAACCATAAGCTCGGAGGCCGATATTGGCAACAAATTTATCGCCACGGGCGTTCTCGGGGGCATCCTGTATTTTCTGATCATGGTTAACGTGCTCATCAAAGCGTTCCGGAAAGCGAATGCGGGCGACCCTGTCTATTTGATCATTCTCGGCGTTCTGATCGCATGCGGCATGCAATGGCTGACGGGCGGACACTATGCCGTGCTTCCCCTGATCTGGATCATGATCGGATATTTGGACAAAACCAGTGCGCGGAGGTTAAAGCATGAGAATCGCATGGATCGGGCCCATGCCCAGTGACGGACAAGGAGCCCTGGGCGCGGGACGGGAGTTTCTGCTGGAGCTCGCCAGACAAGGCGTGGAAGTCGACTGCTATTTTCCGAGCGGTGAAACTCGCCTGCCGGCCGTACTGGAGCGGGAGCCCAACCTGCACTTTTGCCTGGAGCCGAACCGCTGGCGCTGGAACCGCTGGTACAGCCGCCACCGCCTGCTGGCGTTCGTGACCGGGCAGTTGGCCAATCTGTGTTGCGAGATGAGATTGGCCAAGAAAATGGCGGAAAATCACCGCGCAAGGCCTTACGATTTTGTGTTCCAGTTTTCCCATATCGAAATGCACGCGCTCAAAAAATACAAGCGCCATTTGCCGCCCATCCTGCTGCATCCCAGCGTCCATGCGGCCGGCGAATTGCAATGGCACCGCAATGAAGCCCATTTGTCGAGGCAGTCGGAACCGTGGCTGAAGCGCATGCTGGTTCGGCTATTGCTCATGATCCGCGCGCGGGTGCAAAAAAAGCATATCCGGCTGGCGGATCATGTGCTGAGCCTGAGCCGGACGTTCGCCGAAGAGATGATCCGGGATTACGGGATCAGCCCCGGCAAAGTGGCGGGCATTGTCCCCAACCCCATCGATCTGGATACGTTCAGGCCCGCCAGTCGGACCAGGTCCGAAACCGATCAAGTTACTTTCCTGTTCGTTTCCCGCATCGCTGTCCGCAAAGGTACGGAAATGATCGTGGAGCTTTCCCGAAGACTTGACGATCTGGCGGGCCAGGTGCGCATCATCGTGGCCGGCAACCACTCCCTCTGGTCGGATTACCGAAAGCTGCTGCACAAGCTCAATCCACGCATCGCCGAATACCGGGGCCAAATTACCGGCGAAAACCTGGTGCGCTTGTACCAATCCGCGGACGCGCTGATCCAGCCGAGCCATTACGAGCCCTTCGGGCTTACCGTCGGAGAGGCGCTGGCCTGCGGCCTTCCGGTGGTGGCAAGCAGCAAGGTGGGCGCAGCGGAAAACGTGGATGCCCTGTGTTGCCGGCGCTTTCCGCCCGGTGATATGGATGCGCTGGAACGTGAAGTGCGCCGGCTGCATGCCGATCTGCGCAGCGCGGGGCGGAAAGAAATTATGGCCAAGGCAAGGGCGGAGGCGGTTCGTTTGTTTGCGAGGAAGACGATTGTCTCCAACCTGATCCTGCGCCTGGAAAGTCTGGCGCAGGCCAAATGAAGCACACGATCCAGACGTTTTTCAGCCTCTTCGGCGTGTTGTTCATCAACGTGTTTTCGTCGGTCCTCCTGTCCCGGGGGCTGACGCCGGACGAACGGGGAATCTATCTCGGCATCACGATGTGGTCGGGGTTCATCTACGGGCTTTGCGACATCGGCATATACACGTCTGCCGTCTACTTCTGGGGCAAAAGCAAGGAGGATGAGAAAAGGGACGTATTTGCGACGCTGGTTTGGTGGGCGTTAGGCACGGGCGTCATCTGCGTCGGGGTAGTGGCGCTGCTGGCCGACTGGATGATCAAGGCCCATCTGGATGCGGCGGAAATGGCGGCAGCCCGCTTTTATTTCTTCACGACGCTGTTTGGGCCGATTACGACGATGGTGACCGGCATTTTGGCGGCCGAGCAGCGGTTTTCTTGGATCAACCTGACGCGGGTCGGCATGCCCGCCATCACCACCTTGTTCTGGCTGGTCTATTTTCTGGGGAAATCCCTTTCCGTGGCGATGTGCCTCATCACGACGGGGGTGTTGCCGCTTATTACGCTGTTTGCGCTGGCTTGGCAACTGCGAGACCGTTTCCGGCAGTGGGGCCGGTTTCGGCTGGCCATCTTCCGTCGGGCGGCTTGGTACGGCCTCAGGGGATACGGGGGACAGCTCGTCGGCACGTTTGGAAACAACAGCACGCAACTGCTCCTGTTTTCGCTGACGCCTGCCGCGCTGGCTTACTACCAGACGGCCGGCAGTGCCGCCGGCGTGCTGTGGGCCATTCCGAGGGCCATCATCACCACCAGTTTGCCGGAATTCGTCCGGACCGATCCGCAGCTTTTGCACCAGCGCGCATGCCGGATTTTCCGACTCACGATGCTGGCCACGCTGGCAGGGATGATCGCCCTTGGCGCCGCGGTGCCGGTGCTGATTCCGCTTCTCTTCGGCGCGCCTTATGTCATGTCCGTGCTGCCCGCGCTCATCCTGATGCCCGCCGCTTTGTTCGGAGGGTTGTCGGAGCTCTTAGGCAACGCCTTAAACAGCACGGGACGCACCTTCCACCAGACCGTGGCCAATGCGTGCACCGTCGGCGCCACGCTGCTGTCTCTTGCGATCACGATTCCGCCATGGGGGCTAAACGGCGCGGCGGTTTCCAGTTGCTTCGGTTTCGTCGTCAGCTTCATGGTCCGGGTTGTCTGGTATTCCCGGTGCATTCACCGCTTCACCTGGCAAGACGTCATTCCCACGACGGCCGAAGCCAGGGAAGGGGTTGCACTGGTCAGGAGAGCGGTTCAAAGCTTGCGGCGAAAGGCCAAGGAAAAGCCTTTCGTGATGTCGGCAAGGAAGGGATGAGCGAGCGTGCAATACCGGTTTTCCGTCTGCATCTGCACCAGGAATCGGCCGAATGAGCTGCGCAAGGCGCTGGCTTCTGCGGAGAAAGCCGAGCTGGTTCATGAAATTATCGTCTCCGACGACAGTACCGATGACCGGACGGAAAGGCTGGTGCGGTCCGAGTTTCCGTTCGTCATGTACGTGCCCGGTCCCCGCCGGGGATTGGCCGCCAACCGCAACCGCGCCGTCCGCGCCGTCACGGGCAGCCACGTGCTGTTCATGGACGATGATGTGGTGCTGGCCCCGGACTTTTTCGTGCAAATCATGAAAGTGCTGAAAGAAAGCGCCGCCCGCCACGGGCACCGGGTCATCGTCACGGGACTGGAGACGCGGCGCGGCGCGCTGATCCGGCCCCATGATCAGACGTTCTTCGGTTTTCAGGAACGTCAGTATTCACAAGGGGAACCGCTAAAAACGATTGTCATCAACAGCACCGTGTTTCCCGTTTTTCTGTTCAAAGAAATCCGCTTTGACGAGCAACTGGTATACGGCTACGAGGAAGTGGACTTTGCGACGCGGGCGGCGCAGCGGGGGTACGCGATCGTGCTGGCGGAAAAAGCCGTCAACACCCATTTCCCTGCTGAAGGGAACCGGGATTTTTACCGGCCTCACATCGACAAATCCCGCATGTATGTGACGTTCAAGAGATACTGGCACACCGAACGAAAGCGCGGCAAAGCGGTGGCCTTTGCGCTGCTGGCGCCGGCGCATGCGCTCCTTTCCGGCATCAAGGCCGGCGGGTGGAAGGGCGCTTCGGGCGCCATGCGGGCAATCCGGGGCTCGCTGGCGATGATGCTGCGCGCGTCGCGCTGATTTGCTTGCTGGGAGGTTGTCCATGGAACCGGTCGTTTCCGTTGTGATTGCCGCCTATAACGCGGAAAACACCATTGGGGAGGCTATGCTTTCCGTCGGGCAGACCAAGCAAGTTTTTGAGATCATCGTGGCGGACGACGGATCGTCGCACGCTGAAGGTGGACAGCCATCCGATGGTTCTAAGGCCCATTATCCGAAGGTGGTTACGTTGACAGGAGCAGATGCGGCATGAGGGTAGGCATTGTAACACACAAGCTGCAAAAGGGAGACGGCCAGGCGCGGGTCAATTACGAGCTGGTGAAGGAACTTTTGCGGCGCGGATACCACGTGACGGTGTTTGCCAGCCACGTGTGCGACGAGCTGGAAACCGCTCCGGGGCTTAAATGGGTGCCGGTGCCCGTAAAGGGCTGGCCGACGAATCTTCTGAAAAATCTTGTGTTTTCCGTCGTGGGCAGCTTAAAGCTCAGCCGGCGAAAAGAGGAACTGGATGTGGTCCTGGTCAACGGGTTCATCGTCTGGAACCAAAGCGACATCAACGCGGTCCATTTCGTGCACAGCGCCTGGCGAAAATCGCCGGTTCACCCGTTCCGGCTGAAAAAGAACTTGATGGGAATTTATCAACTGATTTTCACCAGCCTCAATGCCCGTCTGGAAAGATGGGCTTTCAGACGGACGAGGTATTTGGCGCCGGTGTCGGAGAAAGTCCGCCATGAACTGGCCGCTCTCGGGTTTACCGAGCGGGTCCGTGTAATCTTTAACGGTGTAGATATCAAGGAGTTTAAGCCAGGGCCGGCGGAACGCGCCCGGCTGGGTTTGCCGGAAGGGGTGCCGCTGGCGCTGTTTGCCGGCGACATCAAATCCCCGCGCAAAAACCTGGATACGGTGTTGAAGGCGCTGCGGCAAACGAACGGCTTGCACCTGGCGGTGGCAGGCGCGATCCGGGGCAGTCCGTATGTGCGGCTCGCGGCGGAGTTGGGCGTTGCGGACCGGGTGCATTTTTTGGGTTTTCGCAGGGATATGAACGAACTGATGCGCAGCGCGGACTTCTTCGTGTTTCCGTCGCGCTACGAAGCCTGCACGCTGGCGGTGCTGGAGGCGATGGCCTCCGGCCTTCCGGTCATCACCACGTATCAGTCTGGCGTGACCGAACTATTTGACGGCCAGGTGGAAGCGGGTATTGTCCTCGAGGATGCGGAGGATGCGTCGGCGCTGGCGGCGGAGATGGAGCGCCTGGCGAAAGATGCGGATCTTCGGGCGCGCATGGGGCGGGCGGCGAGGCGCATCGCGGAGCAGAACCGCTGGGAGGACATGACGGAAAAATACATCCGGCTTATCGAGGCCGTGGCGGAGGAGAAGCGTTCGTCGGAGGAAAGACGCGTGCTGGCGTTTGCCACGCAAGGGGTCGGCGGAGACGATGAAGCGCGGCTGAAAACTTTGCTTTCGCAAACACCGGCGCAGTTTTTTCCGTTCGACCGGCGGCGGAAGCTCCGCAGCGCATGGCGCCTTTTCCTTCAGATGCTGCGCGATCGCCCCCGCCTCGTTGTCATGGAAGGCACCGGCATCGCCGGAGGCGCGGCGCTTATCGCGGCCAACCTGCTCGCCGGCATTCCGTATGTCGTCAGCAGCGGGGATGCGGTCGGTCCCTATGTCGCAAGCCGGAACCGGCTGTTGGGACTGTTCTTTTCCTTATATGAAATGCTTCTTTACCGCTTGTCCGCCGGCTTTATCGGATGGACGCCGTATCTGGCGGGCAGGGCGCTGTCCTTCGGCGCCCGGTTTGGCATGACCGCCGCGGGATGGGCGCCGTTTGCTTACACGGAAGAAGAGCTTGCGGCATTCAGGGTGCAAATCCGGCAAAAGTATGGCATCCCGGAGACGAACGTGGTCGTGGGGATTGCAGGCAATCTGAACTGGAACCGCAAAGCGGGCTACTGCTACGGCTATGAGCTGGTGCAGGCGCTGAGAAGGATCAAGCGGCAGGACATCACGGTGCTGATCATCGGCGACGGCAGCGGGCTTGAAAAGCTAAAAGCGCTCGGCGGCGGCGACAGGCGGCTGGTGTTTGCCGGCAGGGTGGACCGGCAAGAGGTGCCCAAGTATCTCGCCGCGATGGATCTGGCGAGCCTGCTGCAAAGCGTCGACAAGGTCGGAAGTTTTCGGTACACAACAAAGATCAGCGAATACCTGGCCGCCGGCCTGCCGGTGGTGACCGGCAAAATCCCGATGTCCTATGACCTCAACCGGGACTGGATGTACCGCATCGGCGGCAGCAAACCGTGGTCACCGGAATATATCGGCGAGCTGGCGGCGCTTCTGGAAAGCGTGACGCTGGAAGAACTGCGGGAAAGGAAGAAACGGGTGCCGCGTCAGCTTCCTGAGTTTGACCGGGATCTGCAGGTGAGCCGCGTGAGTCATTTCATCCGGGACATTCTGGCCGAGGTTTGAGTTTATGCGTAAAGGATTGTGACGTTTATGGAAACGGGCGGCAAAACACGGCTCGTATGGGCCGATCAGGCCAAAGGTATCGGCATCCTCGCCGTCATCACCGGCCATACGGCCCTGGAATATGGTTGGTGGGGCACTTTCATCTATTCGTTTCACATGCCGTTGTTCTTTTTCCTCTCCGGTTTCTTCTTCTCCTGGAGTCCCGACCTGCCGGCGGCGGAACAAATCCGGAAGAAAGTTCGGACTATTCTCGTTCCCTACTTCGTCTTCGCCGGGCTGTCGTATCTGTACTTCCTTGCCAGATACCATTTCGGCACGCCTTCCTACTATGAAGATCTGGATGTCTGGCAAGTTTTCGCCGGGATTTTCTATTCGGCGGGTACCCGGGAATGGATGGATTTCAATTTGCCGCTTTGGTTTTTGACCTGCCTGTTCGTAACCGAAATGCTGTTTATGGCCGTCAGGGGCCTAATCCGCCATAAAGCGGCGCTGACGGCGGCGCTGGCGGTCTTCGCCATTGCAGGATACCTGGATGGGATCTATAACCCGTTCAAATTGCCGTGGGGGATCGACGTGGCGCTGACGGCGGTGGCGTTTTTCGGCGCCGGTTATCTTTCGAAGGAAGCCGTCCGGAGGCTTTTGGCCCGGCCGGCGGCGGTGCGCCTCGCGCTGGGGCTGCTGTTCCTTGTTCTCAACATTGCGGCGCTGACCGAGCGGATGAACGTGAACATGAAGGTGCATGGCCAGTTCTATGACTTTTATTTCGCGGCCTTTTGCGGCATCTTATGGTGCTTGCTCCTGTCCAGCGTGATTCGTTCGAAGGCGTTGGAATACCTGGGACGGCATTCGCTGATTTTGATGGCCGTACATATGCCGATGCTTGGCATCGCGGGCCGGCTGGTCGGACTGTTGCCCTTTTCCTTGCCTTCTGACGGGGCAGAAGCGCTGCGGGCCGCCTTGGTCATCGTGATGGCTTTGCCTGTCATTTACGTCATTCATCGCCATTTCCCCTGGGTGATCGGAAAAAGCCGCAAAGGCATGCTGCTGCGCGGAAAACGGATGCATGAAAATGAGGTGAGTTCGCCATCCAATCCTACGATTATCTGATCATTGGCGGCGGCATCATGGGGCTGACCATCGCCCGGGAACTGAAGCTGCGCATGCCGTCTTGTTCGGTGGCTCTTATTGAGAAGGAAGCCGATGTGGCACAGCATGCCAGCGGCCGGAACAGCGGCGTGCTTCATGCGGGTTTTTACTACACCGCCGACAGCCTGAAGGCCAGGTTTTCCAAGGCGGGCAATCGGGCCATGATCCGCTACTGTGAAGAAAACGGCCTGAAAGTGAACAAATGCGGCAAGCTGGTCGTGGCTGCGGACGAGAGAGACTTGCCGGTGCTGGAAGAATTGAAGCGGCGGGGCGACGCCAATGACGTGGAGCTGGTCTGGGTCCGGGAAGAAGAACTGGCCCGCTATGATCCCAATGCCAAAACGTTCCGCAAAGCGCTTTATTCTCCGACAACGGCCACGGTGAACCCACAGGAAGTGTGCCAACATCTGAAGCGGGAAATTGTGCGGCTGGGTGTCGCCCTCCATTTGGGCTGCCCCTACAGGCGACATGAGGGCAGCCGCGTGCATGCGGGAGATCGCGTTTTAGAGGCCGGATACGTGATTAACGCGGCCGGGCTATACGCCGACAAGATCGCGCAGGATTACGGCTTTGCGCATGACTACACGATCTTGCCCTTCAAGGGATTGTATCTGAAATACGCCGGAACCAAGCCGGTGGCGTCCACAAACATCTATCCGGCACCATCCATGAGCAATCCTTTCCTGGGTGTGCATTATACGATTACCGCCGATGGGGCCGTCAAAGTCGGTCCGACGGCCATTCCCGCCCTGTGGCGGGAGCACTACCGGGGCTTTGCGCGCTTTAGACCTCGCGAAATGCTGGAAATTTTGAGCTGGATGGCCAGACTGTTTGCGGCGGATGCGTTCCATTTCCGCACCCTGGCGGCGGAAGAGTTTCGAAAATATCGCAAACGTTATCTGATCCGCCTGGCCGGGAAACTGGTCAAAAAGTGCGACCCGGGCGGATTCGGAAGCTTCCTTGCCCCCGGCATCCGCGCCCAGCTTTTGCATAAGCCGACCATGACACTGGTGCAGGATTTCCTTGTCGAAGGCGACGGTCATTCGATCCATGTGCTGAACGCGGTTTCGCCCGCTTTTACGAGCAGCTTCCCGTTTGCCGCCTATGTGGTGGACCGGGCCCTTGCGCTTCAGCAAGGGCACGAGGAGATGGCCGGCAACATGCCTGGCGGGCAGCGGGATTGTTTCGGCAGCCATATTGCCTGAAATCCATAAGCCATTAGTCGAAGGGGATGGAACATGAAGTCGGTATTTGTGACGGGAGCCGGCGGTTACATCGGCAGCGTGCTCGTTCCCAAGCTGCTGGCCAAAGGGTACAAAGTAACGGCCCTGGACCGGTTTTTCTTCGGGACCGAAACGCTGGCGCCGCATGAGAATCTGACGGTGATCCGCGAAGACACGAGAAGGCTGACGGAGCGGCATCTGGAAGGATTTGACGCGGTTATCGATCTTGCGGCCATCTCCAACGATCCGTCCGGCGAGCTGTATGTGGAAGAAACGTTCCAGATCAATTACGAGGCCAGGGTGCGCACCGCGAATCTTGCGAAAAAGGTTGGGGTGTCCCGGTACATCCTGCCGTCTTCCTGCAGCGTGTACGGTTACCAGGCGGACGGCCGGTTGGTGGATGAAACTTCGCCCATTAATCCGCTGACCACCTACGCAAAGGCCAACGCCATGGCGGAAGAAGGGGTGCTGCCGCTGGCGGATGACCGGTTCACCGTCACGGTGATGCGGCAGGCGACGGTGTTCGGCTGCTCGCCGCGCATGCGGTTTGACCTGGCGGTCAATATCATGACGCACAGCGCCTGGGAGCGGGGCGTGATTCCGATAAACCGGGACGGAACGCAGTGGCGCCCGTTCGTGCATATCCAGGACACGACCGACGCGATGCTGCTTTTGCTCGACGCGGACGCATCAAGCGTGAACGGGCAGATTTTCAATATCGGTTCGAGCCGGCACAATTACCAGCTTAAAGATGTGGCGGAAACGATCGTGCGAACGGTCCCGAAAGAAGTGAGGGTGGAATGGGTCGGTCATCCGGACCACCGCTCCTACCGCGTAAGCTGCGAAAAAATCCGCCGTGTGCTGGGGTGGGATGCTTCCCGCACCCTCGAGCAGGGCATCCGGGAAGTGTATGAGGCGCTGTGCGCGGGCAGCCTGGTGCGCAGCGAGCGGACCATCACGCTGAAATGGTACCAGGAGCTCGACAAGTGGCACAGGATCATCAAGGAGTGCGAGCTGGAAGGGGCTATGATCCAATTGCGGTAAATCTTGAGACGGCAAGTTTGGAGGATGCGGATGAAGATTCTGGCAACCGGCATGGGATGGTTCGGGACGAGACCCGGCGGACTCAATCATTATTTTGCCGACTACCTGAAAGCGATGACGGACATGGGCCATACGGTCGAAGGGCTGCTCAGCGCGGAAGGGCCGCTGGACGGAGCGCCTCCCTACATTACGGATGTGGCCGGCGGGGCGGTGCGACTGGACCCGTACCGAAGGATGAAGGCGTTCAGCGAAACGGTCAGGCGGCGGGTGGCGGATGTTGCGCCGGACGTGTTTAACCCGCACTTTGCCTTGTACGCTTTTCTCATCACCCGGAACATGCTGCCGGACCGCGTGCCCATTGTGACCCATTTCCATGGCCCGTGGGCGTACGAATCCAGGGTCGAGGACAGCGCGGGCCCGCTGGTCAGATATGTCCGCTTCCGGGTGAAGCGCAGCATCGAGCGGATGACATACCGGCGGTCCGATGCCTTCATCGTGCTCAGCCAATATTTCCGCGATATGCTGTCCGACTGTTTCGGCATCCCCAAAGAGCGGATCCATGTGGTGCCCGGCGCCGTGGATACGGAGCGCTTCCGGCCGGCGGAAAACCGGGAGGCGCTGCGCGCGGAATTGGGCGTCGGCGGCTGCAAGGTGCTGTTTTGCGTGCGGCGGCTCGTCCGGCGTATGGGCATCGGGAATCTGATCCGGGCCTTTGCAACAGTGGTGCGCGATCATCCCGAGGCGCGGCTCTTTGTGGCCGGCAGCGGGCCGCTTAAAGAAGAGCTGGAAGAATTGATCGGCCGGCTCGGGCTGGGCGGGCACGTTCGGCTGCTCGGCCGCGTTTCCGACGAGGAACTGGTCCGCTGGTATCAAGCCGCCGATTTCAGCATCGTGCCCTCCGTGGATCTGGAAGGCTTCGGGCTCGTGACCGTCGAGTCGCTGGCCTGCGGCACGCCTGTGCTTGGCACGCCCCGCGGTGGGACGAAGGAGATTCTCGCGGGCTTTTCGCCCGGCTTCCTGTTCGACGACGCCACTCCCGAAGCCATGGCGGGGAAGCTTCTGGATGTGCTGGAAGGCCGGATCATAGCGCCGGACCGGGAAGCGTGCCGCCGGCACGTGCTCCGGCATTACACCTGGGCCCATGCGGCCAGGGCGATTACGGCCATCTTCGAACAAGCCATCGAGCAGCGAAAGGAACGTGCGAAAGCATGAAAGTCGCATTCTATAACCACACCGGCGAAGTCAGCGGCGCGGAAATCAGCCTGCTTCTGACGGCCCGGCATTTGCGCGGCGTTCGTCCCGTCATCTTCGCGCCGGCTGGCGAACTTTTGGAACGCGCGCGGAAAATGGGGCTGGAGACGGTGGAAATTTCCCGCTGCAGGGCGAGGCTGACCCGCAACCCGCTGCGGCTTCTGGCGGGGTTTTTGGGCATGCTGCCGCCGGGCCTGGAGGTGGCGTTGGCCGCCCAGAGCCGGCAGGTGGACATTGTCCACGCCAACTCTTTAAGGGCCGGCATCATCGCCTCGCTGTTTGCCTGGCTGCATCGCCGCCCGGTCATTTGGCATGTGCGGGACATGCCGCCGGCCGGACTGGTCGGCAAATCCATCAGGCGGATGGCGGCTCTGGCGGCCAGCGCGGTGGTAGGCATCTCCCGCTCCGTGCTGAAGAGCTTTGCGCGCGGCGAACTGAAGCGCAGGCTGCATTTGGTGTATAATGGTGTGGAAATCCGGGACATATCCGAGCTGGAGCGCCGCATGTGGCGCAAAAAAATCCGCGAGGAGCTAAACACGCCGATGGGCGCCAAGGTGCTTGTCATCATCGGCCAGATCGCGCCGTGGAAGCGGCAGGAGGATGCGATCTTGGCCGCCCGGATGCTGGCGGAAAAAGGCCTTGACGTTTACTTGTGGGTGGTGGGCGAAGCGAAGTTTCGCAAGGAAAATGCGGTGTATGAAAAGAAGCTGCGGCAGCTGGCAAGCCAAGGCGCGCTCCAGGGACGCGTCAGGTTCACGGGCTTCCGCGGCGACGTGACGGAAATTTGCTGCGCGGCGGACCTGCTCGTGCTTTGCTCGGATCGGGAGCCTTTCGGCCGCGTGCTGATCGAAGCCATGTCCGTCACGCTGCCCGTGGTGGCGACCGATGCGGGAGGCGTGCCGGAAATCGTCGAGCACGGCGTCAGCGGGCTGCTTTATCCCGTAGGGGAGGTGCGCCGGCTGGCGGAGCACGCGGAACGCCTGCTGCGCGACGAACTCGGCCGCAGGCGGATGGGGATCGCGGCGGCGGAGCGCGTCCGCGAGCGTTTCGCCATCGAGAGCACGGCAGCCAGGCTGGAGCAAATTTACCGGCAACTCCTGCTGAGCCGGAAAAGCAAATCTGCCGTCCCCCGGACGTATCATCATAGGGAGAAGAAGGTGCATGATGCGGAACTGTAAAGTGGCCATCGTGCATGATTATCTCGTCCAAATGGGGGGCGCGGAGAGGGTTGTGGAGCTTCTTCACCGCATGTTTCCGGACGCGCCCATATACACCGCCATCCAGGATGAGGCCCGGCTCTGGCCGGGGTTTCGCGACGCCGACATCCGCACGAGCTGGATGCAGCATCTTCCCGGCATCAAGAAGCGGTTCAAGCATTATTTCATGCTTTATCCGCTGGCGGTGCAAAGCTGGGATTTGCGGGGTTACGATCTGGTGATCAGCTCAAGCAGCGCCTACGCCAAGGGCGTGCGGGTGACCGGAGACACTTTGCACGTCTGCTATTGCCATACGCCGATGCGGTTTGCCTGGGATTTTGAGCGATACATGGCCGCCAGCGAAGCCGGTCCGTGGCAGCGGCGATTGGCCGGATGGTTCATGCCGCTTTTGCGCCGATGGGACCGCGCCAACACGCGGGGCGTGCACCATCTGATCGCCAATTCCACCGCGGTTCTTCAGCGCATCCGCGCCATATATAACCGCTCGGCCAGCCTCATCCACCCGCCGGTGAACCTCTCCCGTTTCCGCGTGGCGAAATCGGCGCCCGGCGACTATTTTCTCGTGGTGTCAAGGCTCGTTTCATACAAGCGCATTGATCTGGCGGTGGAAGCCTGCACGCGCGCGGGCAAGAAGCTCATCGTCATCGGGGACGGCCCGGACCGCCCGCGACTGGAAGCGATGGCGGGCCCGACGGTCCGGTTTCTGGGCCGCCTGGACGACGAACAAATCACGTATTACATGCAGCACTGCCAGGCGCTGATTTTTCCGGGCCTGGAGGATTTCGGCATCACGCCGCTGGAGGTCAACGCCTGCGGCCGGCCGGTCCTCGCTTTTCGCGGCGGCGGCGCCCTCGATACAATTGAGCCCGAAGTGAACGGCCTGTTTTTTGCGAAGCAGACGGCGGAAGAAGTGGCGGAAGGGCTGGAGCGTGTGGCCGCGTTCCGCTGGGATGCGGAGAAGATCCGCCGCCATGCGGAGAAGTTTGGGGAAGAGACGTTTGTCCGCAAGATGGAGTCGCTGCTGGAGCGCCTGATGGAAGGAAAGGAAGTGGACGATGAAACTCATACTCTTGTCCGGAGGTTCGGGTAAAAGGCTGTGGCCGCTGTCCAATTATTCGCGGTCCAAGCAATTTCTCAAGGTGCTGCAGCGTGCGGACGGCCAGCTGGAGTCCATGGTGCAGCGGGTATGGTCCCAATTGGAGCGGGCGAATCTGGCTGCCCACGCCAGCATCGCCACAGGCAAGGATCAGGCGGATTTGATCCACAGCCAGCTGGGATCCCACGTTCCGGTCATTGTGGAGCCGGAGCGCCGGGATACGTTTGCCGCCATTGCGCTGTCCGCTTCCTGGCTTTATTCCGTGCAAGGGGCCGATCTGGCGGAGACGGTCGTCATTTTGCCCGTGGACCCGTTTGTGGAAGACCCGTTTTTCGAACGGCTCAAGCTGCTGGAAGATGTGCTGGACGAATCCGGCGCGGAAATTGCGCTCATGGGCGTCACGCCAACCCACCCCGCCGAAAAGTACGGTTACATGGTGCCGGCGGGGCCGGCGGGCGGGAAAACGGGGTATTTTACGGTCAACCGCTTTGTGGAAAAGCCATCTGCGGAGGCGGCTGCCGAACTGATCCGGCAGCAGGCGCTCTGGAATTGCGGCGTGTTTGCCTTCCGGCTTGGTTTTATGCTCCGGCTGCTTGAGGAGCGGGGCTTGCCGGTCCGGTTCGATGAGCTCGTCCGGCAATATCACCGGCTCCCGAAGGTCAGCTTCGACTATGAGGTGGCGGAAAAAACGCGCCATATCGCCGCCCTTCGGTACGATGGCTACTGGAAGGACCTCGGCACCTGGAACACGCTGACGGAGGAAATCCGCACGCCGGTCATCGGCAAAGGCATGGTCGGCGAAGATTGCCTCAACGTCCATGTGGTGAACGAGCTGCACATCCCCGTGGTGGTGCTGGGCTTGTCCAACGTGGTGGTGTCCGCCAGCTATGACGGCATTCTCGTTACCGACAAGGCAGCCAGCCCGCGACTGAAGGACCTCATCGACCGGGTGGATGATCGCCCGATGACGGAGGAGTGCCGCTGGGGCTCGTACCGGACGCTGGATTTTCAGGTTTACCCCGGCGGGCGCGAGGTGCTGACCAAGCGGGTGGTGATTCACCGGGGCCAGCATTTTGGCTACCATTGGCATGCCAATCGCACCGAAGTCTGGACCATTCTCTCCGGCGAAGGCGAAATGGTCATGGACGGGAGGATGATTCGGGTGCAGGCGGGGGAAACGTACAGGATTCCGCCGCATACAAGGCATGCCATCCGGGCGCTGTCGGAACTGGAAATGGTTGAAGTGCAGATCGGAAGCGAATTGACGGAGGAGGATGTCCACCGTGTGGCGGCGGACTGGGAGGAAATTGTGGGTCTGACCATCGCCGACAAAGGAGGTGGCTATTAAGGGGCGCCATGAAATATGCGTTGAAATGGGGCATCAGTTATCGGGGAAAAACATACATAACCGTATACGGAAAAAGGAAGGCGCACGAGCTCTTGTACATACTGAGCATGAACGTGACGGGACTGTCCGTGGTGGCGGTCCAGCCCCGGCCCAGGCCCCGCCGCAAGAAACGCGCGCAGGAAGCGGCGCAGCTGCCGGAGATCGGGCAGCCTGGGACCGCCCAGGCGCGGCCACCATTGGACAAGCCCCCCGAATAAACGGGCACCGCCGGCTTACTTTTTTTGCTGAGCCCCACTGGATGCAGACAGCGAAAAACGGCCTCCCCTGCTTCCCGAAAGCGGGACAAAGTGATCAAATCGAAAAAATACGCGGAATATGGCGTGGAAGAATTCGGGGTCGTCGATCCGGAGACGAAAACGCTGGAATAATTCCGCCTGACAGAAGGCCATCATTACAAAGCCTATAATCTCTATAAAGGTGACGAGCAAGTCACTTCCGAAAAAAGTCCCTGGCGCTTCTTTCAAACTCAACGACATTTTCAGCGAGATGTTTGATTTTGATTAAAACAGAGGGGCTGCTCGCCGGCTCGCCGCGTCCAAACGGCAAACGGCCGGGAACCGCCCCGCCATTTTTTTAGCTTCCATACAGCACAATGTAACCGTTGGCAGCGGTTGTAACGTTGCGGATGCGGATTTCCTTGCCCGATTGCAGGATCAGGGAACTGCCGGCATTGAGCGGCGTCGTGTTGTACAGCACCACCGGCGCTTTGGCCAGGTGACAGGACAGCGGGATGACATGGTCGCTGCCGGAGCGGTTGACATAGTTTTGCAGCTCCAGCACGATTCGGCGATAAGGCCTGTTGTTTGCGCCCAAGCCGTTTTCCGCAATTTCCGTCATGACCACTTTTCCGGAAGTGGGCGCATTGTAGCTGACCGGTGCCGGCGCGTTTGGCATCAGGGGGCCTTTATCCCCTTTGCCGTCGGGCCCCACCACAAAATCGGAATACTGGAAGTTCCCCAGCCAGATGGCCCCGTTGGAGCGAAGACGAAACACGCCGTCAGCTTCTTGCGGCCCTTTGCGGAAGGGCGCGTCGCCAGGCTCGTAAATCATCGTGCCGTAAACGCCGCCCATGTAAACCGCGTAATCCCGCGGCTTGTTCGGGAGATACTCGCTGGGATGCCAGCTGAACCCCACGTTTTTGATGGTGCAGTTGCGGACATCCCCGCAGTCCACCTCTTTCCACCTTTCCGTATAGATGGCTGCGTTGCCGATGCCTTCGAAGCGGAGGTTATCGATGGTCCAGCCATTAAAGAAGCCCTGTTTGGCATTCGGGTTGGAAGGCGCTTCCTGATAAATGCCAAAGGGGCTGTAGCCCGTGTGGCACCTCATGATGAAGTTACCCGAATGGCCTTCCTTATCCCCGCTGATGCCGATGCCCGCCATCGCCGCTCCCGTAAGTTCGGAGTCGAAAATCGTATGATCTCCGGAATCGAACTGAAAATAAATGTTATAATAGTTGGCTTCCAGGCGGCACCCGGAGATTTGGACATGGCTGGCTCCGTTGATGTTGATGCCGCAGTAAAAGTTGGAGATTTTAACGCGGTGGAAAAAACATTTTTTAGTCGCTTCGGCGCCGTTTATCCTCGTGGACATTTGCCCAAGCTTCTTTGTGCCCGGTCCCGCCAGATGCACATCCTCGAGACCGGTCGTGTATCCGGTAGCCACGCTTGGCAGCAGAAATGCGGCTTTTCCGGCAGGAAGGGAATTGCCCACGACAATGCGCGTGGCGCCCATGCCCAGGCCGCGGATAATCAGTTTGTCCAAAACGATGGGCTGCTTGGGATTGATCCGGTAAATGCCGCCGCCCAGCTGCAGAATGCCGCCGCCCGCTTTATTCAGTTCCTCTATGGCCTGCAAAAATATGGTGGTATGGTCATTTCCGACGGCTTGGGCATCTGGCAATTCGATATACCCTTTAAGCGCCATATTTTTCACCTCCCGGAGAGATGGAGTAATGAGATCTGAATATTTTATGCGTCCGGTTTTTTGGACGTGCTGGGCAAATTGGAGTCCTTTGGCGCGAGTTTGATACAATGGGATCAGAGCCAACCTTTTTTGCAAAGCGGCTCATCGGGTAAATTGGCGCTTTGCCGGCGCAGTGCGGTTTACCGAGCATCGTTGGAATAGAGGGGAACGCATGGAAGCGTTGGTTCTGATCCTTCTCATTTTCACGTTTCAAGTGGCCACCATACTGGTTTTGGAATATCGCAGGCCGGCCAGCGCGATGGCGTGGCTGTTCATCCTGTTTCTGTTTCCCATTGTCGGATTCGTGCTCTACTATTTTCTGGCAAGAGAATACCAACGGCGCAGAAAAGTGCGCAAACGCGCCAAAATCGACGGGCAGCGGCGGGCGGAAATTTTGCAAAAGAGCAGCGTGGTGAGCACGCCGGCGGAAATGCCGCATCCGCTGTTTGCGCAGGAAGAGCGGCTGTTCCGGCTGCTCCGCAAAGCAGCGGCGGCCCCCATCACCAGGCGCAACCGCACGCAGGTGCTGACCAATGCGGAGCAAGCCTACGAGCACATGCTTGCGGCCATCCGCGGCGCCCGTCACCACATTCATTTTGCGACTTATATCTTAAGGGATGACGACACGGGCCGCCTGTTTCGCGACGAACTGATCCGCAAGGCGCGGGAAGGCGTGCAGATCCGGCTTTTGTATGACGGCATCGGCAGCTACAAGCTTACCCGGCGCTTTTTGGAGCCTCTTAGGCAAGCCGGGGGCGAGACGGCCTGTTTCTTCCCGCTGCGACCTTCCTTTATGAAAAAAAGAATGAACTACCGCAATCACCGCAAAATTCTGGTGACGGACGGGCGGATCGGTTTTGTCGGGGGAATTAACGTCGGCGACGAATATTTGGGACGGGATCCGAGGCTGGGCTTTTGGCGGGACACCCATTTGCGATTGGAAGGCGATGCGGTGTACGGGCTGCAGGAGGTGTTTCTGAGGGATTGGGAGATGGCCACGCGCCGGCATCTGGACGACCCGGAATTTTTTCCGCCGCATAGTTGCGACGGCAGCGAAGTGGTGCAGATCGTGGCGGGAGGGCCGGACCGGCGGGACAGCGCCATCCATGACACGCTGTATGCGCTGATCACCAGCGCCCGGGAGCGGGTGTGGATCACGACGCCGTACTTTATTCCGGACTCCAGCATGGTCATGGCGCTGAAGCATGCGGCCATGAGCGGGCTGGATGTGCGGGTGATCGTGCCGCTGGTGTCGGACACCAGGCTGGTGCAGGCCGCCACGCTGTCCTATGTGGATCAGTTGCTGAGCTACGGGGTGCGCTTCTGGCAGTATGAGCGGGGGTTCGTGCATGCCAAGGTGGTGATCATCGACCGGGTGATGGCTTCCGTCGGCACGGCGAACATGGACATCCGCAGTTTCTTCAACAATTTCGAGCTGAATGCCTATTTGTTTGATCGCGCAAGAATCGATGACCTGGAACGGGATTTTTTGCAGGACCTGAAAGACAGCCGGGAAATCGAGCTGTCCGCGTTCCGCAAGCGTCCGAGAACGGTCAAGGCGGGACAGGCGCTGGCGCGGATGCTGTCGCCGCTCTTGTAGCGAGGGTGTGCCGCGGTCCGGCGCCGCTGTCGGTTATGGGCTAGCGGCTTCTGCCCGTGCCGCTCAGGAACCGGCGCATGCTTTCGATAACGGCTCCGAGGGGCTGAGGTTTCAGCCGGGCGAGCAGATCGCCGCATTTTTGGAGCCTTTCCTCCATATTCAGCAGATGGAAGTCGGCCGGCTTCGGCGCGCGGCCGACTTCTTCCCATGTCAGGGGGGCTGATACCGGCGCGCCGGGACGGGCCCGCGGCGTGTAGGGTGCGGCCAGCGTGCGTCCGGGATAAAATTGCAGGTAATCAAGGTAAATCCGGCCGCCGCGGTCTTTTTTCAGCCGCTCGACGGTGAAAAGTTGCGGGTGCCGCGCCGCCAGATATTCGGACACAAATTTGCCGAAGGCGCGCAGGTCATCAAAACCGGGGCCGCGCTCGATGGGCATCACGATCTGGACGCCGGTGGCGCCGGATGTTTTGGGCACGGCGTCGAGGCCGAGGGAGCGAAGGAGCTCGCCGGCCAGAGCCGCCGCTTCCATGATGCGGGGTTCGTCTTCTCGCGACGGGTCCAAATCAAGAATCCATTGGTTGGGCAGCGGGTCGCCGATTCGCTCGCAGGAGACGTGCATTTCCAGGCAGTACAGGCTGCCCAGCCAGATCAGGGTGGGCATGGAATCGAGGACGACATAGCGAATTTGGCCGCTTTGCTCCGTCCGCACAAAAGAAGGCACCGGCTGCGGCGCATTTTTCTGATAGAACGAATGGCCGCCGATGCCTTCCGGATAGCGGATCGTCGTCAAGTAGCGGTCCCGGGTGTGGGGAAGCATAAAGGGGCCCAGCCTGGCGAGAAGGCGGATGTAGTCCAGCTTGGTGATCCCCATATCGGGCCAGATCAACTTGTCCGGGTGCGTGACGGTGATTTCATGCTCCCCCAGCTTCAAAACGGCGGATTCTTTCGGCATATCCTCCGCATCCTCCCCATAAAGTTCTATGTCGGTTCTGCACCATCGGAGCGGCGCTGACATAAAGAGAAGAAGAAACGTCAAGCTGGGGGGATGAAAGATGCTTCCGGCATCTTACGCGCCCGCGATTTCGTTCCTGCTGGTCATGCTGGTGCTGATAATCTCCGGTACAGCTTTGTTTGCGGCGCTGCATCCGGAATTTGTATGGCGCGTTTTTCTGGGGACCCGGTTTGGCCGCGAGGCGCCTCGGCATGCGATGCTGGCGCTGCGGATTGGCGGCATGCTCGTCGGCGCGGCGGGCGTGGCTTTTTTGCTTTTGTCGGATGCGTGACCGGCTTTTTCCGCCGGATCGTAACCGTAACGGAACCACATGACGTTATTTGGGCGAATTTGGCGTTTTTGACGCCCTTAACGGAACCAGGTGACGCTATTTGTGGCCATCGCAAGGAAAAACGGGGGTTTTGTCACAAATAAGGGCTGCCGGTTCCGTAAGATTTTTAAAAATGGCTGTTTTCAACAAAATAAGGTCCGTACGTTCCGTTACAGCTTCCAGCGCCGGAAGGGTCAAGGGCCCTTGCGAAAGGTCAGGGGGCTGTTTCGGTTTTGCGCTTTCTGGGTGTCCGGTTTTTTTTCTACGACTGACCAATTAACATACAATACTTGTTTTCCGTTTCCCGAAGATACTTC
>ERZ795043.161-NODE-161-length-82435-cov-11.861726_pt1 | contig 82435 bp, 72 predicted proteins | sample MGYA00375127_ERZ795043 | MGnify/ENA primary metagenome ERZ795043 (study PRJEB30172, sample SAMN05518447) | compost metagenome | isolation source: Feedstock adapted compost from Newby Island compost facility, Milpitas, CA | place: USA:Newby Island compost facility... | reverse complement strand
AAACCAAGATTAATAACAACTACATCTCCAGCTTTAGCAAAACCTACTCTATCCAGATAAGAATCTAACAAAGCAGTACGATGGTAAGGTAAATCTAATAAAACATCAATACCCTCATAATAATGCCGACTCCCATAAGAAATAACTTCACCCACCGAAGAAGTTGCACTATACCCAACAGCCCAAACCCGCTCCTTCGGGGTACTTCCAGTAAAACCAGAATTTTTTGCATCCTCAGAGTGACCATTGATATTATTTCGACGCAAATAATCGAAGTCAGTGAGTTTATTCACCTTCAAGTAATTTGCATGGTTTTGCGCCGCTTCCGTAAGGTATGGATCGAGAACGACTTCCCGTACCCCCACCGCTCGGCGGATTTCATTCAGGTACTCCAACGCCTTTTGATGCTCCTCGGGGAACTTGAAATCAGCGGCGAAAGTTTGAGATGGAAAGATGGTAAATACCCCTCCCAGCACAACCGTCAAAGACAACAGAAGTGAGAAAAACTTCTTCATATTTGAACCTCCCATTTAATTTTTCTATTCAATATGTGCTCCACTTTTAGAAGTGGAAAAATTCAACTTCCTATAGAAAATTCTTACGCCAGTGACACCGACCAGCGCTTATTATTAGTAAAAACGACACCACCCTCCTTAAGATTTTATCTATATTTTACACTAAATGTCGGTTTTTGTCAAGGTATTCTCACATATTAAAGCAACTTGTCCAACACAATAGATCAACTAACCCAACATTTAATATGTGAAAGAACCGATAAAACATCAAGTTAGTAATAAAAATGAAAAGGAAATATCAATTCGAAAAGTATAAGTCCAAAAATTTTTATAAAGACAAATAAAAAGATGAAGTGTCAACGCACTTCATCTCTAAAGAAGGATCAAATCCGCTTCATAACCGTAAAAGTCTCAAGGGTAAACGGCTTCTTACACTGCTTATCATTAAAACCACAAGCCCTCAAGATATCGTGGCAACCTCTCGTTCCCTCACCAAAATAACCCCCGTTTACCCCTTTGAATACCAACTCGGGTCCGTCCTTCAAATAAACCGATAAAGTAAAATGATGCCGTGGAGAATAAGTTAAAACCGCCCGATGAGCTTTCGTAACATCCAGAAAACGCCGCAAAGCATTCAGAAAACGCAAACTAGCCGTAGTCGAACCCCAACCCGGTACATACACATACTCTGGTAAACGAGTTACCCCTCTAGCAATATCCTCCTTTAACAGCCTCCAATTCACATGATGCGCTGGATTCGTTAAAGAAGAATCTAAATAGTAAAAATTGCGTCTTGGAATACCCCAGCCAGATTGCCGAGACATGTTATCAACCTCCTATTAGCCTTGGGTTACCGTTTCCGAAATAATATAATCGCTCTTCTCCCGAATTTGCTTGATCTTCGTTTTGTCACTTGTAGTTACACGATAAGTCTTCCCTTGAAAAACAAACTCAAAAGTATGGAACTCCTCGGGGGTGATAACAACAGCCTTCTTAGGAACAAAACCGCGCCACCGAATCTCGGCCATCTTCTTACGAATCTCGTCTAACCGAGCTTCAAACTCCTCTTCCGAGACATCCGCAATATAAAAATGCTTACCACAAACCGGGCCTAAACCATAAAACATCGAAACCTTATGCGTTAATTTCCGCCTACAATGCAAGCAATAAGTAGATGGCTCCGGTTTACCCCAAACTTCAATAAATAACCCTCGCTCAGTCTCCTTAACGATCTTTCCAAACATTACCCGCATAGGAACCGGAATCCCATTGTTCATCTTATCATGAAAACGTCCCGGCTTTGTCAGCCATGCTTGAAACTCAAACCTCATATTATCACCCCACTCACTATCAATATACCGATTAATCTAAACTATGTACGAAAAAGAGAAAGGCAGAGCTGTGATCCGAAGATCCAACTCTGCCCTTCTCCTGTCCAATTAGGGGTTGAAGGTGTTTGGCACTGACATTTCCGACCTTCTGTAAATAATTATACCACAATATATCCATACTGTCAAGTAAAGTCTCAAAAATTCAACATTATTTAACCAAAAATTTTATCTACTCCTCTTAGGATTCGCCAAATATCGTACATGCGGATGATATCCTTGTAAAGCCGCTTCATCTATCGTATTAAAGAAACGATCAATCACAATCGGAGCATTAGGAGGTATCTGTCCCTCATATGCATAATACTTCTGCCCATTCTCCCTAAAAGCAATTACCCGAACCTTATCCGCAATCGTAAATCCACCAACACTGTGAGCCTCCAACTTCTCCGGTCCCGCAAAATCAACCCCAGCTAAAGTCACCAACAACGATGGCCTTGAAACCTCATTAATACCCGAACTCGTCACACTAGAAGGCAAATACACAAAATCCCTATTTCCTATCCGATCATACATCTTGTTTCGCTCTTGAATGACAAAGTTTATATCGTTCGAAATCAACTCATTCGCCTTAGCCAAAATCCGTTCCCGAGAAGGAAAAATACCCCGTTTTCCTATTAGCTGAATGAAACGATCTCCTGAATCTTGAATCAGAGTATTCCCCGACTGCTCCATATACACCCAGTTTTCAGATACTAGAGAATAAGCCACATAACGATGCCCATTTGGGTCTTCTTGTCCAGAACCATTATAACGAATTACATAAGGCTTCTTTAAGCCCCACTTCAAGACATAAATACCCCCGGAACCGTCATGGTTTTCCTTATCATCCTCTACCAGTTCGGCAATATAATAACCGTCGTTAACCGCTAAAACTGCACTAGTGATATAGTTATCCAGCATCCTGATGGTTTCTCTCGAAATCCCCATATCATAGGATAACGCCAAGATATACTTAAAGGTTTCCAACGTATTATCAGGATTGATGATAACATTCCGCATATCCTGATACGACAAACCCAAGTCCCCAGTTTCCAAAGACATCAAGAAAGCGCCCTCAGTCGCATAGTCTACCGCCGCCGATAATCGCAAACTTTGAAACAACCTCTCATTTGCCTTTATATCATTGTGCAACGTAACCAGCATAAAAAATAAAAACAAAACGGCGAAAAAATTATAGATCACCGACCAAACCCGCAAAACAATCACCTACCTTACCATAGCCGACAAACTAAACCTAGACTCCCCTGCGTCCACCCGTAAGAGCGTCCACAACAATCGTTTTGCCGGAGAACGACCCACGTCATCAACTGTAACCTTTACAATATCACCAAGATTCATAGTTTCTCCTTCATAAGGGACGCTTAAATAGATTGTTCTAGGGTTTCCAAACTCATCTAAAGTCGACATGCGAACATACCGTTTTACCTCCACATCGTAAGTACCTCCGGTGGAATTTACCCCCAAATATAAATCGTCCAGATCCTCCGCCGTAATTGTACCCTTATCTGTAACCTTATCAAGGAACTGCACCATTTCATTCAAAACCAACCGCTCCGTTATCATCTCGGAACGAACATACTCCCAAGTTATAGGAGCTATAACCAACATAATGAAGGTAAGAACCACCGTAACAATCTTATTAACAAAATCCATGCACCAACCACCTCCTAACATCAATCCGTAGATAGATAATAATGAGGATCAGAACCATCCAAAATCTGCAACGATACATCATCAGCAAAAAGATGATCTGAATACCCCTGCACTCCACCTCTTGTCACATCTTTCACCAACATTAAGCGTACATAGCTTGCATTCATTGGAGCATTAAACTCCACAACCAGCTTTTGTGGAGTAGCAGTATTCAGAACCTTAGAAGATCTGTAAGCCGTCTTATTCCCACTAGAATCCACTACATTCGCTTCAATATACCCCTCACAACGATGACAACTTACCGTTGCCGTAAATCGATACTTCTTGCTCGGCTCCAAACTGACATCTTGGAAATAATACCCCGTATAGTCCAAACCCATTCCTGTTATATTTGAGGTGGTCATTATCTCAAATGAAGCCAATCCCGAAATTACCCATGAATCAGAAGTTCTTACCCGGAAAGTTACCTCACTAGGATAAGAAGTAAACCAGTTCCAACCTACTGGTAATAAAGTAGAAGTGTAAGACTCTGCCTTTGGATTCGTCACTAAATTACCCGTATCAATATCATTGATCGTGGGTGGAGAACCGTAGTTATACCTCCACCGATAACGCAAAACATTATTCGGATCTAAGGCGTGTAGGGTCTTAAAGACCTCATCCGCATAGAACTCTTCCAGAGCTTCATAAGAACTCTGAACCTCATATAAGTCATTGTGTACCTTGAACTTATTGGGTTCCGGAATGCCATAATCTTGCACCCGCATCATTAAAGCTACTTCCATTTTAGATAACTTTCCATCATAAGCCACCGGATTCTCAAAACCCTCAGCTTTAGGTGCAGTCTTATCATATAAAGTCAAACTATCTGTAAAAAACGAATTATGCATGGCCGGAACAACAATTCCCACACCAACGGTTATAACGACCCCCAACAAGATAATGAACCCTAGAAGATCCAGAATATCCTCAACAATATTATTGTCACTCAATCAAATCACCACCACTTCCACGGAAGACTCAAATTATACTTCGACCGCAAATACTCATAACCCGCATAATTCTCCCGCTCCGCAACGGGCTTCGCTAACTCATCAACTCGACTCCAAGTAAAGGTATCCTTATGAACAAAAGCAATATACCCACCATCAACCTTAAACAACTCTAACTGAACCCGTCCTCGAAGATTATCTCCGATGCATGGTCCTTCAGTTAAAAGATGCGTAACACTACCAGTATAACAAGCACTCTCAATAATAACCTTCTCGTAAATTCTTAAAATATTGTACGCCGTAGCCGCCGGCATTTCCCTGTCCACACTACCTAAATACAAATCCTCAATATACCCACCGGATAAATCCGTACTAATATCTGAAAGGGTTTCTGAAGCTCCAGCCTCAATATTACCCCCTATGGCTACCAAGTAAAAAATTATGCTCAACAATGCTGCTACCGCTACCAACGACACCGTCAAAGATACCGTAGACGAGATTTCCCTCTCCAAAAGGATCACCTCCCAACTCAATTCTTCAAATCAAAACGCATACCAGTTATAATCCCATACTCATCAATAACCAGATTGGAGACATAATGCCTATAGACACTATTCCCCATCAAACGACGCACATTATCCAAACTCCACCAAGATTCAGGATCACTGGTTAATAACGTAATCCTCCCACCATTCATAGTTTGAATGGACATATTATACACACCAGTATACTTCTTAACCGCTAAAAGGACATCATCACCAGTCAAAGTCCGATTGTTATAGAAATATAACTGACGATAGTCCTGCATCTCTTGACTCAATTGCACCTTAGCATCCTTGATATTTCGCAAATCATTTGTAGACACCGCAAGATAAACAACAAAAGAAAGCAACAAAGAAAATAAGATTAAGGAGATTACCGTACTCATATACCCCTTCAAAATATCGTCCATGAACATCACCTTAACGATATCCGGTGTGGAAGAAAACAATACCAGATATATTCTGATTGATGCCCGACACAGCATCATCCAATGTAATATCCTCCAAGGGAACATCCCCGTACACTAAAACAGACGTATATTTATGCGTAGTAGGAAACATCGAATGGAGATAATCCAAAGTTAACTGATTTTTACCCTCTTTCGTTTTTGCCTTATACAAGTCCATATAATAAATCAATTGTCCAGCTTGATTCTTTACCCCCACTCGAATCGGGGTATTCATGTAGTCTCTAACTGCGGCAACCACATCTTCCCCATAAAGAACCTGACCGTTGTACTTAAAGAACTCTCTGACACTATTCATAGAATTGTAGGTATAAACTTCGGTGTTTCGGAAATTTGCTATATCACTACGCAAAGTCATAGTATAAGAAACAAAAGTGAGTAATCCCGCCAATAAAACAGCAGAAACTGCAATATAAATAGTTTCTTTTATTTCCGAAGAAACCATTATAAGCCCACCTCCTTAAAAGACTAAAAATTTATGCCTATTCCAAACAAGAAAGGGTAGGATTATCCCTAAAAGAAAACAAAAGAAAGTCCCTGCACGAATCTCGTGCAGGGACTTTCTCACTGAGAAAATTACCTCGCAAGCTCTTCGAGAACGATGCCCAGATTGTTACCAGACGGGTCTTTCAGCAGATTAGCTTGGAACTTGGAAGCAGTCGGAATGAACTCTGCATTACCCGTCTTATAAATGCCGCCGATTTGGTTGTCATAAACGATATTACCATTCTCAGCGGCAAAACCATCCGTAATCACATAAGCGCCGTTAACCATTTGCATTTCTGCAATGCTACCACCCGGCGGGACGTCATAAGGTTGACCCGGCGTTGCAGGAGAAGGAGTAGCTCCACCCTCCAAAGCCACAACCGCATTGTAGTTAATAAAACTCTTATCCGCTCCGCTCGTGGTATCAACCACAATATAAATTTTACCGTCGGAACGAATATCCTTCGACGCGACCGGACGACCGTTTCTCAGAGCTTGAGTACGAACAAGAACGGCATACGGCTTACCTTCAAAGTTCTTCAGACCAGCGATAGCCTGAGTACCCGTGATGATCTTCTGGTCATAATCCAAAAACACCTGCTCACTCACGGTACCAAGCGAATCCTGAACATTGACCGTCCCCTCGTTCGCAACACCCTTAGCGATAGCGAACACACCGAAGCCAAGACCGATCACTGCGGCGAGTGCCAGTAACACCACGCCTAGCATTGCACCACTAGAAATCTCTCGTTCCAATAAAAACAACCTCCTGTGAAACAAATTTTATAATTTCAGAAGCTAAATAATATAATCTCAACTCCTAACAACCCGAAAAATATGCGCTCAATAAAGATAAACTTTAAAAGTTTTGACTACCTTAAACAAACCACCTTAAAGAAAGAAGGTAATCATTAATATTGAGTAAACTTCCCCCAACTAACAAAGCCACCCCCTCTAATACCAAGAGCCAAGTTAGATAGCTGATTGTCACCCCTTGAGCTAAAAACAAGAAAAAAGAGACAAATAAAAATACCCCTGACAAACCAGCTAATATGGCTAAGAAATTTCTCCAGAAAATTTTTATCCGTCTCCGATAAATAAGTCTTTCTCTAATAAGAGAAAGTGAGAATACCCCCACTAAGCCAAACAGGAGTAGGGGTAAGTACCAAACAGAAATCGAGAACCTAGCAACGGCATAAACTACGACACATCCAAAAAAGACCAAAAGCAGATTCATCATAAGAACTCTCAAAGTCATATAAAACCCGCTAAATCTCCGAATAAATAATGTAACCGTATACAATAACAAACCAAACAAACTTAAAAGTACAAATTTAATATCCATATCCAAAAGAAGAATCCTTAAACTCCCAAAAAACAAAATTAAACCGACGAAAGACGTAAACCCATAAAACAGATTTCTTAAATCAGAAATAGACAACTTAGAAAAAGAATACCCTTTCTCCTGCAAAAACCATAAGAAAAGAGATAACAGAAAACCTAAAAGACACCAAAACCAAGATGATCCAAAGGTAAAAATACAAAAAATAATACCCCCATAAACTGAGAGTATATTTAGGCAATGTTTTATACGCACTTTAAGGGTGCGCTTTGTAGGCTTCCAAGCCCGTTTTCCTCTAAAATCTCTCCCTAACTTAACCAAAACCAAACCCTCCAATTACATCATGTTTTGCAGAGCATTCATGAACTCGTTGTAACCCAAAATACCGATAGGAATAATAAACTCACCCAAAATAAAGATCCCTAACGGTACCATCGACAATGGTCCGCAAATCGCCCGTTTACGGTTGATAGACTCAGTCAAAGTCATATCTCGAATTTTCAACATATGCTCGCGCTCAATTAAGAGATCACTATACGCCTCTTTCAAAGAAAGATCACTTATAGTCATTTTCATCTTACCAATAAACCGCTTAAACTCAATGATAGGAGTCTTAGACTGTAAACGTGTCAACTCCAACTCAGGATTCGACGGATACCCCTGATATGCATAAATGAACATATCCTTATGAACCCTTGAATGCTGGGACAACTCGTACAACATATCCAAGGTATCAATATTCGTATTCATCAAAATACTAACGAGAGTTTGAAGTTGCATAAAATCTTCTTCTTCCTCAGTTTGAACCAACGTCTTACGAATACTCAGCATGATATTCGGACTAAACCAACCAATAATACCCACCACAAAACAAATCCATGTATACCACCATTTGAAATAAGCATTGTCCAAACTTCTTTTCTTCATCTCAAGACGCTTTATCTGATCTTGAACTTGTAAATCCGATAGTCCCGGCAGAGAACTTCTAACTAAGGTCTCTAACTGCTGTCTGTTAAACGACTCAGGATTAGCCAAATATACGGCATCCATTTGACGAATAGCATTCAACTCAAACTCAGACTTATTAGTAGAAGCCACAAGAGACAACTCTTGAGTACTCGTTAAAATGAAATCCCGACCCAAACTTATCGTTGTGAAAGCCGTTAAGAAAGCCAAACAAATCGCTATTAAGCCCGAGAATACCTTCTTCGCATAAAGATGCTCTACAGTCATCCTCGACAACGCTTGCTTCAAATTCCGCTCGACCTTCATCCGAGACTTATTCCTTGGTGAAATATTATGAATAAACCTTTTGAAAAAAGGTTTATCAAGCAAAGCAGAAATATACTCATTACGGTCATCTACCTTAAAAGGAGTATCGCAGTTCACCCTTGAAACAATCGAATAACAAATCACGGCACTAAGAACCGTCAACGTCCGCATCAAATACCCCAAAGGGCCGTTATAGATGAGGGCTGTACCCGGCATAATGCTCATAAAATAAGGCTCAATTGCGCCAATACCGATAATCGGAACAATAGGTAAATATTCGATTTTACCAAATCTCTTCCTGCGATAGACCGTCTTTTGAATCGCCGCATTAACGTCACTTAACAAAAGCGTCAACGCCTGATTAAAATTCGATTGCCCGTAAGCATCTTTTTCGTCGCCTTGGTTATGGATGTGGTAACAAATACCCGCCAAGGTTTGAATGGTTCTATAAGGGGTCGCCTCACAGAACTCCTGTAACTTCAACTCCCCATTAGGAGCCGTCAAGATAGCCACGATATCATCCAAAGGCTTTTTAAGCAAATCATCGCACTCCGCATCACTTAAAGACTCAAGCACACTCCCAGTACGTAAATACTCCTGCCTAATAGAACCCAACAACTTGGACAAAGATTTCATAACCTTCAAATTCATTAAATCTAATTGCTTGTCCACCACAATATTTGTTAAAAGCAAAGCAAACAGAACCACAATAAGGGTAGTCAAAATATCCCTAAAGAGAAAGAAAGAAAGAAAAAGTACTAAACCACTTAGTCCCCAAGAAATCAAGAAATACTTCACGGAAAGAACTTGCAACTCTGTTCTTCTATAAATAGACAAATTCGCCAACTTACCATAAACCCTAGCGATGAAAGACTGAGTTATAAAAAATTGCGACAAGAAGCGATATAAAGACTGGAAGAACTTAGACTGCTTCGCTTGTCGTACCTTTCTTGAACCACCTTGAAGAACGATAATAGCTACACCCGCTATTACCAATCCGAGCATTACGAAAATAAACAACAGCGTCATTAAACATTCACTTCCCCGTCAAAGAAGTCAAAGAACAGGACTTCATCATCAATATCCTCTTGGGAAACTCCACTCACCTTATCCATGACTTCAGCTTCATACTCAGAAGGAGATTTCTCATTATGGATAATCGAAACTACGGCTTGAACTTTCTCCTCATCAGACATTTCATGAATAGTCAACCCAGGAGTGAAAGAACTCCGATGCTCCTCAAAATAAGACTCAGGAACTTCAGTATTCTTATAATGATTAATAACAGATTCCGACACCGGATCGACTTCACCCGGTTTGAGATCCTTACGCGTACCCCACTCCGAGATAACAAACTTATCAAACTCAACCTTCAACTTCCCAAGATTACCCCGAATTTTCTCCTCCAGCGCAGGGCTTAAACGATTCACTACATAATAAGTCTTGGTTTCCTTGTCATAACGCAAAATATCCCGAGTTATAAACGACACTCTATCAGTTTGACGCTCAAAGTACTCTTTGAAAATCCGATTGATACTATTAACCGGATCATTAACGTCGTACTCAGGGTATGGAATTTGCTCATCCAATGGAATAATTTCAGTTATGCGTTCAATGAAACGATGTCCATCAGGAGTATAATCCAAGTGAATATCGACTTTCACAACATCCAAAACCTGACGCTCCGCTGTGTACATATCGAACCCACTGGCATTAACAAGCGAGTTACGCAAAGCAAACACCAAATCTCTCGAAGTATTCGCATGGTGCGAAAAAATCGTAAAGATAGAAGCCACTTGCCCCATCTGAATCATCCGAGCGGCAATAGCATCAGTAGCAACCTCACCCACAATAGACAAAGCGGCGTCCGACTTCTTCAAAGCATCCTGCAACTCCTGTGGAGTAACAGTTTCCGTTTCTTGAACCGACAAAATATTTCTCGAAGGATAAAGCTCCCGTAAATACAACTCCGGTGCCATCTCAAGTACCCGAATATTGAACCTTGGATCAACATAACGGATAATCGAAGTCATTAAAGTCGTTTTACCGGAACCCTGCCTACCCGTTACAGCGCAAGTAACATGACCCCGCATTAAAAACTCAATCAAACGAATCGGAAGATCAGGCCGCACAACTCCCGGCTTTGCAATCAAATATTCCGGAGAAGGATCAGAAATTGTAAATTTACGTACAAAAACAGCCCAATACTCAGAAGACGGAGGTCTAAGTGCCAAAATACGAGACTTATCGTACATCGTATTTACCAAATACCCCCGCTTGGCTGTCAGGGGTCCGGGATTGTTGTAACGTACCATCAACTGAATGATGCGCTTCAACTCATCCTCGCTACCAAAATTCATAAAGCGAAGATGAATATATTTACCCCGAAAATACAACCATACCGAATTGGTGGCTTTCAAACCACCCTCACGATTAGCTTGAAGATTTGTCAAAATCGAACCCGAAGTACCACAGTTGAAACCGTTGATATCCATTTCACGCAAGGTATCCAAAATACCGAACCCTTTATACAACTGGTAAACCAAAATAGCCAGAAGATCGTACTTCTCATCGTCCGTTAAATGAATATCCTCTTGCTCATAAATGCTTCGAAGATCCTCAGAAGTGATATAATAAGACACATCTGTCGGCCTATTTGCATCCGTAGCCGGACGTTCCCTTGCCAAATCGTACTTATCAATCAAAACTGCCAATGCTTGCTTCCCGTGCTTCTTCTTATACCGATACATCAGGATTTCAAAAATGACATGATCCGATGGTTGCATTCCATCAGCCAAGCCCAAAAGCTCAGAAACCTTATCAATCGGGACTTTCTCCGCTATGAACCCCCGAATCAACTCGATTACGATAACCTTCGCACTGTCAATACCATGAACACAATTCTTCAAGGCATTATTAATACGGGCCTTCCGCTTATACAGAGCATTAAACTCTGCTTCAGAAAGACCCAACGAATAGTCCTCTTTGACTATTTCCACCATTTCCATCTTAACAGCTTCCAGAACCTTCTCAATTGTGCTGAAATCTTCCTCGACAACTTCCGTAGTCCGTAACTTAGCCCGTTGATACAAAACAAATAGGATTACCAAAAAGGTCAGAACACTGACCCATGTTAAAACCGTATTTATCACCTAATAGTCACTCCCTTCGAGCGCTTACCCTTAGCAATCGCAACCTTAGCCTTAGATACCGCAGAAGCCAAGGTCATCGAATCCTTGTAAATATCGTACACGTCAGGATCTTTCATACGACCCTGAGAGAACAGATACCCCAATTTTCCATTATTACAAGCCCAAGCTACCCAAGCATTTCTCCGAATAACAAAAATTGAGGTATCTACCCCCAATTTCTTTGATAAATCCTTGAGCTTTCCGATCTTGGAATCGTATCCATTGCAGACAAGAATAACCTTCTTTCCAGCACAAAGCTTCATAATGAAGTCCTTATTTTCAACAAACTTAGCCGCTTCCAAGTACGAGTTAGACACATTCAAAAGAATCAAATCCGACTTACCTAAAACAAATTGGGCCTCCTTACTAGACAAATCTCCGTCGATATCAAAAACCATATATTCATACGGAGTTGAGCTAGTAAGCAGAAACCTAATCAGCTCTCCCATATCCTCAGAGCTAAAATTCGTGGCATTATTCGTGAAAACATCCAAATAGTCATTGATAGTTTTACAAAAGTCCCCAATCTCTTCTGCTTTAATTGCACCCTCACGCATCAACTTAACCAATTGAGAAGGCGTAGAAGTTTTATCCTCATACGCCTTCAAACCCAAATACAACTCAAAAGCCAAAGATCTAGGCTCAACATGCGTCAAAAGAACCTTCCTCTTAAAATCCGCCAGACCCATAGCGGTCAACATCGCCGTAGTAGTAACACCGATATTCCTAGCATGCGGAGAAAGAACTGATATAATCATCTATATTAATCCTCCCTCTGTAACAAACCTTTAATAGTAGACTTGGGGACACCCAACTTATCCTCAAACAAAGTAGAAATCATAGTCACATAATAGGTATCCCGCGTAGGAAGGAACATCTTCCGATCCTCACAAGCCATTACATATTCCAATAACCCCTTACCCGGAGCAATCTTCAATACCCCCGAATCCTTCAACTTCGCTAGGGTGATATAGACCTGCACGTACTCCTTGTTTTCCAAAACTTCCAACACATCGGGTGTAATTAAACCTTTATCAACACCCCGACAATATACAATCTTATCGCAAGATTCAGGCAACTCATTTGTTGTTATATACAACACCGTTTCATAACCGCTGGCGATCCCCTTGACTTCCTCAAGAACATTAGAATCAATAACCGGCTCCACAATAAAATCCGAATGTCCAACAGAAAAACGTTTACCGTACCCCTCATCGAACCGTCTATATACCCCGTCATCGGTAACAACCAAGGTTTTGCCAAGATGCATAAGAACCTTAAGAAGTGGATAAACGATAAACCGCTTATCCACCGGGCCAATCAAACAAAAACGTTTCATAGATAAACCTCCCACCTAAACGTTAATTACCGCTTCTAGCTGCTTGTCTAGCGGCTTCCCGAGCTTCTCTCTCCTTACGAGCCGCTTCTTCAGCCATGCGACGTTCAAAGATCCTACCCGCTTCAATAAAGCTCGATTGATAATCTTGCTTGCCACGTTCGAGAATACGAGACAGATTTTCGAGAGTCCGTTCATCAGATACCAAAGACAGAGATGCCTCCAAATTACCCCTACGTTGAAGCATATCAGCTTTGATTGCCGTAATAAGATTGGGGTCTTTCTGAGCAATAGCCAAAACATTTGGAGAAACCGGATAATAGTTATCCGCAGGTTTCTGAGCCGCTCCTTGGATATACTCCACGGCATAAATTTGAGTACCCGGATAGATAATCGAGTCAACCAACATGCTGTTGTAGGCATGAATGTCGTCTTCCGTAACCGCCAACTTCAACAGATTACCGTTTATATCAAAAACCCGCTTATGCGCCAAACCAATGAAGTCCTCACCCAACGGGAGAGTTATCCGAACGTCAACATAACTACCTACTTCAAGACCAATTGGAACAGTATGCACAACAACGTCAAACAACCGCATATCATCGGTTACTTCCATATCAATAACAACATCATTGGTTAAAGGAGTCCCTGCAGATAAATCAACCTTATAATACTTGCCAACCAAGTCTTCTTTACTCAAGATAAAATTATCTGAGATTCCCATTGGAACCTCTACAGGAATTAAATGACTATCCTCAATTTTTTGACCCATCTCCACGTCTGAAGCTACAGCATAAGCCGTAACCATTACATCAACTTGACTCAACGAATATTGTAAATTTTCAATTTCCAAGTCCTTATTTTGTAACTCGGATGAAACTTTCTTGTAATATAAAAACCCACCCACACCTCCTACAATCCAAGTTAAGATAAGCAACACCGCAAAAATGACTCTCAAATCCTTTAGCCATCTCACCATGTTCTATCCCTCATTTCATAATTTTCTTTAAATAATCTTCAAAACTTAACAAATTTACGCCATCCGCCAAATCCGCCACCATTATAGTATCAGTAAATATCACTAAACGTTTCTTTTTCTCCCCATTAACCAAAATTATCTCAATATAATGAGGTTCAGAAACTTTATGATCAATTTGATACCCCGTAGATTCCAAATATTTAACCAACTTCGAACTCTCTTCCAGAGAAACTTCCCAAACTCCTGAATACTTAGGTTGTTTATCAACTAGGACATCCTCGGGATCAGACGTCTCCGGTAAAACCAAAACTGACTTAGGAGAACGTGGTAACTTAGAAACAACCTGATACTCGTCATTCGTCCGAATAACTGTTTCATGGGTATCTGGAAAATAATACTTTTCTAAAATACTAGTGGCGTCAACATAAGAAAACTCCAATATCCCCTCTCTTGCTTCGTCTTCTAAACGACGTTCGGTATCCGAAGTAAAAATAAGATATAACCCTACCAAAATCAGAAGGGTTAAACCCATCACCAAAAATACATATCTTTTCATGGTTTAACCCTCCTTAACTCCCATAAGCTCATATTAGAATTCGGTCTCGGTGATTCATGCCCTTCCTTCAAATAAACTTCAATACTATCCTCCGGCACATCTCCATCCTCTTTAGTATAATCAAGAGGACGAACACCCTTGATTTGTGGTTTCTCCTGAGAATGAGTCGAAGGAAGATCCTTAATTGCATGTACAACCAGTAACTCATTACCGATCAATATATCCGTAGTAGTTCCAACATACTCATACAAAATATTTGCGCCCTTACGTCCAAACAACAGTAAAGGATTAATCTTCTCTCCATCTAAAATAACCTCAAAGTGAAGATGAGGTCCAGTACCCCGTCCGGTATCGCCTGACTCTGCAATTACATCACCTTGATTAACCTTATCCCCAACCTTCACAAGAGCCTTACTCAAATGCAAATAACGAGTCACCAAACCATCATCATGAGTGACCTCTACCCCTAAACCACTATTCTCCCCTTCAAAAACATCTGTAACCTCCCCATTCAAGACAGTTCTAACTTCAGAACCAATAGGTGCTCGTAAATCTACCCCTTCATGCCTTGAGAGGGTTTCGGTTATTGGATCATATCGATCCCCAAAAACCGAAGTTAACTCCACTCTACCCTTTAACGGGAATGGCATATCCCTTCCTACAGAACCAAGATCCTTAAAATTAGCTATCTTATTTAAGACCTCTAATAAATCTTGGTACCTTTGTTCCCATAAATCCTCATCTGGCATCTTCTCCATTCGGATAGAGTCCCCACGAACCTTAACTCGTGTCTCCAAATAAGTTAAGCGATCCAACTCCATTTTTAACACAACCAGTGTTTCAACACTCTCTCCAGATTGAAGGGCTGTAAGTAACTCCTCCTGTAAAACATTTATCCGAGATACAATCTCCTCTCGAGCACTTTCAAAATCCATCGCGTCCAATAACACATCATTCAACTCGAACAAACTAGCCAGAGTATTATGCATTTTGATACGCTTGTAAGTTCGAATGATCTCATTTTGTTCGTCTTCCGAATACAAAGAATCTAATCTTTGCTTCCCCGCCAACTCACGAATATCATCTATTGTCGCCGCATAAACAAAATTTATAGGGTATATAATTAACAGCAAGGATAATAAAGCTATACAAAGGTAAAAAACTCTAAAATTTAAAAAAGACTTAAACCGAATGGATATATCTGACCTTTCCAAAAATTTCAATACCCCCACCTCCTTACTCTTGAAATCAGGTAAGTAATATAAACTTTGGTTTGATAAGAATTAATAAAAACGGGAAATATCCCGTTAAAATTTTCATTAAACAAAAATAGAAGGCACAACCTACACAAGGTAGGGTGCCTCCCATAAGAGAAGGTATTAATGGCTTCCTTTCGGCGTCACGTCAATCCTTGCGGTATTTTTCATGTCATAGAGAGCTACCACCGGAGGAATACCAACGTTAGCGATATTGAATACTCTGGTTTTCCCATCCTTCTTCACTCTCACACTGGTAATACCCGGTTGATCCCACCGCAAGGTAAAGAGTTCACCGATACTGATAATATCCACCGCCAAAAGTACCACAGCATTACCTTGCTGAGTCCGCTTAAAGTTCTCTTCCGTCGGCTCCATACCAGCTTCCACAAACAAGGCGGAGGACGGAATACCGAACTTTAAGTGCCACCTTTGAGCCGCTTCATCCCAAAGAATTTGCTCCAACCTACTACCAAGGTTCATATTCACACCGTAGGTTCTCTCAGTACCAATAAAGGTTCTAGCTTCTTTTTGAGCCACCACCCTTTGAGCATTACCAATATCAATATACGTTCCCTTCGGAATCGGTAAAGGTATCGTATCAACTACCCCTTCACCAATATCACCTTCGGGATCTGGAGCCAGACCGTAGATGTAATCCACACGAGTATCAGATACCCGTTCTGTGACAGTAGCCTCATCAGGCGTATAGTTACGACGCCCAGCCTCATTCTCCCAGTTAATAATCATATCGTACTCATACAGATCTTCAGGCAACGTGCCATTATCTGCACCACGATATTTATTGACAAGTTGATAAGTTTGACCGTTTCTCGTGTAGACATCCAACGGAGTAATCTGACCCGTATCCAGATCCAACTTATAATAGTAAGGTAACGCTCGAACTACCCCAAGTTGATAGTTACCAATAGTGGAGATATCCGCCAAGATATTGTACCCCGGCTTGATGAACTCCTCCTGCAACGGTTCGACAACATTATCATTTGCATTCACTGGGAATTGCAGAGGTCTTTGCTCCAACCAGTCCTGAGTACCCCAAGTATTTAACATCTTACCGTTATTGCTAGACCTATCGCATCTTACACTCGAAGGTACATCAGAATGGATACATACCCCACGGATATCAACCAAATCGCCGTAGTAACGATTTTGTTGGTACGGATCAACACGGGAAACAATACCTTCAACTACCCACTCACCACTACCATCTGGTTTCTTAAAGAGGTTACTCAGACGGAAATCATCCGTATCCATAACTACAAAGTTACCGATACGTCCGACCACATCAATATACGATTTCTTGTAGCCACCATGGTAAGACCAGAAGTTTGTAAAGCGATCCTTGTTATTAACTTTCACATAGTTATCAGAGTATGGTCCACCTATCGGCCTACCATTGATAGGAGCTACATCGAACTCTATAAGGGCGGCAGACGCTTCTCTGTTCGCCAAGACTGCATAGAAATCATAGTACGATTGATTTACCGGCAGATCAATCCAAGTCCCAGAGGTATACAGCGTACCATTGAAGATAACGTTGAATGGCATTCTTACCCGCTTTCTTGCGGTATATTGAGTGGTATCCATATTATTGTAGAAGCCCTTACCCCTAGCTACCGTCAACGCACCGATCCCTTGCAGATTCGGTTGTTGTGCAAAGTCTCCCAAGTTCGGGAAGTAAATTTGGAAACCATAGTCGATATTGATGAAGGTAGCCAATCTCAACGCATTACCTTCCGGCGTATAAACCGGAGTTTCAAGCGGAGATGGAGGTGTCGGATCAGGATACCCGAACGCAATCTTCAGCGGGTTATACTCTCCATCCGGCATCCAATCAGGGAACAGATGCAGATCTTGACGAACCTTCGGCTCGTTCAGAACCTCAGAATAGGTTGTAATCTTATTAGTTACCGTGGTATCAATAGTGGTGGTCTCAGTAATTTCAGTCGTAGTATTACCACCACCCCCACCAGACGACAACGGAGTAATTTTAGCAACCCCATGTCCACTATTACCTACCTGAGTACCCCCGTTTGGGGCCGGCATCGATTGGTTACCTGCAATGGTTTGACCCCCAGTTACACCACCAATATAACCGGAACCTCCAGCACCACCATAGTCATCGACCCGAGAAGTGTCTGAAATAGCACTTCCACCGCCTACATAACCACCGCCACCAGCACCACCATACAAACCATCATTGCCCGTTCTTGCATCTTGTCCAACGCCCCATTGACCTGAACCCGTACTTAAGGTCTGTCCGCCACCAGTACCTGGGGTGCCCCAGAAATTAGATGTACTATTCCCACCTACTGTGCTCGGGGAGTTCATACCATTCGTACCGCCACCGGCTCCACCATCACCATACTGTGCTCCCCCGCCACCACCAGCGACAATGATTCTCTTATCCAAGGTAGTTCCGCCTTTTCTAATATCCGTAGCACCACCGCCGCCAGCACCAGCGTTCCTACCAGCACCACCACCATTCCAACCGCCAGAAGTACCGTTACCCTTACCTCCTACATAGATATATAAGGTTTCTCCCTCATTTAAGGTAACTTTACCTTTTGAATATCCGCCTTTACCACCTACTCCGTAAGTGCTACCACTATATGGGGAATACCCCGTTTCAATCAGGTTACCACCTTGCGCTCCCCAAACTTCGAGCAAATATTCCCCAGTATGAGGAGCAGTATAAGTTTGAACCGAACCCGTATAACTGAAGGTCACAGGTGTATTCGTCGTGACATTACTCCAGAAGGCATTATGACGGTTACCGTACTCATCTTCCACCAAGGTTATTCTCGCATAACCGTGTCCGGTTTTACCTGTCATAGTACCGCCATTCGGATTCGGCATAGACTCATTACCCGCAAGGGTTAAGCCAAAAGATACACCACCAATATAACCAGAACCACCGCCACCCATAGCACCAGAAGTGGTGTAACCGCCGTAAGAAACACCGCCACCATAGTAACCGCCACCAGCACCAGCTCGAGGCCCGTCAGCGCCCTTACCAAGAGTACCGGAAGCATAGTTACCATAACCCCCGCCAGATTGCGAGCCACCCTCAGCTCTTATACTACTGCTAAACTCTCCAGTACCCCCTATAAATCCTCCACCATAACCAGCGGAAACTATCGGGTTAACTCCTCCTCCGCCACCGCCAGCTACAATAAGTCTGGAGTTCAAACTTGCGGTGTTATTCCAAGCTCCACCAACTCTACGAATATCCGTAGCACCACCACCAGAACCATTATTACCGTCCGCATAAGCGTTCAGGACACTACCTCCACCATTCCAACCACCGGAAATAGTACCATTGGTTCCAGTACCCCTTGAGCCTTGTCCACCGACATAAACGTACAACTTCTCACCTTTCTCCAGAGACACCACGCCTCTAGAGTAACCACCATTCGCTCCAGAAGCTCCACCTTGGGCTCCCCAAACTTCGAGAGCATACTTCCCTTTCTCTGGAGCCACAAACTCTTGTACATTACCCGTATAGGAGAAATTATTAGCTACACCCAAATACTGAGACTTAGGTGGGTCAATTTTCTTGGAAGACGAGCTGGTATTTTTGTCAACCGTGGTTTCTTCATTAGTAGCCGTAACGAAATAGCTTCTCCAATTCGGTCCCAGTAATTGCTCCCAAGTGTAACCCTTATAACCATCATCTCCGGCAACAGACAGAACCGTTTGGCTCGTGCTGACATAAGGCCCAAGAACAGTGGTTTGAGTCGTAGTCGTCGTTTCAGTTTGACCTTGGATATTGTACGAAATTACTGCCTTACCATGACCAGAATTTACGCCAGCTTGAGTAGTACCATTTTGTACCCCACCAATATAGGAAGAACCACCGCCACCAGCGTTACCGCCGCCACTTTCAACACCGCCAGCACCGCCACCATACCAGCCGCCACCGCCGCCACCGCCGCCGGAGCTGCCAGTTACACTACCACCTTGACCGAAGGAACCCGCAGTAGAATAACCACCGCCAGAAGCACCTCCAGCCGTTTGGGTGCCACCTTTACCCGGAGACAGGTAGTTCGGTCCGACACCGTCACCGCCAGTTAAACCACCGCCAGCACCACCTACGTCATTCGTACAAGCATTACCTCCACCACCGCCAGCGACGATCAACACAGCGGATTTATTATTGACCAAATCTTTCAACAAGCCCGAAGCCTTAGCAATGTGGGTCGCCCCACCACCGCCAGCACTATCAGAACTATAGTTATAGCCACTGCCACCACCATTAAAGCCTCCAGCAGGGCCGTTATCCTCACCTTTACCACCAACGTAAATATACAGAACCTCGCCCTTATTCAGGTAGATTTGACCCTTACTGTAACCACCTTTGTTGGTATCACTGGTACTATGCTGACTCTTACCCCCTTGTGCTCCCCAAACCTCCAAGGTATACGTACCAGACTCAGGAGCAACAAAGGTTTGCATAGCTCCGGTATAATTGAAGGTTGCACTGCCCGAAGCCCCCGGAATGGTCTTAATAGTCGAAATCGTAGTCAAAATAGTCTTAAGCGAAGATGCCGTAGTATCAATCACCTTCGTCGACTTTGGCGTGTAATTAATTCCGGGGTAATGCCCCTTCATAACAATGCGCAGGTTATCCACATAGAACTTTGCTGGGTATCCATCGTTCGTATTCCAAGAACCGATATTGATCCTATTGCCGATAGCTTCGCTTGTAATCGGAGAACTAGAGTTAACTCTGGTATAGGCCTTTTGCAATACCCCGTCGATAAAAACTCGGTTCTGGTCTAGGTTCTTAAAGCTGAATTCAAGACCAAGTTTAACCTTCTTATCAAATAAGGTCACATTATCTAAACGACGCTCCCAACCGTTACCCGTATTCCAAGTCGGATTACCTGTGACATTCGGCAAATAAAAGTCATAACGGTTGAAGGAAACAATCATGGACGACCCCGATTGATTTGAAGGAATCCACAAATCCATTTCAACGTAAAGAGTTACCCCGTCCGAATAAGTTACTCCCAAGTCACTCAAATTGAGTGACCAACGAGTACCAAATGCCTTTAAGACATTACCACTGCCGAAACCGGATTGTGGCCCAATCGAAATACCCGGACTGGTGTAATACGGGATATACTTACCAGTCGTTTTATTAAAGATCGTATTGGACGTATATTTTTCAAAGTCAATATTCGCCAACTCTACGTCCGGTACATACCCCGTATCTGGTTTGGTATTCAAGTCTTCAATCAATGCCGCCGCTCCACCAGCCGGTAACTCAGTCCGTTGATCCCTATACTCCGGTAAAGCCACAACCATCGCATACTCCGTAGTCACAGGAGTATGGATGATAATATCATTCACCTTAACATGATTATCCGAATAAGGAGCCTTAAACACCAAACCTTGCTTATTCCCGAACCCCGATTGCGCCTTCGGTGTATAAACCGGGTCCATCACCTTCAAACCGGGATACTCTTCATAAGCATTCGGAGACGTCCATTTCAAAATTCGTTCATAAAAGACTTCTGCTCCGCCAGTATGGTACGCTCCATTGGGTGTAGTCGAGATAATATCCCGTACCCCATAGATATAAAGCTTGGAGGGTCTTGCTGGTCGAACTTTACCCGCCGGAAGATCGTCAAAGCGGGTTCTAATCGAATTCTCGCCCGTAGGAGCATTATTCATCAAGGTATTCGTAACCTGATTCAGACCCCAATACTTCTTATTATTCGAAGGTCCGTTACCCGTATATTGATATTGTCCGTTGTACGAACCAACATAGATCTGATTTGGTTTCCAATTCGCGGCACTATATGGGTTGTTATCCCACATCTCTTCCTTCGTAGCCCGAACATCAGGGAATTGTTGCTGAGCCTGAACCTCTGCAGAATCCTTATGAAAGTAAAGCACCGCTTGGTCGCCAGAGGAAGTCTGCAAGATCAACATATCGGAAATAATCGAAGCTTTATTAATCGATCTCCGACGTTCCAAAAACTTTCGATACTCCATAGTATTTCGGTCTTTGGCATCCGCCAAATCCGAGTACCCCTGCTTCACTTCCGAGGTATGCAGTTCCGTATCCAATTTTGTCGCATACTCATCACCCTTCTCGGGCTTCGCAGGACGAGTATACAGGATACCCGTAGCCCATGGATGGATGTGACCGCCACCTTGCGGTGCGCCCGTTAAAGTTTGACCATGCGCACCCATACCATCCGATTTGTTTGATCTTACACCTTCGTACCAAACTACCGTATCGTGCTGATTAGGTTCCAAAGTGTAACGAATTCTGCCGTGTTTACTCGATTGAGCGGCCACATCATTTCCACCAGCATTCATTTGTGCAATATTTACGAAAATATTAGGCTCGCCTTGTTGAATAGTAGCCTTCAGCTCTTTATTATTACCGAAGACTCCCTCAACTTGATAAATTCGACCTTCCTCAATCTTGTAAACTTCGACACGAATAATCTTCATATAGTCGAAGTTGATCCGTTGCTTCCAAGTATCCTCTACCCCCGGCATATCATTCGTGGACTCTGGCCCGTCAATAATATGCGGAGGAACCGTAAAGGTAACGGTAATCGTAAAGTTACCCGGTCCGTCTGGATATGCCGTTACCGTAACTGGACAAGGTGTTTGTCCACCTTTCGGGTTAGGAGTATAACAACTATCAGACGCAGAGGTATTCTGGGGCTTATTCGCTACATCTGTTACAATCTTAGCACCCCAGTTATTGTAACAACGAGTGACCTTATCACTCGCAGACGTATGACACAACTGCGTACTATTCACCTGATTCACATAAGCCAAAGCTTCATTCTTGGCTTGATTATACGCTGTCATATCCGGCTGAGCCGTAGTCGTTGCCGTAACTGTACCGGAACCACTCTTTGTCACAGGTTGAGCCAAGTTAGGAATAGACCCTGTCCAAGTCTTCGTGTAGGTACCCCCATTATAGGTGTCAACCGTATACCCACCTAATTGCTTCGGTCCGGCAGTATCTCCAGCCTTAAACTCACTTGCCGTACCACTGAAATACGAACGATACGTCCGCCATACCGAATCAACATTCTCTTTATACTCCAACTCAACATCCACAATAAACTCCGAACCACCGACACCTAAATAGAGTCGCTTATTCGAAGGTACCCCCGCCATAGCTTCGAACTCTTCGTTGTCCGGCGTACCATTCTTAAACTCTGCATAAGCGCTCGGCTCAGAATGGTAAGCAATCAACTCCGGTGGATTTTTCGGACGCTTGAAAGTTGCGCTATCAGGCGTGGGTTTTGCCTGAAGCGTTCTTTGCTTTCCTTTATAGGTGTAGATCACTTCAAAAGTCGGCTCATACGTATAAACAATAGTAGACTCCTCAGCAATAGGCTGATTCGAAGTCTTATCGGAAAGAGTAATGGTCTCTTGACCCTTGATCCACTTCAAGAAGTTATCCTTGGTCATTGTTACCCCGACCGTATAGTCTCCTGCCGCTGAGACATACGAAGGAGGTAAAGTCGCATCGGGGGCTTTACGATTAGGAGTAATTTTAATTGTAACTTCCGTTAAATTTGGATCACTTGCAAAAACCTTCTCCCAATCATTAATTAACCGGTTATTGTCACCATTATGCGTAAAAGTTAACAAAACATTTTCCCCTATAACCTCTTCTCCAGCATTCAACTGCTTGAATTCCGGTGTTACCTCAAAGAAAACATCAATGTCAGCATCATAACCCCCACCACCCGAAATAGCAGAAAAGTTCACATACATAAACCCATGTTGGGATTGACCAGCCTTACCAACGTTGAAGACTTCCAAGATTGCTGTTTCCAGATCAGTGCCCTTCCAACCCGGCAGGTTGCTCCTCGACTCAAAACGACCCTTCGGATACGTAATTGCCGCCGCAGAGAAAGTGAAGACGTTATTAAAGTCCATCTGAGTGGAATAACGCTGAACATTACTTGCCTCTACAATATCCTTATAAACCAGACCCCATAATAAGTCATACCGCTCAAAAGCTCCGTTCCGCATATACCCCCGAGCATCTAATGCCTTACTATAAGGGTTCGCATTCATCTGAGTATTTTGATTGATGAACCCCGAAGCGGTACCGGGATTAGACTCAGTAACTGGATCTCGGAAGGTGGTTAACGAGTTTGCCGTACCAACCTTCGTATAGTTTTCAAAGTAGTCCAAAAGTGGTAAAATCACGCGAGTGGTCTTACCCTTCTCCGCAAAAGACAAGGTCACTGCCAGATCAATATAGATCGTTACAGGAGCCGAACTGGAGTAAAACTCCCCTGGTCTTGCAAAGTCTTCATAGCGGGTATTCTCATCGTAATCATACCCCCGCTTTTGGCCCTCTCCCGTCAGGTAGTCATTAATGGCTATCTCCCAATCCCGTTGAATATCCGGTGGCATTAAAGACCATAAACCAATCAACATCGCTGTATAGCCAGCTCGAATACCTAACTTTTCATCGTCAGTTAACTCCCTTTTACCGAATTCCGAAGCGACATCATCTATCATTTCGTCAATACGGATGTACAAACCATAGTCAGTCTTACCGCCCAGTGGTCCGGGATAAAAATTCTTCTTTTTCTCTGTAATCCAAGCCCAAACACTCAAGGTTTGTTCACGAAGTTTCTTGAGGTTTTCCGGGTTATTCAACCCTAAAAGGGTCTTCCAATTATTATCCGCGAAATCCTCCCACTTCTTACCGTTTTCCTTGATCTCAGTTAAAATCGTAGATTTTAACGGTAAAGTGGGCTTTGAAGAAGGAGCAACAGGAAGAAACTTCACCCGATCCTTATTTTGTTGGTCATCATATAAATCAATATTCCGCTTAGAGGGATCATACTTACCTACATACCATTTTACCGGATCATAGAAAGTCTTCTGAATATTATAAGTTACCCCATTAAGGGTATATTCCGCCGGGATAAAGAATACCGATTCCTCATTCGGTGCAAAGCTGTACTTCCAAACCTTTCTCATGTTTTCAAACGTCGAATTCTCACGGTCGTTATAGAAACTCGGGTGACGGGATAACCCCACACGGAAAATAAGCTCATCCATGTGGGAAATACCCCCATACTTCCCGACAACTGATCCCTTAGACGTAATGTCGCCGGAAGCCCCCGCCGACACCCCTGCGAAGGCTACCTGCGGAAACGGCAAAAAGACTGAAAAAGCCATGATTAACGACATGACAAAAGCAAATAATCTTGTCCGACTTTTGAACCTACCGTCCCTCAGCATTCTATTATCAACTCCCATACAAGGAAATTCGTTTTACAAAATGTACTTAAATATAAAAACAGATGCCCCGATTAAGGCTAAAGAAAAGAAAATTATCAAAAACAATAACAATAAATTAGACTTAGACCCTTCCTTAGATTCCAAATTTTTTGACTTCTCTTCCTCAACGGAAGAAAAAACCTCAAAAGGTACATTGTCCGCCTTCTGAGGTTCATACACTTCATGAGCCTTACCTTCTTCCGGCAGTTGCTCTAAACTTTCACCCAAAGACTCCGACATCAAACGAAAAAGACGTTTCTTTCTTTCACTCATACCCCTCACTCCATATTCTTCTGTTCCACCAAAAAGACTAACATACTGTCCAGAGGACTTAACGCATTCAAGATCAAAACATTACTATCGAAGGTAAAACGTTTGTTTACCCCCGAAAACTTTAACATCCCTTGCAGGAAGGTATCCCGATCCATGTAGCTGATACCTCGCTTATTCTGCTCAATCCCCAACTCTACCGAGAAGGCTACCCGAAAGATACGCTTCCTGCCATTATCAATCAAAATAATATTGGGCTCGACTTGCTTCAAATCCGAATTCACGTACTTTCGGAGCCAAGTAAACTGCACGCCCCGCTTCGTAGTTAAACGAGATTCCGAAGAACCTGTAATCATTGCTAAATCTCCGATTTCATCTAACGAAACCTTTCCAATACCCCGTAGGGCGCGAGCTCGACTGTCATCCGCCAAGATCAGCTCTCCATAAGTCGACTCCCGACCCAAAGCGTCCTTCTTTCTGTAAAACCCGTCCTTATCCCGCATAATTGGAGCGTAACAGGTTTCAGGAATACTCAACCACCCAATACAATCAGGGTTGAACTTACGCAAAGCCCGAAAATCCTTCTCAGGATTTCCGCAAAGGAGATGGATTCCCATACGCATAAAAAGACGCAGAACAAAAGAATTACCTGTCAAAATTCCTAAGAAAAGAAAGATAACCAAAAACAGAATAAGACCTAAAAGAACATACTCCAAAGGTACTACCTCCAATCAGACATAATCCACCACATAAAAATTTGGCTCCAAAGCGTACTTCATCTCCTCACCCCGTAGCCTCAAACTACGCAGGTACGATGCTAACATACAAGACCGCAAGTCATGGTAATCCACATCTCCGTAATTCTCCTTCGAAAAACTTAATAAGACCGGAGTATTCCCCTCCTCCAAACCCGCTACATACTTCACTACTTTCGGCTCCACTAACGAAAACAAAACCCGACTCAAATCCGCCAACTTCAAACGATCCCAAAGAACCGTTTGTCCATCATAACGAATCCGATAAATACCCCGAAAACTCCAAGGGGCTAATCCTATTAACTCCCTACTCTCAATAAAAGTAGGGTCCAGCTTATCCACAACAATATGGTTATCGATGGTCTTAAACAACTTAAACCCCTTTGGGTTCCGTAAAACCAAATATACCGAAACTCGAGTAAGATCAATATTGGCAAATACAAAAGACGAAAAGATCAACTCTATATAGTCCATGATTTGCTCCAACTCTCGTAAAGAAACCGAACGAAACAGCCGTTGTCTCACCACACTGAAGTCCATACCCCGACACCGCCAATCCTCGTAAATTTCTTATCCAAATACAAATATGCATCCAAATACCAAACCCTAAAATTGTATAAAATCCCGCTCAAAAAGTAACGCCTTGCAAAAATGTGGCCTAAACAAAAGAAAAAGCACCGTTAAAATTAACGGTGCTTTCATAACCAAGTGAGTCATTATTCATCAATAACCATGTTGCACTAAATGCTTAAAGGAAGCGGTAAACATCTGAGGTAAAATTCGATAATCACTGAAGCCGTAAAGCCCGCAGGAATAAAAGTTATGTACCTCAATGACGAAAGTACCCCGATCCGCATTGATGCCTACATCCAGCGTATAAGCGGGTGGAGCATCCTTATACGCCCCAATACAAGAACGAATGAAAGGTACATCTGGAAAAAGCGTAAAATCCCCAAGATAATTCCGGAGTCCCACCAGAGTACCCCGAAAAACAAAAGCTCGCCACTCCGAATCAATATCCACACATTCGGAAACGAGCAAGTCTTCATCTTGCGGAACGGAAGGTAGCTCATTTTCGGTAATAACTCCGGTAAACCCCTTCAACCTACTCAACGTTTTTACAAACAGGGAGGTGCCCCTAAAATAAGGACGCAGATCGGTACCGCTCGGAAGTACATGAAGCTCCCGCTTAACAAAGCGGTTATCCTGAAGCATTGGAGGAATACCGATAGGGCGAAGATCCGACCTCCCATGATAGACCGACAGAAACTCCTGTACAAATTGGATTGAACCTATCGGAATATAATCTCCGTACCCCTCTTTCGGTATGGTGTCCTGCAAAGCATACTCATGCGAGTTTGGTCGGTACCAATTTTGGTACTCCAACGCCTCCAACGCGCCGAAGCAAAAATCATGCCGAATTTGACCGTTCACCGTTTGAATTAGAAACTTACCCATACCATCACCCATAAACAAAGAATGGTGAGAAGATCCCTACCATCCTACTTGAGCCACCATGAAGGAGCCGTTTTCAAATCCATCAACTTAACGTCACAGGTGCCACAATAATTGAAGGACTCCTTATTCTCCAAAAACTTGCCCGAAACCCGCAAGACCTTAGACTGCGGATTCCCACAAGTAGGGCAGATTTCCCTATCCAACAGTACCCCCTCCTTGTATTACGATTCCGCTTGAGCCTCATTTTCCGTAACAAGGTAGAGATCAACCGTCTGCTCATGCACCCGATACAACATATTCGGGTATAGCCAATTAAACATCCTACCGTCCAAAGGAGCGATGCCGATGGCAATTTCTCCATTGTAATTCTCGTCCAGCGCAAAAAGTCCCTTGTCCGACAAGTAGATTTCCTCCCCAACGTTCGGGGTTTCGGGATACAGTCCACGGAACCAGTCTCCAAGATGGGTAGATTTTCTCGTCTCCCGCACCACCGCTAACAGACGACCATAAACTTCCTTCGCCGCAAGACGTTTCACTTCTTCTGCATTCAGGTCGAAGTCCCCTATGAACTTGCCATGAGAATTGGAGGACGTAAAATAGATAAACCCATATCGGTCGGTAATACGCTCCGCCCGATCCCATGTAACTGCTCCAGTGCCCAAATGAATTCTCACCATGATAAACCTCCGTAATATGTATTATCCTAAATATAACAAAAAAGTCCTTATTTGTCAATACATTCTCATAACAAATAAGGACTTCTCTATAAAGTATAAAAATCCGTCAAACCCGAAGTTTAAGCTCTCAGAGGTTTGAAATCCGAAAGAAATATTTTCTTACCCCTCCGATTGAAATAGTACCCCCGATTATGTGGGTAGAGCTTATACACTCGATCTTTTCGCTTATCCCTCGAGAGAGGATACAAATTGATCGGAACCAACTCCCAGTTATCCCCTTGCAGACGAATATAGAAAGCCCAATACTTAACACAAGACCCCTGATCCGTATTGAACACCTCAACGAACTCTACCTGAAAAGGAGATTCTCTGTAATGAGTTGCCGGACTAGCAAGCAACTCCCGATTAATACAAGCATCTCGCTTAGCCCGTAGATCCATACAAACTTCAAGCATTTTGCGGTAAGCATCCGGGGGAATCATATCATATTGCGAAGAATGCCTAATGATATCATCCGGGTTAAGGATACCCACGGAAATCAAAATATCTCTTACCTCACCATTTTGGGTGACGCTTCGGGTCTCGTAATACAAACGATGACCATACAAGAACAACCGATAACCACCATTGTTAAAAACATAATGGCGATCTTGCATAAATCTTCACTCTCCTTCCACAGATACTACATATACTGCGAAAGATCCACGCTGGAAGTGACCGAAGGATCAGTAATCAAACGACCGTCCGGTGTCACCGGAACTACCCCCGCTTCACCACCATACCGAAAGTGGATTGGATTCCCCGGATACGCCTCCAAGATGAGGATGTATAATGGAGCATACAGCGGAACATTGGTTACATGGTTCCCTGTAGCTGTCAACACGGGCTCTGCCAAGACCGCTACCGGAGTCTTCTTCGATTTCCCTTCCATCCACTCAATCCGACCAACTATCCCCACGTAGGAGTCTTGCTTCCAACGACCCATCTTGAGAGCCAAATTTCCATAACGGAAGCTATCCTCTTGCCCAAACTCCGCAAAAAGGTCGAGGTCATCAATTGTCAAGACTACCCCGTCCGTATAATACTCGTAATCGGTGGTATCGTAATCCATCTGCATCAGGATATTTTCGATATCCTGCTCCAATGTCCGTCTGGAAACCGTATGAATCGCATACGCCGGAACTTGGAATCCACAGTCCTCCAAATAGGAGAACTTCTCCGACAACGTATTGAACTGTAATTGATCACACAGAATATCGTACATGACCACATTCAAAAGACGGGTTTCCTCCGGCGAAGCACTTGCCCGAATCATCGAAGACACTGCCGTAAACGCCGATTTGATGCTCGGATTGAACTCCCGAGCTTTCGCCAAATTCGAGAACGGAAGCACCACTTCACAACGAACTTCCACCAAGCCCAAATCCTTCAAGGCTGAGCAGAAGTCGCCCAAGATCAGACGCATCTGCGGAGTCAAATCTCTGCCCACCGTAGACCGACCACGGGAAGTGGCCTTTACCAGATGTCCATCTTTCCAAACAATCCGTACCCCATGACCGTTCAACTTAACGGACGCTACCACCTGTACTGGCCCTGCAGGAAGTCGAGCTTGAAAGTCCTTTACCGGCTTGTCCGAAATATGCTTTACCGTCTGGATCGAAAGCATCGGATAGCTGACCAAGAAGCGATCCAAGTCCTCATCCAAAACCCCGTTTTCATCGTCCGCCGACCAAACTTGGTGCAGAAGATACGAATCCGGCTTCAGCTCCCGCAGGTAGTCCCTCATCGTATCATAAATCGCATCCGAGACGATTTCCTCCCCACGACGAGCCGCTTCATTACACTCCTCAATCAAAGCTTCGAGCTGGTCGATATATTCCTCCCGCTCAGCCTCACTTTCCCAGTTATTAAACCGGGTCAAAATCAATTCAATCCTCCGACTGTTTGACATATTCTACCCCTCCAACCCTGGACAAATCATTATACCTTATAAACTATATGCCTAGAAACATGGAAATTTTCTCTACTCGAACATAAAGAAAGGTACGTTTATTTTGAACAAACGTACCCCATCATAACCGTATAGGAAATTTACACATCCTCATTCCGCCGCCCAACCGTAAACCACCCACTCATGGTACGGAAGAACCAAGACCCCATTCCCGCTCTTGCGAGTAGTAGACTTCACCATACGGCCTTCTCCCGTCACCACATAGACTCGATCCGTATTCCGACTTACAATGTAATAATCATACTCAAACTTCTCATTCAACACCAATTCCATCCCGTACGTCTTCAATTGCCCCAACGTCCCATACCTTAAAGGGAATCCCTTAACCGTCAGCAAAGCCACAGGTTCCTTACGACCCCGAAGAAGGCGAGGATCATAAGGAAAATACCCCCGGAACTCATGGACGACGGGGCGGGCTATCGAGAAACCGATTACCCCTAAATCCATCACTTCGCCTTCACGCTTACCCAATAACTCTAACCGACCACGCACGTAGTCGGAAACATCTTTCATATCCCGAAAGACCCGATTTGGGCGATGCAACGAGATGTGATGACAGGAATTAATCGCGCCCGAATACCCCTGCCGATGGCCGTACTCCTCTTCGGCTTGACGTTGAAGCTCCCGCACCCCCATTCTCCAGTCGTGATGAGTGAACCTGTGCATAAACGATGTAGCACCCACACTCAACCCCTCCTTACTAATCACCCTAAATATCAGGGTGCCCTAAACTCCTCAAAAACATAATGCACCTTACCGCACGAAGAACAAAAAGCAAAATCAATCCTCCCCATAGGGAAAGTCAGCACCTTATGAGGTAAGATCACTACCCCCGCCGGGATACAGGCGTGCCTCCATACCGAAGGGTACTCCGGTAAACGTTCAAAACGCAAATTAGCCAAAGGAACCCGTACCGCCAGAGATATTTGCTCTTCCACAAAAGACTTCGTCATCTGAGGTAACTTAGGCTCAACAAAACTAGGCTCCACAAACCTAGGTTCCACAAACCTAGGTTCCACAAACCTAGGCTCTACAAATCTCGGTTCCGCAAATCTAGGGTCAACGAATCTAGGCTCCATATGAGGAATAGTAAAATGATTATACATAATTTCACCCTCTCACCAAAAATACTAGAAAGAAAGTCCGAAATCCAGAATTTTTAAGTATCAAAAGTAAAATATAAAAATATGCCTATCACGGAAAGGAAATTACCTAAAAATTCCGTAATAGGCATACCCATATCAAAAAAGCGATACTAAACTATCAAATAATTTGTAAACTCACGAAACAGAAATTCCCGCACCGAATACAAATGAGGTAATCAACGTTTTTTACGATAAACCACCAAATAGGAAGTTTCGTAGTCCAAATCCAGATCCTTATCCAAAGCCAGTACCCCAATTTTGGAAGTTGGAATAGTGATTACAAAGGTCTTTGTATCGTCTCCAAGCTCCTCAATCAGCTTCTTAAAGTTCGCCTTCAAATCCCGTCGAATATGCGTGAAGTCAACGTTATGGATAAAACCCCCAACCTCATTTGCACAATCCAAAGCGGCGTAATACTCATCAAATTGGTGAATCGCATAACCACGAGTAATATCTGTTCTTAACCGCCGTCCAGCCTTCTCATTCTTCAAAACAAAACGCTTAAAAAGTACCCCCACTGCCATACCCAAGGCGTCATAAACATCCTCGGGAATGGTAGTCGTGGTCTTATCTCCAAACCCGAGTAAGAAAAGTGAATCCCGGACAACCTGCTTATCGTCTTTCTGCGAAAGGATCGGAGATTTGTAGTTTGCACACTTTTTCAAAAGGCTCTTCCAGACCTTATTATCCTCTCGGATGATCTCCTTAACATGAATTTCCCCGGCATCCGCCAAATCATCCGCAATAGGGTTCAGTTGGTACAGAATCTTATTAGTCTTAAAGTTTACCCCGCCAATTACATCTTCAATAAAGAGATAGTCATAATGGTAGTCTTGAAACAAAGAGCGCAAGAACTCTCTAAACTCCCTACGACGAGCCACCTCATCATCCTTCGATGCTTGAACCCTATAAACCCCATATTCAAGGTTCCCATCTCGCCAACGAACCCAACCCGTGGAATTCACCGAAATATCTAGCGACACAAAACTCGGAACCAATTTTAACAGATCCAAATAGGAAACCGCCGAGACCGAACGAGCTACCAAATCAGACATATGACATCAACCTCTTCAACAAACCTTAGTACCCCGCAAAGGATCATTGACTGGTCATACTCAACGCCACCGATGCAACTAGGTCTAAATGCTCATAATTTTGAAGTTTCACATCTAAAGGATAATTTGAGCTTTTAACCTTATAATTTAACTCCCGAAATTCCGCCAAACTAAATTGGCCTTTTGGAACCTTGTACTGCGATTTATCAAATAGGACTTCCCTAGCACGCTCAAAAGGAGACTTTACTACGTCCCCCTCAGCCACTAATTCAATTCCAAAAATACTTGCCAACTGAGCCACAGCTTGCTGGACAGTAAGGTTCTCTCCATAATACTGACGACGAATCTGGATGTGAGTACGAATCACATCCCCACTAAACCCGCAACCGAAACAGTGAAAAATATTCTTAGCCTTCCACCAGTGAAAAGAAGGGTCTGTATCCGTGGTATGCACCGGACACAAACCCGAGTTTCTCGATTCCGACATGGGTTGAAAGTTTCGACCCGAAGCCTTACCCAAAGGGACGATCAAAGTATTGTAATAATCGACCAAATTGACACCCTTTAGCACTAAAATCTCATTCTGAGATCTTTCTCGCTTTGACATAATTTCACCTCAAGAACTGTCCTATCAAGCCTTGATCTTCTTATTGTAATTTTCCATGTACTTCGTGTAAATATTATTGTCATTCAGGTTATTTTCTTGGACGTAAGGCAGACAATAATTGATTAAATACCGCATAACCTCATGGAAACTAAAATTAAAAATCCTCGGAAGCTCAAACACCACAATATACGCCGTTCTACCCCAATCCCACAGATAATGGGTATCAGTCTTCTCCGCATATTTCAAGGCCGACACCGACAGATTTGCCTCAGCATAAGCCTTAGTAACCATCAATTTACCCGTAACTTGATTCAAACGCATGCTCCGATTGATCACGATATCTCTAGCTGTCATAATTCACCCTCCATAAAATAATATTAGAACTCATTTATTGAATTAGAACAAAAAGCTCGTAAAAATAAAGGAACCTCAGCAATAACAATAGGTTTGGAAAGAATGTACCCCTGAATAATATCACAATCTCGAGTACGTAAAAAATCAACTTGCTCTCTAGTTTCTACCCCTTCAGCAATGACTTGCAGTTTGTGTCTTCTAGCCAAAGCAACGATATCACTTAACAAATACCTCGAACTAGCATCCCACAAAACACGACTAACAAAACTTCGATCCAACTTCAATGCACTGACTGGTATAAAGTTTAAGTAGTCCAAAGAAGAATACCCCATACCGAAATCGTCAATATAAACTGTAATACCGTGGGATTTTAATGATCTCATCATGGCTAAGAACGAAGCCCCATGTTGGATTGGTGCCGATTCCGTTAACTCCAAAACAAAGAACTCCAGAGGAAAACCTCGTTCCCTTAAAAGGTATACTACTCTATCAACAAAATCCTCCCGTTGAAACTGCAAAACGGAAACATTAACCGAGAGCTTGTACCCCCGCTGGGCTAAAGGCATGAACTCCCTAATAGCTGTATCCATAGCCCAATACCCCAAGGTGTTGATGAAGCCGTTTCTTTCAGCCAACGGAATGAAGTCCGATGGAGGAATTTGTCCAAGCACAGGATGACTCCATCGGAGCAGAGCCTCAAACCCAATAAGACGGTTTGATCTCAAAGAAAACTGCGGCTGATAAACGACATAAAACTGATTAGTTCTCAACCCTTCCTCCATCGATAACTTAACCAAAGAAACCACATCCAAACATTATTTAGTCATCCAAGAAAAAGAAATAAATTAGAAAAGTAGGGACGGCGAAACCACAAATCTCTATGGTATCGTAAAAGAAGTCATGAAGCCCCCATGATACCGGAATGGTATCCAAGATACCTGACAAAGACGTCGATAAAGCCCCACTCAACAAATTCTTAGCCGAGATAATCAATTCCCGTAATAACGCTATCATGACTCACCACCGGGAATCATAGAAAAAGGATTTTAACTTCTTCGAACTCAAAATTCGCTTCACGATAAAATCTAAACCTATGCAAGATGCCACCAGACCTAAAAAGCCCCAAAAACCTAGCTCCGAAGGGCCGAAACGACCCCAAAGAAATAAATAAACTCCCAAGCAAGTGGTAAATACCCCGGCTCGTAAAGCTCGTTTCCAGCGGAAGTATTGTTTAAACTTCATATAAAAGTACCTCCAACTTACTCCTACTACCCATAGAATAATTATTTATGAGTACCCCAACCAGCGAGAGGGACGAACTCTAAATCAATCCAAAAGAAAAAGAGGAAGTAAGGAATCCAATACTTCCTCCAAATCCTAAACTCTTACTGATCACTTTTTCGACTTAAATTTTTCCTCCTCATTCGTATCCCGAGCTTCTTTTGTCCGTTGCTTAATCTCCTCCAAAACCTCATTAATATTCCGACCATATAGCTTCGAATGCTGTAAAGTCAGATACGAATTATCTTTTGTCGGGTACCTAGTACCCACAAGCGGTAAGGTATCAGCTACGAAAGGATCATAATACTCTCCCTCCGAACTCAACCAAACTCCAATATACTGGAACCGCTTTGTAGCCTCAAAAGCCTGAAGTGGGGTCTCAAAAGTACGACTTAAATACCCGAACAACTCCTTATAAACGTCCTCGTTCGTATTCTTAAAAATGTGCCAATTCAGGGATGCCGATTTCATCATATCCACAAACCCTGGGAACTTCTTAAACTGCTTGAAGTTATGGAAGATCAACAACGGAACAAATCGGTACTTCGGTCCCTCTGCAAAAATCCGCTCAATCAGATGAGCCAAACCGTCCGTGAGGTATTGATGCGGTTCATTCAAGACCAATATGGTTCCATTACTCTTCTCCATATTACCCCCTTGCGCCAGCTTGACCATGAAGGCTACCAAGACAATCCAGTGACACAAAATCTCAATTACCCGAGTTGACATCAATCCCGTTTTCATTCGGAAGATGATGACCTTACCTTCCTCAATTAACCGGAATAAATCAAGATTCGGATTAGGACGTTGGCAGAAAATCGGCTTTAGGAACTCACTATTCATGATCTGCCCAATACGGCGCATAATCGGCGTATAGATGGCTTGCTGACGACCCTCCGACATTTTGTTATACTGATCCCAAATATCCGTATCGAACAGATGCCCTCGCTCTTTCAGAAGCTTGTTTCTGAAAGACGCTGAAGTAAACAAATACCGAATTGCCAGAATATCAGCATTGGTCAGCTTCGAAGCCTCCCGCAAATGATCCGCCGTTTGCAACTTATCCTCGTCCCCGTCCTGCAAGAGGAAAGCACACAACTCCTCTGCCACCCGGTCTGCCGCTACCCGAGGATCTTTGATCAACTTTACAATAGGCTCCAACCCCAAATAAATGGGATTCTGAAAGTCCATCAAATTCAGATCAATAACATCCTCCGGCTCCAAGTGATCCCGAATGGCATCTGCCATACCCCGATGCCCATTCTGCTCATTAATAACGTCCAACACCACCGCCCCGATATTGTGCTTCCGTTTAGCCTCCACCACATAGTTGATAGCCGCTTGGTCTTTACCCATACGAGGAGAACCAATAAAGACCCGAGCCGTACTTGTAATATCCCAGTTACGAGTTTGTACATGCACCTCATGCACTTCTCCGCGATTTGTAACCGTTCCGGCCAAAATACCCCGTTTATCAAGCAACTCCTCATGAACTTCAATTTCCACTCGACGATTGGACTCCAGCGAATCCTCGAACTCTTTCTGCAAATCCGCTGTAGGTAACTGCTCCAGTTTTCCTACCTCATCCACACTCATCAAATTCGGGAAAAGACTTCGAATTTTCCACTGGCGCAACGATTCCAAATCGCGTTTGACCGTAGACACCTTTACGGCTTTCAAGGTATTATCCCCGTTCAAGTCGCTAAAAGCCGTTGCCATAGACCTAGCCAGCATATCCCGACGAACTGGATCACTAGAAGTAACGGTATAGATGATATTGGTTTTGAATACCGGCAAATTTCGCTTATTCTTTGTACGTTTTGACAAATCTCCATTAACCAGCAACGCTTGCCTTTCAGGATTCAAAATCACTGGACGCTCTTTTGCCTTCTTCGGTTCCTTGTCATTGAAAAACGCTGACCTAACACCCGCTAAGACATCATCAATAATATCCTTAACCTCGAAGAAACCACGTACCCCCAAATTCGCTACGTCCTGAGCCAACAACCTCGGATTAAACCCCGGACGACTCGGTACCCCACCACGATCCCATACACTCCAAGCATAGTCCACCAAGGCCCGCCACTTTCTTCGTGATACTGACTCCGTCTGAATAAATAAGTAAACACTCTCTCCAATCCCCAACTCCCGAGAAACCGTCATAATATCCCGAATAGGAGTATTTTGCTGGGTGTAATCAAACTCCAAAGAAAACATATCATTGCGAGTGTAACGAAGTGAGTACATATCTGTATCATCGTCCGGCGGGAAAATAAACTCTTCCTCCAACTCCTCCAAAGTCGAACGCTTCCATTGTTCATGATTCCGAAACTTAGTCTTAAAAGCCTCCCGAAAATCTGTAGGAACAGCCATATAAAACTCTATCTTTTGCATGCAATCCTTCTCACCGTTCGAATTAACTCCTTCATACCCATACATCCTGATGATCCAGAAAAATCTAGGCTTCTCCCGTAAAGAAAGATAGAGATTATCCTTGTTGAATACCCCCACTGCACCTTCCCGTTGCCACGGATACACCGGATGTTGGTAGCTGAATAACTCATAAATCGAAGACTGAAACTTCCTTGAAGAAGAATTTAAGTTAGAAGAATGAGGGGTTACTCGGAAAACCGAGTAACCCACCTCCTCGACCCGAACATATTTCTCCGGTAAATACTTTGTTGTAACCATCAGATCAACAACCTCCAAATCGCCCCTACCAAGCAAACGAAAAGTACCCGACCAAACCATTTCCCACTATTAGACCCAAGCAGAGGGGCGACAATCATTCCGATAGAGCAACTCATAACCCCAATCATAATAATATCAACGGAGTGGGCGTTCAGTAGATCTATCAAACTTTTGAAACCCGCCTTAATAAGACCAACAATAGGTTTCATGATGAAATCAAATTCCGCCTGAACAACGGTATCCGCCGTATTATTCATCCACTCCCAAACACCATCTACCGTATCACTCAACCAACCCCAAACCCCACCACCGCCGCCATCACTGACTTCCACCACCTTCTCCGGTTCAGATAGAACATACTTCAGCGTACCATTAATCTTCACCGCCACCATCATTTCTCACCTCATTACTTCCAGAGGTTCAACATAAACTTGTCAATACCCCGTACAACCTTCTTCGTTACACGGGATACCTTCTTTGCGGTTCTCCGCGTCGACTTCCAAACCGTCTTAGTACCCCGCTTACTTGACCTTCCTCCCATAATACTTATATACCCTCCTATCGACCTACAACAGTTGGAAGAACGCCTTAATTTCCTCATGGTGCCGAGCAATCACATACCCCACACCCGCACCAAGTAGGATTTCAATAGCTTTCGTCCGATTCCCAAACATCCAGCACAGACCGGAGAAAATGATAACTCCCGTCATAATCTTATCGACAATCCAAAGCACCTTATCGATCAAAATATCCCATCCACCACCCCCACTCGTAGGGGCCATTAGGGATTCCATATTTGAAAAGGCCGGAACACTATCCACCGAAAACGGAGCATGTGTCGCCAGAACTCCCGAGGGAATCCCCAAGAACGCTGAAACCGCTCCATCCAACAAAGACAGTACCAAGAAAGTAATGGAAGCCACCGAAACCGTTCGAGAAGCCAACCGAAGCAACCGCCTACCCCACGGGGTCTTCAACTCCTTGGTATCGACCGCCACCACAACCTCCGTAGGAGTCGGCTTCAATTCCTCCAACCTCGGTTTCAAATCCACCAACATCCGAGATTGACGAACTTCCTCCAAAGTCGGAGCCTTAAATGCCTCCCGCCAATCCAAAGGAGCCAGCGTTGTCATGATTTACCACCCCACAAAAATCATCAAGCAAAAATATCAAGTATAAAATCGACCTTTTGCGACATACTAAAGTCGGCAACACAGTAACCAAGGTAGGTGATACACATGTTTATAGCTCTAGGTTTAGCTATAGGCATCACCCTTGGTATTATCGCCAACTGCATCAATTAAAGAAGCGAAACCATCGCTTCCACGTCTGATGTAGGCGGTTCTACCAGTGTTGCCGGGCCGGACTTCAGACCCGATGCACCATTACCCCCTACAGATTGGGCTGTGGACTTTCGGGCTCCTGAAGTCTGGTTCTGCTTATACGCAAACAACACCGAACGAACAAAATCACTGAAATTAGTGGTCTGGTCCATACACCATTGGTACAACTCCAAATGCATTGGATTATCCATGTTGAAAACCACTGGACAACGTTTATAATTACTCATCCAACCGTCCTCCCAATATGGTAATACCCTATTGCATTGGCAAAAAGATTAAGATCAATCAGTTGTCCATTATTCAAAACCTTCCGATTCTCTTGAAAGACCCTCACTCTCGGAAAATAAGGGCGCAAATATTCCGCTAAAGACTCCGCTTCACCTCCTACCGTATACACTTCATCATTGGAACTCCACTTTTTACCCAATTCTCCAGCGATGCGGGCTACCAAATTGCTGGGATCATTCGTCTTATTCGTGTCAAAGCCAAAGTTCAAGGTTCCCGAATCCCTGTCAACATACCGCCGATTTCGCATCGTGATATAGTTAATCGTTTTGCTACCCCCATCCACGATACGAACCAGCCCATCCTTGGGATTCGACCAAAAAGCTCCTCCACCTTCAACTGCCACTCGCACCCGATGAATATTAACCCGGCGGAGTACCCCATTCACCTCAATTTCCCAACTACCCTGAAGCAACTTGATCAGCGCCAACTTATTCTCAGGGTCATGCAGACTCACCGGAACGCCCGTAACCACATCAAAGTCCGTCATATTCGTCTGGTGCAACGCAATTAAAGCCAGAAGCAAAGCATCCGGCGTAGCCTTGTTATCCACCAACATTTGTCGGGGGAACTCGCTTTCTTCCTCCGCCAACACTCCTGCAAAGAACCGCTTACCTTGAAAAGTACCCCAAAACCCTCCTTTCGGCAAATCATTTGCCAACTTAATCTCCCGCCATTCTCCAACAACAGCGGGGAAGGTGATAAACTGGTGCCCGGTAAAAACCTTTATATTGCGACGACCCAAATCCAAACCGACCACATTCATGCTGTCTCACCTCCGCTTGCTAACTAGGTGGCCAAAAATGGGGAATTGCCACCTAGTTTATCATACGGGTGTAACCATAAAATATGCTTGTTCCTAAACCAAGGTACAAGCAGAAATTTGCCTATCGGTACAACCATTTGATAATGAAGGACAATCCTACCTCCATAAAAATAAAAGCATTGTCCCATAAAAAGGACAGGTATAAAATACCCCACAAAGCGCATAGAGCTGTGCTAAGGCACAGCTCTTTAGGGCTTCTCCTGCGCCTTCCATCAAAAAAGAAAGACCGTGACAAAACATCACGGTCTTTCACATTTTTCGATTATAAGTATAAACAGGTGATCAATTATCTAAACAACGAAAGATAAGTCATAAATTTATTGAATTCTTCATTCGAGAATTGGATCTCCTTGATTAGAGAATCCCCACACAAAATTAACTTCCGCTGGGATTTCCCTAACTCCAAAGAAGTCAAACACTCCACATCGGGATCTAGTGGAACCTTCTCCACATAAATAATCCCGGATGAAATTAACTCCGTCAAGTCATCTCGATCCAAAATTGCCTCGGCTTTGAATACCCCTTCCGGGGTTGCATAACTTAGGTGGAATCGACCATCAAACTCTGCTAAGGTGATCCTCTCACCCGTAAGACCTAAGAAAAGCATGAACAAGCCACCCCAACGTCAGTTTTTACCTATTATATTTCAGCAGATTTGAAAACAAACCTCGGAATTGCCGTAAAAGAAAAATACGTAGGCTTAGCCTACTTTCTTTATCCGAAAGAAGAAGTTTCTCCATACGACTCTCTGTTCGGATTGAACCCTTATTTCTTCCTCTAGAACCTTTTTCTTTTCGTAAACGTCCACAATCTCCGCTTTAATAACGTCCAGTAAAGCGGAAAGCCTTTGCAGATGCGGAACCAACATATCAGCATCGTCCGCATACAATTCTTGAACCCGCAGATATTCTTGTCGATAATGCTGCAATTGTTTCGCCAACTCTTGATACCGAGAATCCAAAGCCTCTAGTGCCTGTCCTTGTGCTGAGTCTCTCATCCTCCCAAACATTAAAGGTCACCTCGATTCCTAAATCTCGTTATAAAGTATACCGGAGATCGAGGATATAATGGAAAAAGTAAAAAAGTCAGTAAAAATTACGCAAATCTCCATAGACAAAAATACGGATGGGTTTTCCCATCCGTATTTGAATACCCCGCTTTACACAATGCGGAGCGTCAGGAACAGACCCGTATCCGAATCGGCAATTTCCAGCCCACGATAGATCGCCGGAATACCTTTGCTGTTCGCCAGATTCATCGGGCGGTCAAAGACCCGTTCCCCATTCTCCTTGACTGCCAACACATACACCTTGCGACCCACCGAAGCCAAGGCTTTGTCCGCATAGTCCAGAGCCTCGATAGCGGTGAGCTTGTACGCCGGGTAATCCACCCCGTTCAGGCGGATCAGGTTGGTGTCATTGATGCTGTACACCCCGAGAATCAACTCATAATACCCGCCCTTGGACTTAACATAGGAGCTTTTTCCTTGGATCACGCTATTGATGAACTTCACAAACCGTTCTTGCTCTTCCAGACGGCGTTGCTTCACCCGTTCAACAAATGGTTTGCCAATAGCATTCGGAATGATCTTATTGACGTTATACGCCAAGAAGTCCTCCTTAACCAAGATCAAAGCTCCATTGGCAACCGGAATAGCCTCAACGTTCGGACGCTCCTCACGCAGGGTCTCCAGTTGCTCACGGAAATTAGGCTTATTCCGACGAATAAAGCCCCAATTACCCCCATGACGGAAAGCATCCGCACAAAGCACAATCGCCAGTTGTCCGCCCGCCGAAACCGCCTCCAGTCGCTCAACGAAACGAGGATCGATATTTTCGTTCCCCTTAGTCATACAAAACACCCCTTTAAGTAAATTGAAGCCCACTTTCACCACAGTATAAATTCAGATCTAACACGTTCGTGAAACCTGAAAGCTCAACCAACCCTAATCCCCAAAACCATAAGCCTAAATTTACAGAAACCTAAAGAATATTCGATCAATCTTCCACCTCACTATTAACAGAATCCTCCAACCCCTCGGACGTCTCATTGGCAGATTCGTCCATACCCCCGAAGGCGGTATCCTCTTGCGACAACCCGTTATCGGAAGGACTAGAATCAGAAGTACTTAATGTTACCACATCCACCCCGGACGTTACAAGGTGAATGGAAGAATCATCCGCCAACCCATTAGAATCCATTACCAAAGAAGAATTTGGATAGACTTTCAGGAGCCTTATATCTCGACCTTTCACCTTATCTTCCACAGCTTTTACAAAATGATTATCAGCATCGGCTCCAATCACCAAATTTTTCGGGTTGATCGTATCCAATACCCCTTCGGGGATTGAGTAAATATCACTTCGAGCACTGATAAAGTAATAATCAGCTTTCAGTGGTAAATACTTTAAAGCAGGCTCTTCCACCAGCGTAATATCCCCCGAAACCACAAATTGATTAAAGTTATTCATCAGCACCGTCAGGAATGAGCCTTCATGATGGGTTCGAACCAAGCGAAGGGTAGACTTACTACCAAAACCCAAATCCAAATCGACGTATTCTTTATGCGGGCTGATCCAAACCAAATTCTTCGATTTCAAGTAGGAAAGCAACTCATATCCCCGTTCATCAGTATCCACATTACGAGCCAAGACCAGATAAATAACCGGAATCTCTTCAAGAATGGTTGGGATACCCCCGATAGCGGTCGGGTGATAGTTGGTGGCTACCAGATACGTCAAGGAGTCGATACCATGATCCTTCAAATACTTTACCACATCTCCGGCTCCCGACTTACTCGAACCATCTAACAGAACCGTGGTAGAGCCTTCTCGAATCAAGATGGCATTCCCAGTAGTCCCAATTACATGAAGCTCCAGATTGCCTTTCACCCTATCCGGCTCCTCTGACTCCCCCGACTCCCCTGACTCCGAACCATTAGTCACATTTTCCTCTCCTCGCGAAGACCCCTCACGATTAGGTACCGAAGGACGATCTGGAAGGTTGCGAGAAGGTGTATCGTCATACACTGAAGGTCCTTGATCCGAGACCAAAGAAGCCGTATCCCGTAACGACCCTGAAAAAGCTTGTAAGAAACCATTACGTAATGTGGGTACCGCCGAAACCAGTAAGACCCCTAAAATCAAAAAGACCGTAAAAACCAACAAAAAGAGCTTTACCTTATTCAATGACAGACACCACCCCTGATCATATACTAACTCAGTATACCACCTACTCTCTATTCAAAATGAAAAGAGCCTCCTACTCCCAAGAGAGAAGGCCCGTACCCCATCAATACGAGTTAGTATCCACACTCGCAAAGGTACAACTACCCGCATCCACAAACAATTGAATCGGCTTGAACGGGGCAATATTCCGAGAAGCTACCGACAGAATCTTCATGTCGCCTTGACTAATACTTTCCTGCGTACCAAACAACATGATGTTGACGTCAGGCGTCTTCACAACCTCATAAGATTCACTTGCGGCATCGCGAAGCTCCAAGCTAACCAATTCCTCTTCCGGCGTGCGCAGAATTTCATCAATCACCGTTTGCTTAATCTGCGCCGGGAAAATACCCCCAACCTTCTTCCGCTTGAGAAACTGCAGGAGCTGGATATAGGCTGTAGCGATCCGTTCGTTCTTTTGCATCCCATAACCGCCTTGAATCAACTGCAGATAATCAATACAAACCAACTTGGCTCCAACTTCATTAATGGCACTCTCCAACACGTCAAGGAAGTTATCCAAGTTCAAGTCCTCGTCAATATTGACAAATCTACCGTAGTTGGTATTGTACTTAAGGTCTGTCCAAGAAGCCAACTCCATCTCCGCCAATTCGCCTTGAAGGATGCCCTTCCGAATCATATCGGCGTCAATAAAACGCTTCTGAGACGTATCCGTAATACCCCGATTGTAAAACCAGTTGAAGTGCCTTGCCCGAAGCAACGCTTCCCAACCCTTGTAGCCGTTCTCCACCGACCACATGACTACCGGAGTCCCATGGTTGACAATGGCGTTATGGAGAATATACGTCGAGAAGCGGGACTTACAACCCTTCGCCGGAGCTAAGATAGATACCATATCCCCCTCGTAAATACCGCCCGTAGCTTGATCCAATTTATCAATCCCGAAGGTCGAAACCTGAACCAGTCTACCGGAGTTTTCTTCCTCTTCTTCCTCGTCCGTGTAGTTATAGGTAATCAAACCCTTCCGCTCCGACTTATTCACCATATTGTCCAACTTCAAAAAGCGTTGCTTGAGATACTTCCGCATATCATTATAACCACTCAAACTTTGACGACCAATAGTCGCCCCCTCCGAAAGGATAATTGCGGCCTCCTCCAGAATCTGAATCGAGTTGCGGGAAATGTACTCCATCTTATACATTTCCATACTGCGATAAAACTCAATATCCGAAACTTCCCTTTTCGCACAGTCCCGATAAAGACTCAGACAGCTATTCACGAACTCCACGTAAGGATCATTTTCACCCACCCGGAAGCTCGCCAAATCCACGAACTTACTCCGCTGTAAAATAGCCCGGTTCGTCTGCAGATACAGTCGAATGAAATGTTCATCAGGAACAACCTTCGGAAAATTCCGGATCAGTTGATAAAAGACAAAATATTCGTTCCTGAATATTTCCGCATCGTTAAAAGACGTTAAAAATTCCTGCTTTCTTCTGAAAACGCCTTGATCTTGTTTGAACAGCGCAGAAAAGATCAAAAATTCTGGACGAATATCTTGAAAAGAAGAATTCATCGGTGCCGAAGAATTCCCTTGAACCCCACCGGATGGTTGACCCGTTGTTGCTTGATCCACTACATTACCTTCTGTCATACCTTGACCACCTATTCTATATAGAGTTTACTTTCTATAAACCACCTCCCAAAAAAGGTGGTAAAAGAAAAAGGCGTGGCTGAAAACCACGCCTTTCATGAAATAAAAATCAGCTTGCCTTGAAATTCGGCAGTTCCAAAACCGTGCGGTTAAACTTGAGATCCTGTGGACAGTTATACACGAAAACAAAAGTATTTCCGAAGAACCGTTTTGCGATCTCCACGAAAGCCTCCAAGGTCTTATCACTGAAACCCCGACAATCAATGAAGAATACCCCATGGTGTAGGCCCTTGGACAGGAGCATCGCCAGCAGACAGACAACAGCGAAATCCTCGTCATTATCGATATCCGGCATCGCTACCGTCTTACCCGTTCTCCGATCCCGAATAACCAAACCACTTTGCTCATCATAAGCCAAGGAATAGTTTTTTACATACTCCGTGGCCATGGCGATAGCCTCAATGGTATGGTTTAACTCCACCCTTCCGGCTTTCGTAGAAGGATCAAGCAAAGCCTTATTCACGATAGGACGAGGAAGTTTATCCCCCTGAGTATCCACCGTGAAAGCATCCGCCACGTACAGCTTTTCCGTAACCCCTCTTTGGGAAATTTGATAAAGCACAATAAAGAGCTTGTCCACCACCGCTTCCCAAGAAATGCTGTCCCGCACCTTCTGCATTTTCCCAAACCAGTTGTTTTCCAGAGACACCGAAATGATATCTCCCGAAGCGTAATTGATTACCCCTGAGAGAAGGTACTCCAACGAACGAATATACGTCCGCAGAGCTTCTTGTTGCGAGGACGGGCTACCCCGCCTCGCTACCGTCAACTCCACCGGAGTCACTTGGTAGGAAGCAAGGGTAGCCGAGAAAGGTGGTGTACTATTCGCAAACTCGAAGGTCAACCTCACACCAACCAACCCCTAACCATTTTTGTTAGCTCAACAAGGTGGAAAGGTACTCCGTATCGAAAACATCCTCATACGCCAACGGGCCGAGTCTATCCATATAGCGTTGCGGGTTCGATACCAATTTCAGAATGTCCGTATAGTTCACCGACACCGCAAGCACGATTTCGTCGCCCTTCTTGACATTGATCAACTTAGTGCGAGCCGTGCGACCCTTATGCTTGAAGTCCGAGGACACGAAACCGAAATAATTCTTGCGAGTCATCAACAGGATGAACTGCTTGCTCAGATCGATTTCCCCAATGATCAGCCCCGCATACGGCGATACCCCATTGTGGGTGATTCTCGTCATCCGCTTGCTGTCTACCCACTCGGAGTAGTCCACCACGGATGCGAAACCGTCCGAATATACATAACCTATTTTCTTATCCTCGATCAAGTTATAAGCTACGACTTCGAAATCATCTTCCACTTCGAGGTACACCGGCAAATACACGCCCCGATCCCGTTCCGTGACATAGTCCAGATGCTCCAGATTGACCCGAAGCAGACGACCATGCGTATCGATAAAGGAGATCACATCATCCGACATACAACGGATACCGTCCAGATGCTCCGTAGCCGGAGACAGGCGCAACTTCTTGATAAACTTGTCTTCGATGATCACCAAGGTCGGAGTCGGAGCGGCCTTGACCACCACAGGTTTTTCCTTCTCGAAGTTGTAATCAACATCCGTCACTTCCGTTCTCCGAGGGAAGGAATACTGCGTATTCAGCTTCTTCAGTTGACGGGTGATTACCCCCTCGATATTTGCAAGGTCTGCTTCCAACTCAGCCTTCCGAGCATACAGGTTCGCCAGACGACTTTCCTTAGAAGCTACCCCCGAAAGGGACTTGAGGGGCATATCGAGAATCCACGTGAAAATGGACTCATCCGCATCAGGATACAGCTCCCGCAGGTAAGCCCTCGCATGAGCCGAGTTTTGCTTAGTCAGACGCTGGATGAATTCATTCCGCTTGTTTTCATCCGAAAGCAGATCCACCAGCAACTCATATCTCGGGATATCCCGAAGCACCAGCGCATATTCCTTCTCCAGACTGGTCTTCAGTACCCCTTTGCGGAACTTTACCCACTCGCGAAGCAAATCCTTGATACCAAGGACTCTTGGCCTGCCGTCCACGATCACCGTAAAGTTGGTCGTCATGGACATCTGCAAATCCGTATCCCGCACCAAGGAAGTCAGGACTTCGTCCACAACCTTCTTGTTGGAGCATTCAATCTCCAGCCGCAGACCCTGACGGTCCGAAAGATCCTTGATATCCGAAATCGGAACGCCCTTGTCCTTCAACTCTTTCGCTTGCTTCGCCAGCGCATTGACCGTGGTATAATACGGGATTTCCGTAATTACGATCTTCTTCCCATCAACTGTCCACTTACCCCGCAACTTGATTCGACCACGACCACGTTCCATGATCTTTCGCAACTCGGACTCATCATAGACGTAATGTCCCTTGGTTGTAAAGTCAGGAGCCAATACGCCCTTGATATCACCCGTTTCGATCAGCTCAATCGTGGCGTTCAACACTTCATGGAAGTTGAAGGACGGGATATTCGACGCCATCCCGACCGCAATACCCGAATTCGGGTTGCACAGCACATTCGGGAAAGCCACCGGAAGCAATTCAGGTTCCAGAACGGAGCCGTCTTCCGTGGGGATCATCTTGATACCATCCATCCCGTCAAATACCAAAGCCGCATTCTCATGCAACATACAATTGGTGTAACGCATAGCGGCGGCAGGTTCCGTCGAGTACACCTTACCCCAAGATCCCTTGCCCTTGATGAAGGGGATATTCATGTACATCGAGGAATCCACCATCCGAATCAGCGACTCATACACCGATTGGTCACCGTGCGGATGGTACCCCAAGACCCAACCTACGACCTTGGCCGACTTGGTCATCTCGTGAGCCTTGTTCTCACGCATAGCGTGGAGAATACGCCGATGCACGGGCTTGAACCCGTCGATGCCAACGATTGCCCGGTCTACAACGACCTCCTTGGCATAATCGGCATACCAGCTCACCAGCTTCTGCAAGCCTTCAGGAATTTGCACCTCCTCATTCGAAGCATTCAATTGTCCGGCTTTTGGAGCTTCCTTCATCCAAATACAACCTCCTACACTTCAATAATACCCACAAAGGAAATAAACTAGATCCCACAATAGCTTGCAAAATTATGAAAATATCCGAACCGACAAAAATAAGAAACGAAAATTCACCACCTAACGACAGTGATCAATACAAGCAAGCACCGGAAGAAAATTCGAACCTAGAGGTTAGAAAATCCATCCAGTAATCATATTATACCACATAAGTCCCAAAATTTCAAATTTCTCTTATAGAAATTTGAAATAGTTTCGCTCCCGAAGTAAAAAATATCAAAATAAACGCCAAGAAACGCAAGATTATAAACAAGTGTCAGGAAAACCAAACTGTATAGCAAACACCGTACACCGTCAAACAGATGCATACATCCCAAGTAAAGACTGAGTATCAACGGAATGAACCAATAACCTATTCACAAGATCCCCAGTCGAACAGGAATACCTAACTCCATTAACCTCATAATCCACTTCCGGCGGAACCTCCAATACCATATTCAGAGCAGTACCCCCTCTTGGGGTTGGCTTCAGACCCGCCGCTAATACCTTAATCCCATTAAGGGAAAACGAATGCCCATACCGTAAATACGTAGGTGCAATAAGATAACGACCATCTACACTATAATTTCCTGTAAACAGAAGATTACCTTTACTCCGTCTACGTTTACCCATGTCCCAAATTTCCAATACCCCATTATCTGATTTCGCCAGATACCTACGATCATACAAATCCGAGGTATCCGAAACATTCCACCCATCCACGCCCCCGAAAAGCACCTCATTAGGGATAGTAGGATGAACCCGGTCTCCTAAAAGAAAACTCAACACTTCCTTAGCTCGACCACTTACTGTGGGTACCGATTTGTAACTTGCTCTGAGATACAAATCATCCACGTCCAAATTCAGAATTCGCATCGAATACCCCTCCATTAGGTTTCAATTTGCAAGACACCCTCGAAAATCTCTGACAAAGTAAACAGAAACCACTCATGCAGATTACCAGAACCCCGCAAGATTATCTTGCTCGGGGCGTAGTTAATTAGCGCAACGACAACTAAGTCCTCCTTCTCATAATCCGCTTCATACAGGTGACCAAAATCCCTCTCATAATCCATCAACTCGCCTTGCTCATTGACAAACTCAATGCTTTGATCTGAACCACAAGTCACATAAATTACCCCTGAACGGGTACCCATAGCTTGTAAAGCTATACGCATCAAAGAAATGTACTGCTTTAGTTTAACCTTACCTTCGAAATCCTTATCCGTATTACGCTTAACTCCCATATCGTCCAGCTTCGACGATAAGTCCAGATCAGCCTTGAGACGCTTCAGATTTTTCCTTCTACGGTACTCATTCATATCTATTACAGAAGTCATTCCATCAACCCCTGAATAACAAAATAGAGTACCACGTTGTGGTACTCTAACATAAGATTTACTTACCGGAGGGGTCCTTATACTGCATCCTGCATTTCGACTTCTTCCGATTCCAAGGCGGTAATGGTTTCCACCAGATCGTACAACTCGGCCTCTTGCTCCAGCTTGGCCTCCAGCAAGCTGAAAACGAACCGTTTCCGTTCATTACCGGGATCTACCCCAAAGAGCATATTGGAGATATCCCGCACAATTTGATCCCGGACATTAATGGTCAACGGTACCAAACGCCGGGTCTCAGGATTCATCGTGGTCTCCCACAGCATGTCAGGATCGTTTTCACCAAGACCCTTGGAGCGGTTGATCTTCACCACATTCAGACGTTCCTTCCTAGCCTTCTCGATCAACTCATCCCGCTCTTGCACATTGTAAGCGAACCACGAAGTCCCGTTGGACAGCACCAACTCGAACAACGGCGTTTCCGCTACATACACCTTGCCCGCTTCCAAAAGCTTCGGGAACAGGCGATAGAAAATTGTGTACAGCAGAACCCGAATTTGTTGACCGTCGATATCAGCGTCAGTGGTGATAATAATCTTATCCCAATCAAGGTTATTGATATCAAACAACTCGCCATCCCCGATGTCTACCCCGCAACCAAGGGTTGCGATGATATCCTTTACCTCTTGGTTGTTGAGCAGATCTTCGATACTGGCCTTTAACCCGTTCATCGGTTTACCCTTCACAGGCAAGAGAGCCTGAAAGCGAGCATCCCGTGCATCCTTACAGGAACCCTTAGCCGAATCACCCTCGACGATGAACAGCTCTCGTTTCCGAGGATCACGTTCCTCGCAATCCACGAACTTTTCCGCCTTCTCCCGCCGCTTGCTGTTAGCTTTCAACGCCAGACGTTGTCGAGCCTCCAGCTCCTTCGCTTCCTTCCGAGCTTGAGCGGCGACCAAGACGTTCTCCAACATTTCCATGAACTCGGGGATCTGCCGAGCTTCAGCTTCCTCCAGCAAGTCCCTCACCGTATTCATAACCAATTCGTACAGCACCAAACTGTCCGAACGGTCTTTCGTTTGACCCTGCAACGATGCCAGAACCGCACTGGAATACGTCATACCCATGACACTCAGGAAGTCCGAGTAGTCGACAGGCTTGATATCCAGACCCCGAGCTTTACCCAACTTACGGAAATACTCAGTAACAGCCTCATCAAAGGCAGTATAATGTACCCCGCCATTCATTACCGAGGTATTGTGGTAAAACAAACGACGACTCCTAGTCTCCGAAGTAATCGCCAGCAAGAGTTCCACCTTCGCCACATACCTACTGCCTTTGAAGGTGCCGCTGGTCTCACGGGATTTCGACAGAATGATCTGAACGCTTTCTTCCCCAACCGACTTTTTGAGGTAGTCCTCAAAAGACATCGGTTCAAAGACATACGTCCGATGCGTTTTGCACTGATCATCGAACGTAATTTTCACTTGGTTCAGGATTGCCTGAGCTTCCAGCAGATTGATGAACATTTCCGCCGGAAAATCCACATTCGAGAAAACCCCCAACGAAGGCTTCCAATGAATGTAGGTTCCCGTAGGCTCATTCCCTTGAGGGCCTTCCACTGCCGGAGCATCGGGATCAATTGGTTCGCCGTTACGGAACTCCTTGGTGAAGGATTTACCGTCCCGATAAGACGTAACCTTGAAGTAATCCGAAGTGTACTGCGTAGAAGCCGCACCCAAGCCATTCAAACCGATGGAGTAAACATAAGTCGGATTGTCGTCATCATACTTACCCCCGGCATACAGCTCGTTGAAGATCAGATCCCAGTTGTACCGTTGCTCCCGATCATTCCACCCCATCGGGACGCCACGTCCAAAGTCGCGCACCGAAATGGAGCCATCTTCATGATATACCACGATTAACTCTTTCCCAAACCCGGCACGGGCTTCGTCCATGGAGTTACCAACTATCTCCTTAACGGTATGGAAAGCACCGTTAATATCGTTGGAACCCAACATAACGGCAACCCGTTCTCGAACCCGTTGCGCTCCCTTCAAAGCCTTGATACTGTCGTCCCCGTAGTTGGACAACTGCGATGCCCTCAGTTCTTCACTCATACTCCAACCTCCAGACACAAATAAAATAGCCAATCATAATGAAAATGATCCCAAGCCAAATCCGAAAACCTGAATTAAACACAAAATTTTCGACTCAGAACAAAATTAAATTTCAATGACTCTCGACACGCCTCCCAACTTCAAAACAATATTGAAAACCCACAAAAATTTGAACCTTAAGGATTCCAACAGCAAGAGAAATACAATTCTACCTATATTATATCATAAATTTTCCACAAATTCAAGAGAAGTCAGTCTACCATCTTCATTTTACAAGCCAATCTCCACACAAAACAAGCAGTATCCCAATCAACCCATCAAGGTTTGGACGTTTAAGCCCGCTATCTCAGAAGACTTGGTCGAATCGACATGCATAAGTTTATCTCGAACGACCTCAACTCCACCCTGAGTACCAGAATCCGCCTTCACTTCAAACGGAACCAATAAATCCAAGCGGACTACCCCCTCATTCGGGTTGATAAGATACCGCAAACCCTTACTATTATACCCCGTTCGTACCGAGGAACTCCAATACCCGATAACAAACGTTGGTAAACCATGCTTGGCTCGTTCACTCAACAAATCCGCCAAAGCAACCCAACCACGCTCCGTGGTATTTGCGGTGGCCTCCAAAATACACAAATCTGCACAAATAAAATCGTAGTAAGACAAATCTGTTCGCTGTAAGACCCGATAACCCTCAATTGCCAGCACCAAATCGGGAGATACATCCTTATAAGTGGAACTCTCAGAATGCTCCTTCAGCGAAGAAACATGGTAGTCCCCCACTCTCTGTAACCCATACAACGTATTACAAGAGATATAAGGTGTTACCCCCAAGCCTTTTTCGAGGGCTAATCGCTGGGCTCCATACACAAACGCCTTGATATCTACCAAATTGTGCGGAACATAAATGTAGCAACTAATACTTGGAACCTTCCCCGAGTATAAGTCCTTATTGATCCGCTCCAACAGATTCGCCACTTCATTAATTGAAGCGACCGAATAATTTTCCAAGAGCTTCATATTGAAAAGCTCAATACCTGAAGCCCGAACCTTCTCATACTGCGGAGGAATCTCCAACTTCTCGAAAAAGTTGGTTCCCTTACCGTCCGGTTTGCTCAAAACTTTAGTAATATTCCGGCATTCAGGACAGTCCACCACCCGTTTTAAGGACTCCATATAAATTCTTCCGTTCTTGCATCCATATTTACAAGAGGACATAACGATACCCCCCACATCACTATATGTCAATGAATCGCCCGATTCGCTTCCCCGAAAACTTCCTCTTTAACAACCTTCAGAATGAAGGTACATACCTTAAAAGTACACTCCGACAAAATCGGGCTTTCCAAGATCATCTTATACTTAGACTTCGTCACCGATTTACGAAGTACCCCCAAGAGATCGTCAACTATCTCCGGCGGGAAAGTATTATCCACCTTAACAGGCACTCCCAAGAGAGACCCTACAACTACCTTGAACAGAGCCTCATAAGAAGCAAAATTCTCATCAATATCCAATTGAAGATACATAGGATCGCAAGCATCGAATCTATCTTTAACGTAGTGGGAGAACGTCAAGACAATCGTTCTCGCCATCTTCCGAATATTGTTGTTTGTAATCATGAAGAACTCCCCCAAAATTAGTCGTAGCTACACCATTACCCATCTTCCTCCGTATCCTCTTCATCCGATTCGGGAGAATACTGTTGAGCAGGGACAAAAAGAGCTTTGTTGTCGTCCGAGTTGATTGCCGTTAAAACAAGACTTTTACCAGTATTAGTAAACGATGCACTAGCATTTACCCGCAACTTGAGATTTTGCTCCACAAATTTCTTTTCTTTCCCCATAGCTACCAACAACCATACGGACTTTCCATAAATGTCAAATTCCCGAGTAATACGCCCCTCAAATTGTACCATCTTCTGCGGATTCGGATCAATACTATACAGAATACAGTTATCGCAGGTTTTTAGATCCAAACCACGGAGAACGTTGGTAATTAAAACATCATATACCCCGTTATTGAAAGCTTCCACAACCTCGGTACGAACCTTGGCATTGCTAGTCCGGCCTTGTCCGTTCAAAACTGCCACCTTGTAGCCCAACTGCTCCTCAATAATCCGAGCCATCTCTTGCTGAGCCTCAACGAAACTGCAATACACCAAGGCTTGACTAGAGAAGGTACCAACCGTCTCCTCAAGAATATGCAAAAGAACCGCTAATTTTGGGGTTGTTTCCGGTGTAAACGGAACATTTCTATTCACCTTCGTTGGATAATCCGTTACCAAACGGTACAAACTGGTCTTCTTATTCAACTCCCGTTGCTCTGGAGAAAGCGGAACAAGAATCGTCCGATAAACATTCCCTTCATACTTAGCTCCCAGACCTCTACGAGTACGAGACAAATATCGCAAAGAAATGGCTTCCTTGAACTCCTCTTGATTCTTGTACCCCACCGTTTTGAATCCATATACCCCACGCTGACGCTTCACATAGCGTTTTTCAAACTCCGTTACCGTAGGCAGAAAATGCTCATCCAAAAGGTTCAACTGGTTATAAAACTCCCGCAAATGAATCTCCAAAGGAGTCGCATTCAGCAGAATCTTCCGCTTATGAAACTTAAACAACGCCCTAGCATTCAAATAATACTCCGAAGTCGAGTTTTTCAAAATACTACTCTCATCCACCACAATCAAATCGTAAGGATACTTTGCCGCATAAGTCAGAAAATCGGGATTTAACAACAGAGAGTGACATCCCACTACCCCGTAGTAGCGTTTATCCCTATTAGAGCGAAGATAGCGTTCAAAGACCGCTTTCTCTCCGCTTTCCAACAACCCTACATACTCACCTGTAAAGCGAATCAACTTATTCCTAATCTGCCCCGCCGACGATTTCTCCGTCAAGAAGCAGAAAGTAAACTCTTTCCCTTGGCTCCTATACAACTTCTTCAATACGTTAATCAAGCCCGCTACTTGCACGGTCTTCCCCAAACCAACCTCGTCCCCAAGCAGAGCAGACTCCGCATAGAACATAAAGGCTACCCCAATGGTCTGAGCGTCTGCCAAAGTACCCACCCCAATATATTGGGAATAGTCCTTGGAGAAACCCTCCAAAGTCCCGTGCTCCCGCTCATAACTCTCTGCATCCGAAATAATATCCGTTATGACCCAATCCGGCACATCGGTAATACAGTGCTTTAAGCTAGGTACCGACTTGAAGTCCTCAGATTGAAGAGCTAATAATTGACTGCATTGTTCATCCGACAAAGTCCCTTGAAAATACTTACCCTCATAATATCTGATATTTTTAGCCATTATTACCCCTCCAATACCTTCGACTTCCTATATCTTTCATAACACCAACACAGCAAACGTTGCCTTTCAAGATCCTTCGGATGCCGTAAATACCAAACATACTGAGCAATAACCGCTTGGGCTTTTTTACTCCCTTTCTCAGCATCTTGTCCGATAATCTTGGCTTCGCCCGCATACAGACGATCTAAAACCTCAGACAAGGAAATAGACGGTTGTTTCGGTTTATTACGTTGCTTTTTCGGATTTCCCATTTTAACCACCAAAAGATTTTATAGAAGTATAACCTATAGAAAAGATCCCAGATCAACTCCATAAAAAAGCGACACCTTCTAAGGTGTCGCTTAGAAAATTTATACTAGAAAGGTATGAATGCCCGTGTGAGGGGGATGAAGATGGACGACAAAAGCATCAAGAGCATTCCTTGATCATATTTCCAGTCTCATCAAAAGAAATCTTGCAAACTCGGGTGTCGGCCGTCAACTCTGCATCCGTCATTTCCCGTACCCCAACAGCGACCGCAACCTTCGACTCGGATTCAACATTAGCAGTCACTTCAACTTTAACTTCCTCTTCCACCGGAGCCACGTCCATAGTCGGCTCCTCTGCCTTCACCGAAAGAACCTGAGTATCTCGGGAACCATCGACGTAAACCGTTACCCCTTTGCAACCCAAACGCCAAGCTTCCATGTAAAGTCGCTTATTATCCTCAACAGTGAAAGTGGAAGGCGCATTGCAGGTCTTCGAAATGGCACTATCGACCCAACGTTGAATGGTGGCTTGCACTCGCACATGCTCCATCGGCGTCAAATCTTGCGCCGAAACAAACCATGCGGGCAGTTCATCTACCCCGTGTTTCTCCTTATACTCCTGAGCAATCGGAGTATCCACCGGAATAAACTTACCAAGACGACCGGAACGATAATACTTGAAGGCAAAGTAAGGTTCTACCCCCGTGGAGACTCCTACCATGGTACCTGTGGAACCCGTGGGAGCTATGGTCAGGGAGCAGACATTCCGAATACCCTTCTTCCGAATCTCTGCCTTAACTTCCTCCGGCAGAGTTTTCACAAACCCCGACTGCAAATATTTTTCCCGATCAAAGAAGGGGAACGATCCTTTCTCTTCCGCCAGATTACAAGACTCCAGATAGGAAGTCACTGCAATAAAGCGGAAGATTTCGTCCGTTTTCCTTAACATTTCCTCCGAGCCGTAAGGCAACTCCAGCTTGATCATCAGATCCGCCAAGCCCATCTCGCCCTTACCGACCCGGCGTTCTCCTTTCGCCATCTTTTCGTTCTCCTCCAAGAAATATGGAGAAAGATCAATAACATTATCTGCAAAACGCTGGGAAACTCGAGAAACTTCCTCCAGCAGTTCCCAAGCAACATCATGCTTCGCTTCATCATACATTTTTGCCAGATTGATGGCAATCAAGTTACATACCCCATATTTCGGGAGCGGTTGCTCACCGCATGGGTTTGTTACCAGCAACGGAGCGTAGTACCACGAGTTCGACATGTTATTGCAGTTGTCAATGAAGATTACCCCCGGCTCCGCCGAGTAACGAGCGCAAATATTGATCAAGTCCCACAAAACCTCAGCTTTTAAGGTATGATACACTTTTACCGGGAGTCCTTGTTCCTCCCACTTCCGAACATCTCCGATTTCATGCCAATAATCGTTATAGAATTTCTTCTGCTCCGACGTGAAACGTTCCAAATCAGGATAACGCAGATGCCAGTACCCGCCGGACACTACAGCTTGCATGAAATCGTTGCTCACCAGCACCGAAATATTGGCTCCCGTCATGAAATTGGAATCTCTTACCCCCTTCGGGGTACCATCCGCATCCCGAACCAAGAAATACTCCGCCCGAGAACGAATATAATCGTCGGGAATCTCCCGAATGATCTTATCCAAAATCCACGGGTTTTGGATCTTGCAAAGAATAAATTCCACTACATCAGGATGCCAATCGTACATGGCAATCATTTGAGCGCCTCGACGAGAACCACCCTGAATAATCAACGGCGTCAGGTTCGACAGATAACCGCCCCAACTCACCGCCCCGGATGAAAATCCGTTAACCCCTTCCACCGGAGCCTTGGCAGGTCTAAGGGTGGAAATATTGGAACCCACACCACCGCCACGGGACATGATCTCCGTAGCCACTCCAATATGTTCAATAATACCGCCCCGAGAATCCCTCATATTCGGCAGAACAAAGCAGTTAAAGAGAGTTACCCCCGCATCCGAGCCAGCTCCGTAAAGAATACGCCCACCGGGGATAGCATACATATTCTTCAGCATCCAGTAGAACTTCTTAAACCAATAGCGACGTTTTTCACGGGTAGTCTCCACACTGGCAACTGCCCTCGCCACCCGGAAAGCGATCTGCTCCCAATAAATTTCCAAAGGCTTAATGATCGTCGATTTATGTCTGGTAACCGCCGAAAGGTCTACCCCTTCAACAAAGTCGGGATACTCCACTCGAACCGTTACCTTGTCTCCCTCAATATCCGTGACCACGCCGTACCCCTGCATCGGGAACTTGGGGTCATCCTTCACGGTAAGTACCACGGTATCCCCTTTCTTAAGGGTAGTAAGAGTATTATCCCGCAGAGAATAACGATCCAACATCACCAGCCGCTGTAAACCTTCCAGCTTGGTTAAAGTCGAACCTACCTCCGAAGGACTTATAACTGAAGGAAATAAACTGTACTCATCCTTCAACAGTTGAGCGTGCGCCATTCTAACTCCTCCCCGAATTTTTTGTCGTACAGAGTATAATTCTAGGTGCCTCAAATTTTGGATTGGGGCCGAAAAAGTCGCAATTGCCCCGAAAAAAGTTTCGACTGTACTTAAATAAAAAGGCTCTCATATAGTATCAATAAGAGAAAACTAGCTTGACCCTAACTCCGCCGACTATAAAAACTCCAAAGAAAATAGGAGTTATGCCTACAACGGCGATAAAAATAAAGAAGAAACAAAATTAAACTAAGTATTTTCCACCAAGAACTTAAAGAAAGCCCAAAGAAAACTCATATTACCCCTGATAGCACCAGTAATCCACGAAATCTAGTCGGAAATAAACAAAAGACTGCCTTTTGGCAGTCTTTTGTGGCATTAAACGAAATGAAACTCGTTACAAAAAAGCCCGAGAGGGTATCACGGCTTTAGAGGTTCGAAGGTTTCAGGATACACAAACCCCAAGAAGCGGGCGAACCGACCGTTGACACTGTTACAAAAACATAACCGTAACTTGGTCATAAAAATACCCCCGCGAGGGGGGGGTTATTGCCGAGGTATTAAGATTGATAGGCTGTATAACCTTCCTCCGCCGCCAGAGCCTCAAACCGCTTGAGGTGATACTCATAACGGGAACGCTCTTTCGGCGTATCTCCGTAAGTGTAACCGTACCGCTCACAGAACTGCGAGAAGTAAGGATAGAACCCCTTCTGCTTACAGTGCATTAGATACGATACGATTTCAGTGTCCAATAAATCATCGGGATCGTCGGGATCATCGTAAAGGGACGAAAGATCCACCGGAAATTCCTTAGACTCCCAACACCGACACAACTCTCTGTAAAGAACATTGCAACGACTGCAATAAAACAGCTCGTCCAAAGTACATACACCCCGAGCCAAGATTTTACTTTCAATATAACACAAATGTCCAGTTATGTCAATATGTTATCCCACTGTATTTACCCCTATATGAAAAGATATAGGCTCCGGGGAGCCGGAGCCATTGGAATCAGGTGAGTGGTTAAAGTACCCCCGCTGTTGACTTTTCCGATTCCTTCTCGGTGGTGCAGGTGTAGAGCATACCCCCAAAGATGCGACGAAGTTCGGAAACAAAGGAATCTCGACCATAGCAGTTGAGAACATGGACGTTATCTTTGCTTGTCCGACTACGAATGAAGTAAAGGACGCTATGGGACGAATAAGTGCGAATATACAGAATGATATCCGCACGATTGACCGCACCCTCCAATTCGTTGAAACCGGCTTGATCCGCAACAGCCGGAATGAATTCGAAAGTACCCCCACGAACGGTGATCTCCTCTTCATACATATCCCGCTGAACCGGATGTCCGAGAACCAAGACCCGCTTCCCTTCGAACATCTCCGATTCCAGCGTGCCCCGATTGAGGAGCTTTTTATAGGTTTGGATGCGTTGCTTCAGTTCCTCACATTCCACCAGCAACTGCTGAATCTCCTTATCCTTCTCCTGCAACATCTTCAACGCTTCATCCAACTGTAAGTTGGCCGCCCACATGGAGGAAGATAAGGTATTCCGCAACTCCGCATTTTGGACTTCCAAATCCGTTTGACGACGTTTCTCCTCTGCCAACAGATAGAACGCCAGAGCATCCAACATATACTTCTCGTAAATGATAAACTCTAAATCCTCAAACAAAGTGAGGACGTAATCAGCTCCCTCATCATCACCTACCGCCCGAGCCACGAAATATAGGTCAGTGCGGCGGAGAGCTTGCAGTAAGCGATCCTTATCTTCGCAAAGCGGTTGGAAAAACTCCAGATACTTGTCGGTGTAATTAAAAACTTTGAAGTCCGCCCTTTCCGGCGTCCACTCCTCAAACTCGCTTCGAAACTTTTGATACCCCCGACGATAACCCTCCAACACCAGCTCGTATCCCGATTGTACCCCACGGGAGAACCAGCGGTTCAGAATCTTCCGTATGATATACACCCGCTTATTCTTGGAACCCTTCTGCTGACGGGGAATCTTGGTACCAGTCCGAGAAGCGAAGGATAACAAGTCTCCCGTATCCTGTGAGGTCAGCCAACCCTTCAACATAGACAAGGCCAGAATGTTCTTCTCCCCATAAAGCTCAATCGCCGTACCGACCAACTGCTTCATCCGTAACCGGGTTTCCGGTTGCTTTAACTCCTCCATTGAAAAGCCATCCGAAAGAAAATTGGCTTCTTTTAAGAAGGAGTCCAAATCTGAGAAGCGATCCAGAATTTCCTCCGTAGCAAATTCCTTATACAAACGCATTCACACAACCCCCTTAAAAATCGGATAACCCTATTATACCATCCATGTCGATAGATGTCAAAATTAGGTGCATAAGTTTTGAAGGATGTCCAATAGAATACCCCACTTGGGGCGGGGAGGGATTACTCAAACAAAAGCTCGCCTGTAGTAAGATTGAAAGAAGGATGAGGGCCGTTGATGATTCTTACCGAAGGAGGGATCACTCCAACCTGCTTTGCTTGTGTCAAGTAGAGGTACATATTTCTCCGTCCCTCGCTATTCGCAGAATGCAAATAAATCGTATCTGCAAACAGACCCTCGGCTACCAGTTGATTGACCAACCACTTCCCATGTTTCTCAGGAATACCCCGATCACCCAAATCGTGATCCAAAGAAAGTACCCCCACCCTGCTCTGGAAGGCCCGCATCAAATCCAAAGCACCTTCTGCACTACGCGCCAAGAACCAACTCGGATGCTGAGGGCAGTTTCTTACATCATCCACGAAAATATTTACCTTATACAAAGCGGAACCTCCTAACAGACTATAAGAAAACCGTCTTGATCTTGGTATTCAGGGCATTTCTAGGATACCCCAGCGCATTGTTGATTAAGCGACAACCCTTATAGGTGTAACCATTCGGCTCATGGATGTGGCCGTAGCACCAAATCTTACCCCTAGCCCTTTCAACAAGCGTTTGACCATCGAAAAAGTAGAAGGAATTCAAGTCCTTGTCCGAATAATACTCATAACGCACATGCGTCCAATCCGGTCCAACATGAGTGATAACCACATCAAGGTCGAAAAGGATGTCCTCCAGCTTAGCGTATTCCTCTTCAAAAGAAGGAAGACCCTTGATGTAACGATTATCGTTCATCCGCAAACGCCAATAGAACTCGACGAACTCTTTAGGATGATTCCCCACCTGAACTCCATACTGCATATCGTACCACATTCCGATTCCGCCGAAAGTTACATTATCAATGAAAACCGTATCACCCTCCAAGAAATAGACGTTCTCCAGATGGGATACGGACTCCTTCATATGCTTCCAGCGGTCTAAAGAAGTTGAAAAATCGTCACGGACTTCTCGAACCAAATAAAGATCATGGTTGCCTCGGACAAGTAAGATATACTCATATACCTCTTTCAAAGTCTCCAAGGCTACTCTATTTTGACCATTGAAATGACCCAAATCGCCCGCTATCACCAACACCTTCGAAGGAGAAGCGGGAAGAAGGCTCCGAATATGGTCGCGAGTCAACTCATTAAGAACACTCACCGGATAATCCCTGGGAGAAATCCATTTGTCAAGATGCAAATCGGAAATTAGATCAAAACTTTTCAAAATATCACCTCAAAAACATAGGTAAAAATGACCGAAACTACTCAAATACTAGTAATAAAACTTTGAAAGCAAGTCGCTAAATCTAAAAATTTAGCGTATCTGTATCAAAACAGAGAATATTAGTAACAAGAAAAGAGAGAACAAATCAGGTGTGTCTATTTGACACACCTGACTACACCCATCGAATATCAATAGGTTACCGTACCCTCATAAACACCCTTTGCCGTCAAGTAACACTTCCGACAAACCGGTTTGTACTCGTCATTACCCCCAATAAGGATCTGCTCACCATCAAATACCGGCTTCCCATTTTGGAACCGCATATTGAAGGTGGCTCGATGAGAACAATACCAGCAAACCGTTTTAACCTCTTCGAGCCTAGCTCCAAGCTCAATCAATCTCTTACTTCCAGAGAATAAATTTCCCTGAAAATCTGTCATCAACCCATAACATATTACTGGCGTGTTCAATAAGTCCACAATTTTTGCTAATTCATCAATTTGAGCCTCAGACATGAACTGAACTTCATCCACTAATACACAATCTGGTTTGTGTTCTAGCACATAATTAAACATTGTCCCCAATTCCAATATACCAATCTGAATAGCTTCAACTTGCGTATTAATAGCCCTAGATCCGACATACGGCCCAGATCTCGTGTCTAAAGAGGACTTAAAGATAACCGCCCTTTTACCTTGCTCATGATAGTTATGATGAACCATCAATAATTGAGCCGATTTACTACTATTCATAGTCCCGTAGCGAAAATACAACGTAGCCATACACCCAACCCCCACAATAGCGAAAAATAATAGCTACCTTACATAAGGTAGCTATCTTTACTTATCCTAAAGGTGACCGCCTTGATACCATTACTTACGCTCATTAATACTCAAGGCATTTTTCGTATCAATTACGGTATCTTCAATCTTCACATTGAGAGTTCTCGTATAGTCAATAACTTTCCACTCACCAGAACGGTTTACTAAATTCACAACCGACTCCGTATCCATATTACCGCTAGCCGTCTCAAAAACTTCCCGCAACGTCACACTGACATAAACATTCGTAGTGGTATTCCAAGCTACGATATAGTTAATCTTCCTAGTGGCATCAGGAATAGCGGTGATATAACTCGAAATCTTCTGCAAAGCCATATCCGAAATACCGATATCCACTACCTCAGAGAAAGCCTCAGTATCAACCTTAGCATTAAAGACAACTTCCGCAAACTTCTTCAGCACTTCTTCAACCTGACGACGGTTTTCAGCCGTAAATGCCTCACCAGAATACTGAATCTTTTCAGAAATTCCGCTGACATTCTTAATCAACGAAATTGGTTCACCAACCAACTCAGACTTCAACAGGTGTACCCCACGAATCCGAATGGTATCATCGTTATCCAAAACCAAGGTGTAAATATACTGCTCATTGTAGGTCGGTAACGACATATTTGCTCCTTTTGCACGAATCTTAGTACTCCGATTTACCAACACCGAAACATTCCGACCCAATCTACTCAAAACTTTGAAATTATACCCATCAATAGAATTGTAAGTGTAATTCCGCAAATCCTCATAATACTTGTCGATGGAACCATAATCAGCAAATAAATTATTCAAACCAACGTCATTTGACTCCTCTACAGCCTTATGATAAGAAATCAACAGCCTATCAATAAAAGGCTTCAAAACTTCCAAACCTACACCAGAATACCCCGAATAACGTTCGAGAATCTTATTCCAATTGTCCAACTCGAAGCTCTTCAAATACAAAGCTTCCAAACCTAAATCCGTTTCTTCGCCCAAATTCAAGTTATACTTCATAACGTACCTAACAACCATCGTCGCACTGTTAACAAACTCCGAATCTTTTACCAAACCTTCATAAGTGAGTTTCCCTAAACCACCCGAATCCTGATTATACGCCCGAGTTCTATCTGCTAAAGATACCCCTTGTTGCTCTGCAAAAACCCTTTCCAAAGAACCCCAACGTTTTTCAAACTCCTCCAAGGCAATCTGGGCTTCTTCCTCCCTACCCCTGTACTTGAGGGTCAAATAGTTAATATAGTCCGTGTACCTTTGTTGCTTCAACGACTCTTCATTTTCCGATCCATTGGGGATGCTACTTTTCGGAATTACATCCTTGTAAACTCCCGTGGTCTTATAAGTAACATCAACAAAATACAACCGAGAAGCCGGATCGAACCCAAGAATATCAATATTGGTTCTTCTCCACTCATAAGGAGTCCTAGCAAACTCCAATAACAAATAATTCAGGAAGTCCTCATTGATAAGCACACCCCCATCATCCTCATTTTGTTTACCCCGCAACGCCTTCTCAACACGCAACAGAAGATTGTTGATAGCACTCCTATCCTTATCACTGACCGCAATAAGATTACTAGTATCCACCATAATCGAGTCACTTACGGCCCGATAAATAATCCCTTCACGCTCATCTGCAGTAAGCTGAGCTAACCTCGTTCCTGCAACTTCCTCCAAAGTTAACGGAGGAACATCTTTGATATCATTAGCTCCACAAGCCGTCAATAAAAATACCCCGCTTAACAAGATACATGCAACCCTACGCAACCTTCGTCACACCCTTACTATAAAATGATTTTGCCTTTCTTGATACCGATAAGAGAACGATTCTCATGCATACGTATATCTTCAATCGAAAAATATTTACGAACTTCAGCAAGATCCCTGATAGAAGGATTCAACCGAAGGAATTCAAGCAAAGTCATACCCTTCTCGTATTTAATAGAGGAATCAGGTTCCTCCTGAGAAGGAACTACATCCACAGTTTGAACGGTAGTCGGACGAGAAGGCATTGGGGGAACATGAGCAGACTGACTTACAGAAGTCTTAGGAACCGCAACTTTAGATTCAGATTCATCCTCGAACTCATCTTCTTCATTGCTGTCCATATTCCAACTTTCTGAATCATCTTCCTCTTCATCGCTACCCATATTCCATTCCTCTGGATCATCTTCCTCTTCGTCACTATCCATATTCCAATCTTCCAATTCATCTTCCTCGTCACTATTCATGTTCCAATCGTTGGAGTCCTCCTCTTCCTCCTTATCTTCCATACTCCAACCCTCAGAATATTCTTCCTCCTCTTCTTCATCGTCCTCCATACTCCAATCTTCGGAGTCATATTCCTCGTCCTCGTCACTATCGCCCATGTCCCAGTCCTCGTCGGAAGATTCATCTTCGTCAGATTCATCCTCGTCCATAGGCCAACCCTCGGAATACTCCTCCTCTTCTTCAGTATCCATATTCCAACCTTCCGAATCATCTTCAGACTCGTCTTCCTCAGAATCCATATCCCACTCCACGGAGTCCTCTTCCTCATCCTCCATTGGCCATTCCTCAGGGTCTTCTTCCTCATCTTCCATAGGCCACTCTTCAGAGTCATCCTCCATTTCATATTCCTCAGAAGAATCAGACTCCTCATCCTCGAACTCCTCAACATCAGAAGGAGAACTACCTACCATAGAAGTAAGCCTACTGTAAACATCTACAGTAGGGTTACCTACAGCAGTATCAAAATTACCAGAATCAGTATCAATATCACTAACAGATGTATCAATATCTTCGCCATTTGTAACAATATCTCCATCAGAAGATCTGATACGCCCTCGATTACGATTCAACTTTACCCCCAACTCAAGGGAAGCTAAAAACGAATCCTTGTCCCTGTCAATCTTCATACTACCCTACTCCTTACTCTTTATCCCATAAATCAAAACTGTCGTCGTCCTCGTGCGCCATACGCAACAATTCTTCCACATCAGATTTATCCAATTTAGGAGTAGATGCAGTAGATTTAGCAACATAAGGGGCTTCTTCAACCACCATCTCAATATTTGACCTAGTATTCGACTGAATACCCCCTAGCACATGCCGTTTCTCGTACAGAGAGCCCTTCACGCTTTCAGGCTCAATTTTTGACCAGAACCTACGCAAGAAGTCAAAGAATTCAATATTCGCATCGTTAGAAGGAGTCAAAACCGCACTATGCACAAACATAGGTTCATCATTATTGAACCGAACTGCCATATCGCCTTGATGCAAAAGTCTATGCTTAAAGTTTTTCGCACCAACCGATTTCTCAATATGCTCTGCATCCCCACGTACCGAAATCCGACAAGGAATAAGATCAGTAATAGACTTTTTCAACACCTGATCCTTCACAACGTGAGGAATCATGAAAATTCGAATACCCAAGGCTGGTAACTGAGAAACCAACTCCAAGATCAAACCTTGGAATTCGTCCTTAACCTCTTTTTCCATCCGCTCTGCCAGAGTAATGACCTCATCAATAACCACATACAACAAAGGCATTTCCACATCAGGATACCGCTTTTTGAAGTCCCAAATATTCTTACAACCAGCGTCTCCGATAATTTTCTTTCTTCTCGGTCCCTCAACCCTTACGACATTACGCAACTCCGCCAAAATCTCTTCATCCGAAGAAACAAACTTACGGATATGTGGGGTCTCCAAATTACTGAAGTCAGAAATAGCTTCCTTCGGGTCAAGAATATAAAACTGAAGCTCTGAAGGCTTCAAGAAGAACATCATCTGCCCCAAAATAGACAGAACCAACCAAGTTTTACCGGAACGGGGCATCCCCGTCACCAGTAACGAGTTAATATCCTTAAAGTCCCTCCAAACTACCCCACCTTCGGCATCCAGACCGATTACTATCGGCATGTAGTTTTTCGGGTTCTTAATCTCCTCTTCAATATTTTTGTACGTATCCTTCACGGATACCATTGCAGTTTCGCCCTTCATAATTTTCACATAAATGCGATCCCCGACCACACTACCAACACCATAAATAGACTCGTCCATCTTACCCGTATCCTCATCGAAAGCACAGATATTCACAATTTCCTGCACAAAAGCATCGATATTCTTTAACCAAGACACCCGCTTAATCGAAAGTAAGAGATAAAATAAACGTTCCTTCGCCTCCAACAAATAAGGCATTTCAACCTCACTACCCTTGGGCTTAAACTGATTTGCCGACTTTTGCACAATGGCATCCCAAGAGTCAAACTCGTCCGAACCTTCAGGAATAACCCGCACTTTATCGAAATTCTTATTGACGTTGGCTAAGCAACTCGTTATTGTTTCATACAGATACTGACGAGTTACCATACCCTTATCAATATTAACGACAGAAAGAGTTGTCTCCATATTATTCTTTATTTCTTCCGGGTCAGTGATTTCTACTTGATCAAAACCCCCGAAATCTTCCTCTTCATTACTATCAAAAGAAAACCCAAAGTCGTCTTCTTCATCGCCATCATCCATGATGAAACCATCATTGTCGTCTTCATCCGAATCGAAAGATCCCGAAGAAAAATCCGAAAAAGGACTATCAAAAGAGGAATCAAACGCACCAGATGAAGGGGAACTGGTAGACAAAATCTTATCCTTATTCTTACTGAACTCATCATAAGACACCATAAATAACATTACCCCTACCCCGGCTGAGGTCAGTCCGGCAATAACCAAATCTGCACCGAACATTTTCCATAACCCGAATAAGGATAAGATAAATCCCGTAAAAATTACCCCACCACTGACAAAAATTATCGTTCGTCCGGTATTCATTCGAGTTACCACATCAAAAGACTTAAAAGACTTCACTAACTCACTGGAAAAATTCATAAATCCCGAGAAAAACTTTTTAACCCCATCCCAAAACTTATCCTCAATATCTTCTTTCTTAGGTTCCATCGTAGAACCAAAAGGCTGATTCCCAAAACCGGAACCAAAGCCACCTCCAAAACCACCACCAAGACCGCTGTTACCTAAACCACCACCAAGTCCTCCACCAAGACCACCACCTAAACCACCACTGTTAAGTCCACTACCCCCAAGACCGCTGTTACCTAAACCACTATCACCGCCAAAACCACCGGGAGTACCGAAACTAGATCCCCAACCATCTGAATTGCCCGAAGAAAAACTCGAATCGCCCCAATTCCAATCATCCATACCCGGCTCCACATCCGCTGGATTTTTACTTCTATCTCTATCTAACCTAGCATTCTCCTTATCTTCTTCACTAACCTTCGGAACCAACTTCTTCATTACCATCACCCCGAATTATAGGATTCTGAAAACAATCATTAACACCAACAAAACAACCAAAGTAATAAAATAAGAGGTCTTAGTCTCACTAGACATTGAAGACTGTGAGACATAGGAGGACAAAAGAATCAGAAAGATTAAGAAGATAACCAAAAATATCACCCCCTTAAGTCCACACCAGTCTTAAAGACCTTAGACCTCCTGATGTCCGGTGGCAACTCCACTCTAACTACCCCGAACTTCGTTCTATCTAAACCGCAGAGGAAAGCATGTCTCAACGGGTCAATAGACTCCTCCGAGGAATCCAAGTCCCCCTCAACAGTATCATCATCCGAACGTTTCGCACTAGCAATAGCATCCAACTCTCGCTTCATATGAGGGATGGAAAGACGATGAGCCAACTCATCTCTCACTTGCTCATCGGCTATTGCTCCGATCATAAAGGAAGTAATATTCGGCAAAATACCAAAACGGTCATCTCTCAAAATTTGACCGACATCGTTAGTCAAAATGATATTAACATCCCCAAGTTTCCGACCACCCGTAACCGCTACCCCAATCGTTTTCTCTGAATCAGGGAACTTACCCCAGCGTTGAAACTCCTCCCACACTTTGAAGTTAAACCTTCCCTGAGACTTAGAGAAAACCGAGCGTTGGTGTGACAACTGCGCCGCACCCAACTGCATCAAAGCTAACTGCGTATCATCCACTGCTTGCGGGGATTTACCCGCCATCCCAAAAGAACATACCACTAAATCCGCATCGATAATATCCGAAACCACAACCCGTTCCGTAAAAACACTTTTTCGAGTCCCATCAGGCTCAAAATACTTTCCAGTCTTAGCTATTGCCTTTTCTAAAGCCGAAATGTAACCCTCATCTTGCCTATAATTCGACTCCTTCAAATAATGGAAGGTGTGATAGACATCAAACAAAGTCAAACCCTTAGAATTCGCCCAAGTTTCGGGATCTTCTGTTACTCCCGCCCGCTTGTATGTTTCAGAAACGGCGTCATTCACCACCGTATCCAACCAATCGTCTTCATAGTAGGAACGACCCAACAGCGTTTTGAAGGTAGCCAGAGTGAAGTTCAAGGACATATTCTTTGCATCCCTATCAATTTCCTCAATTCCCGTAGGGTCGGGAATCTCCACTGGATCGAAATAGTTTCCGCTACCCTCAGCCATATTTATAATGTAAACCTTACTATTGTGGGCTAAAAAATTAGCCAAAGGAATATACTCGAAACCCTCCACGTCCATGATAGTTCCATAGAACCCCAAAGCCAACAGTTGCAACAACAAGTCCTTTACAAGGTGAGACTTACCCCCACCTGTTTCGGCCGTAATAAGCCAGTTTTCGGCCACATCACCCTTAGCCTTTACCTTCTTCAACACCGGGAACCTTGAATAGACATCTACCCCAAAACAGATACCTGAAGTCCCCAATGTCCCTTGTCCATAAGAAACAAAACGTGCGGCAATTTCATCCGTCAAAACCTGAATAGAAACCAACTCTTCCGCCGTTTTATTCGGAACCCGACTAAAAGGACTAAAGTACCTTAAAACATCAGGAATATCGTATAACACCCGGTTTGCTTTTACCCCGATATGCTTTAGGTACTTCAAAATCTTATCGACACTTTCATCAAAGTCCGGCCCCCGTACCCCCGAAATTATCATGAGGGTTGAAACCTTCAACAAAGCCCGTTCCCTTTCAATATCCGCAATAGCCAAATAACTTAACGATTCCTCAACCCAGTTCTGAGTCCCCAAACTTTGAATATTTTTATGCAGGTTATAGGCATCAATATCACTGTTCATATTTTGTTGACCAACTTCACGCAGATAACGTAACCTCGAACGCATTTGTGGAGAATCCCAATCAATATGGTGTCCTCGCAAGATCGTAATAAAGTTAACTCTGACCCCTTCCCTACACTCACGCCGAATCCTATCTTTGAAATTGATAGGTAATTCTCTAGGGAAGGAGTTGATAATATAATAGAAAGATACCAATTCACCATCATAACTCCCGATAAAATCGATAGCTATATTATCGGGATCGTGATTGAAGCGCCGAGCCAACTCTGTATTATTCTTTATGGAATGAGAAAAATACAGATCGTCGTAGAGCATCAAGGTATCCTTCCAATACTTTCGGAAACCGCCTTTACCCCATAACCCTAACATAACTGCCACCCCTTAGCTAAAGATGATATTATCCAAACGAGCAAACATATTCTCACACTTAGAAACATATAGAGTCCTGCGAGATACCTCATTTGCTTCATGGTACCCCTTAATGTGAGGTATAATTATACTCTCCCCTGGGGCTACCATCGGTAAAATGGCATCCTTGGGATGTACATTAAACCGTTTCAAATCACCTAAGCCACTCAAGGCATAGAGAGTCTTCACCATATGACCCTCCAGCAAATGATCTCCCATCATATGATCAACTACAATAAATACCCCCACATTGGGTTGGTTGAAGAACTCGTCCAACACCATCTTCTGTGGCTCAAAAGTAATGAAATAGTTACTTCCCCGCAGATCAATCATGCCAATACTATCCCTAGCAAGACGAGGAACCTCATTGTACTTCTTCATATATTGCTTCAGCTTAGGATAAATGAACAACACTTTACTGGATTGTTGCTTACTCATCCGCAGGTAATGCTGATAAGACAAAATAAACGAGTTCAAATACCTACAACTACCAAAAACCTTGATGTAGAGAACTCGTTTAATCGTCAAAGGAACCTTATATACGTGATAAATAAAAGGAGTATTTGGTTTCTCCTTCTTTGTTAGCTCCGCTACATATTGCTTCAACTTCTCCAATTCTTGAACCGTTTCAGCATTACTCATCTCCAAAGAGTCAATCAACTTTGAAGTTTCCGCTAACATATCCACAACATTAATATTGACCTCGGAAGCCCGAGAAATAGCATTATCAACATTAGATACCGCCGTATTTAACGTTTTCAACCAGAAACCATTAGAGACTAACTTCTGCAGGTTTTCAATACTTACACTTGAAATAGTAGCAATCCCCTTAGCGATAACTTCCAAATCTGCACTAGGAGACTTTATAGTAAGTCCAGTCCTTTTATACTCTTTAATCATAAACTCAACAATTGCCGGGTCCATTAAACTCTCTTCTGCATCGTAAATATCCGCATCCAAACCAGTGAAGATGCAATAATACAAAGGATTAATACTTTTATTAATATAAATAATTTTAGGGATGACTCCCTTAATACTAGACAAAGCTCTAATGGTATCCAAATCACTATCAGACGTACTATGAAAAATGAGACAATCTATATTATCAAAATCCAAATTCCTAAAGGATTTAACACAAATCACTCCGGGTAAATCGTAATGATTAACAGACACCAAAACTATCTTAGACATAGTAACCTACCCCATACTTATAGCTGGCTCAAAACCTTCGTAAAGTCGTCTACCCCACCTATAAGGGGGATATCGCACCAATTTATCGCTTTTGCATCTAAAGAAAACACATCCGAAATATACTTTCTATTCTTTTCAAACTCGTCATAGTTCACATTCATACTTAAAAGGAAAGAACCATTATTGAACAAAGCGGCTTTAAACTTCTCATCCACGTTAAGACTGTCCAAAGCCAAAACGATATTGAATACCCCCAATATTGCGGGTTCTACACAAAAGAGAACCTCGGAGTACAGAACTAAATCCTCCAAATACTTCAGATTCTCTAATGGACAGTCAACAATCAATGTTTCGTAGTCCCGTTGAATAGCGAGAATACGTTGAGTTCGAACAATGTCCTCTACCCCGACACCTGAGCCGTGCTGAGACAGCAAGCACTCAAATTGACCCTTATTAAAGAAATACGTTAAGCTCGATATCGACTTAACATTTTGCAGGTATTTCAGCCCATTTTGAATTCTTTCTTCCTCCTGCACAACATTCTCCAACCCAAAGTAGAACAAAGAACCCCGACGAATGGTATCATAATCCACGAACAATGTCTTACCCTGCTTAGCAAAATAAGCCGCCATATTAATAGCAGTTCGAGTGATACCAGTACGACGATCACCCGTAACGATCACAACCCTAATACCATTCCGGTAATTCCGTTTTTCGCTTTCCACACGAACAATTTTCTCAACTTCAACAACCCGTTCCAAAACCTTTACATTTTTGTTTTCGTACTCCCTATCCAACTCATCCAAGTTGTCAACAGGAATACTATCAATATTCACTTCTTCCTCGGAAATATCGGAAGGGATAGGGGAAACTCCACTAGAAGATGGGATCTCTACTGTGCGGATATTCTTTGTAAAGATAGACCTTTGAAGGCTCTTCAAACGCTCGATCTTATCATCGATACCCGGTAAACTCTCATCAGGAACTTCGATATCGACATCCTGAACTTCATTATGAATATCCAATGAAGGTTCTCTTTGAATCCAAGAACCAGAATTGTCCTCCTCAGCCTCACTCGATTCCAAAGACTCCTCATCTAACGGAGATACCTCATCCAACGCATTCAAGTTATCCTCATTGAAAAAAGGACTACCATTATTCACAGAATCAAACTCACTACCCAGCGAGTTCAAATTTTCCTCATTGAAATCTCCCGCGAGAGTTTGAGGATCTACCCCCAACCCCAAACCTAAGTTTACCTTTGAATCTGAGTCTTCCCCGAAAATAGAAAACCCAATAGGAGAACTATCTTCATCGGAAGTATCATTATTTGATACTTCCGTATCATTATCAGAAACAGGAGTATCATTGTTACCACTCAATGTATCATTATCGTCAGAGGTATCAATATCAGAACCCAATGTAACGTCATCCAAAGAAGTATTACCTGTATTGTCAGAAGTAGCATCTACTGGAGTTAGAGCTTCCTCAGTCGCACCACCCCCAGTTTTACCACCTTGCGAAGCTACCCCAATTGGGGTAGGTACCTTGGAATCCTCCTTGCCATTCTTCGGCTTCTTACCAAACTTTAAGAAACCAAATAACCCTCCACCCTTACTTTTTTCAGGTTCAGGCTTCTTCTCCGACTTAACAACCTTCTCTTTTTCCTTTTTCTTAGAAGAAACTACTTCTTCCACAACCATATCAGAAGAATCGACAAAAGTCTTAGCCGGGTATCGTTTTTTCAACTCTTCCACCGGTAACTGAACAATATCCAACAACATTACCGGTTTTATCCTATCAACGGTAATATGAATCATCAACGGAGAAAGAAAAATCCTAATGCATAGATCCGTCAAACGAGGATCTCTCATAAGAGTAACTAACCTTACCGCCGGATAATAACTACAAATATAATCGTTGAAAGACTCCAACTTGCGTTCCAAATTATCCTCAAAGGATACCCCATCCTGCAACAGAACAATCCTATCCACAACCAAAGTACGGATATTCGATAACTCAATAAACTCCCCCATGGAAGAAAAAGTACTAATATTGAGATTATCTAAATTTTTCAACAAGATGTCCTTAATTTTATCAACCGAACCACGACCAATTAAGACCAGATGCATTATATTAACCTCCTAATTAATCGCCTTGGAAAAGATCAATCTCCTCTTCATCCTTCCTACGTCCAATCAACGCTCCAAACTTCCGCTTACGCTTAACCGAACGCTCAGATTTACTTACCCGCTTAAGCTCTTCTAATTCTTCCAAAGACTTATTAAGTATAGTTCTTTCTCCATTATTTTCAACCCATAATGGCCGAATATACTGAATACGATTCATTTCTTTGAACAGGTTATCCGTTGCACGATTCACTGAAAAATCAGAGATATTAATAACCGATTTCACCAAATCAGCAATAGCCGATTTATTTAAGACCCGAATGCGGGTATAGTTAGCCAACTTGAAATAGTCCAAAACTTCCTGCAACTCACTCCAAAATACATCATCTGGGCCGTTATAAAAGAAAACATACACATCATAGAAAGAATAGGAACGATTCATCAAATACTCAATATAGTCAAACTTACGCAACAATAACTTACGCAAGTCGGGATTTTCAGTACGCTCATATTGCTCAAACAAAGTACCCAGTCTAGTATCTTTTCCAACCACATCCATATAATCTATATGGATGCACTCAATACCCCGTCTCACCATTTGTTGATAAGCGTTTGCTATCGCTGAATGGTGATCAAAGTCAGCATCCCTGTCTTTACCTACAATAACATCTTTGTCCAAGGCAATAAAAATCCCTTTTATCCCACTCGCAAAATGCACAATATAAGGAAACTTATTACTAATCTCATAAACATCCCAAAAAACACTATGCGGAAACATATAATTACTCGTTATCAAAGCCTCTCGTTTTTCTCGATAATACGGCTCTCGAATGATAAGGAAACGAATAATATAAATCAAAACGACAAACGAAATAAGAGGATACCCCCAAGCCCAAAACCCGTCAGCCGCTATAAAAACCAAAAAAGAAGTAAAAATCCAAGCAACTACCCCTAAGAAGGCCCATAACTTCTTACTAGTGCCTTGGTCTACCGAACCTTTACGGATGTCAAAGGTTATAGGAATATGAATAATATCACTGCCCCGGCGTGGTTCCACTACCTATCACCTCGTCAATAAATAATCAAGTTTACAATTTTATCGTCCCTAACAAAAGCGATAACATCAAGATAACCTTCTTGATCCAAAGTTTTAGCCTTCAAAAGAAAGTAAAAATATATCCCTTCAGTATCCCCTAAAGTATACTGTGCATCCAACAATGAAATATCTTTTACATACCCAAATCTTAAAGAAGAATAAGAGGAACCCAACAGTCTGTACTTTAAATCGTCACTAAACCGAACATTAGCATAAACCTTATTATAATCGGATTCACTACCGATAAGTAAGAAAGAACGAACATCCTCATATACCCAAAACTTCATAATCTCATAAGGAGCTAAACGCAAATCCCTTTGAGATTCGATCTCGCGGATAGAATTATTCTCAATCAGAATATAGGCAAAGAAAATACCCCACAATAACATTAAAGCCAAAGACCCCAACAACCAAACTCTTTTAGACTTGGAATCCGCATTATAACCTAAAATCCGACTCAAAATCCTTAACCTCCCTAGTAAGCATCTTTAAACTATCCGCACCCCATATCGCTGTTACATACAGCATTTTACTGTCTCCCTTAATTAGAATAATCTCCCTAGTGGTATCTGCACCTAAAGAAGTATAAAACTCATCATGAACCACCACATATACTCTGAAAGCCTCCAACTCCTCATCCGATAATGGAACAACATTATTCAAGTCTGTACTCAAACCTAACCTACCCAAATCATCGGCAGTAAAATTCTTCACCAATAACGGTATCAAAGTATCCCTAAATTGTAACGCAAAAGACTTGCTGTCATTAAAAGCCGATAACGTACTTTGAACTAGAGCATTTTGCTCCTCCACATCCGCCAGTTTTGCACTCTTATCCACAAATAATACCCCACAACCACTCAGGGCTCCCACCAGCAAAAACAACAAAAGAAACTTCAAAAGTCGCATGATACCCTCCCAAAACATTTATAGCAGACGCCAAACAGACATCTGCTATAAATAATAGAAACATATTACTTCCTAACTACCAAAAATACTTAATTAACCCAAACTTTCAACCTTTGTTATCACACCATCTCTCACCGTAACCAATAACGTAACAGGATAGCTCAAATCTCCGTCCCTAACAACCCAATCCAACTTAAAAAGAAAATACCCACTTCCCAATATCTCTCCACTAATTCGTTCACTTTCTATAGAATAACCAGCCTTCCTAGCAGGCGAGAAATTCTCCGAAGGGAAATACTCCCGCCAAACCGAATCCGACATTAACGAACGATACTTAGAACGTTTATAACCATAGTCATTAGTATCAGAGATGATTAAAACTTCCCGCATTGAACTCGCAATACTTTTAGCATAAGTAAAAGAAGTCAAACTGTGATCCATTTTAGCATCTATTTCCCTTAGTTTTGACTCCTCGGCCTTATCCAACAGAAAAAGTACCCCCAAGAGTACCACGAACGCAACTGAACTAATCAGTAAAACCTTCCTCAATGTCAACAAAAACACCCCCTAACCACTTAACCGTAAAGTGCTTCAAACTTCCATTTCTAGACCGATACAAAAATAACTGATCCGTTAGACCCGTAGTATCATCCAAGAAATAATGCACCTCTAAAGAGGTATTAACAATATCAGATAAAGAAACTTCCTGATCCTCTCTTAAAACCCCGTAATCCGAGAGAACCGACTGCAACAAACCCTCCAATTGCGAGACTAAAACATCAGACTTTCCCCGTAATAAACCTTTAATTTCATCATCGACAGAAACTACCCCCGTAATCAACATACCCCTTACTGCTTGCTCCAACAAGCCTCCAGCTTCCCTTGACTTGGCGTAACTATTCAAAACCGATTTGGTCTTTTGGTTGTTCTCAAGGATAACCCTTTCACGCTCGGCGTAATCAATATTCGAACAACCCACTAAAAGACAAAGGAGCAAACAACCAATAAATACACGGCGCATCATATCACCTCAAATCCAGACAACTTACCATTATCTACTTTGACCCGAACCACAAGAATATTTCCCGATAACACTGACTGATACAACACATCTATATAAGGATTTTCAACATCCAAAGCTGACCGATAACTCTTATAAACATAAAAGTTCCTTGGGTCCTCCACCATCGACTTGTAAGTAACAGGAACATCCTCTGGTGAAATAACCAAGAAAAGACCATTATAAGCAACAATATCTACCCCGTCAACAAAAGTGAAATCATTCACCATAATATAGTCCCGACCATTCTCGGTGAAAATACGAGGATCATTAGCCGGGGGTAACTCATCTTCCTCTGAACTATCCAATACATCAGGAACAATAGGTTCTTCGATATCGTCTGCCACCGGAGAACTATCAACACCGGAATAATCCGGCTCCACAGCGTAAAATTCCTCATAGTACCCTGTAAGATCGAAGCGAGCATTATCTAGGGCTAGAAGGGAATCATAATAAGCTCGCAGACTCCCAACTAGACCATCTGTTACAAAATCCGAATTATTTGTTACAAAGTCATCGATAGAGTTATCTCCGATTCTCAAAGCGACTACCACATCAGCAAGATTCAATGCACGTTCAACCAACCCAAAATTACTATCCTTATTTACACCTAAAAATCTATACACAACAAATCCGGACAAAGAAACTAAAACCAAAACGATAAATAAAACTAACAATTTTTTATATCTCTCTAACAAGAAGATCATAATCCCTCAATCTCTCCTTCCCAAACCAACAGAGCATTTTTGTGCATATTGGCCTCTAAAGTATCCCAACGATAAACCTGTTTCGACTTTTGAGGATCAGTGGAAGTATACAGAGAGTATAGTCTCTCCCCGTCCCGCTCAGTTACCCCCGTCAAAACAATGAAGTGATTGGGAGAGGAAGTGAATAAACCAGCCGACTTTTTCGTGCACCCATCACAATCACTACCTGTCACCCGCACAACTGCCAGACCGCCATTTTCCAAAACCTTATCGATCAAATTTTTCCCCTCTACCGTTAATGGACTCTCTAAATACTTTGAGTTTAGGCCCATACTATTATAAACTTTGTACATCTCCCCCATCAAAATACCTTCATGATTAAGGGCTCCTTTCGTTATCATAATAGCCGCCGTCTCAGGTGGGTTAATCAACTTACCTTTCAGGGCTGATAAAGTGTAAGCCACCGAAAACACCATACAACCGTTCCGATTAAAAGTCCAATCCGAAGGAGAACCCCAATGCCACTTTAACTTACCGTAAGTCTCTTGAAAGTTAATCGTTCGAGTATTTTGTCCATAGAAAGGAACTCCAAACTGATTGTCTACATAATTTACCTTTCGAGCATAGTTATCCGACTTCGACAAGTATGAAGAAGTACCCCATTGCTCCTTCAGGGTATTCATAAAGGACTCCCTTTTTACATTCTCTGAATTGGCGTTTAACCATGCTCGAACCAAATCCTCCGTAGGCTTATTATCCACAATACCTTGACCCTTACCCGGAGTTTCCTTAAAATTACCAGAAGCTCCACCAATCAACTTACTTTGAACCAACTGCAGAACCCTAGTTCCTTGCAGATAAGAGTTAAACCCATAATGGAAGTTCAATACCCTATCATGCACACCCGTAGTATAAGTCCCAAAAGTCCTCGCCTGATTCCAAGCTAACTTAAAACCTTCCATATGTCCATACTTATTCCATAAAAACGCCCATAAAGGCTCATCAATAGCTACCCCATTTAAGTACAGCGTTACCTTTGAAGGATTCGTAGATTTCGGTAGTTTATCAGGAGTAGCATAATTATCAACATCCCGATAGTCGATACCCCCAAGTATCGCTAACCTTGCACTGTACTCGTCATAGTTCCCCTTAACCGACCAACGGGAGAAAGAACGTTCTTCGTCATTATCCGAAGTTGCCGCATACAAAGCACAGAAGAAATTGATGTACGCCTCATATTCCTCCTGAATAGCCCCATGATACTCAGCCTGAGCCAAGAAGAACGCAATGTAGATAAACAATTCTTCCCTATTATTCATTATACCATAACTATCCATAATTTTGTAGGCTAAGTCCCTAACTTTAGGTTTAAGTATCTGAGACTTTAAGTCATTCGTATGGTGCTTTGCACTCATGGCAACGCCCCAAGGAACATATGCCGCATCGTAGAAATCAGGAGGGATAGTCTTCGGACTATATTTCGATTTTATCCGACTAACAACCTCAGAAGAAAAGTAATCACCCAACTTCTTTGTGTGAGAAATCCCCATAAAACCATATCCCTTTTTACTAAGGGCCTTATCAGAAGGTATTTCAAAAATATTATGCTGAGCGTTATTCTCATAAAACTCCATACTGGTCTCTGTACTCATTACCCCCACTAGGAAGGCCATACGCAAATCAAAGGGCGCTCCCTCGATAGCCATCAACTCTCCGCCGCCATACCCCTCTAAAGCCTTCCTAGCCACTATACCCATACGGTAAATATTTTTCTCGAAATCTGTCAGTTTTATACCCCTAACTGCCAACTCTTCTTCCGTCCATGCCGCTGTTACCTTCGAAACATCTATATTGTCTGGAGTAGGTATCTCTGGAGGTTTATCAAACCCAAAGAAGTTTTTAACCATCCCTAAAAACGAAAGAATCATAACCACTAAAGCAATGACAAGAATAATAACAAGCAAAAAGAAAATCAAAACTAAGAAAATTGGAAGCAACTCAAAAAACACAATAACCGCACTCAAGAAACCCAGTATATAAACCCTAGTTCTATTTGACGCCTTAGATGCTTTTTTCTCCAGTCCCGTTTCATCAACTTCCAGACCCAACTTCTTTTTTAATTCCGCAGTCTTCATTTCGCTTCGAAGACGAGCATTCTTAATACGAGATTTCATAGACTCTATTATTGTCAAAATAAACAAGAAAAAGCCCAATCCACTCACCTCCTAAAAAGCGGTGACTTTTCAGTCACCGCTCAGTACCCCGGCTTTTAGATTGACTACCTCCTGTTGCTCGACGACTGGATGGGAATTGGTACACTTTCGCTTGAGCCGGAGTAGAAGAAGATCCCTGAGAATTATGAGCCTTTCGGAAATTATTAAATCCACCTTTCTTTATATCCCTAGCAAGGACACGGGAACGGAAATCTCGAGCTTTAACACTCAGATCAACTTTATTGTAGGTTTCCAGATCCCTTGCTCTTCTAGCCTCCAAACGCTCTCTAGTCCGTTGAGACAACTTATCCGACTTCAACCTAGCATCCATCTTTTCGATATCCTCACGCAACTTAGAAGCTCTATACGCCTGCATATCCTTAATATAGGAATTCGCCTTAGACTTGAAGGATAAAGCTACATCTCTACTCAAACCATCCCCCGAAACAGCATACTTCGAAATGTCTTTTACATACTGACCACCACTATTAATCGAATCCTTCACCTGATAAGGCACATCCGACATACTTCTTCCAGCACGTTTCAACCCGAAACCAAAATCGACAACCCGATGACCCAAACGTTTCCTTTGAATAGTGGTTCCATTATTAGTCCCCGCATTGCTGGAATCCATACTGTAGGCTGGTTTAGATGCCAACTCATCAATCTCTTTCTGACCAAAGGTATTCGGTTTCTCCTTAGCACCCGAACCAGAACCTTTGACCTGATTCGAAGTAGCCTGAGAACCACGATCCGCAGAATCGCTAGAACCACCAGAGGAACCACCTTGCTTATCGATAGCCGAAACCAATTCCTTATGTCGACTACTTGCAATGACCGCTCCACCTAAACCAACAGCACCTTTAGCTAAACCACTACCCGCTTTACCCAAGAAGTTTTGTCCAAAACGCATAGCTCGGTTAACCATGTTAGAACCAACAGTAGCCATCAAAGCCACCGTACTCAGAATAGTAGTAGCCAAATGAGCCTTAAACGAATTCAGCAACATCTTGACAATCCGCCACAAGACATAGAGATAAACCAAATCGACAACAACCATTAATCCCATTGTTACCGTAGGATCGGTCATACCCAAACTCGGTAGACGACCACCCACATAAGCTGTTACCCCCTCACCCATAAAGAGGGCTATTACAAAAGCAAAGGAGATACTAGCTATTAAGAACAACAAAGCCGGTAAACCAAGATTCTTCAAGACCACACTTACAATCTTATTCGGAGGTTGAATGATGCAAGAGAGGACAATCACGAAACTCAACAGCAACATAAGGAACAAAGCAAGAATCTTAAACGCCGGAATTGCATATACCGCCAAGATATCACAGAGCAACAGCAGAATACCAGTGAAGAAAGAAGTATTCTCCAATACCCGGACATACAAATCCTTATCCGCCATAATCGGCTCGCCAGTAGAGTTCAACAGCAACAAGCGCATGAAGGCATCATAGTTGAAATTCTTCAACTCGAAGTTCTGCGGATAAAGAATCGTACTCTCACCCAAGAGTCTGTACTCCGAAAATTCACGGTTAAAATTGAATGTAGCAATCATCGCGGCGGCAGTTATTAAGACATCATCGCTAAAGTCCCGATAATTCACTAAATACATCAAGTCTTTATAAGTCGACCTTAAAGTTGCTTGAATACGCTGTTCAATATCCGTTAATTGCGAGAAGTTATACCGTTTTGCCGCCATATCCGCCTCAGAGAAAATCATCGGACGACCAACTAATTGATAGGCCGCTGGATTTAACGTATCTTCAATAAGCACCTTCGAATTCAAGAAAGGAATGGATTGAGTAGTTACCCCCAAATCATAAATTTGGTCAACCCATGGGGCATACAACTTCCAAACATTCTTCAACGTTTCCTTCTTCTTTTCTTGATACTCGAAGTCCTCCGACAACCTCAAGTTAGAACGATCCGTTACACTAGAGAAATCGAAGGACTCTACATCCATGCCGTACTTGGAAGTCCATTGATACACATATTCATTCCCCTGTTGTAAATAAGGAATGACGTAAGTGAACAGACCCTCCAAGTCCAGAAAATCTCTTAACTTCCCATCAACACTAGGATCACCAGTATTTTTAACCTTAAAGACTTCTTCCTCTAAGAGAGAATTCCTGAAATCCGTACCCAACAACTCCGAACCATAACGCATCTTGAACACATTGTAGAAATAGTAGAACGGACTTTCCGTCATCAAAACATATGCCTGATAGAAATCATTACTTATATCGCCTCTTAAACCACTTACAGTAGGATCAACCACAAATTGATCATTAAAGATCGCCTTCGCTACATCCCTATTCAATAACGGCCAGAACCTGTAACGATTAAACTTATCATCATAGTTACCAGATGCCGGTGTCGGATAAACAGAAGCCATCTCTATCAGACGCTTTTGATCATCACTATAAGGAATAAACCCTTCAGGTTTATGGAACAAACTAAACCGATAATCAGGAACATTTACCCCCGGTGATTGATTACTCAAGATCATCGAGGATACCTGTTGTAAGTTTACAATATCCGTTCCATACCCAGATAAACGCTCGTAGGAAGCCGCCGCTTCCGATGCAATAGCATTGTAAGGACGATACAAATAAGTTGCAAAAGGATTATCAAATACATACTCCTGCTGGGTGAAATACGAATTAAACAACCAGCGGAAAATGGTCAAACTCGAACTCAAAACATCTCCCTGAGATTTGGAAGTAAACAAATCCTCAAAATAGTCCTCCCGCTTCGGAGCCATCCACTTAACTCGAACTCCAACATCCGTATTGTAAACATTACGCAGATTCTGCACGTTGCTGGCTATAACGTAGTTCAACTCATTTCCACTACTCATAGCCGACAACATAGTCCGATAACTTTGCTCATGCTGAGTAATCGCCCAATAATTGAAGCGAGAAGCATATATCCGGTCTCCGACAGAGTTAGACAAGTTAATAACACTCGACACCAAAAACTGAGGTAAGAGTAGGACAAAAGCCATCATTATGAGGATCAATACACCCTCACGTACACTTCGCACATGAGCAATCACCATCAAAACAACCATGACCAAAACCAATAGGAAGAAGAACATATACACATACAAGTAATCTTCCAATAGCCAAGCAGTTAAAGGAATCTCGCTCAAACTTGGAGTATTAATATACCCCACAACCGAGGCATAGGAATTGTTACCTCCTGCACTTACACTCAGAGGATTACCCATCCAAGACCCCGTAATACTTCTATGAGTCGAAATAATCCAACTGTCCTGAGTAGACTTGATCAACTTATCCCGATAAGAATTAGGTCCGTCAGATAATAACCCGTAAACCTTCTTAATGATATCCTCTTGCATTTCCTCCAAGGTTCTTTCCTCGGAAGCTACAAGACCAGTGGAATTCAAAGCATCTCCAATATTAAAGCCTGCACTCGTAGACTCAATAGGCATAGCAATAAGGAGATTATTCTTCCAACGAACATAACCATTATTAGTGATGGCATCTTCATCAATATTCAGAAGATCCACCATGTACCCCCAGAAGATACCGGGGTAGTTGTTTACTCCATTAAGAACGGCTGTCTCAACAGCGAATTTAATATTAGGATCAAGACGG